>Ga0307489_10002307_pt1 | contig 12761 bp, 12 predicted proteins | sample SB12metaG_FD_202247 | JGI IMG/M metagenome (GOLD analysis project Ga0307489, IMG submission 202247) | Sea-ice brine microbial communities from Beaufort Sea near Barrow, Alaska, United States - SB 1.2 | ecosystem: Environmental > Aquatic > Marine > Coastal | place: USA: Alaska | collected...
TATTCTAATCGCTGATCTGGTGTGAATTCCTTACGATTTTTTCTGATTTTGTCAGTCATTGCTTGTCCTATTTTGATGGTAAATAGGCTATCAAGTCCTACAGGTTTATTAAACCATTACACGCCAATCTAATTCAGGGTTTTAAACTAAAGCATCATACCTGCTGGCCTGATATATACCCTTAATTCCTTTTTGTCTGTTTGGTGTATTTTTGGCTGTATGGCTACTGGTAAATATAAACGCTAAACAGTTGGCGCTAGCAATAGAGCTATTTGTTATGGGATATGCCTTGTATTCATTGTTACCCACAAAATCATTAACAGGGCCCCGGTTGTGGGCTATTCCTTTTGGCGGGCTTGGCGGGTTTATTGCTGCGCTGTTTGGATCAAGCGGGCTTGTCTATGTTACTTATTTGAAACTACGGCCTTTGAATAAAGTTCAATTTAGAGCCGCTATTACCATGGCACTAGTCTTAGACGGTACGTTTCGAATTTCTGCATATATTGGTACTGGGTTGTTCACAACACAGGTTTTGATTTTGGTTGGTTTCTTGTTTCCCGTTTTATTACTATCGATAAAGTTCGGTAATCACTTAAATCTAAACATTAGCCAGAGTCGATTCAATCTAATGGTTAGCACGTTGCTTATGGTGAGTGGGGCTGTGCTGGTACATAAATCAATGTGACCTTAAGCTTATTACGCTGACAAATTTATAGGTTATAACCTTATGCTTTGAACATTCGTTATAGCAGGCTTATTTTAGAGTGAAGAACCTTGAAAAAATCATCGTAAAAGATCACCAACAAGTTCAGATGTTGTTGCTGTTTAATGCCCTCAGCCTTTAAGTTTCAATTTTGATTTTAAATATGGATAATAACAACTCAGTAATCGAAGGGCTCACATAAGCAAACATAATAGAAAACTCATCGGCAAAAGTATAACCGATGAGTTTTAATTGTTTTTATTTAATGAGGATTACCGATTTTTTCTATTCTCAATTAAATCTTCCACAACTGAAGGATCAGCCAGAGTTGAGGTATCCCCCAAGCTATCTATTTCGTTAGCGGCCACTTTACGTAAAATTCGTCGCATAATTTTACCTGAACGCGTTTTAGGTAAACCTGGCGCCCATTGAATAATATTCACTTTGGCTATTGGCCCAATTTCCTTACGTACCAACGCAGCTAGCTCTCCACTTAAGTCATCGCTGCCCTGCTCTCCTACCATCAGAGTGACATAGGCATAAATGCCCTGCCCAGTAATATCGTGGGGGTATCCAACGACTGCCGACTCGGCAACTTTCTCATGTTTAACTAGTGCTGATTCAATTTCGGCAGTACCCAAACGGTGGCCTGAAACATTGAGAACATCGTCGACTCTGCCCGTAATCCAGTAGTAACCATCTTCGTCACGGCGGGCACCATCACCAGTGAAGTAATACCCCTTGTACAAAGCGAAGTAGGTTTCAAAGAAGCGCTTATGATCACCATAAATAGTGCGCATCATTGAAGGCCATGGTGCTTTCATTGCCAAATTACCTGATGCGGGATTACCATCGACTACTTTACCTTCATCATCCAGCAATACCGGTTGTGCACCAAAAAACGGAACAGTGGCAGACCCGGGTTTGGTTGCTGTCGCACCGGGCAAGGGTGTTAACATATGCGCGCCTGTTTCAGTTTGCCACCAGGTATCGACTATTGGACAACGTTCGTCGCCGACAACCTTGTGATACCACTCCCAGGCTTCTGGATTGATTGGCTCACCAACCGTGCCGAGTAACCTCAGGTTGGCGCGCGATGTCCTTTTGACTGGTTCATCACCAGCACTCATTAAGGCCCTAATAGCCGTAGGTGCGGTGTAGAAAATGGAGACGTTATGCTTGTCGCAGACTTGCCAGAATCGCGAGACATCTGGATAAGTTGGAATACCTTCAAACATTAACGTAGTAGCACCATTGGCAAGCGGCCCGTAAACAATATAAGTGTGCCCCGTAACCCAGCCAACGTCGGCTGTACACCAGTATGTTTCGCCGTCTTTATAATCGAATACCAGTTTGTGGGTCATTGCTGCCTGCAATAGATAACCTGCGGTCGTGTGCAACACACCTTTGGGTTTACCGGTTGACCCTGAGGTATACAGAATAAACAGTGGGTCTTCTGCACCCATCATTTCCGGTTCGCAATGCTTTGAAGCATTCGCCATCGCGTCGTGATACCAGAGATCACGATCGCCATTCCATTCTACAGGGTCGCCACCGCGTTTAATAACAATGACGGAATTAACATTGGGGCAGGCACTAACGGCTTCGTCAGCATTAGCTTTAAGCGGTATGAGTTTACCACCACGGACTGATTGGTCGGCAGTAATGACAACACGGCAATCTGAATCGAGGATTCTGTCTCTCAGTGCATCAGGTGAAAAACCACCAAAAACAACAGAGTGCATCGCACCAATTCTCGTACAGGCTAGCATGGCAACGGCAACTTCTGGCACCATTGGCATGTAGATCGAAACACTATCACCTTTTTTGACACCCCTGTCTTTCAGTACATTGGCAAATTTACAAACCTCTTCATATAGTTCGTTGTAAGTAATTTTTCGATCTTTATTAGGATCATCACTCTCCCAAATAATAGCAATTTGATCACCTCGGGTTTCAAGGTGACGATCAATACAATTGTAAGAGACGTTAAGCTCGGCGCCTTCGAACCACTTGATATGAACATCTTCGCCAAAACTCCAGTCACTCACTGAATTCCAAGGTTTAAACCATGATAAATAGTGTTCAGCTTGTTCTGACCAAAAGGCTTCAGGGTCATCAATCGACTGCTGATACATTTCTGTATATTCAGCCGCATTAATATTGGCATCTGCAGCAAAATTGGCTGGTACTGGATAGGTTTTAGATTCTGACATTTGGATTCCTCGTGCGCTTAATTATTCTGTGTCGTTATTTAATGCATGTGCAGGATTCTACAGGACGTTACTAACGAAACAAGGCGCTACGTTTGCCTTAAATTCTATTGCTGATATAGCTCTTTACTATATTGTCCAACTCAATCACCTAATTAGATAGCAAGATATTCATGACGTAAGTCTGCGTTGTCGAGAACTTCTTGTGCCGTTCCATCAAAAACTATCTGGCCCATATCGAGAATTAACGCCCGGTCTGCTAGGTGTAACGCAGCAACCGCATTTTGCTCAACAATGACGGTAGTCATGCCAAGTGTTTTTATCTGTTGAAGCGTCTTTTCAATTTCCTGAACGATGACCGGTGCCAGCCCTTCGTAAGGCTCATCAAGTAATAGCAACTTAATGTCACGAACCAGGGCTCTAGCCACCGCTAACATTTGCTGCTCTCCGCCAGACAGGGTAGTTCCTTCCTGTTTTCGACGTTCACCTAATCTAGGAAACAAATCGTAAACCCGTTCAATCGACCAACCTATGGGCGGCGCTATCTGAGCCAACTGTAGATTCTCTTCAACGGTTAAACCCTGAATAATTCTTCGGTCTTCAGGTACTAGACCAAGACCGTTACGAGCCGCTTCATGGGAGCTCATATTATGCAAAGGTTTATGATCTAACCATATTTCACCATGACGGACTTCGGGAGAGTCAACTCGCGCAATAGCGCGAAGAGTCGAGGTTTTTCCAGCACCGTTACGCCCAAGCAAAGCAACAATTTCACCTTCACGAATATCAAAACTCACACCCTGAACAATATAACTTTCATCATAATAAGCATGTAAATCCCAGACTGAAAAGAAAGCGGGTTGACCACCTTTCGACATTTTCGGCTCAACACCTGTCGACTGACCTTCTTTTAAGGCAGTTTTACCCAGATGCCCTTCGGTGTTATTTTTTTCATTTTGATCGCGAGAGTTCACAGATGCGCTCCTCCTAAATAAGCTTCCTGAACTTTTGGATGCCCCTTAATTTCCTGAGGCAACCCTTCTGCGATAACTGTGCCCTGCGCAAGCACAGAAATTTTCTCAGCTAGAGAAAAAACCACATGCATATCGTGCTCGATGATCGCCATGGTAATGCCTTTACTAGCAATTTTCTTTAATAAGTCGATGGTATTATTGGTGTCAGCGCGAGCCATACCTGCTGTAGGCTCATCCAGTAACAATAACTTAGGTTGTTGAACCAGACACATTGCCAGTTCTAGTCGTCGTTTATCACCACGTGATAACTGACTGGCTACTACCATTGCACTGCCTGCTAGTTCCACATCTTCAAGTAACCCCATGGCACGTTCTTTAATACTGGTCTCGTCTTCCACTGAAGACCAGGCATTTACACGAAAAGAACCATCTCTGCTAGCAAAAGTTGGAATCATCACATTTTCCAGTAAATTTAAATCACCAAAAATTTCAGGTGTTTGAAAAACACGACTAACACCAGCCTGGTTTATTTCATGAGGTTTCTTTCCTAGTAAAGAAATACCATCAAAATCGACCACACCGGTGTCCGGCATTAACTTTCCAATAAAGCAATTCAATAGGGTTGATTTACCCGCTCCATTCGGCCCGATAATGGCATGAACAGTGCCTGCTTCAATTTCCAGATTGACATCGTCAAGTGCCTGAAGGCCTCCAAAACGTTTGCTGACATTTCTGACTGTAAGAATGGGCATGTCTATGACTCCTCCACTGGCAGGTCTTTATGGGTCGATGGTAGACCCTTCTTAGCACCTCGAAACAATGATTTAATTCGCCTAGCCCCTTCCATCAATCCTCCAGGTAGAAAAATTACGATAAACATAAATAGCAAACCTAACGTTAGATGCCAACCATCGCCCACAAACAAACCAATAATCGTGGCAACTGCATGTTGAAGACCTTCAGGAAGGAAGGAAAAGGTATCTAATAAAATACTGTCATTGAAGGATGAAAATATATTTTCAAAATACTTAATAACAGCCGAACCAATTACCGGTCCTAATAGCGTGCCTGCACCACCAAGTATCGTCATTAAGACAACTTCTCCACTCGCTGTCCATTGCATCCGCTCGGCACCTGCCAGAGGATCAGTGACAGCAAGTAGCCCACCGGCCAGACCTGCGTACATACCAGAAATCACAAAAGCAGCGAGGGTATAAGGTCGGGTATTTAAACCTGTATAAGACAAACGATGTTGATTCGACTTAACGGCTCGTAACATCAGGCCAAACGGCGAATTAAAAATTCTAAGCGAAATGAAAAACATCACAACAGCCAGAAAACCACAAAAATAGTATCCACTCCAACCCGACATGGTGAGACCAAATAATTCGGTTGTCGGCAAGCCTGCAGTTCGTTCGACGCCAAATAATCCATCGACAATTCGAGCATCCCCTTGCCTCAACTGCAACCCTGTTTCACCATTGGTAATTGGCGTCAATACTGAATAAGCCAGGTTATAAGACATTTGAGCAAAAGCCAGGGTGAGAATTGAGAAATAGATGCCTGATCTTCTCAACGCAATGAAACCTATGATTAAAGCGAAGACACCTCCCAGCAAAGTAGCCAGGATAATCGCTGGAATAACGTTCATGGTTAACAACTTAAAAGACCAGACGGCGGTGTAAGAACCGATACCAAGAAACGCAGCATGTCCAAACGATAGATACCCAGTTAATCCAAATAAAATGTTATACCCCATAGCAAAAATTCCGAAGATCGCAAATTTCTGGAGTAAATCGGGATAACCCCCACCAATCGGTTCCATGATGAGGGGGCCAAGCAAGACGACAGCAATAAACCCGGCAAGTATATTTCGATCTTTTTTATTAATATTTAACCATTTCATATCTTAATCCTCCATCACGCCTTTACGGCCCATAAGACCGCGCGGCCTGACTAGCAAAACAACGACCGCAATCAAATAAATAATGACCTGATCAATACCTGGGAGTAATGAATTGACCTCATTCATTGAAGCAAAAGACTGCAATATACCGAGCAGGAAACCAGCCGCTACAGCCCCTCCCAAACTACCCATTCCACCGACCACTACAACAACAAAACTAAGCACCAGGAAATCCATACCCATATGATAATCAGGAGAAAGAATAGGTGTATACATAACCCCGGCAACACCCGCGACAACTGCCGCCAGGCCAAAAACAATCGTAAACTTACGATCAATATCAATTCCGAGCAAACCCACCGTTTCTCGGTCCGCCATTCCAGCGCGCACCACCATTCCGAAGGTTGTAAATTGTAAAAAAGCAAACACACTACCTAATATAATGCCGGCAAAACCAAGGTAGATAATACGCCACCAGGGGTAAACAACTGCATTTTCGGCGAAGCCGAGTAAGACACCAATATCAGCAGAACCAGAAAACATATCAGGGGTTGCCTGAGGAATAGGATTAGCGCCAAATTGAGCTTTGATAATTTCCTGTATGACGATGGCCAGCCCGAAAGTGACTAAAATTTGATCAGCATGCGGACGCTTATAAAAGTGTCGTATAAGGCCACGTTCCATCACAATACCCAGTATGAGCATAATGGGGATTGCTAGAAGAATCGAAACTGGGACGGAAAAGTCGATCATTAAAGTTCCGAAATCACCAAACCATTCTTCAATGTATTTGGTACGAATTTCCACGGGTGTGCCCCATGCCGTCAATTCGGTTGGGTCTAATACAACTCGTTCAAGCGTTAGCAATTTCTTAACTATTACAGCACAAAATGCACCCAGCATGAAAATCGCACCATGTGCAAAATTGACTACGCCGAGAGTACCAAATACTAACGTAAGTCCCAGCGCTATGAGCGCATAGGCACCACCTTTATCCAGACCGTTTAAGACCTGCAGAAGAAATGCGTCCATTAAGTAATCCCCGTGATACTGAATATGAGCAGATTAGAAGTTCTCGGTCCTAAACGGATCGAAAATAATAAAGTTTTATTTTAAGTTTTTTAAAAAAGACACGTCCCTGTGTCTTTTGAAACTAAACAAATTAACCGTTGTTATAAGGGCCTAAGTTGCCACCTAATAATGACGCAGGATACTCAACCTGTGCACGAGGTGTAACCTCAACCACTTCGAGAACGTCAAACTTCGAGGTCGGATTTTCTTTACCTTTCACTACTAGTACATCTTTGAAGCATTGGTGATCTTCTGCACGGTATTCAGTAGGGCCATTACCTAGACCATCAAATTTGAAGCCTTCCAATGCCGCACCAACCGCACTTGGCTTAAAGCTACCAGCACGTTGACATGCATCGGCATAAAGAATTGCCTGGCAATAAGTTGTGTGAGCAGCCTGACTGGGAGGGAAACCATAAGCTTGACCGAAAGATTTAACAAACGCCTTAGAGCCTGAATCTTGTAGTGACCAATGCCAGTTAGTTGAACCAAAAATACCCTTTACGTTCTCACCAGCACCAGCAGCCATCAAACGTGAGTACAGGGGTACAACAATAGTGAAATCCTTACCGTTAACCTGCTTGTCGCGAAGTCCAAACTGGATCGCCTGAGTCAGCGAGTTAACCATGTCCTTACCGTAGTGGTTTAAAACCAAAACGTCAGCACCAGAATTTAATACTGGCGTGATGTACTGGGAGAAGTCACCTGCGCCAACCGGAGTCTTAACGGCTTGGGCGGTTTTCCAACCCATGGCTTCAGTGTACTTACGAATAGAACCTTCCTGTGACCAACCCCATGTGTAGTCAGCTGTTAGGTGGTAAGCAACACGATCGGTACCGTAGTTATTCTTCAACACAGGCGCTAATGCAGACCCGGTCATTTCTGTATTAAAAAAGTGACGGAATCCATTGGCTTTTTTATCTTTGCCAGTCGTGTCGTTTGAGTGAGTCAGGCCCGCCATGAATATAACACCCGCTTCCTGGCAGAGGCCCTGAACCGCTATCGCAACACCTGAAGACGAACCACCAGTAATCATGACTGCACCATCTTTTTCAATCATGCGCTTGGCAGAAGCTCGTGCCGCATCAGATTTAGTTTGTGTATCACCTGTGACATAAACCACTTTTTTACCGTTAATACCGTTACCTTTAAGCGCTTTTGATGAAAAGGTATTCATCATGCCGCCATCGCCTTCACCATTAATGTGTTGAACAGCCAGCTTGTATGCTCTCAGTTCATCAGCACCTTCGTCAGCGTAAGCACCTGTTTGTGGTACATTAAAACCAAAAGTAACAGTCGACCCTGTGGGTTCGTTACGGTAATTGGCAGCAAATGCTTTATTACTAAAAATTAATGGCATTGTACCGGCAGCGGCAATAGCGGCCGTACCTTTAAGTATGCTTCTTCTTGTATTGTTTGTCGGTTTGTCGCTACTCATCTAGCTTTCCTCTTTAGTTTTATATTGTTAATTATCAACTCTTTAAAGTGGCCTTTTTTACGACCACCTATAGTTATAGCAAATATCAAGCCAAAAAATAATGGCATATAAAACAGCGTGTTATATATATTTACTCATATTTATTAGGAAACGTGTTACGTTTCGTAACTCGGAACAGGCAAAAGTTACCTTTGGTAGCGCGCAAATAATGTGGCTGGCCAAGAGCGGGCTGCTTAGGTATGAAAGAGATATTGTACTCGGCACTTTAACGCTAAAGCGCCGCTTTATGACCTAAAGATTCTCTTCAACCCGATAGAGCATTTACTTGCCAGATTTCAACGTGATTTTGAATCAGTGTGTTTGATCTGATTAAGGCCATCACCCGTTAATTCAAATGCTTGAGCAAAACCTCGAATATAGCGGCCTTTATGGACGTTGATTTGGAATAAATTAAAATCCTTGAGCGGTTCTATGACATCGATAAAACCACCAAATTTTTTTCGAAACTTTGCCATTGCTAACTGATAATGGATGCTATCACGCTGAATAATCACACTTTTCCCCTGCAATATTGCACGCCGTCTAGAAAACAGGTTTTTGCAGTTTGCTTCATCTTCAATAAATAACAGGCTAATAAATGGGTTTAGTTTGAGGTTAGTGGTGTGTTTAGCCAAATCGCTAATGAATAAGTAATAAGCGGATTCAAATATAACGTAAGGGGTATAGCTCGCTTCGGGGTAATTATCATCATCTACAGTGGCCAACTGAACTGTTTTCAAGTTAGCAAGCAGGTCGTGAAATTCAGCCTGAATAAATTCTAGATTATATTCTTTAGTCACAATTTTCAGATGTCTACTATTATTAGACGAACTTATATCACGCTGGAAAAAAATTATATGAATATTATAAATGATCTACTTAAGACATTTATCCATTCATCTTCATCAATTGCGCACTAGCCTGATCGTTTTCACTGGCCAGATTCATTAGTTTAATTTGTGTTTCATAGTGGCGCGCATACTCCATCATACGAACCATTGAGCTTACCGTATTGACATTGCTAGCCTCAAGAGTACCTGATGTCAATGAAATCGAAGCATCGGCTTCGGCTGGCAAGCCGTCTTTGGTCCGAAACAAGCCATCCTTACCGCGATCAAGCTGGTTTATATCGGGCGTGACTAATTTGATTCGATCAACTGCAACTAATGTATTGGCACTTTGTCCTGCACCTCGAATACTGATGGTGCCATCACGCCCGATAAGGAGTGATTCAAATTCTGGAATGGTAATGGGGCCACCATCACCGAGTACAATTTGGTTTGCACCATTAAGAAGTAATCCATTGGGGTCGAGATGGAAGTCACCTCTACGTGAATAGGCTTCGTTACCATCCGCAGCCTGTACTGCGAACCACCCTTCCCCATTAATGGACACATCAAGATTTCTACCAGTCGTCATCAGCGGGCCTTGACTAAAATCGGCACCAGCCCCTTTATTAATTGAGTAAGCCCTGTCTGGATGACCAGGACCATAAACAGGTTTAGCTTGAAAGTGATCGAGTGTTGCTTTAAAGCCAACGGTACTTGCGTTTGCGAGGTTGTTGGCGTTAGTGGTTTGTGCCAACATCGATTGCGATGCACCGTTCATCGCAAGATAGAGAAATTTATCCATGAGATAGGCCTTTAATTTTTAGATGTCAATCATGATTGTTAATAAACGTGACGAACAACAACTATCGGATCTGAATAATCGTATCGGTAATAGAGTTAGAGGTTTCTATCGACCTAGCGTTGGCCTGAAAATTACGTTGAGCTGTAATTAAGTTGACCAATTCAGCCGTTAAGTCAACATTTGATGCTTCGAGAGCTCCAGATTGGATTAAGCCAAATCGACCCGTACCGCTAATACCCGTAATAGGAGTTCCTGAGTCCGTAGTTTGCTTCCAGGAAGCATTGCCAACGCCGCGTAAGCCTTGGCTATTAGAGAAATCGGCCAGCGCAACCTGTCCAACAGGAGATGAAACACCATTACTAAACTTGGCTTGTATCAAGCCAGTCTCTGATATATCGAGACCTGTAAGCCTACCGGTGGAAAAGCCATCAGGATCTAATCGACTAACAGCAAAAGTAGATGAAAACTGTGTAGTTGTATTGTTTACGAAATCGTGAGTGATTGTCAGCGGATTAGAGCCATTGGTCTGCGGCAATGCCACATTTTGTATTGACGCAGGTGTACTACTTGCAAAAGAACCATCGCTATTAAATTGAAGAACAGCGGGGTTTTGGTCAACAGCTGGTCCCGTTCCATTGGAATGAGTCACAGAGGGGCCGCCAGCAATATTAGTCGGCGCGCCATCAAGATAAGTGAATACAAGCCATTGATTAGAATTATCAGATGGGTTAGTAGTAACCGCAGGAACTGTAGCAGGTGTCGTAGGTGTCGTAGGGCCGTCGCCATCATGCACAAAGTAATAAGTCGATACGTGTGATGCACCCAATGAATCAAAAACAGTGCTCGACGTTGAGTGTGCATAGGTATCACTCACCGAAGGGTTAAAAGTAGTCGGATCAGTTCGGGTCGTGGTTGAATTCAAATTTAAACCCACTTCAACTTCAGTTGTTGCCTGTGGAGAACCAGTGGTTGCCGGGAGTTGAACTGGGTTAGTCGTGTTTAAACTGGTAGAGGTAACTTCACCATTTGCGTCAACTGGAAAAGTCTGTAAAAACTGGCCAGTATTATTAGTAATGTATCCATCTGCATCGATTTGAAATTGTCCTGCACGAGTATAAGAAATGTCACTACTGGTAGCACTTTGCTTAGTAATGTAAAAACCTTGGCCGTTGATCGCGAGATCAAGATTGGCTTCAGTAAACTCCAGATTACCCTGTCCAAACTGTTGACTCACACTCGATACTTGAACACCACTACCAATGGCAGTTGGACTATGTCCAAAAGGTGACACAGCAAACAAATCACCAAATTCAGCCCGCGATCGTTTAAACCCAGAGGTTGATACGTTAGCGATATTGTTACTTGTCGCACTCAGGTCAACGGTGGCTGCCTGTAAACCGCTAAGGGCTGTATTAAATGACATATTGATATCCTCTTTTTACTTAATATTAGGTGATTTAACTGATTAATTTTACTAGATTATTGTGATGCCAGATTTAAAAAATTTTCCGAACATCGGCCATATTAATATTGCCAAGACCAGAAATACTCAACGTTAGATCTTGTCCAGCTTTGCCGATGGTGACACTTTCAACATCGACAACAGATAAAATAGAACCTGCTGAGACTGACGTACCACGATTTACTTCAGCGGAAATCGAGTACTTACCGGCTGGAGATGGCGCACCTGTAATATCAAGCCCATCCCATGCGAAATTGGATAAGCCTTGGGGCTGCGCACCTAATAACTGCTGATGAACCAACTGCCCTGATGCGTTTGTAACTCGAATGGCGACCTCTTGAGCAGACTGCTCAAGCTCGACCGAACCACTAAGCCCACCTGTAGCACCAAGATAACCCATATCAGATGGAATTAGCACTTTTCGGCCAACCAGTGTAGAAGCTTGTAAAGCTTGATTTGATTGAAATGATGAATTTAGCGAATTGGTTGTTGCATTCAGTTCATTGATACCACTAACCGTACCAAATTGGGCCATTTGTCCAATGAAGTCACCATTTTCCATAGGCTCCAATGGGTCTTGAAATTGAAGTTGAGCCGTCATAAGTTCTAAAAACTCTGCTTGCCCTAATTTATCATTTTCCTTGGTTTTAGCGGCACTAGCGCTGCTAAGACCTAATGAGGAAAATTGATTCTTAGTATCGATTTCATTCATGACAAATACCCTGTTGAATTTTTTGAGCTATTGAATTCATAATTGAATTTATTTGCCTAAAGACAATACGCGCAACAATAAGTCACGAGAAGTACTAAGTACCTCGACGTTATTTTGATAGGCGCGTGAGGCTGAAATCATGTTGGCCATTTCTTCTACTGAATTAACGTTGCTACCAAATACATAGCCGTCTTCATTAGCCAGTTTATGGCCGGGATCATAAATGGGTTTGGATTCGCTTTGGCTTTCGATTATGCCTAGCATACGCACGCCCACTTCTTCGGGTCTGGATCGGTCGTTCATCATAGCCTGAAATACGGGCTGTCTTGAGTGATACGCCTCTTTAGCCGATGAAGCCACCGTCTCAGAATTGGCTAAATTACTAGCAGTCGTATTTAACCGTGTCGACTGAGCGCTAATTGCACTGCCCGATATATCAAAATTAGAGAAGAGCCCCATCGTTATTCTCCTCTCAAGGCTTTTATTATGCCTTTAACGCTACTATTTAAGAATGTAAAACTAGTTTGATATTGAATTGCGTTTTGGGAAAACTTAGATTGTTCAACATGAGAGTCAACCGTATTACCATCTAACGACGCATGCAATGGGTT
>Ga0307489_10002309_pt1 | contig 12758 bp, 20 predicted proteins | sample SB12metaG_FD_202247 | JGI IMG/M metagenome (GOLD analysis project Ga0307489, IMG submission 202247) | Sea-ice brine microbial communities from Beaufort Sea near Barrow, Alaska, United States - SB 1.2 | ecosystem: Environmental > Aquatic > Marine > Coastal | place: USA: Alaska | collected...
CAGCAGCCGCCGCGCTACCAGTCACCGCCGCCGCCTCAGCAGCAACAACAGCAGCAGCAACAACAGCCTCCGTCGGGAGCGGTGAAAGGGATGGGAGGCGGCAACGGTCAGGGTCAGGGTCAGGTTCAGGGTCAGGGTCAGGGTCAGGGTCAGGGACAGCAGCAGGGCGCCCCCCGACAGGAATCCTACGCCCTGGCGCAATCTCAGCAGGCCCAGGTGGCAGCCTACGTGCCGTCCGTGACGCTGACCCGCGGGCAGCTGCTGCGCAAGGAGGTGGTGACGCGCACCAGCGGTGTGAAGCTGGGCTCCACCACACAGCTGTGGGCAGGGACTTACCCAGACACACATCTAATCTGGCACTGAAGCCATTTGTCCCTGGAACCATTTGAGTCACCGCACTTACCACCTCAAAGATACTCGGCCGTTTGTCCATGAAACCTCTTACGTTATCCCACGTCATACCCCACATACTTGCAGTTATGCCATCTCTGTCATTGGTTGAGGCCCTGGCGATGGGTGGACACGGAGCAGTGGGAGGTGATGGCGCTGGATGTCCGGCCGTCCGGGTTTGGGTTCAATGGTTCCGTGGACCACGTACTGATGAGCTCGCTGCGGCAGGTCGGTGACGTCATCTTGGTGCACGACGAGAGCGCCGTGGAGCGGCGCTGGAACTCCTACGGTAGGGAACCTGTCATCAGAGTTCTCTCGCCATGTCACTCACCACTCTTGTCTGCATTCATATGCCCACACTTCGACGAGATTATTTGTATTTATGCTTTCTGGTCTGTGACTGTTGAATGGCGTGCAACGTTGTAGTGAAGTGCTCCCTCGTTCATTGAGTTTCGTGTGAGCAAGTGCCATTCTGTGACGACGTTTTTCTGGTCCAGTCTAAGCATGTGCCACCCCGTGACGTGCCCTACGCCACGGTCTCTCAGCAGTGATCGGCTGCGACGTAGTGACGGAGCGGGGGACCTACATCGGGCGCGTACGAGACTTTGAGTTCGATCCCGACGACGGGCTGGTGCAGCGCATCGTTGTGGACTGCCTGGTAAGGCGGTGCAGGCTGACAGTATCGAAACCCGTGTTGAAAGTACCGATGATTTACGCGCTATAAGCTAAAATTTGATGAACCGCTCTCTGACTTTGCTTTCATCTTCAACTTGCGCCGCTACTGCCTGGGGCTGCCGCAGGTGCCCGACACCGTGGTGTCCACGTACGCGCTGGACGTGAGCGAGATCCTCAGCGCCGGGCCCGACCGCATCATTCTGGGGGAGGGCGCTGAGTCGCGCGTGGCAGGGCTTTGCACTCACACGACTCTTTGCCTGTAGTGTACTGGTTCACCGTTAAACACTCACCGCATCAATATGGCAGTCTTCTAGCTTACGATCCGGTTCAAGTTGTTTCATATGTCCCTTTATTGCGCTTGATTCATCCCACTTCATACCTTGAAGAGACGCAAGTTGAGAACGAATAGTTGAGCTCATGAGTAGCTGAGAGAATAGTTGAGCGAACGTGAGCTGAGCAAAAAGAATTGAAGTGACGGCCTTGGCGGGAGGAGCAGCTGAGCATGAGCCTGCTGCAGCGGCTTGGGCAGGGGGCGCCGCCGTGGGAGGACGACTACAATGCGTATGCCGAGTACGCGGATCAGGACATGGCGCAGCAGCGCATGCAGTGGGAGCAGCAGCAGCAGTGGTAGGGCCTGGCAGACATCGCTCGCCCACGTCATGCGATGCAATTCAACTCACGAAGCTCGGGTCACAAATGCGCGTCGATGACGTGGCGAGCAACATCGACCAGGCCCATTGCCTGCCACATCGTCCAACGCACTCCACACAATGTCAACCCATGTTTCTTGAGGTAAATGGCATCCTATGACGCGGCGAGCAACACATACCGGGCCCTAAGCAGTGGGGCGCACAGCTGGCAGAGCAGGCGCAGATGGAGGCGCAGCGGCAGCGCCAGTATGCGGAGGAGCAGCAGCGCCAGCAGTACTACGCGCAGGTAGGGCGCGGTGGATCATGTCTCATGTCATTCACTACAACTCACACTCTCTCTCCTTGAGCGGGAACCGCTTGGTGGGTTTTGCCTGACGTCATTCAATAAGTGTCTCACCCTCTTCTCTTCAGTGGTAGAGCTACGGCTTCCTGGATTGTGTCTGACGTCATTCACACCATTCTACACCATTATTGTCTGCGTTGCACGATTTTGTATATGACACGGTGCACATCACGTGTTTGGTTCTAACCGCAGCAGCAGCGGCAGCAGCAGCAGTATGGAAGGCCGCCGCCGCAACAGCAGCAGCAGCAGCAATATAATTATCCTCCTCCTCCGCAGCAGCAGCAGCAGTATAATGCTCCCCCCCGGCCGCAGCAGCAGCAGCAGCAGTATGGGGCTCCACCTCTGATGCAGCCGCCACCGGGGTAGGGAACAGCAAATATTGCACGGCCACGTCATCCATAGCATTTTGAACCCTCTTGTCTTGATTCGAATGGCATCTGATGACGTGGCAAGCGATACCTGCCAGGCCCTGAGCGGAGGATTCCTCTGGTGCGGCCAAACGAGCCATTCGAGCGGAAGGACGCGGATGGGGGCTTTGGGAGGCGCCCCGCGGCGGCGCCGACGGGGGGTGAGGGGCAGGGTGGGGGCGGGGCGCCGTTGCGAGCGTTCGATGACTGGATGGTGGAGGAGCAGAGGGTTCGGCAGGGGTCCGTAATTGATGGCTCGATCGCCACGTCATCAACTGCATTTTGTACTGGCGCTCGCCATGTCTTTGACCCTTGTTTTGGTGACTTCAATGGCATCACGTGATGAGGCGATAATTGTCCACGTGACCCTACTGTGCGTGAGATGGAGATGGTGGGTGAGGCGGCGGGGGGGGCGTCGCAGCAGCAGTCGATGTCGATGGGGGCTGGAGGAGGAGGTGGCGCAGCGCCGGTGTCATCGCCGCCGCCGCCGCCACCTGACGCGTGGCAACAGGCGGCTCCGCCGCCGCCGCAGAATGGCGGAGGCGGCAGGGGAGGGGGCGGGGGCGGTGGCGGAGCGGCGGGGGGTGATAACGCGCGCGCTAGATGGGACTCCGCGGGTGGGAGCTCACGCGGGTTCGACGCGTCAGAAGATATGCTCTAGACCTACTAGCTATCTCTTCTACATTGCTAAATGTGCTATAATGTGCTATAACAGGAAATCGAATCCCTCATGGTACTATAAGTGGGTCTGCGACATTCGCGGCGCCACCGAAGGCCTCGGCTGCCGCCCCGCTACCCCGCCGCCGCCCTGGATCGACCCGCCTCGGATTGACCCACCCTGGCTCGATCCGCCTCCTCGTGCGCCGCTCTAGGAACCCCTGCCCATGCTCTCCCGCAGGTTCCTCTCGCGAACCCCGGCCGCGCCGCCGCCACCGCCTTGGTATAGCGCCGCAAGTGATGTTGAAAGCAAGACTTGAAAGCAGTTCAGGGAATGTCATTTAAAGCGTTGAAGCAGTGTCTGTCACAACGGAGTTCAAGTTGGTTCCACCTGCGCCGCCTCACCTTGCGACATCCGCATCGTGCTCGTGAACCCCCCGCTGCTCCCCGCCGCACCTGCCGCCGCCATCGCCGCGTTAATCGCCGCCGGCACCGGCAGCGCGCCGCGCCCCGGCCCTTGATTGCTGCCGCGCCGCAGGAACGACGGCACACCCATGCCGGATAACACGCTGTCGTCGTCGCTGTCATCATCCGGATCAGCCGCTACATAGGGCCGAGTATATTGAGCCACGTACCTGTAGTTTGATGTTATTGAGGGTTAATCTGCGTGTTAGCGTTCTACATTGTGTTCGATCGCGATCGGTAGACTTCCAATAACGACAGACTTCATGTGACATCATTAAACTGCGAAACATAATTGATGTGTCAAGATTGGAATGGCGGGTGGGGCTGGTTAATGCTCTGCATGTGAGCGCCATGGGGATTGGGACTAGTGCCTGGCGTCACTCTGTGCTCGTGGCTGATGGTATTTTTGCCTCCTGTTGCTTTGCTGTCCTTTGTCATGCAATATGTTCTCCTCTTCTTGGGGCTTGATGAACGCTAGTTGGGAACTTAATGAAGCCGTGTGCTCGTGCCCGTCCCTACCGCAACCGGGCGGCGTCGGATGCGAGTGCCGCCGCCGTATTCATCCCGGTCCCCATCCCCGTCGTCGTCGGCGGCGGCAGGGGCGGCCGGGACGGCGAGATGCTTTTTGGAAAGCATCTTCTTCGCAAACTGTTCCATCTCGAATATCTCGTCCATCTTGTAGCGGCGCAAGGTGAATTTGAAAGCAAAGTTTCAAAGCCATTCATCATATCTTAGCTTCAAGCGCTGACAGCAAGCGTGGTCAGCCCGGGGTCGACCTGGTGCAACCTGCACCGCCATACCGTCTGGTACGCGGCGGTGGGGATCTGCGCATTCGCTGATGGAAATGCTGATGCGAACGCGACGGACGGCCTGGACGGCTTCGTCTCTTGCTTCCCGACCGAAGGTCTCGACGCTCTCGCCTCTTTCTGCCCGATGAAAGCTTTGGCTCCATTCGATGCTCTCGCACCAGAGGTAGGGACAAGTATTCTGTTCCTGCCACGTCAACGACACGCATTTTAACCATCGTTTTTTTACTTAAACGACATTCAATGGCGCGGTGAGTAATCAAGGTCAGGCTAATAGTATCCTTTACGTCATCGACACGCATTATGAACCCTGTTCAATATTTTGGTAGCAGCCTATGACGTGGCGAGTGCAACAACAGCCGGGCCCTACACGGTGGCGGCGGTGGCGGCCACTGCCCCGAGCCGCGCGCCGACGTCCGCGGTGCTGCTTCCAAGCTTGCTCCCAAACGCCATGCTCCCGGCTTGACTGGGCCTCCCATTAGGGCTGGACCGTCCGCTCCCAGGTTGGCTCCCAGGTTGGCTCTCAGCTTTGCTGGCCCTCGCAAGGTTGCTGGGCCTCCCAGCTTTGCTCCCAGCTTGGCTAGCTCTACCAACTTGAATGGGCCTTTCGACTATGCTCCCACCTTGGCTCCCAGCTTTGCTCCCAGCACGGCTAATCCTCCCAGCTTGTAGCGGCGCAATTTACAATTGAACGCAAACTTTGGAAGCGGTTCATCATAGTTAATCTTAGTTCCAAGAGCATAGTTGCGGGCTCCTTCAACACGGATTTAATCGGTTCAACCTGCACCGGCCCACCAGATTGGCTCTCAATCTGACTGGGCCGCCCAACTTGGCTGAGCCTCCCAGCTTGGCTCCCAGCTTGGCTCCTTAAGCTGTTTTCGGCCTTGACGGAGATCGCTTTTCCGAGCTTTCCCTTTGACTATAGTCTAGCAGGTATGCTTCGCCGCGTCACAGGCACTGACTCAGGAAACTAGGGTTTACAACGCGTGTCGATGATGTGGCGGGCAGCAGCTATTTCACGCCAAGTGATAGAACGCCATCCCAGTCAAGAAGCCAGGGTTCAATATTATTTGGATGACTTGGCGGTAGATACTGCTCGCCACGTCGTATGATGCCTTCGAACGCAAGACAAGAGGGTCCGACAAACGTGTCATAGACGTGGCGAGCAATAGCGGCAAACCCCTACATTGGCGACAAGTGCGGCGGCTGCGTCAATGTCAAACACTTCGCTGTAGGCCTTGCTGTCCCGCTTGTCTTGATCGCGTTCGTCTCGATCGCGCTCGTCTCGATCGTCTTGATCCTCTCGGTCCTCTCGATCCTCTCGATCCTCTCCTGTTTCGTTCATGGTCCGCTGGAGGAACGTGTCAGCGTCGAATTTTCCACTGTTGATGCCGCCGCCGCCGGTCTCGGGGTTGACGACCGCGTCACGCCACTTCTCATTTGGCCGCAGTGTAGGGCCTGGCAGAAATTCCTCGACTTGTCATCCAACGCAGCATCCACGTCATCCACGTTGTCCAAGGGCAGTCTATGACGTGGCGAGCTCGTCATATCCTCCAACGTAGACTGAACTCTAGATTATTGACTTTTAAATTGCGTTATATGACGTGGCGGTGACATCTGGCAGGCCCTACCTCAGCGGGCGTCGGCCCCGGTCGGCCAGTCCGTTGACCGCCAGCCGCCGCACCACGTGGCACGACCCCATTGGCGACACAAATCCAACCAGCACCACTCTGACGAATGGCATCACCACCAAGTCATCGCCAACTTCAAATTCATGAGTACCGCCCCTAAACCGCGTCCCGGCGGCAAGGAACCCGGCGAATAGGGCCTGGCAGATTTGCTAACCATGTCATAGAATGCCACCTCATAGGATGTCATTGTAATCAGGACATAACGGTAGCCTTAGAATAGTGCCCCTCGACACGGCCTTAAACCGTGACAGACGTAGGGTCTTTCCGCTACAAATGGTGGAGGGGGTTGGTGAATGCTCACCATGTGAGTGCCTTGAGGCTCGATGAATGTGGACACAAATACAAGCACTCAAGACACGAGGGTCAAAAATGCGTGTCGATGATGTGGCGGGCAACATGTGCCTATGCCTACCAGCCATGGAGTTGACCACCACTGGCATGTCTGGAACCAGGGGTCGGAATGGCCCGAGGCGATCGGCCGAGTGTTCCAACCTGATCATCTGTGGCGCCGTGTTTAAGGGCCTCACACGTGCACCTTTTCAACTTCAAACTTGAAGCCGTTTGTCACTGAAACCACTTGATGCATCCACTTGATACCTCCGCTTGATACCTCAAAGATACAGAAGCCGTATGTCCCTGACACCACTTGAGTTCCCACGTTGGCATATTGTACAGATATTCAAACCGTGCATCCCTGCAAACACTTCAGTTACACCGCTTAACACCTCAAAAAGGTTCAAGTGCTGTGTGGTACCAGTACCAAGGTAAAGGGGTCCCTGCCGTGTATTCATCCTCGAACTGCATCTTGACGCGAACACCCACGTTGGTGGCGTTCTTCAGCTGCACGATGATGTGGCTCATTCCGTTGATTCCCACTGTGGTGCTCCAATCCATACCCGCGGAGTCATCCAATGGGGGTGCACTCGGACCATCGGACATGCTGCCGCCCTTGGCGAGGCACGCCTCCGCTCCAACACCCGTGAATAGAGTCACAACTGCACAGCGAGCGAGAGTGAGAGACTGTGTACTCATCAGCAGATTGGGCGGATCAGCTATCAAACAAACCACCTAGATTCATACCACAGAACAGAGTGAGTGAAAATCGGAGTAGACCTGGATGAATCGCTTCACATAGGTGCTAAATTTGAGTGAGTGACGACACCCCACCTGTGGCGCCAACGAATGCTAGGACAATCCCTCCGTATCCGTTGAGGGCGCGGAGGCCGCGGGATTCGGACAGGGGCAACGAGCTGTATCCAACCACAGCGGCCCTTTGCTTGGATCAGGGGCTGACACTCCTCCAGTTTTCGGCTTGACGTGAGCAATTTTTGTGGGATGCGTCGGGTGAATAGCCCGGTTGCAGCGACAAAGACGGCTCTGGTTGAGCTGAGAAGTGGACGAGTGGAAGCCAGGGATGTACATTCATCCACTTTTCGGTTCGACGTTACAAATTTTGTGGGATAAGCTGTGTGGCATCAGTCGGTCAGTGACAAAAGCGGCTCAGGGTAGCCTGAAAAGTGGACGAGTGTAAGCCCGCAGTGTAAGCACCTGCCTTGGATGCGGCGACTGAATCCCTGAGTTCCTGCTGCACCTTTGCGATGCCGCGCCTTCCGGGGGTATCAGCTAGGTTGTGCGGCTTGGATCCCCAGACGTAGTGGCTCAAGTTGAAATCGAAGTCAAGTTTGAAACCGGCTCATCATACTTGCGCTTCAAGCGCTGAAACCAAGCGCGGTCAACCCAGGGTCAATATTGGGTCAACCTGCACCGCCCTGCCCACACAGCTTGCCCAGCGCCGCCGTCACCGCCGCTGCCGCGCCTGCTTCGCTGCTTCTCGAGCCGTGAGTTCTGATAGTCGTCGTCGTCATCCGAGTAGGCCATGCCCCCTCCGCAGCCGTCAGGGGCTTACACTCGTACACTTTTCGGCTCAAGGTAAGCACCTTTTGAGAGATACGGAGGGTGGTTTCCAGGGGTGGTTTCCAGGGATGAAACGGCTCAGGTTGAGCTGAAAGGGGGACGAGCGGAAGCCCCTGCCCGCCGCCGCCGCTGCCGCCGCGTTGGGCGCGGGACCATCCGCCAGCGCTGCCTGGGGCGGTCCGGGGACGGTCTGGGGTACCCCAGTGTACGGTGGTGCGGCCATTGGATACCACCGCCACGTAGGGCACGGCAGAAGCTGCGCGCCACGTTATAGGATGCCGTTTAAGTCAAGAAACGATGGTTTACAATGCATTGAATGACGAGGCGGGCAATGGGCCTGGCGGAAATTGCTCGCCACGTCACAGGATGCCATTCAACTCAAGAATCGAGGGTTTGCACTGCATTGAATGACGTGGCGGGCTATACTGACTTCACCCTACCGCCACGCGCTTCATGGGGGTGGTAGACTCGGCCAGCGCGTAGGCGGGGTCGGGGGCGGCGACGTCACGACCGAGGCCAATGTCGTACTCTCCCGAACCGGCCGTCATATAGCGGCGCACGGTTCATTTGAAAGCAACGTTTGAAAGCGGCTCATTATATCTTAGTTACAGTAGCGTAGTTCCAGACTGTTTCAACATGGATTTCATCGGTTCAACTTGCACCGTCCTACCGTGATGTCATCCAGGGCAGTCGCCGATTGGCCGGGACCCAACGTAGCGTCGTTACCTTGGTCCCCCCCGTGCCACCTCGACTCCGCCGCCGCCTCTGCCGCATCGGACGCTCTCTCCGCCACGTAGGGTCAGGTAGAAAGAGATCGACATATCATAGTATGCCGTTCAAATCAAGAAACGACGGAGCAAATGCGTTGTATTGTATGGAGAGCAGTGTCTGCCAGGCCCTACCGCCACGTCCCACTCTGGGTCACCCGCCATCGGCTCAGCCAATTGTGCGCCGCGGTGAAACCGACCAGCTGCACGCTCTCTGTCACCTGCAGCGTACACATCAAGATCCGCCCTCGCTGCCTCCACATCAGCCTTCATCTCCAGCTAGGGCCTGTCACATGATGTTCCCCACGTCATGTGATGCCATTTCACTCAAGAAACGAGAGTCTAATGTGGACCATGATGTAACGGGCGACTTGTGGAGGATAACGTGGCGGGCAATATCTTCCAGGCCCTTCCTTGAGCGACGTGCGCATATCCACAGTATCACAAACAACCTCAGTCCCAGGCTTAAGATCTGGCTTATCTTCTTTGTGGTTGGATCCATCGAGCTCCATTCGCGCCGCACTCTCCTCTGCGAGTTGCTGTTCGAGAGCTTCAAACGCTACTCGCCGTTTGTAGTTATCGTTATTTCGATCAGCCTGGATGGCGTCTTTCCCGGCTGACATTTGCAAGCGGGTGGCGTGCTCGCCCGTGACTAAGGCCCAGTATCAAATGGAGCTCTGCGGGGGTGAAATAACCGTGTCGAGTGCTGTCAAACGAACCTTTTAGGGGTGAAATGATCATCAGACGGATCTCGTTGGCGTAAATTGAATTGATCATGCTGCCGTGGACAATGCGGGGCCTCAGTGACAGCGGCAAACAGTACACTGGTACACTATGAGCAATCAGTCTGGATATCACCGGGCCCCGCCCGTCACCTCCACCAGCTTGTGAAGCGCGTCATCGAGCGAGGCGGCCTTCCACTGCTTCTGGCCCGGCGGCCCCGGGCGCTCGCGCTGCTGGCCCCAGCTTAGGGACGAGCAGGTATCGCCCGCTGCTTGAGTTTAATGGCATCCTATGACGTGGCAAGTAATTTATGCCAGGCCCACTGACCGCCATGCCATGCAGCGCATTATGGACCCTCGGTTGTTGAGTTGAATTGCATCCTGTGACGTGGTGATCAACAATTGCCAGGCCCTACCCCAATTGACTCCCCCCCCCCGGAGCTCCGGCGTAGCAGGGGTCTGTCTTGAGTCAGCCGCCGCAGAGGCTGTGGGGGAGTCAGAGGCTGTGGGGGGAGGCGAGGACCTGAGGGAGGCAGAGGTTGCGGCGGCAGCGAAGAACGTTCCCAACGGTGACTTGGCCCGTAACAGCGGCTTGGCAGTGTCTGCCGCGGCCTGCGCCGGTGCACCCCATGCCTGCTCACGCCGCCTTGTGTCAATCGAATCTAGCTCATTACGAAACTTTTCCTTTCTCATGCTTTCTGCTTCCATCGCGATTTTCTCTCGCTCGGCGCTAGCAGCTGCAACGGCGGCAGAAGCGGCTGCGGCATCAGCAGCAGCATCAGCGGCAGCAGTGGCAGCGGCGGCGGCGGCAGCGAGGGCGGTTGTGTCCGGTTTACCGAGAAGCGCCCGGAGAGGGCGATATTCCCACTCTGATCCGGGGGCGTCGCTGGCGTTGGCGGTGGCCGCAGCGGCTGCGGCGGCGGAGGAGGTGGCGGCGGTAGCGGCGGCGGTGTTGGGCAGATGTGGGGGACGGGAACGTGGCGGCGAGGGCGACCCCGGCGGCGAGAACATCTCAAGCGAGGACGAAACGGCAGCATCGGGTTCGACGGCGGCATCGGCGTCAGCGTCGGATTCGCTGTCATCGGGGGGCGGAGGAGGCGGAGGCGGGGGGAAGTCGCCCGCGTCCCCGGTGCCGTGAATGCTTAGCTCGCCGATTCCAAGCCCCGTGAACCCCGCTGCGTATGGCCCGGCAAAACACGGATTTGAACATCAGGCGGGAAGGGTCTCAATTCAATAGTTAAACGTTGGCGAATTACCACTGTGGACATTTAAATCTACATCTGCCGGGCCCTACCGCGGCACCCACCGCAGCCAGCGAGCTGTGCAGCCGCCGCAGGTGGTCCCACCGCCCCGAGGCGCGGGCCTTGCGCACAGCTGGCGACGCCGCGTCCTCCGTCTCATTCTTGTCCGCTTCATAGGGACAGGTGGAAAATGTACGCCGCTTAATGTATCGATGGGCGAAACATTGAGGACGTGAGTTCGGGACCCGCTTGGAACACTTTCACTCTCTCCCTCGTCCCCAGCTCAATCTGACGTGTTGCTCATAGTTTACCATTGTTCGCGTACGCACTCGCCTACGATACACCCTCGCTATTCCCCCATTATGACTAGGCCTGACCCTACCGTTTCAATTTCACCGTCTGCCTCCTTGTCATCAAGGTCGATTTCAAAGTGAACGATCAGACTGCCTTGGCTGAACCCGGTGAGCTTGACGCGCGATGGGTCGATGCCAGCGGATCTAGCAATTGCCGCGATGATATCGGCCGTGACCATGTCCTTGGCTCAGGGCCCATAAGATAATGCTCGCTACGTCATGTGATGCCATTCAACTTGACAAACGAGGGTCTGCAATGCGGAGGATGACATGGCATGCATTATGTGCCAGACTTGGCGTCATGTGATGCCATTTAACTCAAGAAACGAGGGCCAGGGCGGAAGCCCGGTGCCGCCTCATACACGCTGACGCGTCTCTCTGTCTCTCCATAAACAAGGGTCCCAAACGTGGAGGATGACGTGGCAAGCACGATTTGCCAGGCCCTACCTTAGCGGCCGGGTCAGCGCGGGGCCCGGCGATGGTGTTGTAGTTGACATCCGTGAAACGCAGCGATGCGGCCAGCACGCGTTGGCGCCGCGTCTCGCCCGCCTCCTTTAACCAGGGCCTGCCCACTGGTTCCCTCATCAGCTCAACCTAACTGACTGGTCATAATGTACCCAATGAGGGAGCTATTATGGGAGGTGATAAGGGAGGTGACACGGGAGGTGATGAGGGAGGTGACAAGTGAGGTGATAAGGGATGTGATAGATGTCTAGTGTTAGGCCAGGGATGAGGATGCGACGAGTTTGAACAGGTACACTGTTACAATATGAGCGAAGAATCAGGTTGAGCTGATTGGGAAGTAGTGCATGGCACTGCCTTGAACGAAGCCACCGTGAAGGCAGCTTTGAAAACTGGCTCCAGATCCGGCCCCTCGTCGTCGGATGCGTCAGCGGCGGCAACTGACGTGCGGAAGTCGAACGGCTGGTCGGACACGTGGTTGAACGACAGGTCCAGGGGGTCTAGCCCGCGCTCCGTCTCCGCGGCGGTGATTGCATCCCGGTCGGTTGCCTTCAGACTTTCGCCAGGCGAGTTAGTTGCCCCAGGAGAATGGAAATGCCTTGGGGAGTCAACGCCGACCCTGGGGTAGTTATCCGCCGTCGGTGACGGTGACTTCCCTCTCGAGGCCCCGCGGCCAATGTTCACTGGGCTCCCCACTGAGGCTCTGGCGTTTGCTGTTGGAACGCTCGGGCCTCCGCCAGAGATGGAAAGAGCAGGCAGGGACGGCCGAGCCATCGCCACACTGCGGTTGCCAGTGTCAGTGCCACCGCCGCTCACTGTTGGCTCGGAGTGAACCGGCGTATCCCTCATGGACGATCGAGGCATTGCCAAAGTGCGAATGCCAGCACCGATGACGTTACCGCTGACAATTTGCTCGTACTGTACCGGTGTACCCCCCCTAGTGCCGGCGCCGCCACCGCTGCCTGTTTGCTCATACTGTACCGGTGCACCTGCCCATGCCCCGCTGCCGTTGTTGCTGCCTTCGCCGCCGCAACCTGTTTCTTCGTAGTGTACCGGTGTACCCTTCCATGTGATGGTGCCGTCATCGCTGACTGTCGACTCATACACGAGGCGACTCGGCTGGCCGCCCGGTGCGACCGGATCATGGTCCTCAAATCCAAGTTGCCTCGAATCGACGGGGACGGCCAAGGGCCGGGGGCGATGTTCACGCGGCTC
>Ga0307489_10002310_pt1 | contig 12753 bp, 10 predicted proteins | sample SB12metaG_FD_202247 | JGI IMG/M metagenome (GOLD analysis project Ga0307489, IMG submission 202247) | Sea-ice brine microbial communities from Beaufort Sea near Barrow, Alaska, United States - SB 1.2 | ecosystem: Environmental > Aquatic > Marine > Coastal | place: USA: Alaska | collected...
GATACATTCGACAGGTCAAAGATACCAATGTATTGTGGTTAAATAATTCAATTCTCTTAAGCTGACTAAGAAAAAAATTTTTTTTTTTTTCCTGGAAAAATATCCGAGTTTCTATATTTTCTTTAAATCTTAACTTATCGAAGTAGACTTTTTAAAACCAAGTCGGGTTATGTCTCCTATAATTCCAATACTTTACATATCCAATGGGAAAATGTTAATAAGAAATCAGACAGGCATGGGAGCGTATATTAGATTAGTATAATGAAAGTATAAACTGTTTTTCTGGAATATTCTTTTAATAATAAAATAAACATGACAACCAAAATTGAAGGCGTTGCAATTGGCATTGATTTGGGTACAACAAATAAAAAATTCTTTAAAACAGGAATTTTTTTAACGTGTCCTTTGGCAATATTGTGTTTCATGTTGGCAAAGAGATTCATAAATAACAGGAAAAAAAATGAGGAAAACCTAAAAACTTCTCAACTTGAAAAGGAGGAAAAACTCAAAACTTCTCAACTTGAAACCCCAAAAAATTTTTGGGCAAAAATCATTTCGTGTTTTTGTTCGTGATTCCAATTCTTAAATCTATACAGAAAAAAATAAAAAGCAAAAACTAAGATTCACGAAAAAGTTCACATTTACCCAATTTTCAAATAATGTAGTATGATTTAAAATCAGTTATAGAATCGAAATTAAAATTCAATTTTTTAAAGATAAAGTAAATTCTTTGTCAATTATTCGAGAGCCCTGAGTATTTTACATGATAATAACATTATCCGTAGAGATATAAAGACAAATAACATTTTAAATCATATTTTAAATATAAGTTGATAGAAATTTTTATTTGTACAAAAAAAAAATTTTTTAATATCCCTAAGGATTCATAAAAAATACAATTTTTTATTTTTTTGATATAATTTTTATAAATAAATAAATATGAAGGTTTCGTATTAATTAGAAATTTGGTGAACAAGATTTGGAAAACAATAAATAATCTAAAAAATAATTTTTTTTTTAAAAGAAAATTTTTCCGTTTATATTATACAAGTGCTGTGTTTTAATTCTAAAAAAACGAAAGGTGGGTATTTATAAATGCCCACATAACCCTTTATAAATAAATTCTTATTTCTAAAATAAAAAACTTGTGGTAAAGAGTTTTTTTTTACGAATTAAATTTAAATGGATAAACGATTGACCTTAAATAATAAAATTCAGCAACTTGAATTTTTTTCTGAATATTCGCTCATAAAAATAAAAATTATCAACAATTTTCCGAAAGTTTATTTACTTGTAGGAAAGATTGGTCCGTTTATAAATGGAGATATTATCGAAACTCCACTTTGGATCGCAGTTTTATTAGCTAAATCAAATTATTGTCGGATTTTTTTTCCAAATTGGTTAAAAATAAAATGGTTGGAAAAAAAAATTTATATCGAAAAAAAAACCGAAAATTTACAACATATTCCTTTCAATTATTTGGAATTTGGAAAAATTTTGATCGCAAATAATAAGTTTAAAATATCCTTAAAAAATTCGTTACTTGCCCTCTTAGAATTAATTCATTCTATACGTTTTTTAAAAATATGGAGATGTTTAAAAAAATTAAATGGTATAATCGATGCAATTAAATTGGATGGAATTGCTTCTGTCGAATTATTGACTTTCAAGAATGTTTTTATTATTTTATTGTGCTATTTTTCTTTAAAATAAAAATTTCTTCGAAAATCAATATGCAACCATCAAAAATATTCTATTTATGATTTAAAGTAAACATCAAAATAAAAATTAAATTTCGATTATTAAACTAAATTTGTTATAAAGTCTTAAAAATTTTTTTTATTCTTTTTTTTTGGAAGAAAACTTTTTTTTTTTATAATGAATAAACGTATTATAGTTTTTGAACAGAATTCTTTCGAAATCAACAAATCGTAATACCCTTTAGTTAGATTTTTTTTGAAACATAATTTTCCATCTATGAATCCAATTAAAAATCCTTTTTGGAAACTTTCAAAACATGTTATTTCTTTATTAAAACTGTATATTGTAAAACTCGATGAACTATAAAAATCGTAATATTTTATTTCTTGACCTAAAGCGTTAAAAAAAAAACCTGAACTGTCAATTTTTCCTACATTAAGTATAGCTTTTTCCATTTTTAAACTAAAATTTATTTTTTTTTCAATAATATTCCAAATTTTTATATGATTCCCTCCAATGCTGATAATTTCCTTTTCGTTTTTGATAAATGCAAATTTTTCTATTGGACAACCATGGTTAAAAATCCTAAATGATTTTTTTTTTTGACGTAGATCATAAAGATTAATTTCCCCCTTATAGGAGGATGTTCCGAAAAGTTTAGTATGCGATAAAAAATATGATACGCTTCTAATCGGGCTGTCAATATTTTTTATAATATCTTCACATTTTTCTAGCGGAACATCCCATATTTTAATATATGAATCATTACCCCCTGAAATGATTTTCGATTTTTCTATTGAAAAACACAGTGAATAAACTGGATTTTCATGACCCAATAATGTTCGTAAAAGACAATGATTTTTTACATCAAAAATATCAATTTTTTTATTTTTTCCAGTTACAGCAAAAATTCTTTCATCAAGTCTTCTAAAACATCCAGAAAAAAAGATGTTATTTTTGGTTTTGTATATTCCTTTTATTTTTAAATTTCTAAAAGAAGTAAATATAACTTTAGAAGAAAAAATTATTCCGACAAAATTGGAATCATTATTATTTTTACATATTCTCATCAATATTTCTTCAGATACTTTTTTACCTTAAATGTTAGCTTCTTGCATTTAGTTTCTAATTATTTTTTAGCTTGAAAGAACATTCCTCTCTACTAAAAAAAAAATTTTATAAGTTTTCTTGTTTAGGAGGATTTGATAGTTTTATATCCAATTCCCTGGCTTTTTTGAAGATTTCTATTTTATTCTTTTTACTAATATTCCTTGGAATTTCACATTCAATTATTCTATTAGACATTATAAACATATTTAAATCATCGCAATTTTGAATTTTTATTTTATACAAACCTCTTTTTGAAAGGTTTCTGGTATTTTTATCAGATCCATAACCGATATTAGGCATCAATGTTTTTCCTTTAAATCTTCTTCTGACACAATTGTCTATTCCTTTCGGCTTTCTCCATGCTTTTTTTAATCTTAGGTATCTGTCGCTATGATGTCTTGTAAATTTTTTTTTTGTTTTTTTAAGTAAATTTGTTTTCAACATTTAATGAATTTAATTATTTATATTTATAAAAATTAAAACTATAATATTTATAAATTTAACTTTTTATAATGTCTCTGTAGCTCAATGGATAGAGTGTCTGTCTCCTAGTAGAAATCGAGTAAATAGAAGGTTGTGGGTTCGAATCCCATCTGGGATATAATTTTTAAATCAATAAACAGAATAATTATGAATATTTCAGTCCTTATTTGACCGAATTTAAAATTTGTAATGCCAAAAAAGTAAAGAACCTGGTTACTATTTACATTTTTTTTTAAAGTCTATATAATGCGTGAAATAGTTCACATACAAGTGGGACAATGTGGGAATCAAATTGGAGCTAAGTTCTGGGAAGTAATTTCTGACGAGCATGGTGTAGATATAAATGGAAATTATATCGGTGAAACAGATAATCAAATCGAAAGAATAAATGTATATTACAACGAGGTTTCTGGAAACCGATTTGTACCCAGAGCGATTTTGGTAGACCTTGAACCGGGTACCATGGATTCCGTTCGAGCTAGTAAATTTGGTCGCCTATTTAGACCTGATAATTTTGTTTTTGGACAATCGGGTGCAGGGAACAATTGGGCTAAAGGACATTATACCGAAGGAGCAGAGTTAATCGATTCTGCGATTGAGGTTGTGAGAAAGGAAGCGGAACAATGTGATTGTCTCCAAGGTTTTCAAATCGCTCATTCTTTGGGCGGAGGAACGGGATCAGGAATGGGAACTCTTCTTATTTCTAAAATAAGGGAAGAATTTCCGGACAGAATGATGTGTACTTATTCTGTAGTCCCTTCCCCTAAAGTTTCTGACACAGTCGTTGAACCATATAATTGCACACTATCTATTCATCAATTAGTCGAAAATGCAGATGAAGTTTTCTGTATTGACAACGAGGCATTGTATGATATTTGTTTTAGAACTCTCAAATTAATGAAACCTAGTTATGGAGACCTAAACCATTTGGTTTCGGCTGTGATGTCTGGAATAACATGTTCTTTAAGATTTCCAGGTCAACTAAACGCAGATTTGAGAAAACTAGCCGTGAATCTTGTACCCTTTCCTAGATTGCATTTTTTTATTGTCGGGTTTGCCCCACTAGGTTCAAAAGGTTCCCATCAATATCGTTCTCTAACTGTTCCCGAATTGACGCAGCAAATGTTTGATTCCAAAAACATGATGGCTGCATGTGATCCAAAACACGGTCGTTATCTTACCGCAGCAGCATACTTTAGAGGCAAAATGTCTACCAAAGAAGTCGATGATCAGATGATATCTGTCCAGAATAAAAGTTCTGATCATTTTGTGGAATGGATACCGAATAATATTAAATCATCGGTTTGTGATATTCCACCCAAAGGAATGAGCATGTCTGCTGCATTCATAGGAAATTCTACATCTATTCAAGATTTATTTAAAAGAGTCGGGGAACATTTTCAAGCAATGTTTCGGAGAAAAGCCTTCCTACACTGGTATACAGGCGAAGGAATGGACGAAATGGAATTTACTGAAGCTGAAAGTAATATGCAAGATTTAGTTTCCGAATATCAACAATACCAAGAAGCCAAACTAAGCGAAATGGGATTCGAAGACGACGACTTATATTAATTTTTTTTAAAATAAATAATTTAGATAAAAATAAACTGGCTAAAAAAATTTTTTCATTTTAATTTTATTTAAATAAGATATCTTTTTTATAGAAAAAAAGAACTTTTTCTGGTCGATAAAATTGTTCGTAATCAAACTTTGTTTGTTGCGGTCGTGAATATTTTTAATCGTTATTTTTAGGATTTTTACGAAACTGATTTTTTTTTTAGGATTTTTAATAAATTCAAATGTAGTCATTCCTATTATATAAAAATAAAAATGACAGCATATTAAAATTCCTGTGAAAATAAACCCACTGAGGTTTATAAAAATGTTAAAAAAAGCTGCACTTTTAGTATAAATTTTATGTGTGTTTGATTTCGAACAAAGAAAAGCCATTTTTTGTTCATAAAAATTCCAAAAAAACGAAAAGTTGTTAATAAAGAGAGAGAATGAAACCGAAAAAACGAAAATCAAATAAATTTTATAATTTCTTAAACCAATGCAATTTTTTATCCAAGGACAATGGTGATCAAATCTTTCAACGCAACAATTACATGACCAACAATGGCTGCATTTTTTAGTTCTCCATATCTTACAAAAATGACAATATTTTATATTATAATCATGGATATTGTTAATAAAAAAGAATTTTGATTTTATAAAGAAATCAGAATACCGTTTGATTTCGTTATATTTTTTTAATCTAGATTTAGGTATGATTCCTGGGTCTAAAAAAAAGGTAAAGGTTCCTAAAAGCACGGCAAATATCAATGAAAAGCAAATTCTTTCTTCAAAAAAAATAGAAAAACATTTTTTTTTTTCGTTCGATAAAAATTTAAAACTTAAAATAATTTTATTCCATTCTATTGTATAATATAGATTTATTTCATAAAACAATAATACCCCTAAAAAAGAATAAAAAAAAAAATTAAAAAGGGAAAATTTATTTTTGTAAATTAATGATCTATATTTGTTTTTGTTTGAAAAAAAAAAAATTAAACCCACGCCAAACATATAATCCAAAAATTTGAATGTATATAAAATAAAAAAAGGGGATTGATTTTTCAACATTTCCATTAAAATAAATTATATTATAAACAATAACCAAAAATTATTTTCTCACGGTTAAAAGAATCGCATATGATTCCAATTAAATTTTAAATTACAAAAGATTTTTTTTTTTGTTATTATAAAGGTACAACTCGGTGTTTTATAGTTGAGGCCCTTGTGATTTTTAATATCGTGAAAAATTTTAGCTATTGATCCTAATAGGATTTTTTTTGATTTCTTTTTTATTTTTTTATCAATATTAATTAAATATTCACGTTTAATGAAATTTTTTATTGTTTTTTTCTTATCCCAAAACAATAATAATTCAATCACAATGGATGATTGGTCCCACCATATAGGCTGACCCAACCCAAATTCTTTAACGCAGCTTATGCAACCTGATTTAATTTCTATCTTACTTAAAAACTCCCTAGATCTTTTAAGTAGCGGAATCCTACATGTTCTATATTTTTCACGTGCATTTTTTAATTTAGAAATCACTGTTGATGAACACAAATTTCTATATTTTAAATTTTCCCACAAAATAAGGAGCGTTCTATCAATTTTTTTGCACAGTTCAAAAAATTGCAATTGCTTTTTAGAAAATTTCTTTTTGTAAAAAATTTCTTTAAAAATAATTCTATTTTTCTTCCATTCAAGTCTTTGGATTTTCCAATTAACTATTTTTGAAAATTCTTGGTTACTTTTTGCAAGATTAAAAATTTCAGCATTAATCCAATCTATTTTATCAACCATATTTTGTAAATTTTTGTAATTAACTGGAAAATCTGGTAACAACAGAAGCATTAATTTAAATATTTAATATTAACTATTAATTATTAAAAATATTATTGTTATTTTTTTTTTTCAAATTTGTTTGATTATTCAAGTTTAAAATCTTTTCCAAAACCCCTAGTTGTTTGGAGTTTTTGTGCAAACATCTCGTATTTACGAATATCACCATCGGAAACTGATCGTCTAGCATATTTCATGGCTTCTAGAAAATGAGTTTTCGTTATTTCTGGAACGGGATCTTTTTTAAATTCACCGCAATCCATCGAGTCTTGTTTGTCTTGAACTTTTTTTGCCATCTCAATGTCTTTATATATAGATTCCCGAATGGCGAATTTACAGGCTCTTTGGCAAATCTCTGTAATATCTGCACCAGAAAACCCGTTAGTAGCTTTTGCTAGGATTTCTAAATCGATTTCTTTGGATAAGGGGGATTTTCTCAAAGTGGCTTTAAAAATTTGAATTCTAGATTTTCTATCTGGGAGAGGTATATAAACTAGCTGATCTAGGCGTCCCGGTCGCATTATTGCAGGATCCAGAATATCAGGTCTATTTGTAGCACCGATTACAAATACATTTTTTCTCACTCCAACGCCGTCAATTTCAGTTAAAATTTGGTTTATTACTCTATCGCCAGCCCCACCAGCATCTCCTCCTGATCCGCCTCTAGCTCGAGCAATTGAATCAATTTCATCGAAAAACAAAACACATGGGCTGGCTTGTCTTGCTTTGTCGAAAATTTCTCTTACGTTATTTTCTGATTCTCCAAACCACATTGTAAGTAATTCTGGCCCTTTAATGCTGATAAAATTAGCTTGACATTCATTCGCTATTGCTTTTGCTAGAAGAGTTTTTCCGCATCCCGGTGGACCATAAAATAAAACTCCTTTGCTTGGCTGCATTCCAAACTTCTCAAATTTTTCCGGATGTTCTACTGGGTATTGAACGGTTTCTTGAAGCTCTCTTTTGACATTTTCAAGACCCCCTATATCTTTCCAAGTTATATTTGGAATTTCTACAGCAGTTTCTCTAAAAGCGCTTGGATTAGATTGTTCGAGAGCAATTTTAAAATGATCTTGTGTAATAATCAGGGATTCTAAAATTTTTTCATCCACCATTTCTTCGTCAATGTCAATTAACTCGTTTTTTTCTCGTATACATTGTATTGCTGCCTCTGTACAAAGTTGTGCTAGGTCAGCTCCAACAAACCCGTAAGTTTCTTTGCATACTTCTTCTAGATCTAAATTTTTTTCTAACATCATGTTTTTCGTATGAATATTTAAAATTTCCAATCTTCCTTTTTCATCAGGAACGCCAATATCAATTTCACGGTCAAATCTACCGAATCGTCTAAGCGCAGGGTCGATTGAGTTCGGTCTATTGGTGCAAGCAATAACAACCACGTGTGCTCTAGGGTTTATCCCGTCCATCAATGTCAATAATTGTGAAACAATTCTTCTCTCAATTTCCCCTTGAGACTTATCTCTTTTGGGAGCCAAAGAATCTATTTCATCTATAAATATGATAGACGGGGAATTTTTTTCTGCTTCTTCGAAGGCTTTTCTTAGATTCGATTCTGATTCCCCTGCTAGTTTTGACATAACCTCTGGACCATTAATTACAAATAGAAAAGCACCCGTTTCATTAGCTACTGCCCTGGCAATAAGAGTTTTTCCGGAACCAGGAGGACCGTACATCAAAACTCCTCTTGGTGGTTTAATTCCAACTGTGTTAAATAACTGGGGGTGTCTAAGGGGAAGTTCGACCAATTCCCTAATTTGGAATAGTTGTTTGAAACAACCTCCCACACTTTCATATCCGATTTCGGTTAGGTCCTGCAAACTTTCCCGGTTTATAGGCTCGCCTTCACAATAAATTAAAGTATCTGGCCCAACGATACAATAATCGGTTGGATCAATTTCAATAACCTTAAATTCGACAGACTTTGATGGCCCTTGTACACTGAAACAATTTCCTTTTTTCAAAGGTCTATAAGCATCTAAAAAATATGGTTTTAAATATTCGTCAAACAAATCCTCGTTTTGGGATTCGATAGAATCAGAAAATGGTAAAACGTGGATTCTTTTCCCAAATTTTAAATTTGTAAACTGATGGATAGTGACTATATCTCCTATTTTTATGTTTAGATTTTTTCTTACTATCTTGTTTACACGAACTTTTTCCATTTCACAACTTTCATCTGCCATTATTATACATACAGTGTCCTTCCTTCTCTTTCCTTTCAACAAGACAGTGTCTCCTCTAAAAAATTCTAGTTCTTCGATGACGTTGGGGTTTAGATATATCGCAGAATTATCGTCAGCATTCAACAAAACATCATCTACCAACAATCTATTTTTTATGTTCATTTTTAAATGTTTAAAATGTACAATTTTTAAACTTTTTTCATATTTTATACTAAAATAACAAAAAAAACATTTCGACCACATTGAATAATATAGTATTAGACATTATACTCCCAACCGAACTGTTATTTTTGTTATAGGTATTGTATTTTTGGATATTCATAGAATTATTATTATTTTTTGTTATGAATTTCATATGGAATATATTTAAACTATTGTTTCGTAAAAAAATATTATAAAAACTTTTAAAAACACAATAAAATAACCTTTTTTGAATTGATTTATAATTTAATTTCCAATAAAACACTTCTGTGTCTGTCGAAGGCACGATATGTTTTTTTTTTTCATCTATAAACACAAATCCAGATCGATAAAAATACAATAGTATTTTTCTTACAGCTTTATCTTCCATAAATGATATTTCTCGTATTTCTTTAACATTGGTATGAGGATAATGTTTTAAGAGGGAAAAAATCTTCAAAAAATTCTTGCCCAATTGATTTGCTAAAATATTATCAGCTAATCTTTCTCGAAATATCTTCTCCAAATATGAAAAATTCCATTTAAAGTAACTTTGATATAATTTAATAAAAAAATTTTGACTAAATTGCTTTTCTATTTCCTGAAAAACTTCGATTTCATCTATCCTATAATACTCGGAAATAGATGTAAACACATCTTTCAATGTATCGAGTGAAAAAAAAAAGAGGTGTTTTTTTTGAAGATTTTCACTTAATACTTTAGATAAACAGAATTTGGCCAGAGTTTTTAATTTTTCAGGAAAATATTCATGTATTGTTTCTAGTAAAATATTTTTTCTAAGGTAGGAATTATATGAATTACTGTTAACTTTCCAGCATACGGCTCTATTGCCACACCAAGGTTTGTCTGAATAAAATTTTTTTTGGGGCACATGAAATTTCTCGTCGGTTAATTGTTTTTTAAAGAATGGTGAAAAAACAGTTTTTATCATATTATCTCTTGCTAAATGAATAAGTAAATTCTGGACTTTCTTATAATTATTTTTTCTTTTAAATATCTTTAATATTTCATTTGGAAAAGAATTGCCTTTTGAAAGAATAAATTCGATAATTTTTGAAGCAGAATTACCGTATTCACATTCTGTAAAGATCGTATAACGAAAATAATTGAATCTATTGAATGCTTCCTTAATGCAAGGGATAAATCTGATTTTTTTTACCAAGGCATTAACGGATGGGTTTAATTGGATATTATTATCAAAGTAAATTAAATTATTTTGAAAAAGTAAAAAAATCGAAGATCTTATAGTTGTATAAGCAGAACGGATAGTTTTGTTTAATTCGATAAAAGTACAACCTTTGGTTAGAGATAGTATTTGAAAAATGGAAGCACAATAATCTCCAAAATCTTTTCTGATTTTTTCTACAACAATTTGAAGTAATATATCTCTGTCCATTATATGTATTTTTGTTGATCCCAATAATAATTTATCTTATATATATTATAGTATTATAGTATTATATATTATAGTATATGCCTTAAAAAAAAGATGTTCAATCTAAAGTAACAAATTGTTCATTGTATATTTATATAAAAAGCCCAAAAAATTCAATTTAAACTCTATGTCATTTTTATTGGGCCTTTTTATTTAAAAAAAAAATTATAAACAAATAATAAAATAATTAAAAAACTGACTATTCGTCTAGCGAGTTTTTATCTGGAATAATTCTGTTATGTTATGCTATTTTTCATTTGTTAAAATAAGACGGATTTTTCCATTTAAGTGATACCCAATCACGTTGTTACGAGGATTCTTAATTCCATTTTCGTAGAGCATGGAACCCAAAACGAAAATTCGCCAAAGTTACTTATTTTTAAAAGTTTACTAATCGTTAATTTTTAATAAAAAAGCAACATGAGATTCCTAAAAAATTTTTCCAAATATTTTTTTAATAAAGGTTTTTTTTTGTTAATTTCTTTGCTTAAACTTTCTTATCTTTTCTTTATAAATTGTCCTCTTGTCCATATTTGTTTTTTTTGAGCGCGGTACAATTGATATACGTGCACAATACACCCACGATATGTAACAGCACCAGAAAAAGGGGCTCTGTTTGTTCAGATTTTTAATTTTAATTGTTTTTAATGTTATTCTAAAATTTAAAATAAAAATTCATGAATAAAAAACTTGAACGGGCCCTATGCTCGTCGAAAATGTTTTATTTCCCAAATAGAAATATATGTATACATATATGAATAAATAAAATAAAAAATTTTCAAAATGCCATCAATTTATTACCTTGTATGGCCATTATAATCATCATAGATAAGTTTCGTTGTAAAGTATTAACAATCAGTGTTTTTTTATAATTTATTATTTTTACAAAACCTAACTTTATACCTTTGAAAAAATCTAATGTGAAAAAAAACTATTTTTTCTTTTTTAATTTCAAACAATCCGTTATTATAAAATTTTCTAAAGTTTTGCTTTTTTTCAAATACTTTATTTTCGATGAAATTAATTTTTACTTTTTTTAGTTTTCTTTTTAGAGCTAAACATAATAATGATAAAAAATTATTTTCAAAAAGATGTTTACCGGTAAAGTAATTAAAAAAAAAATAAGAATTTGAATTCAAATAAATTACCCATTTAATAATATTTTTCGAAACTTGTATTAAAAATTTGAAAATGTAAAATTTATTATATTTAAACCTGAATTTCTTCTTCTTGTTAAAGAAAATTATTACGAAAAAATCTTGTTCATTCAAATATTTTCTATTTTTTGATTCTTGTAAATTAAAAAATAGATTTGCGTTGAATCCATAACTTTTGTGTTTTTTTAATAATTTTTCATATAGTAATGATAAAATTTCATATGGCTTTTTTATGAATTTGTTTTTCATTTTATTAAAGAGATGATATTTATTAAAGAAAATATATGAGAAAAAAATATTCGGCATGATTTTTTTAAAAATGAATACTTTTCCATTTTTAGAATAAAAAAAAGGAGAAAATTTTTGGGAAAACTGGGATTGTTTCCAAATATCAAATAATGATTTGTTTAGAAATTCAATTCCAAAAATAATTCCCCCAATTATCCATAAAAAATTAACCTGAGGAAAAAAATAAAGCGCACTTAAAATAATTTTCTTTTTTAAATATAGTTTGTTTTTGTATGTCAGCAATAAAAACCATGATTTAATATTTGATTTATCAATATTAAAAATATTAAAAAAAAACCTTTGTTTATCAAAAAAAAATTTCTGGGATTCTAAAAAAAAGTAATTTAACCAAAAATTATTATATTTAGTGATGAAAAACAAACCCTTTTTGGAAATGCTGTAATTACCAAAATTTCTTTCATATCTAGAATAAATCAACCAACCGCAAGGACGACCTGGATTCAACCTCACAAAATTTCTTATATATGATCTTAAAAAATTAAATTTTTTTATGAAGCGATGCATTTATGTGGATGATTTTTTTTTTTTTAAAAGTGAAAAAATTTGGATGATATTTAATTATTTCTCCCAATTTCCAATTAATTTTTTATTAATAAATTATAATTTTTTGTTTCGAATAAAAAGTTAATAATAATCGATTTTGGTTTAGGCAATTAAAATAAAAAATTATTTAAATATTTAAAAAAATCTAATTTTGTAAAACCATATACTTAAAATATAGAAACTCGGATATTTTTCCAGGAAAAAAAAAAAA
>Ga0307489_10002312_pt1 | contig 12751 bp, 20 predicted proteins | sample SB12metaG_FD_202247 | JGI IMG/M metagenome (GOLD analysis project Ga0307489, IMG submission 202247) | Sea-ice brine microbial communities from Beaufort Sea near Barrow, Alaska, United States - SB 1.2 | ecosystem: Environmental > Aquatic > Marine > Coastal | place: USA: Alaska | collected...
CCAAATTTCAGCTCAACTGAGCTGTTTATGCCACTGAAAGACTGACGCCAAGCAGGGTATCCCACAGAAAGTGCTTACGTCGAGCTCAAAAAGTGGACGAGGGTAAGCCCCTGCCGACGATGTTCTCTGCCGCTTCAGGCGGAGCTTCGAGGCACTCTGCCAAGCCAGGATCGAGGTAGGGGAGGATGAGCGCAGCGTGCTGCGGCTCCCGCAACTTACCCATTCGTAGCGGTGCAAGTTGAAATTGAAAGCAAAGTCTGGAAGCAGCTCATCATGTTTTGCCTCAAGCACTGGAACCACGCGCGGGTTTAACCCAGGGTCAACATTTGCACGGTCCGACCCCCTCTACTTTAAGAAATTGAGGGCTAGATCACGTGAAACTTATGTGGTCCAATTCCGAGGGTTGAATGACTCAAGAAGACCCTGCAAATGCTGGGTCGGCTCGGCCGGAGAATCTTGGAATCCAAGACTAGCACACTGAAACCCCAAGTTTCTTAAAGTCGAGGGGTCCGGGACGAGTAGATGGGGTCAACCTGCACCACCCTGCCCATTGCCTTCCGCTCGATGTTTGAGAGGGTTGAAAGCGGCAACCCAAGGATCTGCCCCAGTTGATTCCTCGACGCCCCCACCACCTCGCTGCCGTTCACGACTTTGCCGTTGTTTTTCGCCGCCGCCGCCTCCGCCACCGCCTTCGCCTCCTGCTGATTTTCGCTCAGAGTGATAGGTACACGCCTCGCTTCCGCCTCAGCTAAGTCCGCCCCCGCCGCCGCCGCCGCCGTCAGCGCTCGCGCTGCGCCGTTCCCCGCCGCTGCCTGCACTGCCTGCCAGCCCGCTTCGGCCTGCCAACAAAGGCTTACACTCCTCCCCTTCTCAGATCAACCTAAGCACTTGTTGAGGGATTCATTAGGTAGCTTGGGTGGTTTGGGTGGTTCAGGTGGTTTTTAGTGACCAGAAACGGCTCAGGTTGAGTTGAGAAGTGGAAATGTGTCCCGCCCCTGCCTGCCACGCGGCTTCCAGACCAAAGCGGTGCCGCAACACAAACGCCTCGCGCGGCTCGAGAGTGCCCAGCACGTCCTCCAAGTCTTGTCGTAACAATTTTGCCTCCATGGCAGCCTCTGCGGGGTCGAAGTATAAGTCCCCGCCCCCGCCACCGCCCCCGCCGCTGTCGAGGGAAAAGTCGAGGTTCTGCGGCGCCCACTCCCAGGGGCTTACACTCGTCCACTTTTCGGCTCAACATAAGCGCTTTGTCTGGGATTGGGGGTGCACGTAGGGGTGGTGTAGCCCGTATCAAGGGGGTGTAGGGGGTGATTAGGGTGTGGAGGGTGTTTTTGTGTATCAAGCACGGCTCAAGTTGAGCTGAAAAGTGAACGAGTGTGAGCCCCTACCCGCTCCCACTCCCGGAGTTCCCCCACTCGCGACTCAGTGACACCCAGGCGGTCGGCCAGCTCGGCGTCAGTCGGCGGCCGCCCCAGTCTGGTCTGCAGCTCCGTCCTGCACTTCCTGCTCTTCAGTATCTTCTCCTTGAGGTGCATGGGCAGGCGGATAGTCCGGCCGCTGTTATTCACTGCGTCAAGCACCGCCTTGCGCGCCCAGCATCGAGAGTCGCAATCGAGCAAAGTGAGTGAGTGAGTGAGTGAGTGAGGGATTGAGTGAGTAAGTGACCACCCAAGGACGCCACGGAGCAAAAGTTTAAATCGATTGTGTGGGTGACCATTCTTGGCAGAAAGTCGACACTCACTGCCCAAACTGCCCGAGTACTGAAAAAGTGACACTACTATAAATGTGACAGCTCCCTACCAGTAAGAGGCGTAGGTGGAGAAGCGGTTTCCCATCTCAGGTTTGAACTTGTCGGCGGCACGCGCCAGGCCCGCACACCCCTCCTGCCAGGGGCATACACTCGTTCACTATTCGGCTCAATGTAAGCACATTTTGTGGTATACGTTGGGTGGATGATTTTCCCCCGGTCTATTAGACAGGGGGACAAGGAGAGGTTTCACCAACACGGCTGAGGTTGAGCTGAACAGTGGACGAGTGTAAACCCCTACCTCCTGCGTGAGGTCATCCACCGAGAGCATGCCCATGTCCAAGCCGTTGATCTTACTGTGCAAGCCCTGTGACGAGAGCCAGGTACTGCGGGAAAACACTTTCTGTCAACCTCTGGACTACCCACACAGTGTACCAGGGTTCGCCACATCAACCACCACATAGTGTACCGGCGCTCGCCACGTCATCCACCGCATAGTATGCCGGTGCTTGCCTCGTCGTCAATCACATAGTTTACCGGTGCTCGTCAGGTCATCCACCACATTTTGACGTAATGAGTATTGGTGATTGTGGACTCGGACCTGACTGCGCTATGATGCAAGGTTTAGAGTTTAAGGTTTAGGGTTTAGGGTTTAGGGTCTAAGGTTTGAGTTTTAGGCTTTAGGGTTTAGACTCTAGGGTTTAGGTTTAGGGTCAAGGTGTTATATTGGACCGGGCCTTGCCTGCGCGATGGAGCGCGCAAGGCCGACGTTGTGCGTGACCAGCGCGCGGCGCGCTCCCCGACCGAGGTCCACGCGCGCCGCCAGAACCGCCACGCAGGAGCCTACATTCGTCCACTTCTTATCTCAGCTTGAGCCGTGTCTGACAAAAAGAAAACACCCTACACACCCTAAACACCCCCCTGATAACACGGGCTACATAACCCCTACGCGCACCCCCTAGTCCATGTAAAGCGCTCAAGTTGAGCTGAAACGTGGACGATTTTAAGCCCATGCCGCGACGGATGGGAACCCCATGGCGGTGGCCAGCTCCTGTTGGGACGCCGGGTTGGTGCGGATTGCCGGCTGGCCGTGGGCTGGTTCGTCACGGTCGGCGCCGCCCCCGCCGCCGTCTGCCTCGTCCGTGCTGAGGCTCAGCTGCGCGGCAAGCCCCCACTCCTTCGCCTTGTCCGCCTCATCCGCCAGCTTGGCCTCCATCGCCTCGATCCGCAACAGCTCCTGCTTATAAAGTCAGTGTGCATTCGCAAGACCTCACGGTCAAACACAACGTGGTAAAATAAAGCACAATATCAAACACCACATAGTAACGAAAGCATACTACGTAACCCCCTCCTTGAAACAAACCCTAAAGGGCCAGGCAAAGGGTGTGGTTACTGAGGCTGCATTGCGCAATGAGGCGGAGAAGGGGCGAAAAATTGCGTACAGCGTTCTACTTCGATCTGCCCTTGAAAAAAGAAAATAGCATAATCCACAAGAAAACATGTCAGTGCCTTGGGGCTACATGAATGTTAGTGAACAAGAAAACCCAAGGAAGCCCTGCCTGGATGGCGAGGCTGTACTCCACCTCCTCCGCCGCCGACAGCAGTGGCAGCTTCCGCGGCGGGGAGGGCCTGGTGGCGCTCCTGGCGGAGCGCCGCGCCTTCGGCTTCGCCAGTTGGACGCCGCACCGGGGGTTCATTTTTCGCGCTGTGGCGGCGGCGGCGGGGGGGTTCTTTTTCGCGTTGCCGCCGCGCGCGCGGGAGTCGCGGTTGGACGAGTTGGACTTGATGATCGGCTCCCTCGGCGTCCTCGGCACCCTGTTCTGCCTCGACTCTTTCGGCTTCCTGCCTATAACCAGGGGCTTACACTCGTCCACATTTCGGCTCAACGTGAGCGCTTTCTGTGGGACAGAGGGTACATGTAAGGGTTGTTTATGTGGCGGTTCAGGGGGTTTGAGGGGGTGTTTAGGGTGTATTTCATGTCAGAAACGGCTCAAGTTGAGCTGAGTTGTGGACAAGTGTAAGCCCATGCCTATGACGTCACCTGCTTCGCCTCCTTTGCTCCCTTCGCCGCCAGTGACTCCACCTGGGGGTCGTTGCGCCGCGGCAGCGGCAGCGGCGGCAGCGGGTTTCTTTTCCTTGTTGCCGCCACCCACATGAGAGGCGCGGCTGAAAGGCTTGCTGCTCCCGGGCCCGTCGCATTTCCCGCCGCCTTCGACGGTCTCGGCGTCTTCCGTCGAGCAGGGGCTTACGCTCGTTCGCGTTAGAGCTCAACTTGAGCACATCCGGGGCACATTCATGAGTCAAGTTGGGTGGGTTACACGGTGGACAGAAAAGCTCAACTTGAGCTGAAATGGGAACGAGTGTAAGGCCCTGCCGCCGAAACGTCGGCGACCTCCGCTGGCAGCGTCTTCGCCTGCTTGGGCGCTGGTGCTGTTGGCGTGGCGCGTTTGGAACCAGCGCGTGCGCGGGGCACGCGCGCAGGTGTGGCCGGGCGGGGAAGGGCGACGGCGGCGGTGGCGGCAACGGCGACGGCGGCAGCGGTGTTGTCGCCGCCGACGGCGTCACCGTCGCCAGCGGGCGGGATGACGTTGAGGTCGACAAGCCCGATGCGCTCAGCTTCCTTGTTGTACGCCCGCGCTGCCCCCTCCTCCGTGTCATGGTATCCAAGTTTCTTTCTCTTGCACTCCGCCCGCCATGTCCCGCTGCCCTTTTGCCAGCTGACACCTTTGAACTGGGAGCGGACGCCGCGGTGCTTTACAAGATCGACGCCGTCCTTGTAATACTGGTTGATTGCCTCCACCGCAGCTTGCTCGGTTGCGTGGTGTCCGAGGGATACACGTTTACCATTCACAGTGTGCCTGGCCGCCCATTGCTTTTTGCTGCGATTCCAGGAGACGCCAATGAACTGGGAGGAGCGTCGGTCGTCCGCCTCCCCGCTGCCTGCGCCCACGCTGACGTTGTCACCCTCCATGGGCGACGCATATGTCGCCGCCGGCCCCGCCCCCGCCCCCGCCACCTCCGAGTCTACCCCCACCACCGCCTCAATCCTCGCCCCCATCACCGCCTCCTTCCCATTCAGCACTCCGGCCTCATCAACAACAGGCAATCGTTCCAGGATGGCGCGCGCGAGCGGAGAAGACACGGAGCGGACGTTCCTCGCCGGTTTCACTCCGCCGCCGCCGCCAACACCGCCGCTACCGTTACCGCCACCGCCAACGACGCCGCCGCCGCTGCTCCCGCTCCCGCTCCCGCCAGGCACCGCCGACGAAACAATCCTCGGGGATCCGCGTGATCCCCCACCCCCCGAGGTGCTCGTACGCCGGGTTCGCTGCCACCTCACGACGCCCCGGCATGGCGGCGCCACCCACGCACATCGCACAGCTGTGTTAAACCCCCCCTCGCTATGCGACGACCGCACCCGAAGCCCCCTACCGCTGTGCGTCAGCCATAAGCGCGCCGCCGGCGCCACGGCCGCCATCCACCTTGAACCGCTCCGCCACGTACCTCCGAATGAAACGCAACACACGATGGACAAAAGCAAGGACTATGTTGGCAGCCACGACTTTCAACAGGAACATGGGGGCGCGGGAGTTTCCGGAGGTTGCGTCAACGCGCTCTTTCGAATGGTGCGAAGACCGCCTCCAACTGTTCGTCTGCGTGCCGCCCGGTAACAATAAAGATGCCGTGGATAAGCCGTGGCGAGGTGGCGGTGCTGAAAGGGGGGAGCGTTTCTTGGAGTTTCGGTGACGTGGCTCGTTTCTTGGAGTATGCCCTCGCCAGCGAGCAAGGATGACACGTCAGCACCATGGGTCCGGGGAAGCGGGTGTTGAGAACATGTACAACGAATATCCTCCTCCTCTTTTCGCGTATGAGCATTCATGGTGGACCTAGTCGGAGCGTATAAATTAGTGCTTGTTTTCAATGATCCTCCTTTGATGCTTCTTTACCACTCAGATGCTGGATCCGAGTCGGATTTCTCTGCCACGGCGCGAAGAATATTGTCGACTCCTCGGGTTGCCCCGGGATGCCACAAGAGCGCCGCCCCCGCCGCCACCCCGCCGTAGACGATGGCCACCGCCGCGTCCTGTACGTCCACACGCGTCGCCGCGACCGCTAGGTAGGGGACATTAGCCCGCGACCCCGACCCTGAACCCGGCACCGTGGCTCGTGCGGTAGCGTCCAATAAAGGTCGACCCTGAACTTCTAGAAGAGCGGCCCAGCCTCGGTGCCATCGTCGCGCGCGCTCCCCTCCTCGAGAGACGCCACCTCCTCCACCTCCTCGTCCTCCGTCGCATCCTCCTCATCTACCTCCTCCTCCCCCTCTACCGCCTCCTCCTCATCTTCCTCTTCCAGAGGCTCCTCTGACTCCCCCTCCTCAAAAGACCCCCACCTCTTAAAATAATCATCGGCCCACTCGCTACAGTCAGACAGTCTACGCCAAAGGGGAAGCTTGAGGATAAGGATCCCCGCGTCCATGCTGTGAGTGCACACGAGGCGGCACGCTTGACACGCCGCGCTTATGTAAATTCAGAAAACCCGGTTTCTTGTCTCGGCGCTTCAGCTTCGCGGGCAAGTTCGCCTGCTCAATTATCGTAACGCACGAAACTGCGAACCCACGTTAATTTCACACGACGCCCCGAGAGTGCGACCCTGCGCGACGGCCCCGCCGCGCGTCGTCCTCCCCCGGCGCCGCCGCCGCCGCCGCGCGGCAGCCGCGCTCCGCCGGCACCCGCATCCGCCGCCGCACCGCGCCCGTGGCGCGCGCGGCCGCGGCTGAGGGGGCAGGGCCTGGTAGATATTGCTATTACTATTGCCCCTCGCCACCTCATAAGATGCCGTTAAACTCAAGAAACGAGGGTTACCAGTGCGTGTCGACGACGTGTGGGTCAGCGGGCCTAGCAGAGTTGCTATGGCTCACCAAGCTGAAGGATGCCGTTTCATTATTAAAAAAACGTGTAGATGACCTGGCGGGCAATATCTGGCAGGCCTTATTATGAGGGGGAGGCGGAGGCGGGGAAGGAGGGGGGCGGGAAGGCAGCACCCTGGGAGCAGGGGACGGTGGCGCCCTCGCCCACCTTTGAGCAGATGGAAACCGCGGCGGCGGCGGGGCCGCACCCTCACCCTCCCCCATGTTGTGGCAGCGTCACTTGAATCGTATGTGGCGGCGTAACTGGAGTCGTTTGGTCCCTGCATACGTTGACGACGCAATGCATTTATCATGGTTCATCGATCCCCACCGCGCTTCACATGGTCAGCATTAACCGACCCCCTGCGCCGTTTCAAGCGGACAAACCCGGAAGCCTGTCAGGGTGTAAGTCCAGATCAACGACGCACGGGATTCCGCCTCAACTGTAAACACGTCGAAGTCGCTAACGTTATGAGGACCCTGTCAGGCGGCGGCGGCGGTGGCTCCCGGGGACTCGGCACAGGCGGAGGCGCTGAATGGCTCGGAGGAGGAGGCGGAGGCGGCGCCCCTCGGGTCGTTGGAGCAGTATGCGGACGCGGCAGGGGCCGGGCAGATATCCCCCCTGCCACATCATCGACACGCGTTCAGGACCCTTGTCTCTTGAGTTAAATGGCATGCTTTGACGAGGCGAGCAATGTCTGCCAGGCTCATCGCCCGCCAAGTCATCGACGCGCGTTCAAAACCCTGGTTTCTTGGTTTACATGGCATCCTATGACGTGGCGAGCATTGTCTGGCAGGCCGTAGGACGCGGGGTTCCCGTCGGAGGAAGGTGACATCATCGACCCTGTCGCGCGTGCCAGGGTGGGGCCGTGCAGGTTGACCTCAGGTTGACCCCATGTTGACCCCTGGTTGATCCCAGGCTGACCCCACGTTTATCCAAGGTTGATCCAGGGTTGACCCCAGGTTGACCCCGGGTTGACCCTAGGTTGACCTGACCGCGACGAGTGTCAGGCTGTCAGCCAGCGCTTGAAACTAAAATATGATGAACTGCTTTAAAGTTTGCTTTCAAATGCAAGTCGCGGCGCTACGCCTGGGCCACGAAGGCCGCGGTGGAGGACCTGAACAACCTGATGGACTCGGAGATGGAGGTGCTGGGTGGGGCCTGCGCCTCTCACTGCTTGATCATAGTGTACCCGGTACACATTGAGGCCCGCACCTCTCACTGCTTGCTCATAGTGTACCCGGTACACATTGAAGCCCTGGCCCCTCACTGCTTGCTCATAGTGTACCCTTACACATTGAGGCCTGGACCTCTCACTGCTTGCTTATACTAATACCAAGGAGCCCGTTTCATACCGGGCCGTTGCGGTGGGTGAGTGTTTCGATCTGTTGGAGAAGCTGGGCGTTAAGAATTTGGAGAAGCCGCCTAAGGTCGGGCTGCTTAAACGATGCCTGCCACGGCACCCAACGCGTTGTAGACCCTCGTTTCTTGAGTTGCATGACATTCTATGACGCCCCGAGGCAGTACGCAGTGCACGCCGCATTAGTCACCACGTTCCAGACCCTCGACCCTTGCTACTTGAGTCAAATGCCATCCAACGTGGTTGAACAATGCTGCAATGTGAGCGCCTTCGGCTTCGATCGTCGTTAGTTCCTCGGCCCAAAACCAAATTATCCTGTGACTCAACTCCGCATGCCTCCGTGTGAGCGCCACGAGGCTCGATGTTCGTTAGTTACTCGGTCAAAAAGTAAATGACATCCCATGAGTCGGCTCCGCATTAGTGACTCGGCCCTTGACCCCGGGTTTGAGACGGAAACGGAATAAGCCCGGCGAGATTGCGGTGGTGGAGGGTGAAGCACCCCCCGCCGACTCCTGAAGCCTATCAACACGGGGTGCGATTCACACGTTTCACCCTAGTCTGTAATAAAAAGCTGTTCAAACGTTGAAACCAACACGGGGCGCTGCGCGCCGCCCGTCTCGCAAAACGAAACCAACCCCCACCAGTCGCCACCCCTTCAGGCACCCCCCGCCGAACCCTAGAGCCTATCAACACGTGGTGCGGTTGAAAGGAAACGAAACAACACCCAACCCGTGTAGGCGGGATCGTCGAATTGGGGTGACATTGGGAGGGGGGGGGGGGTCAAATATCGCCCCCCTCCGGATCTGCGCATGCCAGGGGATAACCAACGGGGGCTCATTGAGGGCTGGCTTACTGTCGGGCACGAATCAGAGGCTTCAGCTACTAGTACCACGTTCCACCCTCATCAGTAATGATAATAACGAAATGCAGTGCCGAGCGCCGGGGCGACCGGGAGCGCGGCGTGTTGTCCGTGTTCTGACACAGCCCGCAGCGGAGATGATATTGGTGTCGAGGTATTCTTTGACGTCATGGTATAGACACTGCTGTCGAGCTCCTCTCGAGCTTCTATCCGTGGAACGAAGAACAGTTGCAGGTTGTGGGGTTGCGGTTGGTGCAAGAGGAGTGTGGCTGAATGTTTTGCAGTCACTGTCGAGCTAATGGAAACCCTCAGCAGGCTGGAAGGCAAATCGGAATTTACCACACTTTTCCTTGTGCCCACCCGTAGTCCAGTCCTGCTTCTGGCACGCGTCGCCCAGTACCGAGCGGCCTTACACTGCGGGCAAACTTTGAAGTCCTTCAGACGACCCACAACCTCGCAACCGTTGTTGTGGCAATAATTAGACCCCTCCAACGCTCTTATGCGAAATCCGTCGAGCTCTTCGAGTGGATCATATTGCCCTGTCGTGCACCCCTTTCGCAGCCAATGCACCACACCGGACAAGACATCCGGGGCGACGTCGTGTCCCTCCATTACCCCAACCGGCGTGGCGACACCGCCGGCCTCACCCACATGCCCAACCTCGCGGGCGTGGGGACGATCTAAGTACATGTGATAGGCCAGAATCAAGCACGAGCCCGCGAGGCCACTTTCGGCGGCCTTGCGCGTCCATTCCAGCGTCCGCCGTCTGCTGCGCGTTACGCCGCTCCACAGAGCCTAGCATACCTTGCTCGCCACGTCATGTATCGTCATTTCACTCAAGAAAGGAGGTTCTAATGTGGTAGGCATTACTGGCCAGGCCCAACCACGGCCGACTTAGTACATGGCGCTGAGGTTGGACGCCGCAATCCCGTGCCCCGCGTCTGCTGCGCGCCTGTACCTATGGCCTCGCGGACTCTGCTCACCACCTCAGTGTGTGCCATATCATTTAAGAGACGAGTGTTGAAAGTGCAGGGGAGATGGACGCTTCACCGTGTGTGAAGAGGCATCAGGCTTTCGCCCTGGCCCCCGTGAGATGAGTCTTCAAACGGCGTTGAATGACGTGGCGAGCAATATCCGCCAAGTCCCTGCTTGTACCAGCCAGCCGCCGCCGGGTGGTCCAGCGTATGGGTGCCCTCTCCCTGGTCGAGACAACATCCGAGTGCGAACATCGCCTTCGGCAAGCCGGCCTCGGCGGCCTTGGTGTAGCGGCGCAAGTTGAATTTGAAAGCGGAAGTTGAAAGCAGCATATCACGCTTCACTTTCAAGCGCTTGGTTCCAGGCGGTTTCAACTTGGGTTTCATTGGGTCAACCTGCACCGCCCTACCATGGTAGACCACTTCACGACGTGCTCGTACTCCTGACGCTGGAAGCAAACGCCCGCCAACTCGTGCATAGCGTACACGTGCCCTTGCTTTGCTGCCTTCTCCAGGAGCGCCGTGCCCCTCTCCACCCAGGGTTGGCATTCACAAAAATCATTACATCAGACGACCACATCATCGATCGACGAATCTCGGTCTTGTGAGCGACCTGTAACTTTGAGGAGCAAAGTGCCAGCCGGGGGCTGACACTCGTCCACTACTCGGCTCAACGTAAGCACGTTTTGTGGGGTACCATGGGTCTGTGGATGGAGTCATTGACAATGTGCGGCTCAGGTTGAGCTGAAAAGTGGACGAGTGTAGGCCCTTGGTGCCAGCCCTACATCCGCCGCCGGCGATCTTCCACTCGCGCCCAGTGGCGTGTCCGAAACCCCAGCCGCTGCGAGTAACTCGCATCCCAGGCTGAACTGCGCTTCCCTGTCACCGATAGTCAAGAACTTACACTCGTCCAATTCTCGGCTCAACGAAAGCACATTTTGTGGGATACTCTGTGTCTGTGGGCGGGGTCAATGACAAGAAAGGCTCAGGTTGAGCTGAAAAGTGGACGAGTGTGAACCCCTGCCCATGGCGGCCATATGACTCACGACCTCGACTCCTAGCGAACGAAGCATCTCTTCAGCGTCTTCCGTTTGCGTGGTCCAGTCGCCGAGCGGGTTCACGGGTACGTTTGCGCCAGCGGCGGAAGCTCCCGCGGCTCCCGCGCCCCCCGCGGCTCCCGCGGCGCCCGCGCCCACCGCAGCTCCCGCGGCGCCCGCGCCCCCCATGGCTCCCGCAATCCCCGCGGCTCCCGCGGCGCCCGTCTTGGCCGGCGCGCGCTTGGCAGCATCGCGCTCCGCTGCACGCCGTTCCTGCCGTGAAGCAGAGGCTTACACTCGTTCCCATTTCTGCCAAACTTGAGCTCACCTTGCCCCTTTCAGCTCAACTTAAGCTTACTTTATCCTCCATGTAACCCAAATTAATCGGTGGATGTGTCCCGAGGGTGCTCAAGTTGAGCTCTGACGTGAGCGATGTGTTCCCGAAGGTCCTTAACTTGAGCTCTGAAGTGAGCGAGTGTCAGCCCCTGCCGTGAAGGCATCTGCGTTCTCGGAACCGAAGTGACAGCAGATGAGGACTGCTTGGTAGACCACCAGATTTCACCCAACCCACCCTCCGCGTCAAGTAACCGGTGAGGGGCGGTCCGACATTCAGAGGTCCACGCACAGAGGAGGGCACTGTCGTTGTTGCGGGGGCGCGGCCCGTTTTTCTCGAGCGTTTTTATGGGAAGCGACGACGGGAACGAGGGAAGGAGATGCTTGTCAACTGTGCCCTGGCGGTGGAGGGACACGGGCGAGAGGGTGCACCGGGCGCCGACCGCCCCACACGCGTGGTACAACGCAGATTACGACACACGTGGAGTGCTGAAGGCATCGGACGTGTCGCGGAGCGCGTGGTTCGTGATGCTCGTAGAAGTGAACCGCGGACGAGTCGAACAAAAATGCGCCGTCCAAGCGGGGTGGTTCAGCGGCTGAAAATTAGGTCGACTCATAAATGCACCCAGATTATGATGGATTATCTTTCATATAAAGTCATAAACAGTCTGCCCTGGACCCAAGATCTGGGCGCATATATACAGCGTTTCGTTAAAATGATGGCAGAATGCTCAGCCACAGCGCGAGAAGTTCCTTCCCTCGCACTCCCTCGCGATTCCACACTTCCCGCGCGCGTAGCCCTCATCAAGTAGGATGAAGGACCACGGGGCGGGCTTGAAGAGGGGGAGCGAGGGTGAAGATGAGGGGAACGGTGTGGGTAAATTAGGGTACCCACCGGTCCTCCTCCTCCTCCTCCTCCTCCTCCCGGGCCCGGCCGGTGTAGTTAACGCTGTTGATGAGCTCGGCTTAATCGGCAGATATGACCGTCTCCAATATCAGTTGTGGGCCGCCGTAGAGGAAGGCGACGAGGCGGCTGTGCTGGCGCTTGTGGCGGCGGGGGCGGATGTGGACGCGGCGGACATGAGCGGTGAGCCGCCGCTGTATATCGCCGCGTCTTTGGGCCACGATGCGGTGGTGCGGGTGCTTCTGGCGGCGGGAGCGGTGGTCGACAAGGCAGATGCTGAGTGGGATACGCCACTGCTCATTGCCGCGGAGGAAGGCCACCAGGCGGTGGTGCGGGCTCTGCTGGTGGCGGGAGCCGCGGCAGGGGCTTACACTCGTTCATGTTAGAGCTCAACTTTAGCAACCTCCAGAACACATTCATGAGTTAAGTTGGGTTACACGGTGGACAGAGGAGCTCAAGTTGAGCTGGAATCGGAACGAGTTTAAGCCCCTGGCCGCGGTAGACGCGGCGACTGCAGACGGGCGCACGCCGCTGACCGTCGCTGCGGGCAAGGGCCACGTAGAGGTGGTACAAACGCTGCTGACGGCGGGGGCCGCGGTCGACACGCCGTCTGATCCTCTCCGGCCGGAGGAA
>Ga0307489_10002313_pt1 | contig 12740 bp, 16 predicted proteins | sample SB12metaG_FD_202247 | JGI IMG/M metagenome (GOLD analysis project Ga0307489, IMG submission 202247) | Sea-ice brine microbial communities from Beaufort Sea near Barrow, Alaska, United States - SB 1.2 | ecosystem: Environmental > Aquatic > Marine > Coastal | place: USA: Alaska | collected...
ACGGCCATCCTCGCACTCGGTGTCAGCTCGGTAGCAGTAGTATCGCGTGTCGCGCCACTCCCATTCCGCGGCGCGTAAGATTTGTGACCTTATCATTTCTTCCGATTCAAATAACACAAAAGATCCTATCATCAGATCCAGCGGAATATTCCGAGCGGATTCCCGGGATTCCCGGGAATCCCGGGAATCCGAGAACGCTCTCATTCAGCCTCGGCCAATTCCATTCCGCGACACGCGCACGGAGCGCGTCGCCGGCCGTCGACCTTAGCGCTGTTATTAACGTCCCCCCGTTCAAGCGGAGTTTGGCGACATCGCAAAGTCGGCGTAGCCGACGGCAGCATCCGAGAAGCCACTCGGGCGCTGACTCACGAGCGGCAACGCCGATCGGCGTCGGCAACCCGCCATGGCGGTGCAGACGCGAAGAGCGGGGCACGGTGGGGCGACCGAGCGCGGGGCGGCGCCGCCGGCGGCGGCGGCGGGCGCGGCGCTCAAGGGCAAGCCCAGCAGGAAACCGACAGGCATAGAACCCGGGCCCGGGCCCAACGCTGATGGCGGCATTGCTGGTACTGGCAACGCGGGCGCGCACCACGTGCACGGACTGAACACCGGCACCCCCATGCGCGTGCGCGTCTTCGTCCTCACGTACTTCTTCTCCGCGCTCACCATCGACCGCTGGGCAGGGGCTTCCACTCGTCCACTTCTCAGCTCAACTTGGGCGTTTTGTATGGCATAGGGGGTGCGCGTAGGGCTTGTGTAGCCCGTGTTAAGGGGGTGTTAGGGGGTGTTTATGGTGTGTAGGGTGTTTTTGAGTGTCAGACACTGCTCAAGTTGAGCTGAAAAGTGCATGAGTGTAAGCCCCTGCCGCTGGGTGGTGGCCGGCGTGCACTGCGGCTGGATCCTCAGCACCCTCGCGGAGTGGATCGGCATGCCAGTGTGCCACAGCAACGTCCAGGTGAACTCATCATCAGCGTTGCACGCGCGTCGGCACCGTGGCAACACGCAGACTGTTGTGGCGCGCAGCGCAGGCTCGAGACTGCGACATGGGACGTGAACCGAGCGTCATCAGTCGACTCACGCATACACTCATCTTCCCACTTGCGCGAGAGAGCCAATGTTCCGAGCCGAACCGTTCAACCCCATTCAAACCGTTCCACTGTTCCAAACCACTCCCATCCGTCCCTTCCAATCTTCACTGACACGTTGTGCAGTGCTGCCCCCCGCGATGCGCCGCAGGTCCAGAGCATGGCGGACCCGCTGCAGGTGGCCGAGTTCGGGTTCGAGGCAGGGGCTTACACTCGCTCACTTCAAAGCTCAACTTGAGGAACTTCGGAAACACAACTTTCACGTCAGAGCTCAATTTGAGCACCTTCGGGACACGTCCCTGGGTTAGGTTGGGTTGTGTGGGGGACGATGTAAGCTCAAGTTGAGCGGAAAGGGGCAAAGCAAGCTCAAGTTGAGCGGAAATGGGAACGAGTGTAAGCCCCTGATTCGAGGGCGGCCAGCGGCGCAGGGAGGGGCCGCGCGCCGTGACCGGCGTGTACCAGTGCGCGGCCGGCATGAACCCGCACCTGGCCTTCACGCGCCAGCAGCGTGTGTACCTCGGTGAAACCGACCTCACGCACGCCCAACTGGTGCAGGCGGGGGCTTACACTCGTTCCCATTTCAGCTCAACTTGAGCTCCTCTGTCCACCGTATAACCCACATTGACTCATGAATGTGTCCTGGAGTTGCTCAAGTTGAGCTCTAACGTGAACGAGTGTAAGCCCCTGGGTGCGGGCCGTGCGTGCCGTGGAGGCCGAGTGGCCGGCGCCGTCCTACAGCCTCTTCTCGCGCAACTGCAACCACTTCTGCGACGCCTTGGTCGACCACCTGCTGCCCGGCCAGCGGATACCGTCCTTCATCAATCGGGGCGCGAGATTCTGCAGCTGGTTTCCGCTGCCCGGTTTGTTGCCGTGGTACGTGCGGCGCTACGTCAAGGCAGGGCCTGACATAAGTACTTTCCTAGCTGGCACTTGTTGTCTCAAGGGTAAACTTGTCGCCCCTAAACTAGCCTACTAAGCACTAACCCCTCAACTAGCTCAAACTAGCCTAGTACAGACCCCCCTATTCGATCAATCCACTGTAGTCCCCAATAGTAACCCACTAACTCACCAACCACCAGCCCGTAAACTAGCTTATAGCAGCTTAGTTTAACCCCCCCATCGCCAGCACTGTTTAGTTTGACAAGCACACTCAAGGGGCACTACTGTACTGTAAGGCTAAGGACATTTGTTAAAACGTGCGGCCCTGTGTTTAGGATGGGGGGTCGTGGACGGCGGGGGAGGTGACGCGCATGGCAGCGGCGAAGCGGGGGACGATGGGGGTGCGGGACTTCGCGGAGTGGGCGCCGGACGGTCGGATAGAAGGCAGGCTGGACGGCGGGGCTGCAGCCTTGGGAGCCAAGGGCGGAAGCGGAGGCGTGGGTGGCGGCGACGGTGGCGGGAGCGGTGGCGGTGGCGGGGGTGGAGGCAAGGGCGGAGGTTGGGGCGGGGGCGGGGTCGGAAGCGGGAGTGCGGGCGGGGGCTGGGGCGGGAGCGCGGGCGGGGGGTGTGGCGGGAGCAGCGGCGGGGGCGTGGGCGGGGGTGGGAATGCTGACGGCGGAAGTAGCGATGGCGAGGGGAGCGGTGGCGGGGCCGCCCCCTCGGCGCTCGAGGGAAACCCACTGGCGCAGCACCGGTACCCGGTGGCGATGTGCTGACACAAAGCGAGGAGGCTAGGTATCAATTAAAGATGTAAAGTATTTTGGGTCGACGTGCGTAGAGCTAGCTCTAGTATCATATTGCGTTGCGTAGAGATTTCATTTAGCACTTTGGTAGAGGAGCCCAGCTAGCTAGTACCTAGTCTGTAAAGCGTACTATAGTATCTCGTCTACCCGCAGTAATTAGGCATTTGACTTTTGGCCAATTCCCCAAACCCCAGCTCACTACAAGTTACTAACCCACAGACTAGGCACTAGACATCCAGGAAGCTGTTGCTGAGCGGCACGTCACCCACGGCGTGCGCCCCCGCCCGGCGGTGTCGCGCCACCACCTCGTCGTAGCGGCGCAATTTGAATTTGAAAGCAAAGTTTGAAAGCGGTTCATCAAATTATAGCTTTAAGCGCTTAGTTGATGGCACTTTCAACATGGGTTTGATAGGGTCAACGTGCACCGGCCTACCTCGTCGTACGCCAGGTACGGCGCCGTCATCGTCACCGCCACCCAGGGCCATACCTCATTAATTTTCAATTCATTTCAACAGCCAAAGTGATGGCACACTACGTCGTTTTTTTAACCGTGGGCGCACGGCAGGCACACCGGCAGTACGTTTTAAAGCGGGGATTTGTAAGCAGCTTTTTCCTGGTGCCACTGGAGGTATCCAACGAAACACCTCTGGGATACTCAGGATACATCGTAAGACAGGGTTTAGCTAAACCCTAAACCTGTGACGGCCCTGCCATGTTGCCGTCACACTCCGCCACCGCCGCGTCCCCGTCCACGGCGAATGGCAGCTCGACCCTCAGCGCCTGGTGCCCCGGCATGTCAACCGTCACGCCCTCCATCACTATGCACACGCGCACCTGGCTCACGCTGACGCCCACGGGAAGCGGGATGTGAACCGCCACATCCGTCACCGGCCGCCCAATGAACTCCACGCTGTGCTCCACCTCAGGGAGCTTGCCGAAGGAAAATGCGGCAGCACCCCCGGATGTGGACGCCCCCACCCCCGCCTCCACCTCCCCCTCCTCGCTGCCGCCCACCTCGCTAATCTTGGCCTTAGACGCCATCGCCCCCGACAGCGCAGACATCGCCGCCCCTTTCGCCCCCGACCCCATCGCCCCCGCCCCCGCCCCGGCCGCCGCCGCCGCCGCCTTCCCCCCCTTGCCCGCCGCCGGCTTGGGCACCGGCCGAGGCTCCATCTTCCGCGGCCGCAGCGGGAAGCTGGGCTCCTCGTCGGCCTCCTGGATCTCCTCGATCATGCTCTTCTTGTCCACGCGGATCATCTGCGCCCCGGGCTTGTCGCCCATGTACAGGGGCTTACACTCGTCCACTTCTCAGCTCAACCTGAGCCGTTTCTGACACAAAATACACCCTAGATACCCCCTAGTACCCCGTAACACCTCCTAAATACCCCCTAAACAACCCCTAATGCACCCCCTATCCGATAGAAAGCGCTTAACTTCAGCCGATAGGTGGACGAGTGTAAGCCCCTGCCCATGTAGCGGCGGTGCGGCAGCTTGTACTTGGGGTCCAGCACCAGGCTGTACTTCTGCCCCACCCGCTGCCACGGCCGCGCACCTCATGCTCGCCATGTCATGTCATGCTCATTCACTTAAACTCAGTGTCGGCCTGATATGTCAGGTTTATCTCCTCGAAATCGAGGGTCTATTTCCTCAAGGATCGCTACCAGGTCGCACTATCGGCGGGTCGGTCGGTGAGATTTATGAAATGTACTGTTCTGATTGGTCGAACGGGATTCAGTACCAGGTATTCGATACCAGACCCGACACTAAGTTTGAGAAACGAGGGTGTGCAATGTGGAGTCGGAGGTGGCAGGCAGTATGAGGCCGCCCCCCGGCCCTTGGCCCCGGACCCCGCCCACTGCATGCACAAGTCCACCAAGAACACTTTCAGTTTGCGGTACGCGATGGCCTGCTTCACCACGTCGTCGTTGAACACCGCGTCGTACACCGTGCACCAGGGGCTTACACTCGTCCACTTCTCAGCTCAACTTGAGCCGTGTCTGACACATGAAAACACCCTACACACACTGGACACCCCCTAACGCCCCCTTAACACGGGCGACACAACCCCTGCGCGCACCCCCTATCCCATACAAAGCGCTCAAGTTGAGCTGAAAAGTGGAACGAGTGTAAGCCCCTGCCGTGCACGCCGACCCCGTCTTGTCCAGCTCGTTGCGCCCCTCGCTGACGGACAGCGGGAACCGAAGCTGCTCCGTTTGCTCCCCGCCCTCCTCCAGTTTCGTCAACGCGGTCTCCACCTCCTGCGGCATCTTCCCGTCCGCCCACTTCGCCCCCGGCGCCTGAATCTTCGCGTGCCCGCACATAGGGCCACCGAAAATGCCCACCATGTCATTCGCTGCCATTGAAAGCAAGAGACGATGGCTTCAACGGCGGAGCGGGAGAGCCTAGTGCCTGGCCTGTGAGGTTACTGTGGGAAGCATCTCGTACTGTATACAGTATTCGGCCCGTTTGGCCGTTGGCCAAAAGTCAAACACGTATTTTTGTAATCTACCAAAGAAATCACTTACTTGAACTTACTTACTCACAGACCAGGCACTAGGGGCCGAGCGAAGATTGTGTTTGCTCCCCACCCGCAGACGTTGATGAAGATCTTGCGGCCTGCGTCGTCGATGGTTTTGATAACGAACCCCGGCTCCGGGAAGATCTCCTCGCGGTCGGTCGGGATGGGGACGATCCCTGGACGTCCGCCCCCGCCCCCGCCCGCCCCCGCGTCGCCGCCGGGCATCAGGGGCTTACACTCGTCCACTTTTCGGCTCAACGTAAGCACATTTTGTGGGATACGTCGGGTGCATGATTCCCCTCCAGTCTACTAGACAGGGGACCACGGAGAGGTGTGACCAAAACGGCTTAGGTTGAGCTGAAAAGTGGACGAGTGTGAGCCCCTGCCGGGCATGGTAGCGCCGCCGGGCACTTTCAGCATGTCCGCCACGGTGCCACCCTCCGCGGCGGCCGACTCCGCCAGCGCCTGCAGGATGGGTGCCAGCTCTGGCGGCGCCGAGGCGGGGTCCAGGCTGCCGCCCTCCAGGGCCGAGCACCACACACTCCGCTGCCTTCACTGCCGCACCTTCCAGGTACCAAGCAGCTGCCAGTGGTTTCAGGGATGAACAATGTGGAGGGGGACACGGCAGGGGCTTACACTCGTCCACTTCTCAGCTCAACCTGAGCCGTTTCTGACTCAAAATACACCCTGAACACCATCTGATACTCCTTAATACCGCCTGACACCTCCTCAACACCCCCTAAACAACCCCTCATTGCGCCCCTATCCCACAGAATGCGCCTCAGTTGAGCTGAAAAGTGAACGAGAGTAAGCCCCTGGGACACGGTGTGCGGCCCTGCCGCCCATCTGCGCGTACTGCTGCAAGAACGCCATGAACTCTTCAGGTGAGGCGGGGCCATCGCCGCCGCCCTCCTCGCCGCCGCCACCGCCGCCGCCGCTGCCGCCGTCACCCCCGCCGCTGCCTGCAAACATCTCACTGATACCGCCGCCGCCGCCGCCACCGCCGCTGAACATCTCAGTGATGCCGCCGCCGCCGCCGCCGCTGCTGCTTCCCGGCAGGTTGATACCGCCGCCGCCGCCGCCACCGCCGCCAAACATCTCACTAATGCCGCCGCCGCCGCCACTGCCGCCATTCAGGGCCTGAACCACAACGGCATCCCTCTTGTCACCTCACCGGAAGCCGTTGTCACGCCTGCCCCCCGCTGAAGCTGCTAGGCTGGGGTACCTCTGTTTCTGTCCCTGATGGACCCAGTCGAGTTACCACGCAGGGCCACCCAATCAACGCAGGCAAGCGCGGCGGCCGCCCGAGCGGCGTCGCGAAGCTCTTCCCTTTCCAACTTCAGCTCAGCTGCCAGCCGTCGGAGCAGTGGACGGGCCCCTGAATCCAACGAACCCCTCAAGTCCCGACTTTTTCCCCACACCTCAACGCTCAAGTTGAGCTACTCGTACTACGGGAACGAGTGGCCAGGCGAGCCCGTCGGACGCAGCGAGCGTGCACCGCTACACGGGTACACCAGTACACTACACGCGAACAGTCTCGTGGAGCAGGCGCGAAGGCAGTGTGGGACCCTACCTCCGTTACCGTTCATGGTAAGCATCTGCTCCAAACCCGCTCCCATCCCCTCCATCGTGCCCTTTGACGGAGTGGAATAAATTATGTTTGGCTTTGTTGGATGCCCCTCGACAACCCTTAGACCCTCGAGCGCCTCCAGACCCTCGAGCGCCTCAAGTGCTTCGAGTGCCGCTGGAGCCTCGAGCGCCTGTAGACCCTTGAGCTAGACCCTGGAGTGCCTCGTACAGACCCTGTAGCGCCTGTGGACCTTCCTGGCCCTTTACAGAGCCTCGAGTCCCTGAGAGCCTTCGAGCCTCGAGCGCGGCCCGCCGTCGACGTCGGGATCCGGACCAATCCTCGGCGGGGAGCAGACCGCGCGGGTGATCTAATGAGCGGCGCGGGCGAGAGGGGTGGAACGCGTGCGATCGAGGACCTGCGAGATGTGCCACGCGGCGCCGACGCGCCGTGACTTTGATGGGTGACGAGTGAGTGAGCCTTGACTTTGCCTGGCTGTCTGGCAGTCTGGGCGCGCGAACACACTGCGCCGACTTTTGTAGGAGTGCTCGACGGACGACACGCACTTCTTTTGCACGGCGCGGCGAGGCTGCGCCGGGCCACGCGATACCGAGAGCGATGATGATGCGGCGTGCCGCGGGGCAGGTCCTGGAGGCCCTCGGCGGGCGCGACGCCGGGTTCGGGCGGCTGGCTCGTCTGCTGCCGCCTGTTGTCGTGGGGCTGGAGTCATCGTCGGTGACTCCGCGCGATGGAGAGGGAAAGGTCTTGGGCGGGTCCCTGCTGAGCCGGCGCGACGCGCGCCACCACGAGGGGCGTTCAGGCTTCAGCCGCGGGTTCGCGGCGGAACACGGCGGGACCCCCAGCGGCGGCGGCGGCCGCGGCTGGGGTCGTGCCGGCGGGGGGGGCGGGCCCCGCAGTGGCAGCGGCGGCCGGGGTCCGGGTGGCGGGGGGGTTGGGGCTGCTCAGCTGAACAACAAGATCTCGGGCGCTGCACGGGTGGACGACATTCTGGAGCTGGTGACGGGTGGAGTGAAGCTCGACTTCATCCACGTCGCGAACGCGATGAACAAGCTGGTGAGGGTCGCGAAGCGCGGGCCGGGCGAGCCCGCGTGGAAGCTGGAGGGCAATCGGCTGAGGCAGGATCCGAGATTCGCCCAGCTGATCGACTTGGTCCGCGCGCATTGCCTGAGCTGTGGGGCTCGACAAGGTGCAAACGTCTTGCACGCGCTGGGGGTGTTGCACGCGGATCTCGGCGCAGCGGCAGTCGACGACGAGCTGGCAGCGCAACTGGGAGTTTTTGTGGAACGGAAAGCAAGTGACATGAACCCGCAGGAGGTCGCCAACTCGCTCAACGCGCTGTGCAAGCTCGAGGAGGCAGCGGCGGCGGTTTCGCCGACGGGGTGGAAGTGTCTGGCGGAGGCGGCGGCGAGGACGGCGAGTGAGATGAACCCGCAGAACGTCGCCAACTCGCTCAACGCGCTCAGCAACCTCGAGGCGGCGGCGGTGGCGGTGTCGCCGAAGGGATGGGCGGGCCTAGCGGAGGCGGCGGGGAGGACGGCGCGCGAGATGAACCCGCAGGGCATCGCCAACACGCTCAACGCGCTGTGCAAACTCGAGGCGGCGGCGGCGGCGGTGTCACCGTCGGGGTGGGACGCCTTGGCAGAGGCGGCGGCGAGGACAGCGCGCGAGATGAGCCCGCAGGGCGTCGCCAACTCACTCAACGCGCTGTGCAAACTCGAGGCGGCGGCGGCGGTGGTTTCGCCGACGGGGTGGGCGGGCTTGGCGGAGGCGGCGGAGAGGACGGCGCGCGAGATGAACCCGCAGGACGTCGCCAACACGCTCAACGCGCTGTGCAAACTCGAGGCGGCGGCGGCGGCGGTGTCCCCGGCGGGGTGGGCGGGCCTGGTGGAGGCGGTGGAGAGGACGGCGAGTCAGATGAACGAGCAGGTTGTCTCCAACTCGTTGTATGCGCTCGGAGTTCTTCCGGCGGCGGCGGCCGAGTTGTCGCCGTCGGCGCGGAAGCAAATCGAAGCCGCCGCAGAGAGGGAGGCTCCCAACATGACCTCGGAGGGACGCAATATGACACGGCGGGGGTGCGCGATGCTGAAGCTGAGGATCCCATCCGCGCTCTCCGAATAATCTTCCAATAGGGTCATTCACATGTGGATAATGTGGCAGGAATGAGGTGGCGATGGATGACTTGTCATGGATAGGGTGCCGCGTCATAGGGCGTCATGTCATTGAGTCGTGGGTTGCCACGTCATAGGTGGGATGCCACGCCATGAGCCCATCATATGGGGGTCATATGGGGGTCATGATGGGAGAGAGAGAAACATTGTCGCGCGTACAAGGAGGCACCCGGGCTTTCGCCCAGAAACCCCTGGGGTCATGATGTGAATAAAATCCGCTACGAGTGTATCCGTTACCATCCACCGCTAGTTAGCTAGCATTCAAAATATAGTTTGAGCATTTTCTGACTCAGTTTCACCTTCCCTCGCTAAGATATGTGATACAGGAGATTCAAGCTGTGTTTCACCGGGTCAACCAGCACCGCCGCGCCGTATCGCGGGGTGGAGTGTTGATGTAGGCCGGACAGCCCACCGCGCCGACCGATTCTCACTCGGCACCGCATCGTACCTTCGAAGGTACGAGTAGCACATTATCGTAGCAAAGCATAGTCAAGGGGTATTCAAGGCTTGCTTTAGGGGATGTTTTGAGTGTCAGAAACGGCACAGGTAGTCAGGTTGAGCTGAGAAGTGGACGAGTGTAAGCCCCTGCCCCTGTGCTGCTTTCACCGCCGCCTCCGCCACCGTGCGCCTTTCCTCCGCCAACGCATCCGCCTCCTTCATCCTCGCAGCCGAAGGCCACACCGTACAGGCATTGCTTGCGATATCATTCAACACATCATGACAAAGAAAGTGAAGCTGTGACTGAACTCAATGAAATAAGTTGAGTTTTCAATCGAGTTTACTGAGTTATTAGTGGCATACGCGCAGAACTATTTTTTCCGCCATTTATCGGAAAATATCAGCAAGAATCGAGGTTTTTGCTAAAATTGAGCGAAAGCCTAACTTTTATGCAAGGTCCAGAAAAAACAACGGGTTTTTCGCGTGTTTCAGCGGTGACTGACGGACAGGCTCCGACATTTGTGCGGGTGGCTTTTAACCCATGATTCTTTGAGTTAAATGTGAAATGGTCGCTTCGACTCTAGTTTCTTGAATTAAATTCAACCTATGGATATGGAGAATTCTGAAGGCAAATGTGCAGACTCTTATTGTGAGGTTGCCATCATCTCAAGATTTCCGAGTGACCGAGCGGATGCATGCCAGCTGTGCACCACCCCGCTAGCTGTGCCAGCTGAGCGCCTTCGCACCAGAGACAAGTATGGCGCAGCTGCTTTGGTTTTAGACTCGTCACCATTTCAGCTCAACTTGAGCTTGAGCTGTTCTGGTCCGCCACGTAACCCAACTTCACCCATGAATGTGTACCGAATGTGCTGAAGTTGAGTCGTCACGTGGACGGGCGTAAGCCCCTGGCAGGGGCTTACAGCCCGATACCGCGGGAGCACGGGTGGAGCACACGGCACCTAGAGGTGTTGCAGCGGGCGCGTGAGCACTGTGTCGCGTGCACGCTCGCCGCGTATTCCATCACGTCGTGTACCGGTGCTCGCCCCGTGATCCACCACGTAGTGTGCAGGTGCTCGGTGCTCGCCGAGGCTTCCACGTAAACGCAAACGAAACCGAGACCGAAACGGCGTTGATGAGCGGCAATCGTGCTTTGGCGACATCGCGTGCATAGAGAATAACATGGCACAAATGTGCACAACGTGCAGCCACCAGAGGCGCGCTACTATCTTGACAAAAGTCACGCACGTTCACATGTGTTTGCCGGCGGGGCGGCGGCGGTGGCGGCGGCGGCGGCGGTGGCGGCGGCGGCGGCAGCAGCTGTGGGAAACACGACGTCGGAGTCCGTGCGTGTGCGAATTGCGATCACTTTGAGGAGCATGTCTCGTCTTGTACCTTGTATATTTTAATATGAGAGCTCTGAAACCGATGGATATAGGCCATCGGTCATTGGACGAATCATAATATGCACTGAAACGCCCGATGAACCGATCAACGCAACCAATAATGGAGCGTACGCTACGACTCAAGAAACGGCTTCGATTGTTCCGCCATCCCTAACTTCGACCAAAACCTGCGAGGTCCAAAGACCACAAGTCTAAGCGCACTAAAATCTGAGGTGACTCGCTTCGCTTTGTTGCCCCCAGACTCCGCACAATCACGGCCAGAAGTCGAGGGGCCCCACGCCGTTGGCGCCCTCCACGATGAACCCGAACGCCGCGATCATGGCGAGCCGGCAGTGCTGGATCTCGATCGTCTTCAGGATTTTCAGGTCCTTCTCACCGCAGGGCCGGGCAGATATTGCTCGCCGCCGCGTCGTACGAGGTCATTTGACTCAAACAAAGAGGGTTCACATCTTCACAATGCGTGTCCATGATGGGACGAGCATGGGCCTGGCAGATATTCCTCGCCACATCATAGGACGACATTCAACTCCAGCAATGAGAATTCACAATGGGCCGATTTCGGTATTTCGCTTCCCGCGCCGAGCGCTGACGCTTTGCCCGCAACTCTGTATGGGCATTTCACCCCGGCGATATACCAAAATCGGCCTATTCGCGTCGGGGGTTGCAGACGTGGTAGGCGGTATGTGGCAGGCCCTGCATCGCTGACGAGCAGGCCGATCTCCAGCGGGTCGAACAGCTTGCCGCCCGGGTACATCCTGTCCGCCGCCTAGGGCCGCCCGGATGTTGCGAGGAACACGTCATCGTACGCGTTTTGAACACTCGTCTGTTGAGTTGTCTGGCACCCTACGACCTTCGCAGGTTTCCAGGGTACCTCAAATGACAGTCGCCATTTCTTGAGTTATAGACCGTCGAATCGCCAATTTGTACCAGTGTATGGCAAGCCTGACTGTCTGTTTACTCGAGTCTTCCAATTCGAAGAGCGTTGACCGCCATGTGAGGTACCCTGGAAAAACTGCGAAGACGTGTTCCTGGCTCCATGCGGGCGGCCCGACCAGGGACTCGAAGGCCTCGAGCTTGTACTTGCCGGTGCGCAGCATCTCCGCCACGAAGAAGAGCGGGAAGTGGATGACCGGCAGCAGCACCACGCCGAACGGTATGGTCTCCCCCAGGTACGTCAGCAACGGTATGCCCCCGCCCGAGCCCCAGGGTCGCCCACATGCTGCGAGGCACGTCATGGGACCACGCGTTGAGAACCCTCATTGCTTGATTCAAACGGCATCATATGACGCGGCGAGCAATATCTGTCCGGCCCCACGGTGAGGAAGAGCTCAACATTCCGTAGACCGTAAATCAAGAAACCAGGGTTCGGAGTGCATTAGATGACTGCGCGGGCGATATGTGTTCAGGGTCTGGGGTTTAGGGCTTAGGGTTGAGGGTTTAGGGTTTAGGGTTTATGTGTTGTGATGGCAGGCCGTACCGGGGGCGCCCAATCGATGGCGGTGTTCCACCAGTGCTGGCCCGGCATGCCGTAGATGGACAGTCGGCACAGCACCTCGGGCGCCAGCACCCCGATCGCCGCCAACATCGCCCACCGCCCGTGTGGCAGGGGCACCACACACTGTGAGCAAACAGTGAGGGAATGCCGTGCACGGCCCGCCTGAACCCTACACTCTGAATCCTAAACACTCAGGCCCCGCCTCCAGCTGCTGCAAGGTTTCCACACTCCACCATGTGTCACCTCAACGGAAGCACTTTCCGTGGGATGCGTTGGGTGTTTTCAGTGTCAGTGATGGGACCCGCTCAGGTTGAGGTGAGAAGTGGAGGAGTGGAAGCGGCGCCTTACCGTGGATGAGTTCGCGCT
>Ga0307489_10002314_pt1 | contig 12739 bp, 20 predicted proteins | sample SB12metaG_FD_202247 | JGI IMG/M metagenome (GOLD analysis project Ga0307489, IMG submission 202247) | Sea-ice brine microbial communities from Beaufort Sea near Barrow, Alaska, United States - SB 1.2 | ecosystem: Environmental > Aquatic > Marine > Coastal | place: USA: Alaska | collected...
GCCTGAGACCTGGTGTCATCCCTTCAGCTGTTTGTCCATAGAGAACCCGTGCACGGGTCGCCTCCTCGGCCTGGCTATGAGGAGGTGACTGTGCACAGGTGCACTATGAGCAAGCAGTCAGGCCTCGCGGAGCGCGTAAGCAAGTACACTGTTTCACTATGAGCAGACAGTCAGGCCACGTGGAGCGCGTGTGCAAGTAAAAGTACACTGGTACACTATGAGCAAACAGTCAGGCCACGCAGAGCGTGTGTGCAAGTACACTGGTACACTATGACCAAACAGACAGGCAGGTCAGGGCCTGACCATGAGCGTGAACTTGTTGTCCGCCTGCAGCTTCTCGTTCACCTTTGACAGCGTCTGCGGCGTGAGCGTGGTGTGTATGGGCAGTTCAGTGGAGTCGGGAGAGTGGTGTGTATGGGCATTTCAGTGTGCGGGGGGAGAGTGGTGTGTATGGGTAGTTCAGTGTGCGGGGGGAGAGTGGTGAGTATGAGCAGTTCAGTGGGGACGTGCGTGCGTTGGTAAGAGTGACAAGCTCTCAGAGGAGTGCGTGTGCCGAGATAATTAAATTTTGTCGACTGTCGAGTCGTGAGCTCGGTTGTGTGGGGGGTGGCGAGGCGGGCGCGTGGGCTGTGAGTGCGGGCGCGGGGAGAGCGGATGCTCCGAGAGCGGAAAAACCGTGAGTCAGGAGGGCGCGGCGCGTGGGGGAGGGGTCGCGACGAAAGCAAAGCCGACACCACAGCAGAAAATGACGAGGTGGCGAAGAGGAGGCGGAGGGGCCCACGAACCGGCAGACAAACAATTACATGTCGCGCCGAGACCACCTCGAGGTTCTTCAACCTCCGCAGCACCCCCCGCCACCGTCTCGCGCGACGTCGAGCCGCTGCGTCTAACGCGGGAACCGAGCCCGAGGCGAAGACGGTGTGGGGGGGGCGGGGGGCGTGGCAGGGCGGGGCTGGGCGGTGTGTTCGACGCGGGGTGGGCATTTCCGTTGTCTTCAAGTGGGGGCATTTCCGCGGACGCACCTCAGCCGCGACGGTTGCGAAGTTGCCGGTGTGGCTGGTATACTCGGCCAGCACGGTCTGGCCCCGCGCCACGAAGCCGTATATGATCGGCATGGCGGCGGGCGGGGTGGGCGGGCAGGGTTGGGAAGGGCTCGCGCGCGTCCTGTTGTGGGGCGGCAAGCGACACGACGGCACCCCGCCCGCTGACAAAAGAGAGGGGGGAAGGGGGGCTTCCAACCCCATAAAGTGGGCTCGCAGGGGGGTAAGGAAGGGGTTTGGATATTTGTCGGGGGGGCTGCTGTGATTGGTGGACGCGGGTTCCAGCGGCAGTCGGCATCGGCCGGAGTGACCCATCTTGACTCTTCGCGCGGGCCGCAGGTGTAGTCTGTACGCCGCTCCGCCGCAACCGACACACCGAGGCGCGACTCCGCGTGAAAGCCCCGGCTGCGATTCGGCCGCCGCTCGTTGCATCGCCGTGCCCCGTTCGTGCGACGCGAGTATTCGGAACGGGGTCCACATCTCACCGTGTCACAACGTTATCTGCTCGCGAGGCCGATGGCGGCACCGGGAGCGCTGACGGCCGACGCCGCTGCGGTGGTGGTGCGCTCCACGGCTCCTAGCTCCCGCCGCCGCTCGCGCTCGCCCGTGGCATGTACCCGCCGCCGCTCCGTCGCCGCCTCCGCCGCCGCCTCCTCCGCCGGCGCATCCTCCTCCTCCTCCTCCACCGCCAGCACGAACCATGTGCGCGTCGCCGCGCCGAGGCGCCCCGCGTCGTTACTCATGGCGAAGCGCCGCGGCAAGGGCGACGAGACGGATTACGAGACAGACACTGTGACGGAGAAAGCTGTGGCGGACCTGGTGGCGGATACGGAGCAGGTGAGCGCGCGGGAGAGGAGTCGGCGGGAGGTGGAGGAGGAGGACGACGCAGAGGGCAGGGGCTTACACTCGCTCACTTCAGAGCTCAACTTGAGGACCTTCGGGAACACGTCGCTCACGTCAGAGCTCAACTTGAGCACCTTCGGGACACATCCACAGGTCAATTTAAATCACCTGGGGGACAAAGTGAGCTGAAGTTGAGCGTAAAGGGGCAAAGTAAGCTCAAGTTGAGCGGAAATGGGAACGAGTGTAAGCCCCTGGCCGAGGGTGCCATCGACCCATGCACGTTTCAGCTCACGCCCAACTCCACCAAGGCATCGGACGAGGCAGCCTCGGAGGCAGGTTTTCACGCTCGTTCAACTTGAGCGCTTCTGTCCACCGTATAACCTGACTTAGCTCATGAACGTGTCCTGGAGTTGCTCAAGTTGAGCTCTGACGTCAACGAGTGTAAGCCCCTGCTCGGTGGAGGAGGCGGCGGAGGCAGCAGCCTTAGAGGCGACAGCGGAGGCAGCGACGGCGGCGGCGGCGGCGGCGGCGGCGGAGGCGGAGCTGGAGTCGCTGCAGACGCTGCGGGAGGCAGGGGCTTACAGACGTCCACTTTTCAGCTCACCCTGAGCCGTTTCTGACACAAATACGCCCTAATTGACCCCTGATGACCCCTTACAACCCGTCAACACCCACTCCCTATCCCACAGAAAACACTTATGTTGAGCCGAAAAGTGGACGAGTGTAAGCCGCTGGCGGGAGGCATCTGACGACGCGCAGATCAACCGCAGCGTGGCGCAGCGAGTGAAGGCGGCAGGAGCTTACACTCGTCCGCTTTTCGGCTCAGCGTAAGCGCTTTCTGTGGGATAGGGGGTTCGTTGAGGGATTGTTTAGGGGTCGTTTAGGGGCTGTGAGGGAGTAGTAGGGAGTGAACAGGGTGTGTGATTGTGTCATAAAAGGCTCAGGTTGAGCTGAGAAGTGGAGGAGTGTAAGCCCCTGTCAGGCGGCGCGGGAGCTGGCGCGGCGCCTGGCCTCGGGGGAGGTGGGTGGCACCGCTGATAACCCCATCAAGGTTGAGTGGAGGAAGGAATTCGACGCTGCGGCCAGCGCCAGTGAGGGCACACAACCCGACTACCTCCCCGCGGCCGACCAGGGCTTGAACGGCGCGGCGGCGACGGCGCGGGGCGGCGGCGGTGGTGTCAACATGGGTTGGAGTCCCGCGGGGAGCCAGGTGTGGGACACGGAGGAGGCGGCGGTGTCCGCGGTGGCTCAGATCCAGCAGGATGCCGCGGCGGCGGTGGCTGAGGCGGAGGCGGCGCGTGACGCGGCGGCGGCGGAGGCAGCAGCGGCGACCGGGCGGGCGGCAGGGGCTTGCACTCGTCCACTTTTTGGCTCAACGTAAGCGCTTTGTGTGGGATAGGGGGTGCTTTAGCAGTTTGTTAGGGGGTGTTCAGTGGGTTTCGGGGGGTATCAGGGGGTGTTGGGGGGTGTATAGAGTGCATTTTGTGTCAGAAACGGCTCAGGTTGAGCTAAAAAATGGGCAAGTGTAAGCCCCTGGCGGGCGGCGGCGGCGGAGCAACAGCTGGAGAGAACCAATAACGAGCACGTGGTTTCCCTGGCGCTGGCGCGCTCGGAGGCGGCGGCGGCGGTGGTAGCGTTGGAAGGGGGGCGAGAACAGTGGACACAGACGGCAACGGAGGCCGTCACCGCGGCGGAGGCCGCCGTCGCCGCCGCCGTGGAAACCGCAGACATGGACGTCAAGCAGGCAGGGGCTTACACTCGTTCACTACTCAGCTCAACCTCAGCCGTCTTGGTTACACATCCCCGTGTCCCCCTGTCTAATTGACTGGGGGAAAATCATGCACCCAACGTATCCCACGAAATGTGCTCAAGTTGAGCCGAAAACTGGACGAGTGTAAGCCCCTGGAAGCAGGCGAACGACACCGCCGCCGCCGCCGCCTCTTCCTCCGCTATTGCGGCGACCGCCGCCGCCGATGCCGCCGCCGCCGCCGCGGCCGTGATGCTGAGGGGCAGGGGCTTTCACTCGTCCACTCAACCTGAGCCGTTTCCGACACGAAACACACCATGAACACCCCCAGATACTGCTTAATACCCCCTTACACCTCCTAATGACCCCCTAAACAATCACTGAACGCACCCCTATCCGACAGAATGCGCTTAAGTTGAGCCCAAAAGTGGACAAGTGTAAGCCCCTGCTGAGGGGGGCGGTGCGCACCGCGGAGCAGGACGCGGCGGGTGAGGTGATGCGTATTAAACGCGAGGGGGCCGCGGCGACGGCGGCGGCGGTGGCAGGGGCTTACACTTGTCCACTTTCCAGCTCAACCTGAGCCGTTTCAGTCACTGACAGACTGACGCTACTGGACGCAAGCCACAAACGTGCTTACGTTGAGCTGTAAAAGTGGACGAGTGTAAGCCCCTGGGCGGTGGCTGTGGTGGAGGAGGCGGCGGAGGAGGCCCTGGCGGAGGCGGCGGCGGCGTCAACCGCGGTGGTGGCGGCACTGCAGGATGAGAAGGCAGCGCTCACGCGGGAGGCAGGGGCTTACACTCGTTCACTTCAGAGCTCAACTTGAGGACCTTCGGGACACATCGCTCACGCTAGGGCTCAACTTGAGAGCCTTCGGGACACATCCACAGGTAACGTTGGGTTATGTGAGGGACACAGTCAGCTTAAGTTGAGCGGCAAGGGGAAAAGTTATCTCAAGTTGACCGGGAATGGGAGCGAGTGTAGGTCCTTGGCAGGAGGCCAACGAGACGCTCGAAGCGGCATACGAGAAAACTTTCATGGACGCGCAGCGTGCCACCGCCATGGACGCGCAACTCGCCGCCGCAAACACGGAGCTGGCCGCCGCCAAGGGCGCCGGCGGAGGCAAGGCCGCGGCATCCGCCGGCGCCGCGTCCGCTGCCGCTGCCGCCGCCGCGCCGGACCTGTACGGCGCGCAGATGCCTCAGGAAAATGTGGTGAGCGAGCTGCGAACGGAGCTGCAGGAGGCCAAGGCGTCGGCGGCGGCATGGGAGCAGCAGGTGCCCCACTGTTTGCTCATAGTGTACTTCGCAATTTTCCAGGGTACCGCAAACGGCGGTCGCCAATTATTGAGTAACAGACGTCGAACTGGATCCTTTCCCTTGTGTAACGATTGCGTGGCAAATCTGATCGTCTATTTACTCGTGGGTTCCGATTCGAAGAGCATTGACCGCCATTTGAGGTATCCTGGAAAACTGCGAAGTACCTGTACACCTTCACCTTCTCATCAGGCCTGGTATCTGACTATTTGCTGACAAGGTACCCGTACTGTACACGTCCACTCCCCCTCCTCAACAGGCGGCGGCGGCGGCGCGGGCGGCGGCGGCTACACCGATCCTCTCCGCTGCGGAGGGCGCGGCGGAAGGCGGGGGCGAGTTGGGTGGCATGTCAGCCGAGGTGCAGCGGGCACGGGCAGCCCAAGCGGAGGCAGAGGCAGGGGCTTACACTCGTCCACTTTTCAGCTCAACCTGAGCCATTTCTCACACAAGATACCGCTGAACACCCCCTACTACCCCTTACTGCCCCCTAACATCCCCTGCACACCCCCTGAACAACCCCTAACTACACCTCCTATCCCACGGAAATCGCTTACGTTGAGCCGAAGAGTGGACGAGTGTAAGCCCCTGGGCGGAGGGCAAGGTGACGGAGGCGCTGACGCTGATGGAGCGCCAATCGGGGGCGGTGAAAGCGGCACGGGCCGAGGCAGCCAAGGCGACGGCGGGTTGGGAGGCAGGGGCTTACACTCGTCCACTTTTCGGCTCAACTTAAGCGCTCTCTGTGGGACAGGGGGTGCATCCATGGGTTGTTTTGGGGTGTTCAGGGGGTATCAGGCGGTAATGTGTGGGGTGTAGGGTGTATTTCGTGTCAGAAACGCCTCAAGTTGAACCGAAAAGCGGACGAGTGTGAGCCCCTGGTGGGAGGCTGCGGAGCAATCGGCGGCGGCGGCGGTGGCCGCGGCGCACGTGGAGGCAGCCGCGGCGGCGGCGGGATGGGAGGCCGCGGAGGCGTCGGCGGCAGGGGCTTACACTCGTCCACTTTTCGGCTCAACGTAAGCGCTCGGTGTGGGCTAGGTGGCGCATTTAGGGGTTGTTTCGGGGTTGTTTGGAGGTTGTTTACGGGGTCTCAGGGGGTCTCAGGGGGTGCGTAGGGTGTACTTTGTGTCAGGGACGGCTCAGGTTGAGCTGAGAAGTGGACGATTGTAAGCCCCTGGTTGGCGGCGGCGGCGGTGGCGGCAGCGCAGGGGTCGGCGGACGCCGCCGCCGCCACGGCCACCGCGGAGGCAGGGGCTTACACTCGTCCACCTCTCAGCTCAACTTGAGCCGTGTCTGTCACAAGAAACCACCCTATACACCCTGAACACCCCCTAAGACCCCCTTAACACGGCTACACAACCCCCACGCGCAGCCCCACTCCCATGCAAAGCGCTCAAGTTGAGCTGAAAAGTGGACGAGTGTAAGCCCCTGCGCCGAGGTGGAAGCCTCCGAGGCCATGCGCCAACGCATGGACCACGCTGAGGCGCGCGCGGATGCTGGCGCCGCCGCCCTGGCTGTGGCGCGGGCGGAGGCCACGGCAAGGGCTTGCACTCGCCCACTTTTCAGCTCAACCTGAGCCGTTTCTGAAACGGAAGCACACCCTGCACACCCCCTAATACCCCCTGACACCCCCTAAACAGCCCCTAAAAACCCCCAGACGCGCCCCCTATCCCACCGAAAGCGCTTACATTGAGCTTAAAAGTGAATGAGTGTAAGCCCCTGGGCCACGGCGCTGCAGTCGGAGGTGCGGACGGCGCGGTCGGACACGGCGGCCGCCAACCTGGTAGGGCGGTCCACGTTGAACCAATGAGACCCAAGTTGGAAGCGCCTGGAAGTAAGCGATTGAAACTAAAATATGCTGAAACGCACATTCAAACTTTGCTTTCTAGTTCAACTTGCGCCGCTACAACCTGGCGGTCAGCCTGGGCATGAGCACGGAGGCTGACGTGGAGGCTAAGGAGGCGCATAAGAAGCGTACACAGCTGGCCGAAGAGGTGGCGGCGCTGCGCGAGGAGGTGGCTACGCTCAAGGCAGGGCCTTACACTCGTTCCCCATTCAGCTCAACTTAAGCTCTTCCGTCCATGGTATGACCTGACCTAGCAGATGAACGTGTCCTGGAGTTGCTCAAGTTGAGCTCTAATGTGAACGAGTGTCAGCCCCTAGCTGAAGGCCGCCAACGCCGCACAGGCGCACGCCGCGCAGGCAGGGGCTTACACTCGTCCACCTTTCGGCTCAACGTAAGTGCTTTCGATGTGATAGGGGCTGCTTCAGGGGTTGTTTAGGAAGTTTTTAGGAGGTGTCATGGGGTATCTTGGGGGGTTTAGGGTGTATTTCGTGCCAGAAACGGCTTAGATTGAGCTGTAAAGTGGAGAAGTGTAAGCACCTGCGCGCAGGCCGCCTCGGAAGCTGCCAAGTATCAGTACGCGGACGACCACGACGATACGGAGATGTATACGGCAGGGGCTTACACTCGTCCACTATTCAGCTCAACATGAGCCGCTTCTGACACAAAATACACCCTAAACACCCCCTACTAACCCCTGACACACCATAAATACCCCATAAACAACCCCTAAGTACACCCCCCTATCCACAGAAAGCGCTTACGTTGAGCTGAAAAGTGAACGAGTGTAAGCCCCTGGTACACGGAGATGTTCGAGCCGGGAATCACCAGATCGGAGGAGATTGATGAAGTCGAGGCGGCGCCGGCGCCGCCACTGGTAGGGCGGTGCATGTTGACCCTATGAAACCTAAGTTGAAAGTGCCTGGAACTAAGCGCTTCAAACTATATTATGATGCACCACTTTCGATTTTTGCTTTCAATTTCAATTTGCGACGCTACACATTGGTGGAGATGACACCGGCGGATGACGCGCGGGTGGCCGCCGAGGTAGGCCGATGCAGGTTGACCCTGTCAAACCCAAGTTGAAACCGCCTGGAACTAAGCGCTTAAACCTGATTTATGATGAGCCGCTTTCACATTTTGCTTTCAAATTCCACATGCGCCGCCACGGCAAGGCCGCCACGCGCGAGCGCCGCCACGCTGCGCGCCACCTCGAGGCAGGGGATTACACTCATTCCCATTTCCGCTTAACTTGAGCATTCCTTGCCCCCATATAACCCATTTTAACCCGTGGATGTGGCCCGAAGGTGCTCAAGTTGAGCTCTAAGGTGAGCGCTGTGTCCCGCAGGTCCTCAAGTTGAGCTGAGAAGTGAGCGAGTGTCAGCCCCTGGCTGGAGGCGGAAACCTGGGTGGCTGAGCTGACCGCCAAAGCATCGAAAGCCCCCCCGGGCGCCTCGTCCCAAATGGACAACGTGTACTACTGGCTAGGGGGCAACCCCCTCGCGGGCCAAACCTGCGCCGTGGTTTACAACCGACACACGAAGGGGGGCGTGGACGCGGGGCCGGAGTGCTTCGTGCACGTGGGGTACAACGGCTGGGCGGGCGGTGAGTCCAAGAAGATTGGCATGATGCCGCTGCCGTCCAACCACTGGGCAGGGGCTTACACTCGTCCACTGCTCAGCTCAACTTGAGCGCTTTTTATGAAATAGGGGGTGCGCGTAGGGGTTGTGTAGCCCGTGTTAAGAGGTTGTTAGGGTGTGCCGGGTGTTTTTGCGTGTCAGACACGGCTCAAGTTGAGCTGAAAAGTGAACGAGTGTAAGCCCCTGCCACTCGGGCATGAAAGTTGACCGGCGTGTGGAGCAGGGTGGGGACTGGTGGCTAGCGGATGATTTGGACGTCCCCGCAGAGGCCAACGTGCTGGACTTTGTCTTCTCGGACGGCGGCGGGAAGTTCGATAACAACAAGGATAAGGATTACCACACGCCGGTCGACATCGGTGCGTCGACGGAGGCCATGGTAGCGGAGCGGGCCGATGTCATCCAGTCGCTGCACGGTTTGACGGACGAGGCCACCGCGGTGCGGGCGGGGCGGCGGGCGGAGCGCGCTGTGCTAGCGCACGCCGCCGCCGCGGAAAAGGCCGCCGCCTCCGCCGCCTTCGCCAAAATTGTGACACTGCCGTCCGGGCCCACCGCTGGCACAGACGTGGAGGTCTACTACCGCCACCAGCACGGCAGGGGCTTACGCTCGTCCACTGCTCAGCTCAACTTAAGCCGTTTCTGACACAAAATACACCCTAGACACCCCCTGAACAACCCCGAAATGCACCCCCTATCCCACAGAAAGCGCTTATGTTGAGCTGAATGGTGAAAGAGTGTAAGCCCCTGCAGCACGGCCCGCTGGCCGGCGCCCATGAGGTGTTCATCCAGGGCTCGTGGAACCGCTGGAACCACGCGCAACGGTTCGGTCCCACGAGGATGAGTCCGGCGGCGACGGCCCCGGGCGGTGACGGCGCCGCTCCCGCGCTCATGGCGACGGTGTCCATTCCATCGGACGCGCACGTCATGGACTTCGTGTTCTCGGACACAGCCGCCAGCGGCGAAAAGGCAGGGGATTACACTCGCTCACTTCAGAGCTCAACTTGAGCACCTTCGGGACACACATCGCTCACGTTTGAGCTCAACTTGAGCGCCTTCGGGACACTTCCACGGATTCATTCGGGTTACATGTGTCACAAAGAAAGCTTAAGTTGAGTGGAAAGGGGCAGAGTAAGCTCAAGTTAAGCGGAAATGGGAACGAGTGTAAGCCCCTGGGAAAAGGAGAGCTATGACAGCAATAACCGGTACGATTACCATGTGGCGGTGCACGGCGGCAGCGGCAGCGTGGCAGGGGCTTACACTCGCTCACTTCTCAGCCCAACGTGAGCGCTTTTCATGGTACAGGGGGTTGCGCGTAGGGGTTATTCAGGGGGTGTTTTAGGGGGTGTTAGGGGGGCTTCAGGGTGTTTAGGGTGTGTTCGTGCGTCACAAAACGGCTCAGGTTGAGCTGAGAAGTGGACAAGTGTAAGCCCCTGCAGCGCGGCGCCCCGCCTCAAAATCGTCCACGTGGCTGTGGAGATGGCGCCCATCGCCAAGGTGGGCGGCATGGGCGACGTGGTCACGGCGCTCAGCCGCGCGGCAGGTGCTTACACTCTCTCACTTCAGAGCTCAACTTGAGGACCGTCGGGAACACATCACTCACGTCAGAGCTCAAGTTGAGCACCTTCGGGACAGATCCACGGGTTACTCTGGGTTATCCGGGGGAGAAAGTCAGCTAAAGTTGAGCGGAAAGGGGAAAAGTGAACTCAAGTTGAGCGGAAATGGGAACGAGTGTAAGCCCCTGCCGCGCGGTCATTGACGAGGGGCATGACGTGGAGGTGATACTGCCCAAGTTCGACTGCATGGACCACGGCATGATCGACGGCCTGCGCCGGGTGGACCAATTCAAGCACGCCAACGTGGTATGGCCCGGCAGATAATGTCCGCCACGACATCAACACGCATATTAACACCTATTTTCCTGACCATTGGTTCTTGAGTTAACTGTCAGCCTATGATGTGGCAAGCAATATGTTGTTTCTTGAATTATCTGGCAGCCTGTGACGTGGCAAGCAATATCTTGTTTCTTGAGTCAAACTGGCATCCTATGACGTGGCGGGCAATGCGTGCTTGTCCCTAGGACGTGGATGTAATCGTGTGGCGGGGGGAGGTGGAGGCAGGGGCTAACACTCGTGCACTTTTCGGCTCAACGGAAGCACATTTTGTGGGATACGTTGGGTGCATGATTTTCCCCCAGTCTATTAGACAGGGGGACACGGGGTGGTGTGACCAAAACGGCTTAGGTTGAGCTGAAAAGTGGACGAGTGTAAGCCCCTGGGTGGAGGAGGTCCCTGTGATATTCTTGCAGCCCAGCAACGGTAGGGCCTCATAAAGTCCCTATATAGCCCTATATACCCTCTATATACCCCTCATATACCCCCCATATACCCCCTATATAACCCCCATATAACCCCACATATATCCCCTATATAACCCCTATACCCCATATGAGCTGGACCCTCGGCAACGGGCACTTTGACGTGGGGTGCATCTACGGGCGGGGCGACGACCACGTGCGCTTCGGGTAAGGCCTGGCTAAACCCTAAATCCCAAACCTGGTACCCTAAACCCCAAACCCTAAACCCCTTGCCACGTCGTCTGATACCGTTCAACTCAAGAAGTGAGGGATCAAAATGCGTGTCGTTGACGCAGCGAGCTATATTTGCCTAAACCCTAAATCCTTAACCGTAAACCCTATACGAACCCTTAACCCTAAACCCTTCATTTACCAGGCCCTAGGTTGGGGTTCTTCTCGGAGTGCGCCCTGGCGTGGCTGCGGCACTCGGGGCAGGGATTACACTCGTCCACTTCTCACCTCAACCAGAGCCGTTTCTGACACAAAACACACCCTAAATACCCCGTGATACTCGTTAATACCCCCTGACACCTCCTAAACACCCCGTAAATAACCCCCAAAAGCATCCCTGTCCCACCGAATGTGCTTAAGTTGAGCCGAAAAGTGGACGAGTGTAAGCCCCTGACTCGGGGGAGCCGCCCGATGTGCTGCACTGCCACGACTGGTCCACCGCGCCGTGCGTCTTCGCCCCCAAGGCAGGGGGGTGGTTGAGAACGACCACACCAATCCGCCCAAATCAGCCAATCTCGACACATCGAACTACCCAATTCAGCCGGCCTCGCCACACTGATCCACCATTTCAGCCTACATGAAAACACCAATCAACCCAGCAGCACACAGCTGTCGCTCATCAAGGACTCCGCTTACGACGCAGGGGGGACACGCGAATGTTGACCGCCGCCTCATGGGATTCGGATTGCATTCAACTCTATATCTGCCAGGCACTTGTCTACCGAGTCAGTCAGTCGTCCAACCCGTTTTGGGCACTTGTTTGGTGAGGCCCTGTCCTGCGATCGCGCTGCCGGCGGGTGTGGCGACCGCCATCACCATCCACAACCTCAACTTCGGCGCTGACCTCATAGGCAGGGGCTTGCGCTCGTCTACTTTTCAGCTCAACCTGAGTCGTTTCTAACATACATAGCACCCTGCACAACCCTTGATACCCTCTAATACCTCTTACACTCCCCCTAAACAACCCCTTAATGCACCCCCTGCTCCACAGAAAGCGCTTACGTTGAGCCGACAAGTGGACGAGTGTAAGCCCCTGCTCATTGGTCGCGCCATGGAGGCCTGCACCTTCGCCACCACCGTGTCGCCCACCTACGCCATCGAGATCCAAAACACCGGCATTATTCGGGAAAATAAGAAGAAGATGATTGGGATACTGAATGGCATCGACATGGACGTGTGGCAGGGGCTTACACTCGTCCACTTTTCTGCCCAACTTAAAGCCGTTTCTGCAAAATACACCCACAGACCCCCTCATACCCCCTTGGCAGCCTCTAAACACCCCCTAAACAATTCCTACGCGCACCCCCTATCCCACAGAAAGCGCTTACGTAAGCCCGAAGAGTGGACTAGTGTAAGCCCCTGCCGTGTGGGACCCGGCAGCGGACAGCTTCCTGCCCGCAGGCAGGGGCTTACACTCGTCCACTTGTCAGCTCAACCTGAGCCGTTTCAGATACGAAATACACCCTCACCACCCCCTAATACCCCATAATACCCATTAAACACCCCCTCAACACCCCGTGCATGCACCCCCTGTCTCACAGAACGCGCTTATGTTGAGCCGAAAAGTGGACGAGTGTAAGCCCCTGCCCGCGGGGTACGATGCTGGCAGCGGGGTGGAGGGCAAGGCGGCGGCGCGCGCGGCCATCGCCGCCAAGCTGGGCATGAAGGCAGGGGCTTACACTCGTCCACCATTCGGCTCAACGTAAGCACACTTTGTTGGATACGTTGTGTGCATGAT
>Ga0307489_10002315_pt1 | contig 12739 bp, 8 predicted proteins | sample SB12metaG_FD_202247 | JGI IMG/M metagenome (GOLD analysis project Ga0307489, IMG submission 202247) | Sea-ice brine microbial communities from Beaufort Sea near Barrow, Alaska, United States - SB 1.2 | ecosystem: Environmental > Aquatic > Marine > Coastal | place: USA: Alaska | collected 2017-05-06
TGCGCATAACTTTTGACATTCGCCGCGCTACCCCGGCAAGCACTTGGTCACCAATTTGGTGCCCATACGTATCATTAATTGTTTTGAAATTTTGAAGATCGATACAGGCGACAATGAATCGTGTTTTGTTGCGCAATGCGGCTTTAAGCATCTGATCTAAACGATCGTTGAACAAGGTTCGATTCGGTAGCGATGTCAACGTATCGTGCAAAGCTAAATATTGTAAATTGATGTTGGCCTCAGTAAGAGACTGTGTGCGTTCTGCCACGCGTTTTTCCAACATCTGTTTTTGTGACTCGATGATGTCAATTTTTTCCACGATAGCGACACGCATTTGGTTAAAATTGTTCGCCAATAAATAAAGTTCATCCTCATGTTTTGCATCGACTATTTTATCGAGTTCCTTTGAGCTACCGAGTGTTTCTAGTCTGTCTGGGTTAAGAGCGCTAGCTGCGTTTGCCAACGCATTCAGTGGTCGGGCGACTACTCGATTGGCAAAAAACAGGAAGAATAGCCATAAAGCCACCGTCTTTATTACGGAGTTGATTATTATTAATATAAAACTATATTTAACCCGCTCAATTATAGTGTTTTCGCTAGCATATATATAACCATAACCGAGTAAATTGATCGAAGTACCCTTGTCTCCCTGATATTCGATTGGGAACCGGTATTCGAACAGAGTTTGCTTTTGAGTGGTGTTAGGCTGAATTAATGTCGCTTCTAACATACCGGTTTGTCTTAGACGTTTAGTTGAAACGATCTGGCTATCCTTTGTTAGCACACCGCCGATTGATGCAATGATTTCTTGCTGTTGATTTACAATCTTTATGCCCGATACCATGTCTATTTTCTGCATTCCAAACAACGTGGCCTCAAGTTGGGGTGTGTCAAACGACCACAAAGAATTCACAATGCTGTTCTTAAAGGTATTTTTTAGACCATATAATTGAGTAAACAAATTGGATTTAACATGACGATACTCTGAAATCAGTTGTATACCGGTAACCGTCATAGCAACAACCAGATAACAACCAAACACATAGCGCAATAATCGTAGGCCAATCGTTTTTTTCAGTTTAATCATTGGGTGACTTGAGGCTGTATTTGGACAATATTTTCGCTCGTGTGCCATCAATGATTAATTCATCCAACACTTTACGCATAAGCTCCAGGATGCGGGCGTCGGTATCGTTGTGGAAAGCGAAACCCATGTTGGATTGTTGTAATACATAGATTATTTCGAAGTCATCTGGATTAATATTTGCCTGCTGAAATAGACTTAATGTTGTAACAAATGAATAGGCGATAGCATCAACTCGGCCTGAAGCCAATTTCTTTACCATGCCCAAACCGGAGTTAAGCTGATCTATTGCATCTGGCTTAACCCCTTGTTTCACGAGTAGCTGTTCAGCTACATCATCTCTCACCGCACTAATTTTTAACTGATCCAAATCTTCTACCGACTCGATGTTTAACTGCCTAGACTTGAGCGCTATAACCGCAAAAAGATTTGCGACAACTGGGCCCAAAAATTTCATATCCTGTAGCCGTTCTTGCGTATAAGTAGTTGAAAAAAGAACAGTTCCAGGATCACTTAAAACCTTATGATAGCCCCGAGCCCAGGGGTAAAGATTAAGATTTATGCTGTCTTTCTTTATTCCTAATTTGGTAAATATCTGCCTTAGCACTTCGACCGAAGCGCCGGTGATTTCTCCCGTATCGGGATCTTTATAATTAAATGGGGGAAGTTCTTCGGTAATCCAGTTTAAGTCTTTGATGGCTTGTATCACTTGTGAAGGGTCACTCAGATCTTGCTCAGCAATAGCGGGGTTACCGAGCAAAAGGGCAACTAAAAAAAGCTGAAGAAACTGGAATTTCGATATTTTCTGATTAGGTTTCGGACAAGAATTCTTACTGAACAGATGCAGGTCTGATTTTTTGCTTTCTATCATAAGATAAGCCTTAAAAATACTGAAGACCCAATAATAATAGCAGAAAGCTTTAGATTTGCTTGAGTTAAGATTAGGTTTAAATGGCTTGTACTTAACTAGTTTGATTATGAGGTTTGTCTTCAACTTAAGAATATCTCATATACAGGTTATATGGCTCTGCCGGAATTAGGAAATCGACTAGGAATATGTATTCGACACTTTGGCCTTAGTGTTTGATTTCGATATCTTATGGTCAGTAGCCTATGATTCCCTTAGAATTTGTTTTCATTTTTTTAAAGGTTATAGAGTGGATACAGTGTGTTTTTCTTATTTAGTGCTCTTCCAAACAGCTTAATTAGCATTGTTAAATTGTTGCGACGCGTTTTTTCAGTCTGCCAGTTTTATTGTTAAAGTGGAGCTTGCATTCAACGCTAAGTATTAATTGGATCCAATCCTCGTTAATTTAATCAATCTGGTCCATAGACAACGATCAGGCATAAAGTTTTTACTGAGGTTTAAAGTGGCAGTTTGAATCAAAATTTTTAATGGCATGCAGCACGTGGTCATTTCAGATATAAATGTATTCTATGTTCAACTATTTGATGATTTTAAAATGGTCTACTTAGATACTATTCGGTCCGGTATAAGCTATATTGCCGATTTTTGCTGAGCCAGCCAGCATTGGTCGCTCAGCTCTCTATATTCTGATGCTATTATATGACCACGCAGGTGGTGGGACACCTGAAATTACAATATTTAATGCTTCGAGGATTGTGAAAAAACATCAAATGTCGCTAAATTTCAAAATTAATTAAAATCTACAGGGCATTAATAAAAATGGTTCACATTTTTTTCATAAGGTCCAAGAGATGTGCTTAATTAATTGATCTGTTGGGATACGAAATCTAGCTATATGAGTAAACTTAAACTTCTGACTTAGTGCGAAGTGCCAAATTTTCCAACCATTTTAGTATCGTTATAAAATTGAGTTGTCTTAATCGCTAGTCAATTTGGCCTTTTTCTGGGATAGTATTTAGGATGAAAGTACGGGCTTAATATCCGCTTTTACTCGCGATATAGAAAGTTTGAGACTATTAAGGTCAAGCGCTTTATTCCGGTAAGTGCCGTCAAACTATTTACGCCGACGCTTCCCGCTGGCCGGCCTAACCTTAACCGTATGCTCGCCACGTGACTGCGCTTTAGCCCCCTCAGTAATATCACCGAGAACATTTAAAACGTCATCAAATGTGGGCGGTTCGGAGATAGGGTTGTTGTCCAGAGCCTGGCGCATGGCAGCCACATGTTCAGGAGATGTGCCACAACAGCCACCGATAATTCTGGCACCGGCATTACGTGCCATCATGGCGTAGCTCGCCATTATTTGGGGCGTGCCGTTGTAGACTATTTTTCCATTGACGAACTCAGGAATGCCGCAGTTTGCCTTCGCTATAAGGACCGGGTCAGTACCTTCAACAGCAGTTGCTTTCATGTTTAAAACAGCGGCGACCACTTCGGAAGCGCCGACACCACAGTTGGTGCCACAGGCGTGGACATGAGGTTTAATCCTTTGATGCAATGTCATCATATCAGCCGCGCCAACGCCCATCATGGTACGACCATTAGTGTCGAAACTCATGGTGAAAACGATAGGTAAATCCGCCTGTGACGCACCTTTAACCGCCAGTTCGACTTCTTCCTGTGATGACATTGTCTCGATCCACAATAGATCAGCGCCCCCCTGTTTGAGTGCCAACGCCTGTTCGGCAAATGCAGCCACTGCTTCTTCTGGGAGCATCTCACCCAAAGGTGCCAGAATTTCACCGGTTGGCCCAATCGAACCAGCGATAACAACGGTGCGACCAGAGTCTTCGATCTGTTCTTTGAGGATAGTAACGGCGGCAATATTGAGCTCGGCAACCCGTTCTTCAGCCTTGTGAAGCTTTAAGCGATAACGAGTACCACCAAACGTGTTGGTTAAAACGATATCTGAACCGGCATCGATAAAACTACGATAGTGGGCCGCCATTTTTAGTGGCTCTTCGACGTTCCACAATTCAGGAGCGTCTCCACTTTGCAATCCTAAAGCAAATAAGTTGGTTCCCGTTGCGCCATCAGCCAACAGAGTATGCTTTTCAGCCAGTAGTGTTTCAAATAGATTATGCAATTCGTTTTCCAGTGTTAAACTAAATTCTCATGTTGGATCACGAAGGTAAGCACAAACGTTTGACGTTGCTAGAAAACTTTAAAAAGGCGCTTCACCAATCGGCTGATTAAGTATTTTTAAAAGTTCCTATGCACATCAATATTATGCACATTCTTTCGCGTCAGACTGATAACTCCAGGTTGAGGATCAGTGGGTGGGTTTGGTAGCATTACCCAGACCAAAAATAATTGTGGGTTGCAATAAACCCTGTCGAATGTAAATATAAACATATCTTTATATGATGTAAATAAGAAATGTATAATCTTGATACTTTATTAGCTGGCTTGCGCGCAGCGGGTGAACATACTCGACTTCGAATCCTGACTCTTTGCTCTCGTGGCGAGCTCAGCGTGTCCGAATTAGTGCAAATTTTGGGGCAAAGTCAGCCGCGTGTTTCCAGACACCTGAAGCTAATGGTTGAAGCAGGACTATTAGAAAGGTTACCCGAGGGTGCACAAGTGTACTTTCGTGTATCGGACCAGAATTCGACCTCTAGTTTGGCGCATGCATTGATATCGCTGATTCCTAAAACCGATACTTTATTGGTCCGAGATATCTCAAGACTCGACCAGGTACGTGATAGTCGGGCTAAAAAGGCCCAGGATTATTTTCAGCAGGTAGCGCAAAGCTGGAATAGTATTCGGGCCATGCACGTGCCCGAGCAACAATTGGATGACAGGCTTTTAGGCGTTATTGGTGACCAGCCAATTGGTGATTTTCTCGATATAGGAACGGGCACCGGTCGATTGCTCGAAATTTTATCAGGTCAGATTTCACGAGGTATTGGCGTCGATATGAATAGTGGCATGCTAGCGGTCGCTCGAAGCAATATAGAACAAGCCGGACTAACCCACGTCCATGTGCGTAAAGGTGACATGTACCATTTGCCGATGGAGGATGCTTGCACTGACTTGGCTATCCTTAGCTTAGTACTGCATTACAGCGATAATCCGATTGACGTCATACGAGAAGCGAGTCGAGTATTGCGTAACAATGGTCGATTGGTTATCGTCGATTTTGCTGCACACACTGAAGAATATCTGCGAAGCGAATACAAACATTTCAGACTAGGATTTTCGGATGATGAAATTCGTAGTTGTTTTGAGGCAGCCGGTTTGACAGCCGACATCGATACCCAACAATTAGTCGGTGACCCGTTGACAGTTAGGATTTGGCAGGCTCAAAAACGCAGTAATATTGAGAGTATCAGCCCACCGACTCCAATCGTTAACAAAGGCAGTTAATAACGAAGAAAACAAGCTTCAGCATAACGCTTATGGAATACAAAGCCTATATTTCAATGGCATCACTAACAATAGTATTTTTTATGGTGCCCTGTGGTAGCTAGCCTACAATAGCGAGCAAAACACCGGCCGCAACCGCCGAACCAATGACACCAGCAACATTCGGTCCCATAGCATGCATCAGTAAAAAGTTTTGGGGGTTGGCCTCTAACCCGACCTTATTGGCCACTCGTGCCGCCATAGGCACTGCTGACACACCGGCTGATCCAATTAATGGATTAACAGCGCCGCCTGTTACTCGATACATGACTTTACCCATGAGCAATCCCGCCGCAGTACCAATCGAAAAAGCGACCATGCCGAGTAGTAATATTCCAATGGTTTCGAGGTTGAGAAACTGGTCAGCTGCCAGCTTTGAACCCACTGCCAGCCCCAGAAAGATGGTGACAATATTAATCAATTCGCCCTGAGCTGTTTTACTAAGACGATCCACTACGCCAGATTCTTTCAACAAATTACCAAAACAAAGCATTCCAACCAATGGTGTTGCCGACGGTAGCAGCAAGATTGTTATCAACAACAAGGTCAGTGGAAATAGAATCTTTTCTAGTTTACTGACATGCCGTAAAACGGACATTTTTGTTGCGCGCTCTTTTTTAGTGGTGAGTAGTTTCATGATTGGCGGCTGGATAATAGGGACTAATGCCATATAGGAATAAGCTGCGACAGCAATAGCACCTAGCAGATCGGGCGCCAACCGAGACGCAACATAGATAGCGGTCGGGCCATCTGCACCCCCAATAATGGCGATAGCCGCTGCATCAGCCATGGAAAACTCCATACCTGGAATCATATTCATTGCGACTGCGCCGAACAGGGTGGCAAATATACCAAACTGGGCCGCTGCGCCCAAAATCATCAAGCTCGGCCGTGCGAGTAACGGCCCAAAGTCAGTCATTGCGCCAACGCCCATAAAAATCAATAACGGGAATACGCCAGTTTCGATACCTGAGTAATAAAGAATACCAAGCAAGCCGTCGGGGCCAGCAATTTCTGCTATCGGGATATTAGCCAGAACCCCACCAAAGCCAATAGGCAATAACAAAAGGGGTTCAAAACTTTTGGCGATTGCAAGATAAATGAGTAATGAACTGATAATAATCATAACCACCGAGCCAACCGTAAAGTTGGCAATGCCGGTCGACGCCCAAAGTTGTAATAAGCCTTGTTCCACTGTTCTAACCCACTGTCATCAGTGTTTGTTCTGCCTGAATGGCATCACCCTTATTAACCGTAATCGAAAGCACCGAACCACTACAGTGGCTGCGAACTTCGGTTTCCATTTTCATCGCTTCGATAATCATTATCGGATCACCTTCACTAATTTTCTGACCAACAATAACCAAATTTTCGATTACACTACCTGACAGTGGCGCCTTGATTGCGGTGCCTTCTGTCGCCGCAGCGTCGGGTGCTGAAATAGCCGATGCAGAACTTGCAGCGGGTGTGATTTGGCTGATATCGCTATTGCCAGGACCAACAATAACATCATATTGTGTCCCATTAACGCTGACTTTATAGCTTTCGGCTGCAAAACCAGGCGTCGATACCGAAGATGTATTAGTTGTATCCGTTTGCGCTACGGGTTCATTGCCAGGGACTGGTTCAAACGCGTCTGGATTATCACGATTCTTTAGGAAGTTGATGCCAACTTGTTGAAATAGCGCATAGATCAACACGTCGTCCACTTCATTTTCTGCTAGCTTTATGCCGTCTGTCTGAGCGAGACCTTTCAGCTCATCGGTTAAACGATCCATTTCTGGGGCAATTAAGTCAGCAGGACGACAAGTAATCGGTTTGGCACCATTGAGTACGCGTTGCTGTAAGGCCTCATTTACCGGCGCAGCTGTTGCCCCGTATTCGCCCTTTAATACCCCAGCCGTTTCCTTGCTGATGGATTTATACCGCTCGCCGCTAAGGACGTTAATAACCGATTGAGTACCAACAATCTGAGAAGTCGGGGTGACTAGTGGGACATAACCTAAATCTTTGCGAACTTTAGGTATTTCGACTAAGACTTCGTCAAAACGGTCAATCGCGTTTTGGTCGCGTAACTGGCCTTCGAGATTAGTGAGCATGCCACCAGGAACCTGAGCGGTTAAAATTCGAGGGTCAACACCCTTCAGCGAACCTTCGAACGCGGAATATTTTTTACGCACATCACGAAAATACATCGAGATTTTTTCAAGTGAATCAAGATCAAGACCAGTCGCCCGTTCAGTGTCCTCAAGAATAGACACGAAGGTCTCCGTTGCCGAGTGACCATAAGTCAAGCTCATAGAAGAAATTGACGTATCGAGCATGTCGATGCCCGATTCGATGGCTTTTAAGTAGGTTGCTGTCGACAGCCCTGTGGTGGCATGGCAATGCATGCTCAGCGGAATGCTGCAGGTTTCCTTAATACGAGTGACTAGTTCTTCGGCGACATAAGGTTTTAATAATCCAGCCATGTCCTTAATACAAATCGAGTGGCTACCCATATCCTCAAGACGCTTTGCCATATCGACCCAAAGGTCGTTGTTGTGGACGGGACTAATGGTGTAGGAAATCGCACCCTGCGCATGTTTGCCTGTTTTGATAGTTGCCTTGATCGCAGTCTCAAGGTTGCGCATGTCGTTCATGGCATCGAAAATACGGAATACATCCATGCCATTAACGGCACAACGCTCAACAAATTTTTCAATAACATCATCGGCGTAGTGGCGGTATCCCAAGGCATTTTGGCCGCGCAGCAGCATTTGCATTGGTGTGTTTGGCATCGCTGCTTTAAGCTTGCGTAAACGCTCCCATGGGTCTTCACCCAGAAAACGAATACAGGCATCAAAAGTAGCACCACCCCAGGTTTCTAACGACCAATAACCGATCTTATCTAACTCGCTAGCGATAGGCAGCATATCTTCGATGCGAAGGCGTGTTGCAAATAATGATTGGTGGGCGTCGCGTAAAACGACATCAGTAAGCAAAAGGGGATTGGCCATGAATTGAGTACCTGGAAAGTTGCGAGCCTTACTAATTGGGCTATTTAATTAGGGGATCTAATCTCAATAGTTAATTTGGCTATGTTAACTAAATCGAATCGACATTTGTAATGCTGTTTATTCTATTTGTTTCTAAACTTATGAATAGCTGCCTGTATGGCTACGATATGTTGGGTATTGATTGCTGATGATGTGGGTGCAATTGAACGCGCTTTTGCCGATGGATCGACAAACTTTTCTTCGGGTACCAGTCTCGAAATAGTAGAAATAATACCGATGAGCAAAATCAATATAACAAATACAGACCCCATTCCGAGGCCGAGCAATTGCAAGCTTTGAGCGAAAAGTTGATCAACATTCATAATTTTCAATCAGTTAGGTAAGTTAAATACAATTTGAAAGAATTATACTATAAATATTATTAATAATTATAAGCTTAATCAAAAACAACAGAAAAAACTATCCAAAGCATTGCCTGAGCCAATAGTAAATAGAGGCTTCTATCATGACATCAGCTCCAATTTTAGTCGTATAAAATTGATACAGTGATTGGCTAACTATGGTGTGATGCAAAAAAAATTAACCGACGCCTGCTTTCTTTAACAGTTGCGCTGAAATCCTATTATGTTGCTTGACCAGTGCGTTAATATCTAGCCCAGGTATTTGACCGTTCTCAACAACAATTTGTCCATTAATAACCGAAAGCCAGGCTGTGCCAGGTGTGCAGGTGAGTAATGATGCGACCGGATCGCTCAGACCACCCGCATGGGGTAGGTCATCGATACGGAAGGCAACCATGTCAGCAGCTTTGCCAACTTCAAGACTGCCAATATCATCCCGACCTAAGGTTGATGCGCCACCCAGTGTTGCTAGCTCGAGGGCTTCTCGAGCCGAAAACCGTCCCGCATTAGACTCGAAGCCTGGCCAGCCAACGCGCTGTAATAACATCGCTTGCCTTGCTTCACCTAATAAATGATTGCCGTCATTACTGGCCGATCCATCAACACCAAGACCGACTCGAACATTGGCATCGGTCATTTCACGAATGGGCGCAATGCCCGACGCGAGAATCATATTACTACTTGGGCAATGACAAACGCCAGTTTGAGTTCTGGCCAGAGTGTTGATTTCGTCTGTGTCAGGATGAACCATGTGCGCATACCAGACATCGTCGCCAGTCCATCCCAGACTCTCCATGTATTGCAAAGGACGCATGCCGAATTTTTCTTCACAAAATCGATTTTCGTCGATAGTCTCCGCTAAGTGAGTGTGTAAGTTAACGCTCTCATATTGACGTGCCAGCTGTGCGCAGCGTTTCATTAAATCAGCGCTGACGCTGAACGGTGAACAAGGTGCGAGGCCAATACGCAACATAGAATAAGGCTCGGGGTCATGAAAGGTTTCGATTACTCGAATACAGTCGGTAATGATGTCGGCTTCATCTTCGCAAACATTATCGGGTGGCAACCCGCCCTGACTTTGACCGAGGCTCATGCTGCCACGGGTCGGATGAAAACGCACGCCTAGCTCCTTCGCAGCTCGAATTTCATCGTCAAGCTTGGCATCATTAGGGAATAGGTAAAGATGATCGGCAACCGTCGTTGCGCCTGACAATAATAATTCAACCAGGCCGAGTTTGGCGCTAACATAAACCGCCTCAGCATCCATCTGGCCCCAGATTGGGTAGAGTGTTTTTAGCCAGTCAAATAGCGATAACCCCTGAGCGGTACCGATACTTCGAGTCAGGGTCTGAAACAAATGGTGGTGACAGTTGATTAAGCCGGGTAAAACAACCGTACCGCTGGCATCTATTCGGCGATCAATTTTAAGGGAGGTCGTCTTTAGCCATTGTTGAACCTCGAGGGTGGAGCCAACGAATACTATTTTATTATTCTCTGCCACTAATGCGCCATCATCAATTTCTCGGCGCTGTTGGTCCATAGTGACTAGTCGATGGGCATTTTCGATCAGTATTACTGACATGTCGAACGACCCTTCATAAACTGACAAACACCCATCACGAAAGTAGCCTGTACGGCGCGATCATCGCCTAACATCATTAACGCAAACAGCGTGTCTTGAATTGAATCAGAGACGGCCATGCGCCTTTTCATCAACGGCGTTGAATGCAAATCCAATACAACAAAATCAGCTTCCTTGCCGACTTCAAAATTACCCAGCTTATGCTCTAGATGAAGCGCTTTAGCACCACCCAGAGTTGCGAGGTAAAAAGCCTTCATCGAAGTCAGGGTTTGTCTGGACATTTGACTCACTTTGTAAGCTTCGTTGAGTGTTTGCAAAATACTAAAGCTAGTGCCGCCGCCAACATCAGTCGCGACGCCAACCCTTATGTTGTTTTGTTGAGCGCTGTCGAGGTCAAATAACCCACTGCCTAAAAACAAGTTTGAAGTCGGACAAAAAGCCATTGCTGCGCCACTACCGGCCATTCGTTCGCGGTCTGTTTGATCTAAGTGAATACAATGCGCATAAATTGACCGTTCACCTACTAAGCCGTAATAATCATAAACGTCGAGATAGCTTCGGCGCTCTGGAAATAATTCGGCTACCCAGGCTACTTCGTCAGAATTTTCGGCAACATGCGACTGAAGGTAGAGGCCATCGTATTCTTGGAGCAATCGGCCGGCCACCCGCAGTTGAGCGTCTGATGAGGTAGGGGCAAATCGAGGAGTAACGGCATACAGAGCTCGACCATTGCGATGCCATTTTTCGATTAGTTTGGCGCTATCGTCGTAGCTACTTTGCGCGGTGTCGCATAGAAAATCGGGGGCATTGCGATCCATCATTACTTTGCCCGAAATTAAACGCATGTCGCGCTTTTGGGCTGCGCGAAATATGGCATCAACGGATTCAGGGTGAATTGTCGCGAAAACAGCGCTAGTGGTTGTGCCGTTGCGCAATAATTCATCGCAGAAAAATTCCGCTGTCGAATTCGCAACATTAATATCTGAAAATTTAGCCTCGGTTGGAAATGTGTACTTTTCGAGCCATTCAAGTAACTGAGTGCCATGGCTAGCTATTATGTTGGTTTGCGGATAATGAGTATGGGTATCGATGAAACCCGGCATAATTAACTGGCCGGTAAAATCATGAAGTTCGACACCATCAGGTAATAAATTAAACCAGTCATCGGTCTTACCAAGTGCAGTAATCTGCCCCAGTTTGAGAATAAGAAGCCCGTCTTCAATATATTCCCAGCCGACTGATGCTTGATCGGGATCATCAATAAAGTGTAAAAATGAGGCCCGAATGGCCTTATCGCAACGATTACTATCGAGTTGCATAGGTAATGGAATTATTTTCATCATGGTTTACTGTCCGAACGCTGGCTATACCAGGCGCTTATGATGGTTCGCTCTTCATCAGTCATACCGGTTAAATTGCCAAGCGGCATATACTGACTTTGTACCGTTGTTGCAATCCGGGCTGCGTTTAGCGCAATTTGCTCACTGGTTTCAAGCACCAGTCCCGCAGGTGGGGCCGAAAACCCTACTTGAGTGGGCGATACGGCGTGACAGGTTGCGCAGCGCTCTGCAATCACTTGAGTCACTTGTGAATCGCTAACACTCACCCCATGGGCAACATTTTCTGTCGATGGCCTTAAAACCCATATCAGAGAGAGCAAAATAATAATGCCGCTGATCGGTAACTGCCATTTGACTTGGCCACGATGGCGCAACACAAAAAATTGACGAATCAAAACCCCCGCCATCATCACAAATGCGAGTACTAGCCAGCCGTGTTCGTTACCATAGGTCATTGGATAGTGACCACTAATCATGATGAATAAAACAGGTAGCGTAAAATAGGTATTGTGAACCGAACGTTGCTTGCCGATAATGCCTGGTGCCGTGTCGGGTTTTTCGCCTGCCCGGATTTGCGCTACTACCCGCTTTTGGCCAGGGATGATATGGATCATCACGTTGAAAACCATCATCGTGCCCATCATCGCGCCGACATGAAGGTAGGCTGCGCGCGCACTAAAAATTTGAAACAAAGCCCAGTCGGTAGCGATGATCAGCAGCAGAATAATGGCGGCGAGTAGATTGTCTTTGCCAGCCAAAACTCGGCAAAGCGTATTGTAAATTAGCCAGCCAGCAACCAATACGCCAATACTGATGCCGATAGCCGTCGGTGCTGACAATGGCATGACTTGTTGATCGATCAAGTAGGTGTTGGCGCCAAACCAGTAAATAATGGCCATTAACGCCATGCCCGAAAGCCAAGTGGTATAGGCTTCCCATTTTGACCAGTGCAAATTATCTGAAAGTGGCTCGCCCTTTGGCCCCACCATATATTTTT
>Ga0307489_10002316_pt1 | contig 12737 bp, 23 predicted proteins | sample SB12metaG_FD_202247 | JGI IMG/M metagenome (GOLD analysis project Ga0307489, IMG submission 202247) | Sea-ice brine microbial communities from Beaufort Sea near Barrow, Alaska, United States - SB 1.2 | ecosystem: Environmental > Aquatic > Marine > Coastal | place: USA: Alaska | collected...
GTTGAGCCGAGAAGCCCCAAAGGTGCTTACGTTGAGCCGAAAAGCCACTTCTCAGCTCAACATGAGACGTTCTTTGTTACTGAAATACTGAAACCACTCAGCGTATCCCACACAATGTGAGTAACGTTGAGCCCAGAAGCCCCACAGGTATTGACGTTGAGTCGAAACGTGAAAGAGTGTGAGTCCCTGGCGCGGGGCTCGGGCTCGAGCCAAAAAGGCTCGTGATGAGCGATGCGGCAGCGCGGTACGCAGCAGCGGCGGCGGAGGAGGCGCACGAGGAAGGGACGTCGAACGGAAACAACAGATCGCTACACGACATGGGGGCGCTGAACGCGGAGGTAGGGACTGATGGACAGTGCTCGCCACGTCATAGGATGCGCCACGTCATCTAATGCATCCCAAACCCTGTTTCTTGAATTTAATGGCATCCTATGACGTGGCGGAGGTAGGAACTGATGGATAGTGATCGCCACGTCATAGGATGCGCCACGTCATCTAACGCATCCCGAAACCTTGTTTCTTGAGTTTCATGGCATCCTATCACTTGGCGAGCACTATTCATCAGTCCCTACGACGCGGCGGCGGGCAAGGAAAGGGAAGGGGCAGGGGCGCCTGACGGACAGAATAGATCGCTGAGCGGTGGGGGGGTGCTGGACGCGGAAGAGTACCCCGACGTCGACGGAACGCCGACAGGATCGCCCAGCAGGCTGGCCGGGGTCTGGCGTGGCGGGGCGGAGGGCGGCGGGGAGGAGGGCCGCGGTGAGGAGGGCGGCGGCGGAGAGGACGGCGGCAACGGGTACTCGACGTTGAACGAAAGATACTTTGAAGACGCCGGCGGCCTGGACGATGTCTCGTCACGGCTGAGCAAGGTTCAGGTCTACCCCGCGACAGGAAAAGGCGAGGGCGGTGTAGAGGGAGTGGATGCCGCGGAAGCAGAGGAGATCGCGGCGCAGAGAAAGGACACGTTCAACGGCACAATGCAGCTGGCGGAGGATCTGTGCGGGCTGTCAGCGAGGCTGGCCGCGGTGTTCCCGCAGGAGGGGCGCCAGGGGGCGCTGCGGCAGGGGATCACGAAAGTGAGCGAGGGGCTGATGCGTGGGCACCGCCCGGGCGCGGGGGTCATGTTTCCCATGGGAGACGTTGTAGGGCGGTGCAGGTTGACCCCAGCTTGACCCCAGCTTGACCCCAGCTTGACCCCAGCTTGACCCCAGCTTGACCCCAGCTTGACCCCAGCTTGATCCCAGCTTGACCCCAGCTTGACCCCAGCTTGTCCCCAGATTGTCCCCCGTGGCGACCGCGACCGCGCTTGGATTCCGCGCTTGAAGCCAAGATACGATGAACCTCTTTTAAACTTTGCTTTCAATTTCAAGGTGCGCCGCTACAACAAGGTGTCCCGCGTGGTGCGGATACCCGCGGAAGAGGCAGTGCTCCTCAACTCGCGGGAGAAGGCTCCGTACTTATTGTGCTTGGAGGTGATCAGCGCTGCGGGCGCGGGTAGGGACTGATCGATGGTGCTCGCCACGTCATCAAACACGTTTTGAAACCTCCGTTTATTGATTGAAACGGCATCCTAAGATGCAGCGAGCACTATTCATGTGTCCCTAGGCACGGGAAGCGAAGACGGAAGCGACGGCAGCAGCGGCGGCGAGGGCGACGGCGAGGAGGGACGCAGGCCTGAGGTCGGCGCAAACGGGGAGCCTCTCTGGTCGGTATCGCCGCGCCCGAGCGAGGACGGCGCCGCGGGCTCATCCCGTTCGGGGGTGGCGGAGCTGGTAGGGGCTGGATAGTGCTCGCCACGTCATAGGAATCCGCCACAGGATGCCATAGTGCCCGCCACAGGATGCCACAGGATGCCATAGTGCCCGCCACGTCATAGGAATGGCCATGCATCTTAAGAAACTAGGGTTCAAAAAGCGTGTGATGACGTGGCGAGCACTATCCATCAGTCCCTAGGGGCGGGCGGCGGTGGGGGCCAAAGGGGGGTTGAGCTTCGCAGCGGCGGCCGGCGTGCCCGAACGGCCGCAGACGCCGACGCCGCCGCTGCACCCAAACGGCAGGGGCTCCCACACGTCCGGTTCTCATCTCAGCAGCTTGCACTCGTCCACTTCTCTGCTCAACCTGAGCCGTTCTTGTCACTGAAAATCCACTGAAACCACCCAACGGGTCCCTCAAAAAGTGCTCACGTCAACCCGACAGTTGGATGAGTGTAAGCCCCTACCAAACGGCATCCCTTCCGCCGGCGTCGGGACACCCGCCGCGAGTGCACCGCAGACTCGGCGCTCGGCAGCGCTCACGCGCGCGGGATTGTCGCTGACAAGCCTCGACACCTACGGTAGGGCGATGCAGGCTGACCCCAGTTCGACCCCAAATTGACCCTTGGTTGCCCGCGGATGGGTGCAGTTTGACCCCAGGTTGACCCCGCGTTGACCGCGCTTGGTCCCAGTGACTGAAGCTAACACGTGATGAACCGCTTTTAAAGTTTGCTATGATTTCAACTTGCGCCGCTACACTGCGGAGGCATCCCGGGAGCAGGCATGCGCCTGGGGTCTGAGAGCCCGCCGCCCACGCTGCCGTCCGAGGGGGGGCGCCGCCTGTCTGAGGTAGAGACTGATGGTTGCTCGCCACGTCATCAAACGCATTGATGACACCCTTTTCAAAAGTTAAATGACAGGGGGATAAGGTGGTATAAAGGGGCATAAAGGGGTATACAGGTCCCCTTCAAGCCCTCCTCAGTGCCCCCATAATTGCCTTCTTAGTCCCCCTCTTAATACGCCCTTCTTTCCTCATTAATACCCCCTTCCATACCCCCTTATTCCCCTGTGCCATGATGTGGCGAGCGTTATCCATGAGTCCCTAGTCAGAGGAGGCCGCCAGGCCCCGCACGGAATCGCCGTCGTCGCGGCGCCGTCCGCCGCTGTCGCCCTCCGCCGACACCGCCGCCGCCGCCTCCGCCGCCGCCGCCGCTGGGGCTTCTGGGCTCATGTTCAGCGGGGGTGCCGCCTCCGTCGTTAGCGGCCACCACCGTACAAAGTCCTTGGTAGGAGCTTTCACTAGTCCACTCACAAGCTCAACCCGAGCCGTGTTGTCACAGGCAGTCTGACGCTGACAGGGGTTTCCACTCGTCCACTTCTAAGCTCAACCTGAGCCGTTTTCTTTACTTTTGTGAAAAGCAGTCATGGAGCCCCAAGAGCTTCACGTGCTGCGGATTAAGCAGACCCCATCTGCCATTTCAAGCGGACAGACTCTGGTTTGTGTCAATGATACTCTATGAAACCACCTGATCGTAACCACAATAATTGCCTGTGTTGAGCTGAAAAGTGGACGACTGTAAGCCCCTGGTCCTAGGAGAACATCAGCAGGCATGTTGACATCGCGCTGTCCCGCGTCTGGGAGCCGGGGGCCGACGATGGGGCGGGGGGAGGGGGGGCGTGGGTCAGTCAGCCCATCGTGCGCGTGTCGCTGGCGGTGATGGTAGGGCCAAACACTCGTCCGTTTACACTCGTCCACTTACACTGGTCCACTTCTCAGCTCGACCTATGCCGGTTTTGTCACTGAAACCATCTAGCTGACCCAATGTATCCCACAACATGTGCTCACGTTGAGTCCGAATGTGGACCAGTATAAGTCCCTGGGTGATGGCGGAGAGAACGTCTCCGCCGGGGAGCACCAGTGGACGTCGGAGGTCGGAGGGCAACAACGGTAACGGAGGGCTGGGAAGCGTGGGGAAGGGAGGGGGAGAGGGAGGGGGAGGGAGAGGGGGAGAGGGAGGGGGAGGAGAAGGGAGAAGATACAGCGTTGGCGGCGGCGGCTCGGGCACGGGGGTGGATGTGGGAACACCGGAATCTGGAGGAGGAGGAGCAGGAGGAGGAGGAGGAGGGGGAGGGGGAGGAGGTGGAGGAGGAGGAGGAGGAGGAGGAGAGGGAGGGGGGAGCAGCCCTGACGGCAGCCCCGACGGGAGCCCCAAGTGCAATCACGTGCGGGTCACTCTGTTTGTGGAGACCCCCCCTGCCCCCGCGACGCCCGGCAAACGCGGGGGCAAGGGCCTGCGGTCCCCACCGCACCAGCGCACCCCTTCCGACGTCGGCTTGACGGTAGGGCAGAGCACGCTGACCCCAGCTTGTCCCTGGGTTGACCGTGCTTGGTTTCCGTGCTTGAAGCTGAAACATGATGGACCTGTTTCAGACTTTGCTTTCAATTTCAAGTTGCGCCTCTACATTACGGAAATGGCGGCCACTATCAACCGCCAGGCTAGTTGGGCACCGCCAGCGGATGCGCGGGACGCCACCGGCAGGGACCTCCACTCGTCCACTTTTCGGCTCGCCGTGAGCACTCTTTGTGGTATACATCAGGTGTATTGCGTGGTTTCAGTGACAAAAACGGCTCACGTTGAGCTGTGAAATGGACGAGTGTAAGACCCTGGCCACCGCGGCGCCGCAGTATGAGCAGCAGCCACACCCGCCGTTGTCGCCGCTGCGCACCTCCTCCTCGTCCTCCGCCCTCTCGGTCGCCGTCACGCCGCCCCGCCACGCCCGGAGCAACTCGCAGCAGCAGATGCAGCAGGTTCCTTCACCGTGGAAACGCAGCGCAGGTGAGGCCTGAAAGATGATGCCCGCCACGACATCCTCCACATTGCAGACCCTCGTCTCTTGAGTCGCATGGCATCACTTGTAGTGGCGAGCATTATGTGTCAGGACCATTGTCCGCCACGTCATACTCCACATTGTAGATCCTCATTTGTTGAATCAAACGGAATCACACGGAATCACATGACGTGGCGAGCATTCCAGGACCACTGCCCGCCACGTGATCCTCCACATTGTAGACCCTCGTTTATTGAGTTAAATGGAAACACATGACGTTCCGAGCATTACATGTCAGGCCCTAAGCGCAGGCGGGCTGGGTGAGAAGTGGGAGGACAAGGTGGAGCGAGTGCGGACTTCGTCGCCGTATGGAAACCTGCCCGGGTGGGCGCTGAGGCCAGTGATCATCAAGGCAGGGGGGGTCTTGAGAACAAGTACTCGACCGACGTTGAGTATACTCATGCTCCTCCTCCTCCTCTGCCTCCGGGGTTGATTGCGAACCAGCACTCGACCGACGGTGCATCTCTGCCTCCTCCTTCTATACCCCATACCCTGCGCGTCTGTGTGAGCATTCACCGTGAAGGTGAGAGTTATGCGGGCTTGTCCAATCTCGGTCGATTGCTTGTTCTCAACGACCCTCCTGCGAGGCGGGAGATAACTGCCGCCAAGAGCTGCTCGCGATTCAGCTCGCGCAGACCTTCAGCCGCATTTACTCCGACGCGGGGCTGCCGCTGTGGCTGCGCCCGTTCGAGGTCATCGCCACTAGCACGACTAGTGCATTTATCGAGGCGGTGACGGATGCCCCGTCGATCCATGCCATTAAGAGCCGCGCGCCAAGGCAGGGGGGTCAATGAGACCCAGCACTCGACCGACGTTGAGTCTCCTCCTCCTCCGTACGCTCCTTCGCCTCAGGGGGATTATTGAGAAACAAGCACTCGACCGACGTTGAATCTTCTCCTCCTCATCTGCGCGTCTGTATGACCATTTACTCGCAAGGTAAGCTGTGCGCCGATCGCCGTTCGAGATGATGTTCTGAATGACCCTCCTGCGAGGGGCACCAGCCTGCGGCAGCACTTCGAGGCGAAGTTCGGCGGCGGCGGCACCCCGGCGTTCCGCACGGCGCAGCGCAACTTCGTGGAGTCCCTCGCCGGGTACTCCATCCTCACCTACATCCTGCAGGTCAAGGACCGCCACAACGGTGGGGCGCCGCAGCTTGACCACGGGCTGACCCCGTATTTGGAGGTGTATCAGGGGGTATTAGGGATTTACTGAAGTGTATTAGGGGTGTATTTGGGGTGTATTGAAGCGGAACAGGGGGTCAATAAAGTGTGTTCGGGGGGTGTTGGGCGTGCATGAGGGTTGTACTGGGGGGGTCTATCCCGGTGCAGGTTGACCCCATGTTGACTCCGGGTGGACCGCGCATGGTTTCTGCGTTGGTTTCCGCAGTAGAAGCAGCGCCTCAAACTTTGCTTTCAAATCCAACGTGTGGCGCTGCACGCCGGCAACATCCTGCTGCACGACGACGGGCACGTGATACACATCGACTTCAACTTCATGCTGTCGTCGTCGCCCGGCGGTATCAACTTCGAGAGTAGCCCCTTCAAGCTCACGCGCGAGTACCTCGAGGCAGGGCTGAGAGCAAGCCCTTCCCGTCCCTTCTCTTCCGTTTCCCTTCCTCCCCGCATTCAGACCTCGACGCCGGTGACGAAAACATTTGATAAGTCGAAGGGCGCACGTTTCTTTACGAGGCGCGTGCCTGCCTGTGGCCGAACTTTATGTTCCCTATTGGCCCGAGGCGTCGAGACCTGAACACCCCATCTCATGCCATCCCATACATTGCCCCATCTCATGCCATCCCATACATTGCTATGCTGCTCTATGTTGCCCACGCGGTCCGTCGCCCGTCGCCCGTTGCTCATCGGCCGTTGACCCTGTATGCACACCAGGGGTTCCCATTGAGAACAAGCACTCGACCGAAGTTGACTCGGCGGTCCGAGTCCACCCGACCGGATGAGCATTCACCCTGAAGCCCTGATCCGATCTGGGTCCAGTGCTTATTCGCAACGACCCTGCTGCCAGGTGATGGACTCGGACGACACGGGGATGGCCAGCGAGGCGTTCAACTACTACAAAGTGCTGTGCATCCAGGGGTACCTCGCCGTGCGCAAACACGCGGAGCGCATCATCCTGCTGGTAGGGCCTGACAGATAACGCTCGCCACAACATCTTCCACATTATAGACACTGGTTTCTTGAGCTAAATGGAATCACATGACGTAGCGAGCATAATCTGCCACGCCCGTTGCATTGCCCGCCGCGTCATCCTCCACGTTGCAGACCCCCGTTGCTTGATGTAAATGGAATCACATGACGTGGCGAGCATTTTCTGTCAGGCTCTACCTGCTGGTGGAGATGATGTCGGCGAGCGGCTGCCCGTGCTTCAAGGCCGGAGCTAAGGTGCTGAACAACCTGCGGAAGCGATTCAACCTGGGGTGCACGGAGGAGCAGTGCGTGGAGATCATGCTCAGCATGATCAGCGACTCCATGGTATGGCCTCACAAATAATGATGGAAAGCTGCTTTCCGGCATTATGAGCATTCCGGAATGTCCCCGCAATTTTAAGCATCTTCTACGGAATTTGGGTCCTTCCGAGGGAAATATGTCCCTGATCAGGCGATTCCAGGATTTCCCCGGCGTTTCCGGGCCTTTCTTTCAATGCTTTTCAATAATTAAGCGAAAGCTGGGCTGAATGCTCTGGCTGTACTCCATGGATGCGTGGTGCACGCGGCAGTACGACTTCTATCAGCGCGTGCTCAACGGCATCCTCTGAGCGTGTTCGCTTGGAGCGAAGCGCGTGCTCACTGGTATCCTATGAGCGTATCTGGTTGGTGGAGCTATTGGTTTGAAGCGCGGGGTTTGGGCTTTGGGGTTTCTACAGAGTGTTTTGGGATTTCTGTCTTGCGAGTAATATAAAAGTGAGGGAGTTTGGGAAAAGGAGGGGAGGTGGGGACTCGGGGTTGGGAGTTTAATGTGTTGATATCCGTGAAATGACGGAGGGGGTTGGTTAACGCTCACCATGTGAGTGCCTTGGGGCTCTATCCATGTCAGTGCCTTGGGGCTCGATGAGCGTTAATAAAAGAGAAATACCTTGTGATTAATCGCGCCGTCTCCCCCCCGCAGGACGCGAATCGCGGCGAGTGAGAGGGTTTCTTTGACCTTACTATCATCATAAACCTTTCACTAACGTCCATCGAGCCCCAAGCTGCCAAAGCTCAATATGGTGAGCATGCACCAAAACCCATTGCTATCATCATTGACCAATTTCCAAATTGCCTTGCACCAAATCGTAAGGCGTCTGCCACCGCTCGCTATTGGGTGCGTGTGGCGGGCCTGCCTCCCGACCGCCTGAATGTCGTGACAACCCCCAAGTTCCCCAGCACCTTCTCCACCACGGAACAGCGCCGCAAGGTGAGATTGATGGCAACGTTTGACAGTGATGCATCATATCTTAGCTTCTATCACTGAAACCAGGCGAGATCAAACCCGGGGTCAATCTGCACCGCCCTACCACGTGCACCACCCCATTGGCCGCCGGCATGTCCAAGGCCAACACGCGCGCATCACCCACCTTGGTGTAGCGGCGCAAGTTGACATTGACGCAAAGTGTCGTTATATCAGCTATGCTGTATAAGTAGAGCTCAACTTGTTCAAGGGTGATCGTAACATGTAAGCGTGAGTTTTGCTACCCAGAAAACGGAAGAATAATGAAGCAAAGAATGAAGGCGGTTCGTTCTGTTTTAGCTCCAAAGCGCGAAAATCAAGTGCAGACAACCCGGGATCAACCTGGGGATAACTTGCACCGCCCTGCCGTGGGTGCGCCGCCGAGCCCGTTGTGCCCACCCAAGGTAAACTCCGCCCCGCTTGTCATGGCCACGGTGTGCTGCCCGTGCAAGTCCCGCCAGTGTTTCTTCCCCACCAGCACGTGTGAGCGGACCACGTGATGGAGGTCGACTGACGCGTTGAATTCCTCCTCGGTATAGGAGCGCAAGTTGAATTCGAAAGCAAAATTTTAAAACCAATGTGTCGTGTTTAACTTTCATGCACTTCGTTCCAGCCGCTTTCAACATGGGTTTCATCGGTTCAACCTGCACAGCCCTACCTCGGTGAGACCCAGGGCTTTACACTCGTCGATGATAGCGGCGTTGGTGGGAGCGAATACGGTGTACTCCGCGCCGTCCGAGAGGGGCTTACATGTTTAGGGTTAGGGTTACTGTTAAGGGTTGAGGGTAGGGGCTTACCATCGCCCAGACTACCCGGTCTCTTAGACATATCGGCATTCCCAAAAGGGTGTCCGAACACGTCTGGTGGAGATATTCGGGGATTGTGTTGAGTATTTGTACTCAATTCATTACACGCCCCTTCAACGAATATCCACCGGACAACCACATCAGGTCCAGCACTTTTCAGCTCACGTAAGCACAACATGCTGGGTGGTTTCGTGACAAAAAATGGCGCAGGTTGAGCCAACAAGTGGAGGAGTGTGAGTCCTCGCCATCCGCGCCTCGCAGATCGTCGAAGAATCCAGTGGCGGAGAACGCGGCGCATAGCTTGGAGAAAGCTGGGTCGCCGGCTAGGACGTCAGCGACCGACCGGCCGCCAGGGGCTTGCACTCCTCCACTTGTCGGCGTGACTTGAGCACTTTTTGTGGGATACGTGGATCGGTAGGGGTCTTTAAGTGTCAAAACGGCTCAGGTTAAGCTGAGAAGTGGACGAGTGTAAGACCTTGCCGGCCGCGGTGCGTCGCGGCGGTGGATGCGGGTGGCGCCCAGAAACCTCCGATCACCGGCGCAGAACTCGCCGGGAACGAGCGGGATATTTGTGCTGCCGCCGCGTTAATGACGCCTCTGCCGCCGCCGCCAGCACCGTCACCGTCCAGCGCTCGCGTTACCATGCCGTTGCCTGCCGGCGCCGCCGAGTCCACCGGGGCAGCCGCGCGGCGCAGCACGTCCACCTGCGCCACGCGGCTGAGCGGATACGGCGCCGCAGCACGGTTGGCCAGCCACTCCGCGTTAGGATCCGCGGGCAGCAACGCCGAGAGGGCGTCGTGGGCCGTCAGCGCCCCATCGCTGGCTCCCCTGCTCCAAGCCCCATCCCCACTCCGTCCTCCACCTCCTCCACCTCCTCTGCCCCCGCCGATAATGCCCACCGTGCCGTCACCGTACTGAACGCTGCTGACCACCGGAGGCGCCGGCAACGCCGCAACCGACCCCGCCGCGGCGTAGAGACTGATTGACGGTGCTCGTCACGTCATCAAACGCATTTTGAACCCTCGTTTCTTGATTTTAATGGCATCCGATGACGTGAAGATCAACATCTGTCAGGCCCACTGCTCGCCACATCATTGAACGTATTTTGATCCCTGATTTATTCAGTTAATTGCATCATATGATGTGGCGAGCACTATCCATCAATCCCTGCAGCAGCGTGAATCGCCCGCGGGCCAGCGTCAATGCTCAGCCCCTGCGCCACCGACGCCGCCATCGACGCACGCCTCTCGCCCTCCAACATTCCTTTCCGGCGCTGCTTCTCCATGCTCATCCCCGGCAGACCAGTTTTGGATCCTAGCTGGTGCGCACCGGGGTGCGCTAATATCTCGGACCCGCTCCCCGGCGACCCCAGCAGCAGCGCATCCACGGTGCCTGGCCACCGCATCACGCTGTCGCCCTCCTGCCCCTCGATCTAGGGCCTGGTGGATGATGCCAGCATTTCTTCTAGCATTTCAGGTGGGGGCGAGCTTTCGGCATGGGCTCGGCTTGGCATCGACATCGGCTGGGCAATGGCATTGGCATCCCGGCAGATTCCCAGGCATTTCAGCCTGAATGCCCAACCATTAGGCATTGGTATCGTGGGTGATTTAATGAGCATTATCCAACACGCCCTACCTCGATGGTCCCCACGGTCGCCGCGCCCAAGGTGAGCCCCCGCGGCTTGTTGACGTTGCCACCCCACAGCATTCCCGGCGGCGCCTCGCAGGAGGGTCATTGAGAACAAGCACTCGACCGAGTTCGGGGCACGACTCACTTTGAGGGTGAATGCTCGCGCAGATGCGGGTAGACGGAGGAGGGGTACGTCGGTCGAGTGCTGGATCTCAGTAACCCCCCTGCCTCGCCGTACCGCCCGGCCGCCTCTAGGCGTTTCTTGAACTCGAACACTTTGGGAAACACCTCTGGCTAGGGTCAGGTGGATAATGCCGGCATTTGGTGGCGTTCTTGGGCGCTTACCGGCAGATTTCCAGACAGCTAAGGCTGAGTGCCCGAGCATGCGGCATTGGCGCGATGGGCAAATTTATGAGCGTTATCCATCAGGCCCAAGCGCAGTCAACACGGGGTCAACCTGGTTCAACATGGGTCCAACCTGCACCTCCCTACCTCGGGCGGTGCGCGCATGTCGCGCAGCGCCAAGCGCACGTCCTCCTCCCGCCCCGCCCCCGCCGCCACGCCAAGGGTGGCCCCCACAGCCGCCGCGGGCGCCTCCAGCGACTGCATTAAAAGCTCCTGGTCACCGCAGATCAAGGGCTTACACTGATCCACATTTGGGCTAGAGGTGAGCACTTTTTGTGGGACATGTTGGGCACTCATATACGTTTCGCTGAACGTGAGCACATGTCGCGGGACACGTTGGGTGGTTAAAGGGTTCCAGTGTCAAAAACAGCTCAGGACGAGCTGAGAAATGTACGAGTGTAAGCGCCTACCGCAGTACTCGCCCAGCTCCGTCGTTGTGTCCGGCGGGAAATGGTAAAGCAACCGCCACATAAGCGCAGCGGCATCTGCCTCCGTCGTCAGCAACAGCGGGCCGGGTCCCGCCCCGAAGCTGTACGCCACGGCCACCCGCTCCATCCCGCCGTTCATGCGCTCCACCACATCGGAGAGTCGTTGAGAACCAGTACTCGACCGAGATCGGAGCATGACTTACCTTGAAGGTGAAAGCTCATACATGCGAACCAGCACTCGACAAAGAATGGAGCATGACTTGTCTTCAGGGTGAATGCTCATACAGACGGACAGAGGAGGAGAAAATAATTCAACGTCGGTCGAGTGCTTGTTCTCAATAACCTCCATGCCATGGCCATCAGTTTCTGCGACAAGGATTCGAGGTACATCTGCGGCGGCGTGGTGTCCAGGGCGCACGCGGCGCACTGGTTGCTGTCGGCGATGACGGCGGCGGCCAGTCGCGGGAAGTCGCGCATGGCTAGCGCGGTTTCGATCTCGAGCACACGCACGTTGGCCAGCACCCCAACGCTAAAGCCTGACAGATGATGCTCGCCACGCCATGTGATTCCATTTAAGTCAACAAACGAGGGTCTACAACATGGAATATGACGCGGCGAGCATGATCTGTCAGGCCCCACCCCGCGCGGTGCGCGAGCAGGGCGCTGGTGTCCACCCCGCGGCTAGAGCCCGTCAGACATTGCTCGCCACGTCATGCTCCTCATTGTAGGCCCTCGCTCCTTCAGTCAATCGGTACCACATGACATGGCGAGCGGTATCCATCAGTCCCTACCCGCGACGCATGACGGCCTCATGGAAGCCGGAGGCGGGCTCCTCCGCGCCGCGCGGCACCACGGCAATGATGACCAGCTCCGGCCAGTGGTCCTCGTGGAAGATGGGGGCGGGGACGGAGTCCTTGCCGTGGCGGCGCAAGTAGAGACCGAAAGCAACGTTTGAAAGCGGTTCGTCATATTTTAGCTTCAATCGCTAAAACCAAGCGCGGTCAACCTGGGTCAACCTGGGGTCAACCTGGGATCAACCTAGTATCGACATGGGTTCAACCTGGGGTCAACATGGGTTTAACATGGGTCAACCTGGGGGCAACCTGGGGTCGACATGGGTCTAACTCGGGGTCAACCTGGGGTCAACCTGGGGTCGACCCGGGGTCAACCCCGGTACATCCGGGGGTCAACCTGCACTGCCCTACCTTGCCGTCCTCACGGTACCCGCGGGCCCACCGCACGATGCCGCCGCACAGCGAGCGCACGGCGCCGGCGTTGAGTTGGCGCTGGGCGCACATCTGCGTGGCGCCCACGGATGGCCCCGCGCTGCAGTCGTACGATAGTGGCTCGTCCTCCCGCGGGGCAGGGGCTTACGCTCGCCCACTTTTC
>Ga0307489_10002318_pt1 | contig 12736 bp, 19 predicted proteins | sample SB12metaG_FD_202247 | JGI IMG/M metagenome (GOLD analysis project Ga0307489, IMG submission 202247) | Sea-ice brine microbial communities from Beaufort Sea near Barrow, Alaska, United States - SB 1.2 | ecosystem: Environmental > Aquatic > Marine > Coastal | place: USA: Alaska | collected...
GGTGGATCTGCAGCGGCCCACCATGATGGAGGCCTCCTGCACCTCCTCCTCGGCTGCCGCCGCCATCATGGACGCCTCCCCCGCCTGCGGTTTGGGGCTTACACTCGCTCACTTATGAGCTCAACTTGAGGTCCCTCGGGAACACATCGCTCACGTTGGAGCTCAACTTGAGCATTTTCGTGACACACTCGCGGGTTAATTGGGATTACATGGGGTCAAAGTAAGCTTAAGTTGAGCGGACAGGGGCAAGATTAGCTCAAGTTGAGCGAAAATGGGAACGAGTGAAAGCCCCTGCCTGCGGCACCAGCACCGCGCCGCGCTTGACGGGCACGTGGTCCTTCATCACCCTCCAACCAGGGGCTCACACTTTCCGCTCAACTTGAGTACTTTGCACCTTTCCGCTCCACTGTCACCCATATAATCCAAATTAACCCGTGGATGCGTCCCGAAGGCGCTCGCTCAAGGTGAGCTCTAAAGTGAGCGATGTGTCCCGAAGGTCCTCAAGTTGAGCTCTGAAGTGAGCGAGTGTAAGCCCCTGCCTCCACCTCCCCTGCACGCTCCACATCACCGGCCGCAGCACCGCCACTCACCAGGGGCGGCGTAACACTCCTTCATGTTACACACCAACTTCGGCACCTTCGGGACCCGTACAGAGGAGAGGCATCACACCCGTAACGTTACATCTCAACTTGATCACCTTGGGACCCCGTCCAGGGTTCAAATTGGGTTGCATGGGTAACAAAGACAGCTCATACAGATTCACGTTCGAGCTCAACTTCAGCGCCTTCGGGACACGTCCATGGTTTCGGTTGGGTTACATGTGGGACAAAGACAGCTCAAGTTGAGCGGAAATGGGAACAGGGGGAGAGGGTATTTATGAGAAGTTGGGTGTAAAGTCGAAGGGCTTCGAAACGACGGTTGTAATTAAATTCGAAGCTCTGGAGCCATTCTCTGACGAAAACTGGGAAGGGAGGGCAGCAGCGTGTCATGCGGGACTGTGGCGATGGCCATTACCTGGGCTGCCGCATCCCGGAGCCTGTCTGCGATAGTTCGGGCAATACGATGCGCGAGTGTGAGGCCCCTGCCACTGACGCGCTCAGGCCAAGCGAGATCGCGATGAGGACAGCGCACACGGACGGCAGCGTCAGCCGCACGCCCGGCGCCGTCACCCGCATCGGCGTCGCCCGTGAGGCCGCCGCCGTGGCTCGCACCTCCGCCATTACTCGTCCGTTCCACTCCGCTCCATCTGTGGTGGGGGACACGACGTCGTGCGATATAGGTGTGTTTTCAACTGTTCCTCTTGGTTTTAAGACCTCACGGAGCTAAAATAACTAGCTCCGTGAGGGGGTAGATCCGTCAAACTGGATCGATCAAAACTGGCTCCGTCGATTCTGCCGAAGTGTTCTTCGGAAACCGTCGTTTCTTGAGTCAATTGAAAGTGCTTGGCGAAACTGTATCGGCCAAACTGGCTCCGCCGATCTTGCTTTTGCCAAAGGGGGGTTGGTCATTCTTAAAAGCAAGAGGAACTGTCCGACAGGACGAACTATGACTTTTAGTCAACAAAGTTCGGTACGGCCGTTCAAACAGTTCAACTTGGGTTTAGGGTTCGAAGTTCATTCAAAGGAAACCCTATCCTGTGACGCCGGATGGGCAAAATCCAGCTGAGGATGAAATCCGAGCTCAAATATCCGATGAGTTCTACGTCGGCGCGGCTTCGGCCCTCAGTCACGCGGCGCACTCGGGCTACCGCAGCAGCTGACTGAGTCGAAGGTCATGTCGAGCCTGTCGCGAGCGCAGCTGCTGCGGCGGGTGGGAGCGGCGGCGGCGGGGGGGGGCGATAGGGGCGCGGTGGTGGGGGCATCGGGAGTAGGGGGCCGTGGGTTGAGATTGTCGGCGGGCCCGGTACCTGATGTGAACGTGAGGCGCGGTGGCGACGGCGGGGGCGGCGGCGCCGCACAGGGCGTGCACGCGGGCGCAGGCGCGGGCGACGGAAGCATGCAGGGAGCGCATTGCGGCGGCGGCGGCGTCGGTGGGCGCGCGGCGCGCATCGACAGGGGCTTCGGGTTCGCCGCGCGAGGACTCAGCACCGCAGCCGAGGGCAGGGACAAGCAGATTGTACATTATTGCTGTGGCCGGCGAGTCATCGCATCCAACCCGTTGTAACCCCTCGTTCCTTGCGTTGATTGGCATCCTATAGCGTGGAGTACTCGAGCAACTCCTGCCAGGCTCATTGCCCGGCACGTCGTAGAGACGCACTTTGAGCCCTCGCGTCTGGATTTACTTGGCATCCCATGATGTGGTGAGCAAGATAATATCCAAATAATAAAATATCTGCCCGGCCCGACTCGACGGCGACGGCGACGACGGCGACGGCGACGACGGCGACGGGGAGGACGACGACATGGAGGAGGAGGGCGGGATTGACCCCGAAGACCTACCGGCGGACGGCTTTCTACCCGCGGAACTCTCGCAGCCGTCGTGGCAGGGCCCGCGGCCGGACGCCCCGCCCGCATTGTTTTACCCGCATTGTTTTATCGGCAGTACACTAGCCTCACACGGTATCCTGACTGTTTGCTGATAGTGTACCTGCACACACTCGCCGCCGCCTCCTCCTAGGCCTGCCACCACCGCGGCCCCCTGCCCCATCTCAACCACCCTCAATCCACCGAGTCTTTATCCCAGCTTCATGCTCGAACGTGCTACAAGTAAGAGCTGTTTTCGAACCCTGCATGTTGCACTGTTCCACCCACCACACAGGAGCTCGCCTTATCGACTCCTCTGCCTCGGACATGAAGTGGGTTATTGTCATGGTTACCAGGTAAACTCCTGTTTATAAACCGGATGATTATGCGTTGAACCTTTTTTATGTTTCGCCCGGGGCCCGGCTTGGCGGATGCAAGAGAAGAGGAAGACGCGCAAGGAGAAGGGGAGCTACGAGGGCTTCCTCACGGAGGTCGACACCTACGAGGCGGGGCCGCGGGGTCGAGGGTGTGTTGGGTGTGTATCGGGCGTGTTTTAGGCGTGTATTTGGGCGTATCGGGGGTGTATTAGGGGTGTATTAGGGGTGTATTAGGGGTGTATTAGGGGTGTATTGTGGGCATATTGGGGACGGATGAGGGGCGTATTGGGGGTTGCATCGGGCGCACACTCCTCCACTTTTCACCTCAACCTGAGCCGCTTTTATCACTGACAGACTGACGCCACCCAGCGTATCCCACAGAAAAAGTGTGACGGTGAGTCCGGAAAGTGGACGAGCGTACGAGCCTGCCTGTCATCCGACCCCTTTTCAGCTCGTACGACGCAAATCAGGGGCCTGACTTCGTTCATCACCGGAAGCTCGTTTTGTGGGATACGTTGGGTGGTTTCAGTGACAAAAATGGCACAGGTTGAGTAGAAAAGTGGACGAGTTCAAGCCCTTAGGGTGAACTCCACGCCGCGTGTGGAATGGTATCGAATCGAACACCTCAAAGACGCTCAAATGAATATGGGATGGGAAGTGGCATGCGGCCGTGCTGCGTGGATTTCGAGCCGGAAGGCATGGATACGCTGTACAACATCCGGGACTACTCTGAAGGCGGGGCCTAAACCCTAAACCCTCAACGATAAACCCTAAACCTGCATGGATACGCTGTACAACATCCGGGACTATTCTGAAGGCGGGGCCGGGGGCCGTCCTCACTCCGGGGCCCCGCACTGCTTGCGCGTACTGTACAGTGTACTTGTGACAAAACAAGTGAAGCTATGACGAATGTGAGGCCAGTCAGGAGGATGTGGCGAGTATTTACGTGTACATCTGTACACTATGAGCAGACAGTGAGACTGAGCTTTGAAAGGCAAGGAGTGGGCGGGCCCCTGCCCCCCGGCCCGGACGGGGTGATGAACAGAGACGTGACGAACCAGCAGATCGAGGAGAGCGCCAACCATTTCTACGATCAGTTGATGGCGGGGCTGCACAACGCCTAAACCCTAAACCCTAAACCCTAAACCTCACTGTTTGCTCGTAGTGTTCTTGAGTGGCTCTACTGAGGCGGCGAGCGTGTATGGGTACACCAGTACACTACGAGCATCCAATTAGGTTGAGCTGGAAAGTAAAGGGAACCAATGCATGAGGCCAGGGAGGAGGATGCGCCAAGCATGTACGGGTACACCAGTGAACTACGATCGAGCAGTGCGGTTGAGCTGGAAAGGGAGCCAGTGCACGACCCTGGGTGTGTTGTGGATACTGACGTTGGTACCTGAGGGATATGTTGAGCGGATCTGAGGCAGGTGATGAGCGGATCTGAGGGAGATGATGAGCGGATCTGAGGGGGGTGATGAGCGGATCTGAGGGGGGTGATGAGCGGATCTGAGGGGGGTGATGAGCGGGCGTGGCAGACCCTGGGTGTGGGCGCACCATAAGCAGACTTACATCTCGCACGGCAGGGGCTTACACTCGTTCACTTTTTAGCTCAACGTAAGCGCTTTTTGTGGGATAGGGGGCGCTTCTAAGGATTGTTTAGGGGTTATTTAGGGGGTGCCAGGGGTATTAGGGGGTGTGTAGGGTGTGTGCTTATTTCAGAAACGGCTCAAGTTGAGCTGAAAAGTGGACGAGTGTAAGCCCCTAGCGCACGGCGGGGACGCGAACATCACCGACGAGGACTTCGAGGAGGCAAGGGCTCACACTCGTCCACTTTGAGCTCAACTTGAGCGCTTTGTGTGGGACAGGGGGTGCGCATAGGGGTCGTGTAGCCCGTGTTAAGGGCGTGTTAGGGGGTGTTCAGGGCGTATAGGGTGTTTTTGTGTGTCAGACACGGCTCAAGTTGAGCTGGAAAGTGAACGAGTGTAAGCCCCTGCCTGGAGGTCTTCAACGCAGACGGCGAGGTGAGCAAGGAGGATCAGAAGAGGATGATCCTCATGTGGGAGCACAACACAGTAAGGCGGTGCAGGTTGGCTCTATCAAAACCCGTGTTGAAAGCGCCTCTGGTTTCAGCGCTTGAAGCTATATTATGATGAAACGCTTTCAAGCTTTGCTTTCAAATTCAGCTTGCGCCGCTACAACACGGTGTTCGAGGTGGGGCGGTGCAGGCTGACAGTATCAAACCCCGGGTTGAAAGCGCGCCTGGTCTCAGCTCTTGAAACTAGAATGTGATGAACCGCTTTCAAACGTTGCTTTCAACTTTAACTTGTGCCGCTACATCGAGAGCTCAGGGGACAACGACCACCCTATCAACCGCAAGGTGAGGCAGTGCAGGTTGGACCGATGAAACCCGGGTTGAAAGCACCTGGAACTAAGCGCTTGAAGCTATAGTATGACGAGCCGCTTTCAGATGTTGCTTTCAAATTCAACTTGCGCCGCTACAACAAGGTGGTGCTGCGGGTGCACTTCAAGGCAGGGGCTTACACTCGTCCACTTCTCAGCTCAACTTGAGCCGTGTCTGTCACAAGAAATCACCCTACACTCCCTAACCACCCCCCAACACCCCCTTAACGCGGGGTACACAAGCCCTACGCGCACCCCCTATCCCATGCAAAGCGCACAAGTTGAGCTGAGAATTGGACGAGTGTAAGCCCCTGCTTCCAGGAGCTGCAGGTGGAGACGGGGCTGGGCGACGAAGCGGTGAAATGGATCAAGGTAGGGCGGTGCAGATTGACCCCATCATACCCACGTTGTAAACGCCTGGACTAAGCACGTTGAAACTGAAACATGATGAACCGCTTTCAAATTTTGCTTTCAAATTCACCTCACGCTGTTACATCAAGGAGATCTGCGGGTTGCGGTACAACCCTAAGAAAACTCTGCTGAAGCTTGTGTGTACGCGGTCGCGCAACCGGGAGCACAACCGCCAGTGGTGCCTCAAGGCAAGGGCTTACACTCGTCCACTTTTCAGCTCAACTTGAGCCGTTTCTGACACAAAAGCACACCCTAAACACCCCTGATACCCCCTACCACCCCCCAACACCCCCGAAACAACCCCTAAATGCACCCCCTGACACGCAGAAGGCGCTTAAGTTGAGCTGGAGAGTGGTCGAATGCAAGCCCCTGCCTCATGGTGCTGTACGATCTGATCGCGGAGGGGAACAAGGCGTACCCGTCGAAGGGGTACTTCTTCGATCCCGCCGCGCCTAACGGGCAGGGGCTTACACTCGTCGACTTCTCAGCTCAACGTGAGCCGTGCTTGACAATAGAAAATACCCTACACACACCTGCACACCCCCTAACACCCCCTTAACACGGGCGTCACAACCCCTACGCGCACCCCCTATCCCATCAAAAGAGCTCAAGTTGAGCTGAGAAGCGAACGAGTGTAAGCCCCTGCAGACGGGCCCGGGGACGGCAGGTCCAATTCCGGGGTGCCCGAGCGCACGCACGAGTTCTACGAAAATTTGCTGGTGGGGCCTCACGCCGCCTCCTCACTGTTTGCTCCTGGTGTACTTCCGTGGCTCTACTGAGGCGGCGAGTGTGTATGGGGGGTACACCAGTACACTACGAGCAAACACTTAGTTCGAGCTGGAAAGAGAACCAGTGCATGAGGCCAGGGATGAGGAATCGTCAAGCATGTACGGGTACACCAGTGAGCTACGATCGAACAGTGCGGTTGAGCTGGAAAGGGAACCAGTAAACCCTAAACCCTAAAGCTTAAACCCTAAACCTGGCAGACCCTGGGTGTGGCGGCTGAAGAAGATGTACATCGCTCACGGCAGGGGCTTACACTCGTCCACTCTTCAGCTCAACTTAAGCGCCTTCTGAGGGTTTGCTTAGGGGTTATTTTGCGGGTGTTTAGGAGGTGTCAGGGGGATGTTGGGGGTTGTTGGGGGTTTAAAGGGTGTATTTCGTGTCAGATACGGATCAGGTTGAGCTGAAAAGTGGACGAGTGTAAGCCCTTGGGTCACGGCGGCGACCCCAACATCAACATCATGGACGAGGACTTCCTGGACGTCTGCAGGCGCATGGCGGACAACCCCCAGCTGAAGCAAATCCAGCCGGGCTCCGAGCCTGAGACCGAGCCTGAGACCGACCTGGTGTCTGGGCTGGATGTTGAGCTGGACAAGCCTGAGACCGACCCGGTGTCTGGGCTGGAGGTTGAGCTGGACGACCTTGAGACCGAGCCTGAGACCGATCCGGTGTCTGGGCTGGAGGTTGAGCCGGAAGAGCAGGTGGAGCAGGAAGAGGAGGAGGAGAAGCAGCAGGAGGAGGAGAAGAAGGAGGAGGAGGAGGAGGAGGAGAAGAAAGAGGATGGGGAGAAGAAGGTGGAGGAGGAGGAGAAGGAGGAGAAGGAGGTGGAGGAGGAGGAGGAGGAGGAGGAGGAGGAGGAGGAGAAGGAGGGTGGGGAGAAGAAGGTGGCAGAGGAGGAGGAGAAGAAGCCGGTGAACGTCTGATGAGTTACTGCTTTGTCGAGAAAGGGTCGTGTGGATCGTAGAAACTCACTGTCGTTCTTGCAATACAGAGTTGAAGGTGGGTACGATTAAATACGAGTAAGCGACGAAACCTCGCGCCATATGGTATGGTGGATGTGGGAGGTTGAATACTCACCATGGAGTGCCTTGCGGCCCGATTGGAAACATTGGTTCGTTTCATCATTTTCCTCGTCCGCGCCGCGACACAGCGAAGGGGAGGTGTGCTGCGTTTCTTATATTTATCAGTGCAACGGTTGAGAGCCTGCTATCGCTCTGAATCCCCGACGTACCCCCAAAGCAAAGCACCTATGATAGGTATTAACCTTGTTCGGGCGCACCCTCATTGTATTACACTGCTTTCCCCGCCGCAACGCGTTCACAAAGCGCGGTCTTCACGCCGCCGCCAAAACTTCTCAACCAAATCGATTACCAACTCGATTATCAATCATCAATGAAATCCATCAAACCCGCACCCATCCCGAGTCGACCTCCAGCCCAGTCGCAAGCACCGGAGCATCAGTTGGATCAACTAGCTCCCCAACTGTCTGTCAGAATCCAGCTGACAATCCAGCACTCACTGGCGAATGAACACTCCGAGTCCTTTGTTCCCTAGACTGATGAAACCTCTAACACCCCAAACACCAAAATCCCCGAAATTCGATCTACAAATCGTTAGGAGCAGAAACAGGCAGCGCTACGGATTCAGTCCATTGCGGAAACCCAAATACTCGACATCGAAATGGAAGCAGAGCATCCGGTGATTTAGCGCGCGAGCTGCTTGGTGTCGGCGGCATACTTGGCCTTGATGTAGCGGCGCAGTTGAAACTGAAAGCAAAGTGTGAAAGCAGATCATTATACTACAGTGATGAGCATTCATTTCCACGCAAAACGTGGATTTGATAGGGTCAACCCGCACCGCCCAACCTTGAGGAAGCCGTAGAGGCCGGCGCCCACGACCGCGATGGCGGACCCGATGGCGGTCTGCGCAGAGATCTTGTTACCGAAGGCCAGGATGGTGAAGCCGATGACGAAGATGCGCTTGCCGACGTTGCCGACCGCGTGCGTGACGGGCTCCACCTTGCCCAGCGCCTGGTACGCCACCTGGTTGTACAGGTGGTAGAACGCGCCCACCTTAAGCCAGGGGCTTACACCCGTCCACTTTTCAGCTCAACCTGAGCACTTTCTGCCACAAAACACACCCTGAACACCCCCTAATACCCTCTAAACACCCCTTACACACCCCCTACACACCTCCTCAACAATTCCTAGGTGCAACCCCTATCCCACAGAAAGCGCTGACGTTGAGCCGAAAAGTAAACGAGTGTAAGTCCCTGCCTTGAGCAGAGCGAAGATGAACTCCTTCTGCCCCTTGACCTCGATGGCCTTGGCAATACCGGCCGCCAGCGTGGACCCCTCAAAGTAGGGTCAGATGGATGATGCCCGCCACGTCATAGAATGCCATTTAAACCCAGTCTCCGGTGTGACTTACCCCCTGAACCCCCCGAAATCAGCCTCTCGACCAATCAGGGGCGCGGGAGAATGATGGACTTGTCCATTGACCAATCAGGGACGGTACACATTAACGATCAGAATTGGCGCGAAATACGCAAAATATCCAGCCAATCGAATCTCAGTAAGTCACTCTCTCGACCAATCATATGAGGGCCTTTAGCGTAACATGTTATGCGGAGACTGGGTTTGAGTCATGAAACGGGGGTGTACAATGCGGCGAACGACGGGGCAGGCATCATCCCATGGAGCCCTACCTCGAAGAGGCCGACGAAGGGGATGCAGAAGAGCAGGGAGATGATGGTCACGAAGTTGTACAGGTTGAGCGGGCTCATCTTGCTCATCAGCTTCTTGCTGAAGATGGCGCGCGCCGAGAAGGCCACGTTGGACGCCATGGCCGTGGAGAACCCCAGCCAGGTGAAGGACAGCTCCGTGGCAGACGCCAACGCCCAGGGGCTTACACTCGTCCATTTTTCGGCTCAACTTGAGCGCTTTATATGGGATAGGGGGTGCGCTTGAGGATTGTGTAGCCTGTATTTAGGGGGTGTTAGGAGGTGTTTAGGGTGTGTAGGGTCTTGTCTTGTGTCAGACACGGCTCAAGTTGAGCTGAGAAGTGGACGAGTGTGAGCCCCTGCCAGCGCCACGCCACCCATGATGGGCAGCAGCGCGGCGTACACCGGCCACGCGTACACCGTGCCGTACACCGTCATGCAGGGGCGCAAGGCGAAATTGTAAGCAAAGTCTGAAAGCGGTTCATCGTAGCTTAGGTGCACGCACGAAAACCAAGCGCGGTCAACCTGGGGTCAACCTGGAATCAACCTGGGGTCAAGCTGGAGTCAAGCTGGGGTCAAGCTGAGGTCAACATGGGGTCAACCTGTGGTCAACCTGGGGTCAACCTGGAGTCAACCTGGGGTCAGCCTGGGGTCAAACTGGGGTCAACCGGGGGTCAACCTGAGGTCAACCTGGGGTCAACCTAGGTTTAATCTGGGGTCAACCTGGAGTCAACCTGGGTTCAACCTGGGGTGAACCTGGGGTCAACCTGGGGTGAACCTGTGGTCAACCTGGGGTCAACCTGGGGATCAACCTGCGGCACCCTACCATGAATGAGCCGATGGCGGTGAACACGGGCTCCAGCGTCTTGATGGTATGGGTGAAGGACACGGCCACCGCGGCGAACGACACGTTGGTGAGGCAGTGCCCGAACGCGTGCAGGAAGGAGGGGAGGGTCACCGCCTTCAGGAACTCCGCGTCGGGTTTCTCGAACTTGACGAGTTTGGTGGTCCAGAAGAAGGTCATGATGATGAGGCCCACGCCCAGGTGCACGGCGGACACGAACCGGCGGGCAGGGTCGACCGACCGGGGGGAGGTGCGAGCTGCGTCACAGGGCGGTTCGTGACTCAAGCCACGAGGGCGTAGGATGTGGTGGGCCAGGCGGATCATGCTCGCCACGTCACACAGTGGCTTAAACTCAGTGTCATGTCTGGTATGGAATTTGTGGGATCGAAGGCCGTTCGACCAATCAGAACAGTCCAAAGCGAGATTGCCACCGACCGACTGGCCGAAATCCCGACCGGGTCGCTATCCTTGAGTAAATAGACCGTCAATTTCGAGGAGATAAGGGTGACCGGTCACCCCTACATCGAATTTAACGAGGGCATATACTGTGGGGCGCCCGCCCGGCTGGTTATGCCCGCCACGTCACAGGGTGGCCTTGACTCGGGACACCAGGGTGTACAACGCGGTGTGAACGGGACGCCGTGCAAGGCCATGTACACGGAGGATGAGCGGGTGCGCGTGTACGGACACAGCGGTACACTATGAGCAAACAGTCAGGGAGGATCCTTGCAAGCCTTGCCAGGGGTAGGGGAAGTACATGTAGATCTGCTTGTTGAGGATGTTAAACTGAATGTTGAGGAAGTACCACACGGCGAAGTACATGATGGTCTCCGTACCGCAGGGCCGCAAGCCAGTTATCCGCATCGCGATGAGTATAGCCTGTATCTAGACTAGTGCCTAGTCTGTGAAGCGTACTGCCTGTAGTGTGTCGTACTACCGGTAGTAAGTAGGCGTTTGGTGATTTTGACCATACTTCGAATGGTTTTGGCCAGATCACCAAACTCCAGCATACTAGCAGTTACTAGCCCACAGATTTGGCACCAGGAGCTAAAGCTCCAGTATGCTCCTCTTTCAGCACACATTCTCTAGCACCCTAGCGTCGTAGTGCGTCCATCGACACATGGCAGACTGGAGTGGAGCACAGCGACGCCGCGATGTCTCACGGCGGCTTAAACTCAGTGTCGGGATTCGCAGCTGTTCGACCAATTCAAACCAAAACATGTATGTACCAGGCAGCGGCACACTATGGGAGCAGTCAGCCTCTCAGCCAATCATGACGCTAGGTGCAGCTGCAGGTACCCGTATAGCGGCGACACGTTGCCCCTTGCACAGAGTTTTACTTGTGCATCTTCGAGGTATGAGTTGGGTGGTGGTCTCGCGGGCACAGCACTGGTTGCGATCGTTATGGGCTGGTGCGTTGTGTACACGAGTTCATCCCGTATTGAGGGCTTAACTTGAGGACCTTCGAGCATTCAGTTGGTGGTTTCAGGGCCAACACAGAAAACACTTTGAGGGGACTCCTCTACTCGCAGCGTTTTTGTTGAGGGACGAGGGACGGCGAGTCTGGGAGGGGACCCCGTGGTTTGGTTGAGGGGACGGCATGGCAGGCCCTGCCGCGACGGGGAACTTCTTGAAGAAGCCCTCGATGGGGTTGCTGCTGGCGCTGCAATAGGGGGGGAAGGGAAGGGAAGGGTAGGTCAGCCGTCGAACCAGTAAACGGGGCGCTGAGTGACACAAAGGATAACGTAAGTGAAGAACACATTCGAGTATTCGCACGTTTCGTTGGAACGGTGGACAGTGAATGGCGGCGCCCCCCTCCGCCGCAAGGTAGCGCTCGCACACCCGGGTGCCCGCGGGGGATAGATCGTGCTCGGGTCTACCGTGGGAGCACACACATCTAACGAGTCCCATCGAGCCCCATATTTTTAACACTGGGCACTCGTTGCATCGAACGGATATTTGATAAATTGGATTTACACAATGCGGCGTCGCGCCCGCCCTGGCGGCGCCAGCTCATACGCGCAAACGCCCGCAGTCGCACGCCCGCCGCCGCCGCCACCTCGCGCCCCGATACATTCCGACGAGCGCGCTAACCCGCCCCTCCCGCGGTAAGGCGCGAGACATCGGACAGGTCCGAGGGAACGAGAGGCAGGAGAGGAGAGGGTGAGGTTCTCAGGTTTCAGGTTCAACCAAGGACGCGTTTTGAACCCTCGTTTCTTGAGTTAAATTGCAGAGAACGCGTTTATAGCGTAATAATAAATTCAGCGCTTACCCCGCGGTGGCGGCAGCGGTGCACTTGACGGGGCCGCGCACGGCGCGCGACTGGCGGGCGGCGGAGCGGGACGCGGCGTGGGAGAACGCCGCCGACGCCGTGAAGGTGGATGTGCGCGCGGAGCAAGAGGCCTTCGCGGCGCGCGAGGCCGGGGCTTGGGCACGGAGGTTGGTGGGCCCAGCTGTGGTGACGGCCCGCGACACGGCGTTGCGGCGGGCAGCGGGGCGCGCTGACGTCAGCGCCGCCACGGAGGGCGCGCACGCGGACACCATAGAAGCCGCCATTGTGACAAGTGTATAGACCGGCCGGGGAAGCGGGCGATTCGCGTGGGCACAAGTGCGGCGGAGGCCGGCAATCGCGAGAACAAGGTCGTTGCGCGGAATCTCATCATGCTGCTTGGGCGGTGGCAGGTTGACCGCGGATTCAGCGGTTGACCGAGCGTGGTTTCAGCATTTGAAGCTTGAA
>Ga0307489_10002319_pt1 | contig 12735 bp, 17 predicted proteins | sample SB12metaG_FD_202247 | JGI IMG/M metagenome (GOLD analysis project Ga0307489, IMG submission 202247) | Sea-ice brine microbial communities from Beaufort Sea near Barrow, Alaska, United States - SB 1.2 | ecosystem: Environmental > Aquatic > Marine > Coastal | place: USA: Alaska | collected...
GGGGAAGGCTGCGGCGGCGGGGAGGGCGGCGGGGGAGGTGGCGGGGCCGGTGGGGGCGGCGGGCGCGGCGGCAGGGGAGGGGGCCGGGGCGGGGGCGGCGGTCAACACCGCCGGCACCACGGAGGAGGAGTGGAGTCACTCGCAGGTGAACCCCTCCAACGAGTCGGCCGCCTCCTACGACGCCTCCATCGCCGCCGCCCTCAAGTCATGCGTCAAGCGCCACAACCGTGCGCACCGCGGGCAGGGCCTTACACTCGTCCACTTTCCGGCTCAACTTGAGCGCTTTGTGCGGGATAGGGGGTGAATCTACGGGCTGTGTAGGGGGTGTTTAGGGGATATCAGGGGGTGGTTAGGGGGTGGTTAGGGTGGCTTTTTGTTTCAGAAACGGCTTAGGTTGAGCAGAGAAGTGCACGAGTGCAAGCCCCTGACCGCGGGCAGCGCGCCTTCTGGCCCGGCGCGCAGGCGCTGCGCCTGGAGGCGGGCAACCCCAAGGTGTACATGGCCCAGCCGGCGGAGGAGCGGGACCACGATGACACAGACACCACAATCGGCCTCGCGCCCCGCACACGCCAACGTCATGGATAACAACGCATATGCAGCCTGTACTCGTGTCATCACCGCGCCTGTATCATCCATCGTAGAGCTAGCACACACATTAGCCGTTGCTCCACGCAGCGTAGAGCTCTAGCTCGAGCTACTCGATTTAGATTGACTTTTTTAATGGAAATTCCGGGCTTCTATGACATCGATACACGGTGACCCCGATAGCACAGCTTGCATACCACCACGACGAGAGATCTGTGACGAACCCTAAAAGTGCATCTGCTTGCTACTGATCGCTGGGATGCCCCGAAGATCAACCCAACTGACCGGACATGTTTCAAAGAATCCGGGTGTTTTTATTACATCACAACATCGTACATACCGCGTTGTTCTAAGTTTACTCCCGCTCGCTAGAGGCACGATTGCGCGCGCACCCGCGCCCGCCTCCGACTCCTCCTCGTCGTCGCAGTGTGAGGCTGCATCGCGCGGGGGGGGATGGGCGCCTCCTTCCCCTCCTCCTCCTGCTCCTCTTCCTCCTCCTCCTGCTCTTCCACCTCCCACGCAGCGGGTCACTCGGCAGCGGCAGCGCGCGCCCCCCTCCTCCGGCCCGCTCACTCGAAGGCGGCGGCGCGCAGCACCCCCTCCGTCCCGCTCACTCGCCCGCGGCCCGCTCAATCGGCGGCGGTGGCGCGCACCCCCCCAACCCACCCTCCAGTCCGCTCACTCGGCGGCGGCAGGTTCACTTACTCGGCGGCGGCAGCGTTGGGGTCCTTGTCAGTGAGGTCGAGCTCCTTACCTGTGACGCGTTTGTACATGTCCAGCACGTCGCGCACCGTGGTGTAGCGCCGCTAGTTGAATTTGAAAGCAAAGCTTGAAAGCGGTTCATCATAGTATGGTCTCATGCGCTGAATCCATAGGTTGTTTCAATACGGGTTTTCATAATATCAGCCTGTACGTCCAAATCTGACCCTATATCCGTACAAATTGATCCTATCTGTACAATCGTGACCCTATATCCGTATACACCTGACCCTATATCTGTATACATCCGGGGTGGACCTGGGGTGAACCTGTGCCGCCCTACCGTGGTCTCGAAGTGGGTCGTGGCGTCGTACCCGCGGCTGATGTAGCACGAATCCCCTGTGTTGCCATCCGCATTGGGCACCGCCCCGCAGAGCCCGCACACCACGCCACCGCCACCTGGTCAGATCACTGAACACGCAGGCGTTCAGTCACACGTGGTGGAGGTAACGCACAATAGAGCAGCGGCACGAGGTAAGATCACACCTACCAAACACCACAAACACACACAGGGCTTCAGTACCACGCACACACGAGGGCTTATCCCTTATCCCGAGTATGACCCACCACAACATACAGGCTGTAGTAGCACGTGGTAACTTCACCGAACATTGTCACATCGCACACAGGCTTTGAGTCAGACACACCCACGGCGGCTGCCCCCCCGCGGCCCCACCATGATGTCGCTGACGTGGATGAACTTCTCATCGATGTCACCCAGCAGGCGCAGGCCCGGCTCAATCTCCAGGTGCGGGTTGGCCGTCTCCACCGTGGTGGACACGAACGCCAGGTACTTGCCCGGGGCGCAGGGCCGGTTACTTCATGCTCGCCACGTCATAGGATGTCATTTGACTCAACTAACGACAGGCAGATTGTGGTGATTGACGCGAACTAGCTCGCAACGTCATGGGATGTCATTGACACAATAAATGACGATCTAAACAGTGGTCAATGGCGTGAGCTAGCTCCGCCGATCAACTCCGCCATTGGGGTTCGCAAGAGAATTAGGGGCCGAACATGTGGTGAATGGCGTGTCGCGCAATGTATTTTGCCCTGCCTTGGCGCACACGTTGTGCGCGAAGGAGCACCCGAATACGTACATGTCGGTCTGGCGGCCAGTCTGCTTCTGCGGCAGGATGATCTGCACGGAGTGCAGGGGCTTACACTCGTCCGCTTCTCAGCTTAACCTGAGCCGTTTTCGCCAATAAAACTCCATGAAACCACCCAGCGTATCCCACAAAAGGTGCTTGTGATGAGCCGAAAAGTGGACGAGTGTAAGCCCCTGCCGGAATGGCTCTCACCGCAGTTGGGGATGGGGTGGCTCAGGATGCACAGCGCGCGCACCACCTGGCAGGGGCTTACACTCCTCCACTTCTCAGCTCAACCTGAGCCGTGTTCGGTCACTGAAGCTACAGCAAGCTTCCACTTCTCAGCTTCACCTGAGACGCTTTTGCCGATGACACCTCCCGACATAGCCAACGAAAAGTGATAACATGAAGCCGAAAAGCGGACGCGTGTAGCCCACAAACAGCGCTTACGTTGAGCTGATATGTGGGCGAGTGTAAGCCCCTGCCACCTGCCCCACGCGCTTGCACTTGCCTGGGAAGTACGACGGGTCGCCCACCACGATTTTAGCCGTGGCGCAGGGCCTTACCACTGTTCATACTTTCAGTTCAACTTCAGCATCTTTGAGGTCGCAAGTGGGACACAATGGCTCGAGTTGAGCTGGGAAGGGAACGAGTGGCCAGGCCACGGAGGAAGATGCGGCGAGTGCGTACGGGTGCAGTACGAGCAAACAGTGCGGGAGCGAGTGGCGGCATCATTCGCAGTGTTCCAGGGTAACTCGATTGGCGGTCAACGCGTCTCAAACTTGAGACCTTGAGTAAATAGACCGTCATATTTGCCATACAATGGAACAATATGGCGATTCAACGGTCTATTTCTCAAGAATTGGCGACCGCCATCTGAGGTACCCAGGAAAACTGCGTGGTCCCTGCCTTGGCGGTCTCGCCCTCGCTGGTGACGCCCACCGCCTTACCCGCCTCGTCATACACCACCTCCGCATCGGGCTTCGCCGGCGCAGAGGGACCGGTGGATCGCGCGAAGCCACTTCATCGGGTTGCACTGACTCGAGGACGACTGTGGCCAGAGAGGAGGTTGCGGAGACAGTGTACAGGGACACTGGGTACACTGGTACACTGGTACACAGCGAGTGAAGGTTTAGGGTGTAGGGTTCAGGGGTTGGGGTTTAGGATTCAGGTTCAACCAGTGAGGGAGCGCGGCTCCCCGTTGGCGCCCCGCCAGCATGTAGGTCCCGCCGTACACAGCGCTGAGGCGCGCGAACCCCTGCGGCAGCTCACCGAGGCCGTAGAGGGGGTAAATGTACGGGCTGCCGGTGTCGAAGCGCGCCAGCCTGTAGCGGCGCAACTTGAATTTAAAATTAAAGTTGAAAGCAGTATGTCACGCAGTGCTTAGTTCTGGGCGGTTTCAATATAGGTTTGATAGGGTCAACCTGCGCCGCCCTACCAGGCTCTCGCTGTACAGCTTCACCGCCGTCCAGGGCCTCACATGCATTACTCGCCGCGTCATAGGATGCCAATTAACTCAACATACGAGGGTTCAAAACGCGTGTCGATGACGTTGCGAGCGAGCGCTGCGTCATAGGATGCCATTTGACTCAAGATGCGAGGGTTCAAAATGCGTGTCGATGACGTGGCGAGCGATATCTGGCAGGCCCGTTTAATTCAAGATACGAAGGTTCAAGATGCGTGTCGATGACGTGGCGATCGATGTGTGGCAAGCCCTGCCGCCGTGACCATCTTGCGCGCCGGCTGGTCCAGGTAGATGTCGTTATCCTGCAGCGCCAGTGAGTGGCCGACGAAGTCCACGGTGCCGGCCTCCAGCCCGAACTTGGTGAACAGCTCGCGGCTCGTAATGGCGTCCAGGTTGTAGGGCCTGGCAAATGTTGCTCGCCATGTCATGGGATGTCATGTAGCATAATATACGAGGGTTTAGAATGCGTTGGATGCCGTGGCGGACAATGTCTGCCAGGCCCTACCAGGTTGTGGCCCTTGTGTGTCTTTGGGTCCGCCTGGTCATAGTCCTGCACTAAGGGTCTTGGCAGATGTTGCTCGCCAAATCATGGGATGCCTGCTAAGTCAAGAAACCAGGGTTTGAAGTGCATTGGACGACTGAAGCGAGCAGCATCTGTCCGGGCGTACCTGCACGAAGATGAAGAAGGAGCGCGCGCGGCGCTTCTCAAACAGGCCCATCAGTGACGACTTCAGCGCGTCCATGTCCGTCGCCGGCACCTTGTTGTACCGGCGCAAGTTGACTCTGAAAGCTAAATTTGAAAGCGGTGCATCACGTTTTAGTTTGAAGCGCTGAAAGTAGGCGCTTTCAATAGAGTAGCACGTGTCATTATCACAGCGTATCACACACGGGCGTTGAGTCAATGACCCAAGGCGAAGGGCGTCCCGTTCCGTTCTTGCAGACACGGGTTTCAACCTCCAACGCCCTACCTTGTACGTCTTGCCCGCCTTGACCACGTACGACCCGTCCACCGCCGCACCCCAGGGCCCCCAAACACGTCACAACTTTCTTCAGCCGGCACTCGAGTATCTTTGAGGTAGACCAGTGGGGCAACTCAAGTGGTTTCAGCAACCCACGGCTATAGTGCCACGAGGCCTTGCCCTCAGGATTTTCTCAGCTGGCACTTGAGTATGTTTCAGGTATGACAAAGTGCGTGGAACCACATAGACATTTCGCAATAAGTAGTACAAAGGTCGTCCAAATGGAGCGTTCTGATTGGTCGAGCGGGACGACTTAGCACTAAGTCTCACTACGTGTCTAAGTGGTTTCACGCACTTTGTCATACTTATGGGAGCACTCAAGTGTGGTTTCAGGGACAGCTGGCTCAGAGTGCGAGCTGACAAAACCACATATGCAAGGCCGTGCCTTGAACTGCATGTAGTTGTGGACATTGGTGTGCACGAGGACGCGCACCAGCAGGCAGGGGCTTACGCACCTCCACTTTTTATCTCAATCTAAGCCATTTCTGGTCACTGAAGCCACAGCATGCGCCCAATTCTCAGCTCGGCCTCAGACGTCTTTTTACCCATGAAACTTCCCAACATAGGTCTACCCCACACAAAGTGCTTACGTCAAGCCGAAAAGTGGAGGCGTGTAGCCCACAAAAAGCGCTCAGGTTGAGCTGAGAAGTGAACGAGTGTAAGCCCCTGCCAGCAGACCGTTGCCCATCATGAACTTGGGCACCATGTCGATGTTCCAGTCCTGCCACCGCCCGTGCACAGGGCCTCACGCGGCAGGGGCTTCTTCGCAGCTCAACCTCACAGTACGAGTACTTCACTCACACCTCGGGGATGGTGTAGTGTGGAGCGGAGCACGGGGGACGGGGACGGCGCGTGCGTGGTGTATTAGGGGTGTACTAGGGGTGTACTAGGGGTGTATAGGGGGTGTGTAGGGGGTGTATAGGGGATGTATAGGGGATGTATAGGGGATGTATAGGGGATGTATAGGAGGTGTATGATTGGTGTGTAGGGGGTGTACAGGGGGTGTACAGGGGGTGTGCAGGGGGTGTACAGGGTATGTATAGGGGGTGTATAGGAGGCGTATAGGGGATGTATGGGCGCGTGCGGCCCCGCCCGTAATCCGCCGGCGCCTCCTCGCCGGGCCGGAACTTCTCCGACCAACAGGGCCGTGACACACTTCCCGCTTGCTGTACTAAAAGTGTGAAGAGAGTCCACTTGGGGAGCCTCAGGAAGCAGCTGAGAGCTGTGACTGCACCAACAGGGCCTGACACTAGGCACGTTTCACTCTGCCCGACACAACTCCTCGCGAGGGTTGCTAACACTTGTGGTAAGTGTGACTACTTGTGCGGTGTCAGGGAGCACAGCCTGACCGCTGTGGGCCTGACACCAGTACCCCTTTCACTCAACGTGAGCGTCTCTGACACTTCCAAGGTACTCGTACTGTGTGAAGTGTGACCATTTGTGCGGTTTCAGACAGCACGGTGTGACAGCTGTGACGGCTTCATTTGCGCCTTGCGCGGCGGCAAAGGCGGCGCGTGTGTGAGACCCCGCCCACAGCTGCTTGAGGTTGAGGCTGGCGGACTCGCCGCCGTAGTAGCTGTTGCGGTCCATGTGTAGGATCTGCAGCAGAGGGGTTGGAGGGAACAAAATACAAAAGTGAGCGTGACCGCGTGACGGGGGGAAGGGGATGGGGACGAGGACGAGGACGGTGACGGGGGAGGAGACAGAGAATAGGGGCGGGAGCGGGACTGGGGCGGGAAGAGTGCGGATACGGAAACAGGGACTGGGAGGGGGGGGAGGGGGAGAGGGGACACGGGGGAGGGCGGGATGGGGACGCGGATGGGGAGAGCGTGGGAGGAGGAAGGGTGCCGCGCCGAGCAAGCGAATCTCTGGAATGCCCCTCCCTCATCCCTGCCCCCCACGCCGTCTGCGCTGGGTCCGGTCCACGATCAACACGCGGCCTTTGCAAACGAGCCGAGACCGCGTGCGACCACAGCCGCCCGCGGCCACCGTTTGGTCGGCAAACGGCATCGGACACTAAAGGAGTGACGCTGGACGGGTGTGGCCGTGCGAGCGTGGGGAGGAGGAAGGGTGCGGGTGCCGCGCTGGGAAAGTCACCCCTCCACAACGAGTACGCTGGGTTCGGTCCATGGGAAACTCTGGTCTGTCCAAGGCCGTGGTCCATGATAGGGCCTTTGAAGACGAGCCGAGACCGCGTGCGAACATAGCGGCCACGCACGCCACCCGCATGGGCGTGGGCTGGCAAATGGCTTCAGGCGCGTGGAGGGGACACAGCTGTTGAACAGACCTTATACCCCTCGACGGAGAGCAGCCCCGCGAGCAGGCACTCCTTGAGGCCGGTGCCCAGGATGATGGCATCGTACTCCTGATCCATGGCGGCACGGCGGGGCGGGGCGTGGGGGGGGGCTGCGTGCGCGTCGTTGTGCGTGGTGCCGGCGGGGAAGCAAAAGTTCGGAGCGCCCAAGCATTGTCGTTCACGGTTCTTCGGTTCAAGACGCGCTTCGCGCCACCGTCCATTGGAGCCAAGCCTGCCTCGACACTCACTGGCTGCACCGTGCCGTGGCTGCGCCCTCGAGGCTGCCGCCACAACTACCGAACGCACGCGCCGCACGCCACTCGCCCCGCGGCCCATCACCCACCTCCTCCCCCACCCACCCAGCCGGCCAGCGCGGCGCACTCGCACCTCCACCTACCCAGCGTCCCATCGCCAAAACTCGGTGTGACTTGTGACGGGACGGCAACGACATCGCGCACTCTCTTGAGGTCTTGTGAGATGGCGGGCAGCCTGGGCAGGGGCTTACACTCGTCCACTGTTCAGCTCAACTTGAGCGCTTTGTATGGGATAAGGGGTGCGCGCAGGGGCTGTGTATCCCGTGCTCAGGGGGTGTTTGGGTGTTTAGGGTGTGTAGGGTGTATTTTGTGTCAGAAACGGCTCAAGTTGAGCTTAGAAGTGGACGAGTGTAAGCCCATGAGCCTGGGGTACGCAGAGCGGCTGTCGTGGCGCGACGACCTGGGCGGGCAGCTGGGTGACCCGGAGCTCACCGAGGAGGACGCCCAGCTGCGTAGCAAGGTGGGTGCACCGCCCACACCTCCCACCACTCCTGCCCCCTCACACCTCTCTCGCTCAGTTGTGTTAAAGCCCGGCGTCCTATGTTAACTCCTCCTCCTCCTCCTCCTTCTCCTCCTCATCCTCCTACTCACCCTCCTCTCTATCTCCTCTCTCCACTCCATCTCCTATCTCCTATTCTCCTTTCTCTCTCCTCACTCTCCTCCATCCCCTCTCTTTTTGTTTTGAGCAACAACCTGAGCCTGGTCACTAACATTCTGTCAATCTCTCGCTCGCCTCACAACTCTCTCACGCACCTCACTCGCCTGTCTGCACACTCTCACCACGCACTCCAAACCTCCCTCCCTGCTCCCAGGTGTTGGAGCTCGCAGAGCTCATCCGCGGCAGCAAAGAGAGCGGCGGCATGGTGGTGCACACCGGCAGGGCTGCGTTGCGTGTCAGCGGATATGCGGATATACCTGCGGATATTTGTCTGCACCCCTCGTCAGCACAGCACCCCTGTGTGAGGCTTACATTGCACCGCGTCGTCCCTGCGGCCCACGTGAGGCGTGCGTATGCGGTTGTGTGAGTGTGTGTGTTACAACGCAAATGGTCACAAGCAGACTGGGTCGAGCGAACGACCAAACCACGAAGACCACAGACCAGAATTGAGGTTCAATCGAGAGAAAGAGAGAAAAGTGACATCCGCTCCCGCTGATGCGCGGCACAGCCCTGGGCGGCTCCAGGCCTCCAGCGCAACCTGACAGGGGTTGGAGTGCGGCGCAGCCCGGGGCGGCCCCGGCTCAACCTGATGGTGGGTGGTGCGCAGCGCGGCCCTGGGCGGCTCCAGGCTTCCACCTCAACCTGAGATGGGATGGAGTGCAGCACGGCCCTGCATGGCTCCAACTCAACTTGACAGCGGGATGAGTGCGGCGCGGCCCTTTACGCCGGCGCGGGCATCAGCACCTCCACAGGCATCCCTGACTTCCGCGGGCCCAAGGGTAGGGCCGCGGCCGTCCATCGGTATTTTTCCGAGCTAGCACTTGGAGCTGTTTGTGAGTGATACCAATTGAGTTACGCAGGCATACCTCAAAGGTACGTCAGATGGGTCACATGTGCTGGGAAAAGCTCTCTCGGGCATAGGTGTTTCCCCAGCTCAACTCCAACCCGTTTGTCCCTGAAACCATGTGAGTAACGAGTACCCCACTCATGTCATTTGAGCACTAGCGGTGCGGCACTGGCTGCGGGGATCTGGACATTGCAGCGCAACGGCGAGGCGATACCCAAGGTAAGGCGGTGCAGGTTGACCCTCACAAACCCCCGTTGGAACCGCCTCGAACTAAGCACTTGAAACTATAATGTGATGAAGCGCCTTCAAAATTTGCTTTCAAACTCAACTTGCGCCACTGCTTCAAGGCATCGTGCCAGTTTGACCGCGCGCGGCCCAGCCTCACGCACATGGCGCTCGTGGCTCTGCAGCGAGCCGGGTACATGCGGTACCTGGTGTCGTGCAACGTGGACTCCCTGCACGTTCGAAGCGGGTACCCTCGCGAGAACCTCGCGGTAGGAACCACCAGATATTGCCCGACACGTCATCCAATGCATTCGAACTGACAACCCTGTTGTCTTGTGTAAGATGGCATCCTATGAAGTAGTGAGCAATATCTGCCAAGCCCATTGCCCGCCACGTCATCGACATGTATGTTTAAACCTCGTTTGTTGAGTCGAATGGCATTCTATGAAGCAGCGAGCATCACCCTAATCCCTCAACCCTAAACCCTGTACGTCCTAAACCCTAAACCCTAAACCTTAAACCACGCGGCAGGCACTACCTGGCGGAGCTGCACGGGAACTGCTTCGCGGAGCGGTGCGAGGCAGGGCCTTACACTCGTCCACATCTCACCTCAACCTGAGCTATTTCTAACACAAAAACACAAAAACAAACCCCCAAACGCCCCCTAATACCCACTAGCACCTCCTAAGCACCCCCTAAATAACCTCTAAACGCACCCCCTATCCTACAGAAAGCGCTGACGTTGAGCTGAAAAGTGGACGAGTGTAAGCCCCTGGTGCGAGGGCGCGAAGGGAGCGAAGGGAGCGAAGTGCGAGGCAGAGTACGTGCGCGACTTTGAGATGCCGTCCGTGGGGTTCAAGTGCACGGGGCAAGGCCGCCTGGCAGATATTGCCCGCCACGTCATATGATGCCGTTCAACTCAAGGAACGAGGAAAAGTACTGAAACTACTCGACTCAAGAAGTGCTCACGTCAAGCCGAAACGTGGACGACTGTAAGCCCCTGCAGGATATTGGCACGTGATGGGTTGCTGGTGATTCGACGTGTTTCTTGGGTTATTAGACCTCCGAGTGCTCAATGCGTGCAAATGACGTAGTGGGTACCATCTGGCAGGCCCTAGCAAGAGGCGGCGGTGCACAGTGGCGGGGTGTGGGGGGCGCCTGCGGGACCAGGTGCTAGACTGGGAGGACGCGCTGCCGCCTAAGGAGCTCAAACGCGCGGAGGTGGAGTCCAAGGCCGCGTGCCTGGCGCTGGTGCTGGGCAGGGCCAGATCTTTGCCGGAAACTCAGGGTACCCCAAATGGCGGTCACCATCACTTGAGTGATAGACGGTCGAATCGCCATATTGTCCCATGGTATGGCAAATCTGACCGTCTATTTACTCGAGTCTTCCCATTCGAAGAGCGTTGACCGCCATCTGAGGTATCCTGGAAACTTGCGAAGTATGATCGTTCCCTTTGCAGCTCAACTGGCGACTGTCTTGACCGTGAGACCACCGGCATTCATACCAGTCATCCCTCGAATGTGTTTGGTCAATATGTTCAAAAGCTGAAAGGGAATGATTGGAAGGCACTAGTGCCAGGGTCGAGCCTGCAGATAACACCGTCGTGTAACCTGCCGGACAAGACGGTGCGCGGCGGCAAGGACAAGCCGCCGGGGAAGCTGGCCATCGTCAACCTGCAAAAGATAGGATCGACCAGATGTTGCCTGCCACATCACAGGATGTTATCTAACTCAATTCGCGAGGGTTTATAATGTGTGTCGATGAGGTGGCGGGCAATGGGCCTTGACGATAATGCTCGCCACGTCATATGATGTTGTTTGCCTCAATAAACGAGGGTTTATGCAACAATCGATACGTTGGCGGGCAATGCGCTGGGCAGATATTGCTCGCCACGTTATCGGATGCCAATCGGCTGAATTAACCAGGCTTCAAAATGCGTGGCGATGACGTGGCGGGCAATTTATGGCTGACCCTCATAGAAGACGCCCAAGGATAAGAAGGCGGCGGTGGTGATCCACGCCAAGACGGACGCGGTGATGGTATGAAACCCGTGCACTTGATCCTCAGGTCCTATCGGAGTGAAGCAGCTCGTCCAATTGACGTGGGACTAACGCCCTTTCAACTCAAACTTATGAACCCATGCTATGGTGATGGCATGAAACCCGTGCAATTGATCCTGAGCTCCTGTCGTAGTGAAGCGCCACATCCAACTAACGTGGCACTGACGCCCTTTCACCTCGAACCTATCAACACCCATCTCCCTAATCCCTGAAACCCTAACCTCTATAAACCCTCAGCCCTAAACCCTAAACCCTAAATCCCTACATGCAGGCGGCGGTGATGCGGGCGCTGGCGCTGCCGGTGCCGGACTACATCCGCGTCGACCGCGTGGTCATCACCCACGTGCTCAAGAACACGGATGCTAAGGTGGGGCCCAGACACGCCGTCCCTTTCTCACCTCAGCCTGCCTGTTTGCTCATACCATAAAATGGGGGGTTTACTTTAGGGTTTTTGATCGTGAGACTTGAAATTTGAGACGGACAAATGTTGACTGTACCAGTGTCCCCGTACCAGAGAGGATGATGCGGCTAGTGTGTACGGGTACACCGGCACACTAACAGCGAACAGTGAGGGAACGAGCGGCGGGACCCTGCGCGGCGGGTACGGACTTCGAGCTGCGCGTGGGCAGCGTGCACGGGTGGGGCTGCCCCATGCCGTGGCTCGCTGAAGTGGAGGTCACCTTCACAATCGAAGGCGGCGGCAGCGGCGGCGGCGGCGGCGGCGGTGGCGGCGGCGGCGGCAGCGGCGCGAAGTTGCGGTCGGTGCAAGGCGGTCGGCTCGACAAGGGCCCGTTCAAGTGGCGGCGCCGGTGCCCCCTCCTCAATGAGCTGGGGGATGGCCCGCGGCAGCGGTTGGTGGCGCACGTGTCGCTGACGTTCGGGGAGGGTTGCACAGCGCGCGGTGCGCAACTCGAATATGTTGTGGGGCTGGGCGCAATGGGGGCGGTGACGGCGGCAGCATCGGCGGCGGCCGGGGCAGAGTACAGCTTCGAGGTAGGGGGAGCATCCACAGTGTAAGACGTCGTCGCTGTGTTGAAACTCTGTGTCAGGGATTTTCGTGTCCCTTATCGCCTCGAAATTCAGGGTCTATTTACTCAAGGATCGCAACCAGGTCGGATCTCGGCCGGGCGCTGCGGTCAGATTTTCGATTCGGACTGTCGATGTCGGATGGGTATGGGTCGAACGGACTTCCATACCAGACCCGACACTGGGTTTGACTGAGCGCCTGTGTGGTATGCGGTGATCTCACCATGTGAGACTAATGACGTGTGTTCCCTCCCTGGAGACGATCCGGGTCAGCTACGGAGACGGGGGCGGAGAGGTTCCCGGTGGTGCGGCGGAGACGGCGGCAGGGGGACAGAGTGGTGTCACCGGGAGTGCGGGGAGCGGGGGCGGCGGCGGTGGGGGCGGCGACGGCG
>Ga0307489_10002321_pt1 | contig 12729 bp, 5 predicted proteins | sample SB12metaG_FD_202247 | JGI IMG/M metagenome (GOLD analysis project Ga0307489, IMG submission 202247) | Sea-ice brine microbial communities from Beaufort Sea near Barrow, Alaska, United States - SB 1.2 | ecosystem: Environmental > Aquatic > Marine > Coastal | place: USA: Alaska | collected 2017-05-06
TTCGTAAGCGGCTTCTTTAATGTGAAGCGGTGATTTTTGATTCATATTATTTTTTTTTAAGTTTAACCCATTTTGTTACCGTGTAGCCAATAGTTACAAGAAGCAAGGTAATTTTTAACCAAGTTTCTATATGCCCAAACGTTGTTATTCCAACCACTCCGAAACTCATTGCGTACATTTTAATGTCTGATATACTCATTGTTTATTTGTTATTTTTTTATTTGCCATCAGGGCCAAATTTTTTATATATATTAAAAAGTTTTTTTTCATTTTCTTCACTTAGCAGAGAAGATGCCGCACCCCATCCATTAGTGAATCCATCCTCTAAAGACTGCCTAAAGGAACCGCCATCTATTAAGTTATTTAATTCATGCCCCCCTCCAGCAACATTAGCCGCAAGAACGCCAAGTGGTTTGCTTATAAAAGAAGGTAAAAAATCCATTTTCTTGCTGAAAGCTTTAGCGGTTTCGTTGGCAGTGTTCCAGTGACGTCTCATATCTCCATACTTAAAACTATTTTGCTCCGGCATTAAACCATCTTTGTCTGGAACAATATTTAATTGCTTATCAGTTTCTCTTCTACCTTTTTCTTGTGGAAAATCAAGCCATCGATCAACTCCACCTTCCCAGCTTTCATCGCTACTTAAAAATTTATAATCTCCGGATGGTTTTTCCACAGATACTTCATTAGAAGTTTCATATTGATTTCTCTGAGCAAAAGGAGTTTTTTCGCTAAATTTTTTTTGAAATGGTGAACTCATTTTATTTATTTTTTTCCATTAATTCTAATATTTTGTTTACTCTATTTTTTTCGTATTGTAAAGTTCTTATTTGTTTTTTGGTTAAACCAAACTTAAGTAATGTTTTTACTTGATCAGGTTTGTTTTCATCTTTAATAGAATCAAATTGTCTTCTAAGCCTTCTTTCAACGCTTTCGGTTTTAGGTTTTGCTTTTACTTCAGGTGTTGGCTTAGTTTCTTCTTTTATTTCTTCCTTAACCTTAGTTTCTTCCTTAGGTTTAGCTTCTGCATTTTGCAGCTCTATAATTTTTTCAACTCTGGATTGCTCTTTACCTAATGCTTTTATTTCTTTTTTAGTTAACCCTAAATCAAGTAGCATATCAACTTGCTCTTGCGTTTTAGTTAACTTTTTCATATCGTCAATTTCTTTAACTTTTTCCTCTTCAGGTGTTAAAACTTTTGCTGCGTCAAATCCACCGTAATAGCCAAGTCCCACATCCCATGTGGACCAACCAAGGCCTAAGGCAACTTTTTGCCAAAGTGCGGATTGTTCATTAACAATGCCTCGCATGCTATTTAACTTTTTAACAACTCTATCAAGCGGTATGTTAGTAAGACCGGTTGTTATTTGAGCACCTGCTAAATAAGCTGGGTTATCTAAACTAAAACCTTTATCTTTAATATCTTTCATATTCCAGCTAAAACTTCTAAGACCTCCACTTATTTTTTGAACCTTAGATCCAAGAGGTGGCGAAAATCCTAGCAAATCAAATACAGCCTCTTCATATTTAGGGCGGTCTTTAGCGTGTTGCTTGCCTAGCTCCATTAAAGCGCTTTTTAATGCAACCACTGCTGCGCCGCCAATGCCTAAGCCTTTTAATTGAGAATCAATCATGCCGTTTGCTACTCTATAAATTTTTTCTTTTTCTTTTGCGGTTTGTTTTTCTGCATCATCATCTTCACCAAATCCTAAAGCAAATACCGCTTGTTGTAAAGAATTAAATATTAAATTTTGTACCGCTCCATAATAAGCTATTTTAGATACATTAGTTTTCCAATCACCACGACCATTTATAAGATCCTGAGCGGCTCTTTTTTGTATACGGGCATATTGCATTGGTGTGTTTGCCCAAGCCAGTATAACACGTCCTGCGGTTGATGCTTGCTGCATACTAATTCTATTTGGATTACTAGACTGTTGGCTTTCTTCAGCTATTTGTCTAAAATCTTCAAAGGCTTGCGCTTCCGCGGCTTCTTTTTCCATGCCTTTTCCTAACAAGGTTTTAACTCTATTTCTATAAAAAGTTGAACCTCCTGCTGCAATTGCAAAGCTATCCGCAAACCTTGTCATAACAAATCCTTTGCTAAGTAAAAATGCTATAGCCGCTTTAGGCTTATTACCTGAGTCTCTTACCGCATCAGCAATTTCTGATTCACTTACATTTATTTTAAGTCCGTTTCTACGTTCAACTAAATAATCAGAATTCATAAGTTGCATAAAATCTTTCCAATACTGAGGTTGATTTGCAAATGCAGCACCAGCTTTAGCTATATTATTATCACCCCAGTTTATAAAGTTTACCGCAGATATGGTCTGTAAAAGTGCAGAACGTGTGTTTAAGAACATAACAGCCCCAACGGAGTTGTTTAGCCAGTCAAGTATGCCATCTGTTGCTCTATTGCCTCCAGGAGGTCTGTTGCTGCCAGATTTCATTCTACGCAAAGAATCTTCCATAGCTTCACGCCATCTAGTTCCGTAAGCGGCTTCCATTTTATTCATGTTAGCTTCAGAAAATATAATGTCTGCATTTTCTCTCCATTCTTGCTGGTATTCAGCTCTATTAACTTTGTTAATATCATTTATAATATCACTAGTAATGTTACCTCCTAGCCATTCTTTACCTGGCTTAGGATATAGCTTACCTTTTTGTATTTTAAGTAATTCATTAGTAAATACTTTTAGCTCAGCATTTTTGTTTACAAAGTCATTTAGATCTTTAATATCTCTTTTAGACAATCCCGGCACTTCCATACCTTGGGCTGTCCAGGCGGCAACACGTACAGCATGCGAAAATGTAAATCCACCAATTCCTGTAGGTTTGCTTAAGCTAGTAGGCAAAGTTTTTAAGTTTGTTTTTAAAGCTTTAAAATCATTTGCTGCAGCTATTTTAGCTTGCGTTACAGCTGACTCAGCTCTGTCATAAGTATCTAGTAAATTAGTTTTAAGAAATGCCATTTGAGCATCACCTTTCTTGCCTTTACCTAGCATTTTATATAATAATCCTGTAAAATCCTCTGCGCTTGCAGGTATTAAAAAGTTATATTTACCTTTGCTTGCGCCAACTGTTTTAGCTTTGGCTGCGGAATATTCTTTATAAGTTTCAATGCCAGCAGATTCTTTGATCATATCGTTTACAATAGTATCAAAAGTTTTAGCTTTACTAAACTTAGCTTGCTGAACTTTAGATTTAACATCAAGCTGGCTAAGTACTTCCTTAACAGCTTTAACGTTTCCTATATGATCGTCTGCAAAGTAGAAGTCGTTATAACCTTCAGCTGCTTTACCCATTATCCATCCAGCCTTAGCCTCAGGAGAACCGTTACCTAAGCCAGTTATATTTTCTATAGGTATGTTAACACCTAGGCTTTCTAAAAACTCTTTAATAGGCCCCGCTGCGTCAGATGGTCTAGCCGTTAAGATAAATAAATCTTTTCCGCCCCGTTTTTCAAAAATAGTTTTCATTACTTCAAACAAAGGGCCTTTTTCGCCTTCCATTACTTTGCTAAACTCAGAGAAGTCCCACTTGGCTCCAAGTTTTTCCATATTGCCTGCTTCTTTAGCAAATGCAGCGGCATCTATTTTACCTGTTTTGCCATCAGGCATTGTATATAATACGTTACTTTTAGTTACACCTACGGTAAAATCAAAATCTAATGCTCTAATTTTTTTAACAGGAGCATTTAATTTTCTACCATTAGCCAAAGCTGTATCTGTTTTAGCTAAGGCAGTAATGCCTTTTTCAACAGATATAGGTTCGTTGTATTTGATTTGTTTTGGCAATATTTTATTAGCTAATTCAGCGGCTCTTCCTTGCCCTTTAGCTAAATTTTCACTTGCTAATAATCGTTCTCCAGCTTGCTTTCTAGTAACGTAATCAGGATTACCTTCTTTTAAAAATCCAGCTTCTGATCTTATTACTTGATTTATTAACTTGGCAGCCTCATTTTGAAGAGTTAAGTTTTTTTGATCAGTTTTAGATATTTCTACATTGTTTAAATATCTTTTAGCATCTGTAATACCTAATCTTGTTATAGAAAAAGGGTTTAAATTAACGTATTCATTGTAAGCGCGAATCATTGGATCTATTACCTTAGAATAATCTCCAGTTTTTTCAGCAATTTCAAAACTTTCTCTTTGAAGTCGATGAAATTGAGATTTAGCATTCCAATCCTCTAAGCCTTTAATACCTACAAAGTTTTTATCTATTAAATCAGAAGCTTCTTTGCTTAGTCTTAATTGATAATAATTATTGTTTGACCAATCTACAAATGAATTCCAAGCTTTATCAGATCCTTTAAGTGCTTTAAGCATTTCATTTGTATACATACCGAATTGCATCATATGCTCTTCCCACGTTTTTGTGCCTTTTTTCAATCCTTCCATGCCTCCCACTAATGTGGCTAATTCTCTGAATGGATTTTTATTTGAATTAAAGCTATAAGAAGCATCAGCTATTAAAGGAAAAGTACTATTGTCTGCTTCATAAATTTTTTTAAAGGCGTCTAACATTAATTTTTTACCTTTATTAATTTCAGCAATATTTGTAGTGTTGTTTTCAATACCGCCGCTTTTTGCGTTTTTGTGGGCAAGAAATTTTTTTATTAAAGCTATCTCATCAGCTTTAAATATTCCTTCTTTTTTAGTTGCGCTTAATTCTTTTTGCAATACAGATAAATCCCCTAATTCACCAGCTTCTATTAATGCTAACGTGTCTTTTACTGTTTTTGCATAAAATTTGGTTTCAATTTTTACCTGTTTTTTTTGCTCTAAAGCCTCTTTAGCTGTAATTTTACCGTCTTTTTGTTTTTTTGTTATGGCATCCATTTTAGCTTTAATAGCTTTCGGTCCATAATCACTTAATAATCTTGCAACGTCTGTTATAAAATTATATCCACCACCAATAGCACCGCCGCCGCGTTTTATTGATCCGTCTTTATTGTAACTATAAGCTCTATTTCCTGCTGTGCTATAAACGTTGTTTGTAGCTATAAGAGCTCTCGTTAATTCTACGCCAAACACATCTGAACCTCCCCCTAAAACAAACTCTCTGGTTCTATCTACCCCTACTTTACCTCTTTCAACTGGAGCAAACCCTTGACCGCGAATTATTTCAACTTTGCTAGCCATTACTTTTGCAACTTTTTTAAACTTAGCTTCAGGTGAAACCTGTAGTTTTTCAGCAGTTTTAGCCTTATCTAACGAGGTTTTAGCTTTAAACAATTCCGTACTAGGCGCAGCTTCTGCTATAAACTTTTTAGCTATTATTTTTGCTATAGTATTTTTTCTATTGCTATTATTTTGAGGTGTACTTCCAAAAAAGTTGTTTACTACTGCAGCCACCTTAGGGTTTAATCTATTATAAAGATTAGCTCCTGCTTTTTGTTGAGTAGTTGTAAGATAAGGTACTCGGCCTTGCATCATAAACTTTTCAATTTCTGATTGCTTAGTAAGTCTTCTATTTAATTCTGTAAACAATCTAGGCTGCCCTTTTTTTACTCTACCATTATCAATAGCAACAAGATCAGTTATATTTAATGCTTTATAAAAAGTAGGGTTTTCATTTAAAAATTCCCTAAATTTTTTTGGACTACCAATTAAATCTTTAGCAATAAAATCTACAAAAGCTTTAGACGGCTTAAAAACTTGTTTTCTAAATTTTTCGCTATTAACATCTACGCTTTCTAATTGTTTAGTTACAAATTCTCTAACTTTGTTTTTAAAATCAACGCTCAAAGGATTCTTATTAACTTTAATGTTGTCAACAAGTTTAACATCTGTGTCTACTTCTTCAGTTCTTGAAGAGCTAGTTGATTTGTCAGCTAACTGTAATGTATTATCGTCTTGTCTTTTTTCTTGTTTTTTCTTTTCACTTTCTTTAAACAGTTCTGATTTAGCAAAAAGTTTAGCAAATCTAGTATTAGCAAATATAGATTCTCCAAATCCTTCTACTCCAACTTTTTTGCCGTCAGCTCTTAATGCCTCCGGATTAAAGTTTAACATTCTATCTTGCAAGTTTTCTATTGCTTTTTGCGCTTCTTCTTTACTTGTTGATTTGCTTCTTATATAATTATTAATAGCTCCGCCTTCATTCATTAAGGATTCAAAAACTTTTGTATTTTTTCGAGGATCTCTTATAAATTTATCGTATTCTTTTTTAGTTTTTACATCTCTAGGTATTAAGGTATCAATAGCCTGTAAAACGGTTTCTGATTCTTTAGCTTTAGACTTTTTAGGTTGCTGCTTAGCTACTTTTTTACCATCTATGTCATATTGCTCAGTTAATTTTTTGCCTGCTTCTTCAATTGATGTTTCAGATAATCTTTTTTTAGCTTCGCTTTTTCCAATAATTGCTCCTTGCATTAACTTAAACGCATCTGCAGGGTTTTGTATATCTAAGTTATCAAAACCTTTGTCTTTATAAAAAGGAATTACATCTTTTATTTTTTCACCTATACTTTTTTCGTATTTTATCTTGCCGTCACGCATGTACTCTGCTATAACACCTAGATTTTCTTCATACCACTCTTTTTTGTCTTTTACAACAAGTTCAGGGTAACGCCTAGCAACTTCATCTATTATTTTTTTCTTTTGAGAATCAGGTAAAATTGCTAACATTTCGTCTATAAACTTAATACCGTCTTCTGTAACTAACCCTTTAGAATCTTTAAAAGTGTCAAAAAATATAGCGTGCCCAAATTTTTCATGAGATTGCACAGAAAAATCTTTTATTGTTTTCATTTTGGTTTCATTATAAACCAATGTTCCATCCGAAAGCGTAACACCTACGTCTTCAGCGGACGCTTCCATGTCTTCTTTTTTTAATCTTTCTATAAACTCACTTTCACTTAAATACTCGCTTTTAACTTCTCCTTTGCTAGTTACTAAAGGAAAATTTATTTGATCTTGCAGATCTTGCTCCTTAGATTTTTTTAACTCTTTAGCTGCACCTTCGTTTATTTCTTTTTGAATTTCAATTTCTTTTACTCCGCCTTTTTTGTATTCATTTAAGGAATTTTCTAATTCCTCTATTAATTCTTTTTGGAATTCTTTTTCAAGAGGAGATAATTTGCTTTTATTAGAAGCTAAAATTATTTGTAATTTATCATTTATATTAAATTTTTTTCTTAAAAATTCATAAACTTTATTTCTTAATTTTTTATTTGATTTATCAACTTTATATTTATATGGTTCAATAAATTCAAATCCACCACCAGCTAAAACAACTTTTACTCCTCCGCCATCTAGCATAGATTGAATTGAAACTTCTCTATTTTGATATGATTCTATTTCTGCAATGTTTTCTTTAGTACCTTTAGAGCCTAATGATAAAAGTATTTCTTCAGGGGACATTGATTTAAAAACTTGACTGTCTCTGTCTGTAAAGCTTTTTCCATTTTTAAAGTTCTGCATGGTTCTATAGCGCTCCCCTTCGGTAGGATATCCTTCAGAAGCTCGTTGCTCTTTAATTATAGCTTTTATTTGATTAACAACAATTTGATTGCTAACAGCTGATTGAGCTTTTTCAATTCCTATTATTTCTTGAGCCGCTTGCTCTTCGTTTATTTCTTTATTTTCAAGTTTTGTTGCTACTTCAGTTAAAGCGTTATCTACAGCTGTGTTGACAATTTCATTAGATTCTGTTGTAGGCGTTTGAACTATTGATTTATCATCTATTTTAAGCTTTTCAAGCCCTTTTTTTGACCCTACATTTAATTTGCTAAAACCTAAATAATCATTTTGCATAGCATTATAGGCGGCTTTAAAAGTTCCTCCTTTTGTAGTTAAAGCTCTACTCATCCCCCCATAAATAAACATATTAAAGAATTCCTTAGAATAATTATAAAGAAATTTATCATTAAATGTATTATAAGGATCAGTAATCGCGCTACCAACCATAAAAGTAGTGGCGCCACCAAAAGCTTCTGTAGCTCTTTTATTAAGCATTTTTATGCTTTGACCCGTGTTATTTGCAAACCAGGCTATTGGAGTTGGTGCAAACTGAGTTATTCTTTTACTTAAAGCACCTGTAAGCGCTAAAAGACCTTTGCCTCCAAATCCCATTGCAAACCCAAACTTTGCAGCACCTGGAGCAGATTCATCTTGATCTAACATAATATTTTTAGCGATTGTAAGGCCTGCAAATTCACCGCCTTCTATAAAACCTCCTGCTAAATATTTAGGAAAATTTACAACAAAAGCATTGCTTACTCCTTTTCCTTTAAGCCATAAATTAGTAGCTGTTTCTCCAGCGCGCATAACTTTAGTGTATTTATCAAATAGCCCAATTCCCCTTGCGGCATACAATTGAAAACCAAAATTAGTTAAATGCGTTACACTTGAAATTAAATCTTCTCCCCAGTTGTTTTCTTGATTCTTTTTAAAAAAATTAAGATCTTCTTGGTTATAACCGTTTATTTGTAAAACTTGAGAAAAAGATTTCATTTCTTTTTTTCTAAGCGTAATTGGAGCAAAACTACCCCCATAATCGCTATTAGCTATTTCTCCAACAACATTTACAAAGCCTTTAGCGTATTGTCTATTTTTTACAGCTAAAGGGTTTTTATTTAATTGCAAGGCTGTATTAATAACATCATACTCTAATAAAGCCTCATTAAACGCTTTATTGCTACGAGTATCTCCGCTCATATATTTAAAATCTTTAGGTATTAATCCCGTAGATGTTATATTTTTAAGCATAGCCACTTGATTTTCTGATAATTGATTTCTATCATCTAATATTTTTATAGCCTCAGAAATAGCACCTTTAGCTCTTCCTCCTTGTTTATTAAGGCTACCTAAATCAGCTTTAGCTCTTTCTGAATTTAATTGTAATGCAATTTTTGCTAGTTTTACAACTTTTGTATTGCTTGTAAATAAATTGTTTTTTAACTCATCTTCATCAGTTGTTTGAGTTAAAGTTACAGCTTCGTTTAAAACGTTTTCTGTTGATGCTTTTTCAAAATCTAAAAATTGACCGTTTTCATCATATAATCTTGTTCCGTAAAATTCTTCTTTGCTAGCTAAATATTCTTCTAATTTTATTTTTTCATCTTCACTTTTATATTCCCCGTACCGAAGTTGTAGCTGAGCTTCTCTAATATTTTTTTCTTCTTCATTTAATGAATCTATACCATTTTGAGCTACTTGATTTGTTAAAGAAGCCTTTTTTTCTTTGCCTAAGCCATTAATATATTCATTAGTTGCATTATTTAGCCAATAATCTGAAGCTTTATTTATGTCAAAAGGTACAAAACTTTCCCCTCCAATTTCATCCATTAACTCGTAAAGAGCTTCAAGTTCTTTTTTTGCTTCAGAAGAGTAAACATTTTTTCCCGAAGCATCTTGTTCTGCATTTCGATTTAATTCGTTTATTCTTTTTTGAATTTGATCTTTTGATAGCTTATCGCCAGGCTGCAACAATTCTAATACCGGAGTATCGCTAGTAATTTCTTCTGCTCTAAAATTAAACTCAAATCCATTATTATAATCAAAAGCTAATACCTTTTGAGGTTTTATTTGGTTTTTATTATAATTATTTACTTTTTTTAAATTAATTCCTTCAAACTTTCTAAAAGGCTTTCCTATTATGTCTTTAAAAGCTCCTCTGCTATGAAACAAATTTTGATCTGATCCACGATTAAATTCACCCCTGCCATATAATTCAACAACTTCATTTTCAATAAGACTGTCTAAAGTTGTTGCTCCATTAGCCAAAGCAAATTCCTTTAGCCTAGATTGTTGGTATGCTTGCTCATACAAGTTACCAGAATCTGCATAAAGCGCAGCGCCTCCAACTCCTTTAGAAAGATTAGAAAGACTAAAAGGATTTTTATTAGTTTCTATTTTAACCTCATCTAGTTCAATTCCACCTTTAATACCTTTTTTATAATTTTCATTTTCAATGTACTCATCAAGACCCACTTCTCCTTCTAAAATATTAAATTCTGTATCCATATCTGCCTTAAAATCAAAGTCCTCCAAAGCATTCCAGCTTTTTAAAAACATTTTACTATCAAAAGGATTTTCACCAGTCTTTAAATAATTTTCATCTAATGCTCTTAATAGTGATGCTCCAGTTGAAGAACTTGAATTTTCGACCGGTGCTACATTTGCATCTGCTTCCGCAGCACCTTTGTTCTTTCCCTCGTTTACTTTTTCAGCAGCGCCTCTAGTTTCTTCAGAAAAAGATTCTACATTTAAAGATCCATCTTTATTAAATTTACTAGGCTTTTTTTCTTCCTCAACTTTAGGTTGGTTTTTCTTTTTCCACTCTTGAACTTTATTAGGTATGTCTGTTACCCCTTGTTCTTGCAGTGATTGTACGTATTCTAGTAAAGTCATTTAATTTAATTTAAGTTATTATCATCTAAAAATTTCTGAGCTTTTGCTTTTTTAGCCTCTTCTAAATCAAAAACCGCAGCATCTTCTTTAACCGTAGGCATTTGATTTGTAATAAACTGTTTTAAATAATTATCCATAAAATACTGCTTATATTTTGATTCAAATAAAACTTTTTTATCTTGTGATAATGGTAAATCAGTTTCATATATCCAACTAAAATTTTCGCCAATCGCAAATTGTAACATTTGTTCATCTTCATCTTCGGACGTGTGTTTTGATATGTAAACATTCCACGCTGCTACAGCGTCTTGCTCAGAGCTCATTAAACCTGCAACTTCTGCGCTTATAAAAGGAGTAACTTTTTTTTCAATTTTATTCATATCAAATTGTAAGACGTTTTTACCTTTGCCATTGCCTAAGTCAACAATTTTATAATCAAAAGATCCGTCTAAATTTTTTAACATAAACTCTTCACTTATAGTAGCGTTAGGTTTTAAATTGCCGTCTTCTCCTATCATGTCAGAGCTAAATGTACCTATTTCAGTTAATAAACGAACCATATCAGCTGAAATATCTGGAGTAGAAACTACAAGCGAAGTTTCAGAATCTATTAATGCTTTTAAAGCAGAGCTATTTATAATTAAAGGGTTATCAACTTCTAAAATTTCAAAAGTAAAAGGATCTTCTATTGTAGTTTTAAAAGCAGGCCCCATAAAAACTATTTGCTGAGAACCATCAGGCAATAGATCTAAATAAGCGTTGTAACCATCGGTTTTTGAAAACCCAGGCCTACCGTTCATTAAGCTATTAGCAACAGTGTATTTATAATTATTGTTAGGATCAAAGCTAGATTCTTCAGTTACGCTTAATTCTGCTACAAGAGAAGATAAAAAGTCTAAAGAAGCCTGAGGTGCTTCTTTTAGTTGTTTTATTTGAGCAAGCTCTGCAGCACAATGTTCTGACTCACATTTATTTGTTTCAATAGCAATTTTTATTTGCGCATATGCTTTTCCTGCATTTCTATAAGCATTATCTAAAAGTTGAAAATTATAGTCGTTTGCATTGGCTACAAATTGTTTACTGTAAGCTATTGCGTCGCTTTGATTAAATTGCTTTAAATAAAGATTTTGAGATACATTTTTGTTTTCCATTTTTTATTCTTGAGGTTTAAATAATCCAGGTGTTGCGGCAATTCCGCCTAGTGTACCAAGAGCGCCTGTTATAGCACCTGTTTGATCCATTTGTGCCTGCGCTTCTGCGGCTTGAGCTGCCCCTAACAAACTAGCCGTTCTGTCTAATTCTTGCATTTCTCTTTGCTCTCTTTGATTAAACTCCCAAGCTTCTCCCTCTTGGACTCTTTGTCCTTCTCTTAATAAAGCGTCTTGCTTTTGTTTTTCGCCTGCTGCTCTTTTGTCTTCGTTTTGTTTTTCCTGTACTTCAATACTAGCTGAAACTCCTTTTTTAGATTTTAAAGCTGCTTGTGCTAAAGCTGTGGCACCGCCTGCGCTTGCTCCTGTAGCCCTTAGTGTGTCTAAAGTATTTGCTAAAGATATATCTGCTTCTTCTATTTGCATTTCAGCGGCTCCTGTGGCTACCGATAAGCTAGCAAATGGATTACTAACCATGCTACTTAAATCTTGATAAGGATTTATTATTTCTTGTCTGTTTGCTTCCAAGCTATTTAGTTTACCTTGCAATCTTTTTTTCTCTCTTGCTGCGGCTTTAGCTCTTTTTCTTGCTCCAATGCTTCCGATAATACCGCTTGCTATTGAAAGGCCTCCTCCTATTATTGCTGCTGGTCCCATATTTTTTTATTTTTAATATCCATTGTTCATTGTATATACGCTTTCAGCTGAAAACAAAGTTTTTTCTCCACCTAAGTCTGTTGTTAAGTCTGTAGATAATTTTACAGTACTATAAAATCCTTTAATACCGCTGATTGCATTTCCAAATAATACTTCCCCCGTTGAAGCTGAAGTATTATTTATTATATTAGCAGTATATTTATTTTCTTTTCTAATAAATCCAGCGTAATATCTATTTAAGGCCGGGGAATTAGTACCTAACACAGTATTATAGTTTTGGCTAGATACATAGCCATTAAATGTTAATAAAGTGCCTAAGGCTATATTAATGGGCCCGGAAGTAACAAGGGCGCCTGTAGTTGAATTATATGATATTACTGTTATTCCAGGTCCAACGCCTATACCGCTAATAATTGAGCCTACTACTGCAGATCCAATAAAAGTTGCTGTGTTTAAATTTACAATAGTACTTATGGTTGCAGATAAACTAGTGCCTGATCCTTCCGTTAAAACATATTCCCCTTCCCCGTAGCTAGTTATTTGGGCGGTAACATCGCTAACAT
>Ga0307489_10002322_pt1 | contig 12727 bp, 10 predicted proteins | sample SB12metaG_FD_202247 | JGI IMG/M metagenome (GOLD analysis project Ga0307489, IMG submission 202247) | Sea-ice brine microbial communities from Beaufort Sea near Barrow, Alaska, United States - SB 1.2 | ecosystem: Environmental > Aquatic > Marine > Coastal | place: USA: Alaska | collected...
ATTCCTCCACCTGCTCCTCCTCCTCCTCCTCCTCCTCCTCCTCCTCCTCCTCCTCTTCCTCCTCCTCCTAACACTCAATGTGCGTCATGCACCGATGTCGCTCGAGTGCTTGTTATCGATGACCCTATTGCTGGTTGCGGCGTTGCCGTCGTCAATCCCGGAGTCGCCGATCGCGGGCCGTTACTCCCCGGACCGACCCCAGCTGGCGCAGGCATCTGGTGCGTCGCTCCCGCTAGCTATGGAATCCGGCATGGGGTTGATCGATCGAGCACGAGCACTCTACCGACGTTGAGTTCCCTCCTCCTCCTCCTCTGCGCGTCTATGACAGCACTCACCCAGGGGTGTTCTGGAGAGCAGACACTCAACTCAACCAACGTTGAATCTGCTCCACCTTCTCCTGTGTGTAATTCGCACTTCTGTATGAGCATTCACCCAGAATGTGAGTTGTGCGGGCATGTCCAATGTCGGTCGAGCGCATTTTCTCAATGACCCTCCTGCCAGAGTGTTGGCACGTGATAAGTCTATGGTGTCGAACCTGTATCTTGAGTTAATAGACCCTGCTTGTTCTCAAGGACCCTGCTGTCCGGTGCGACGTCCTCCCCTTCGCTGTCGACGACGGCGTCTGGCGCGGTGCTCTCGAAGGAGTCTGGTGCGGCACCCTATACCCGAAGCCCTAAACCTTAAATCTTAAATCCTCAAACCCTAAACTCCTTCTCCTCCTCCTCCGCCTCCTCTTCCTCTTCCTCCTCCTCCTCCTCACGTCTGTCTCATCCCAACCTGAGCGGTTTCTGTCACTGGATCCCCAAGACACCATCCAACGTATCCCTCAAAGATTGCTCACGTCAAGCTGAAAGGTGCATAAGTGTCAGTGCATGACCCTCCTGTCTGGTACGGCGCCTGGCGCAGTGCCAGCGAAGCCGACGCCGCCGCTGTCTCGGTCGGTATCCGATGCGCTGCTCGCCAACGGGTCTGGTGCTAAGAAGTTGACAGTGGATGAGGCTGCTTTTACAGTAAGGGCTTCCACTCGTCCGAATCTTAGCTCATCGTCAACCGTTTTGTTCCTCAAACCATCGCAAAAAGTGCTCACATCAGGCCAAAGAGTGGTCGGTCGTGCACTGCTGTGGTTGGGGCTGACAGGGGATTACACTCGTCCACTGTTCACCTCAGCCTGAGCTGTCTTTGACACTTTGAAGAGTGACGCAAACTACCGTATCTTCCCACAAATGCACACTTCAAGCCAAACAGTGCAGGAATGTAAGCAAGCCCCTGTTTCACGGTGTTAGCGCTGTTCCCCAGCGCCGCCGCCGCCGCCTGCTTCGCTCATGCGGCAGGGTCTTACACTCCTCCCCTTTTCGGCTCAACGTAAGCAATTTCTGCGGGACAGGGGATGCATTTTTGCGGTTTCCTAGGCCGTGTGTGGGAGGTATTAAGGGGTATCAGGGGGTGCTCAGGGTGTATTTTGTGACTGGAACGGCTCAGGTTGAGCAAAAGAATGGACGAGTGTAAGCCCCTGTCATGCGGTGCGTGTGGCACTGCACTACGAGGAGTGGGAGCTCACGGTAGGCCGGTGCAAGTTCAATCCGGTCGACACCCGTGTTGAAAGTGCCTGGTTTCAGCTTCTGAACTTAAGCTGCTGATAGAATAAGCTGCGGTTTGCCTGTGCCGAGCAAATGATAGATGAATCGTCAATCAGACCGTTGAAATCCTATCTTTGCCCCTTGACATAAGCTGCTTTTCATAGGTAATCTGCTTGAAGTTTTGCTTTCGGTTCCAAGTTGCGGCGCTACCTCACGGGGCTTGGTCCGGCGGCGCAGCCCGGCCTGGTAGTCCACAACCGCGGCGGTAGGATCTGGTGAATAGTGCTCGCCACGTCATGGGCTGCCGTTTAGCTCAAGAAACGAGGATTAACATGTGTTCGATGACGTGGCGAATACTATCCTGATGATTTTGCTTGTCACGTCATTGGCTGCCGTTTAGCTCAAGAGACGGAGGTTCCAACTGCGTTTGATGATATGGCGAAAAGCATCCATCAGTCCCTACCCGGAGGCGGCAGCACATACCGCGGTCCCCTGCTCGCCATCGTGGTGGATGTGCCGTCATCTGCGGAGGCGCCCGTGGACCTCATTCAGACGGTGGAACCGGCGCCGGAACCGGCACTGAGGCTGTCCACAGCGGCTGTGGCAGTGTCTGCAGCAGGGGCTTACAATCGTCATTTCTTTAGCTCAACCTGCGCCGTTTCTAACACAAAATACACCCTAAACACCCCCTGGCACACCTCAACACCTCCTAAATACCTCTTTGATACATCCCTGACTGCCCCCCCAACCCCACAGAAAGCGCTGACGTTGAGCCGAACAGTGGACCAGTTTGAGCCCCTGGTCAGCGGCGGCGCAGTTTCTCTCGGCGGGTCGGGGCGGTCCGGCGAGGCACGCGACGTCGGGGGGGATTAACCTCGCGGGCAGGGGCTTTCACTCGTCCACGTTTCGGCTTTACACAAACACCTGTTGATGGACACAGTGGGTAGAATCAGAGGTTCAGTGTCCCAAAACGGCTCATGTTGAGCTGCGAAGTGGACAAGTGTAGGCCCCTTCTGTGGGGCTTGTTCGCGGGGCGCCTGCTGGCGGGCAACGCGGCGAGGCGGGATGCGCGAGTATCGGTGATGCACGGAGCGGCGCGGCCGGCGCCGGCGGCCATGTCGCTGGCGGGCGCGGGCAGGGGCGTCCACTAGTCCACTTTCAAGCCCAACCTTAGCCGTTTTAGGGGCAACAATCGTCCACATCTCAGCTCGACCTGAGCTGTTCTGTCCGCTGATAGACCGGCGTCGACCAGGGTATCCCACCGAAAAGTGCTAACGCTGATCTGGGAAGTGGACTAGTGTAAGCCCCTGGGCGCGGGAAAGGAGCGCGTGCTAGCGTTGGTGCGGTGCGCGCACGAGGGCCAGACAGTACTTACCGGCGAGGCGTGGAGGGAATGCCACACAGCGCTTCCGGCGCTGTCCTCCGTGCTGCACTGCGGTGATTACCTCATCGCCGGGTAGGGCGGTGCATGTTGACCCTGTCAAATCCACATTGAAGGCGCCTGAATCTAAGCGCTTGAAACTAGAGAATGGGAAACTGCTTTCAAACTTTGCTTTCGAATTCAACTTGCGCCGCTACAGCTAGGCGGGAAGAACAGATGATCGAGGTCATGCCGGTAGGGTCCCCAACACGATGGATGGCATTTCTGCCACGCACTAGATGTCCAATATATCACCCCGAAATTTACCCAGCACATATATACCCAATCCACGCCCAATGTTGCCCGGCTTAATCCCAATGTATATGCCCAATACACGCCAATATGCCCTGCATATGCTCAATATATGCCCAATATACGCCATAAATGCCCAACATATGCCCAATATGTGCATGATATGACACCCTACATGCCGGCGCACCTGAGTGAGTGCGATTTCCCCAAGCTCATGCACTGCCAGCAGCTCAGCCCGGGGTTCCGGCAGGGACTGATGAATTGTGCTCGCCACGTCATCAAACGCATTCTGAACCCTTGTTTCTTGAGTAAAGTTGACATCCTATGACGTGTCGGGGACTATCCATCAGTCCCTTCAACTTTACTCATGAAACAAGGGTTCAGAATGCGATGGATGACGTGGCGAGCACTCTTCATCAGTCCCTGGGTTCCGGCAGTCGCCCGTTGCAGAGCAAGGAGTCGCTATCTGTTTCGCGCGAGCGACACCGACGACGGGCGCGACGGACGAGGCGGTGGCGGCGGGGGTCGCGGCGTGGCAACTGGTGTGCCGCGCTATGCTGCGCCTCCACGGAGCGGGGCCTGTCACACAACTCGTTCCACGCCATCTTCCGCCTTTACCGCCCTCGTGTCTGAAGTTAAACCCCGTCCGTCATCCATCAGACTCACTTTCAACTCTTTGTTTTAAATGTCATCCTTTGATGTATGTGGGGAGCCAAATTTCATCCTGTGACATGGCACGCGTTATCTGCCAAGCCATACAAACCCTCCTCTATCTTTTCAAATGTCATCCTATAATGTGTGTGGGGAGGTAAACTTCATCCTATGACATGGCACGCGCTATCGGGCAGGCCCTTATCAAAAACCCTGAACCCTAAGTCATAAACCCTAAACCCGGCCGGCACTACCACGCGGGGTACGAGTGCAAGGAGCCGGATCCGGGCAAGTTCACGCTCGCCTTCCGGTCGGGCCTTCACTCTTTCTACACAACATACTGTACTCCCTTTTGCGCGTTCCAACACCCGGGCTGGGGATAAGAACAGGCTCCGAGGATAGGGAAGAAAGTGAGGAAGTCAAGACAACCGTGCTTGCTACACAGATCGGCCCTCTGTACCAGCTTACGACTAACACGTGCGATATTTCCCCTCCAGCGAAGCGATTCGCACGTGATTTAAGATGATATTCGAAATTGCACACGTTCGAAATTCCGGAATGAATGGGTTTCCATTGATAAAACACGTGATCACACGTGTTCATCACGTGATCACACGTGTTCATCCTGAAAAAACGAAAAAAAGGGGCATGGAAATTTCACGCCTTTCTAGTTATAAGCTGGTACGGAGGGTGGATCTGTGTAGTGGTTGTGCGGTAGGTCCCTGCGTTCCGGAGCGCCGGCGCCGCCGCCGCATTCTGCGCAGCGGTGCAGTCCGAGCTGTCGCTCAACTCCGACGCGTCCGGCAGGGGGGGTATACGGATTAAAAGAAAACTCAAAATAACCATAACGTCAGCACTCTGCTTTCTTTTTAATCTGGGCTCTCTATCGAGAAAGTGCTTGACCGACGATCTGCAGAATCGAATCCGCGCATCTGCATGAGCATTCATCCTGGTGTTGAGCCATGGTCGATATTGGTTGGAGTGCCTGTTGTCAACGACCTTCTTCTCAGGCGCGGTGGCGGTGGCCATTGGCGTGGCATACGGCAGGGGCTTACACTCGTCCACTTTTCAGCTCAACCTGAGCCGTTCCATGTCATTGACCCCACCCATAGACTCAGAGTGTCCCACAAGACGTGCTTACATTGCGCCGAAAAGTGGTCGAGTGTAAGCCCCTGGCGTACGGCACCGACTTGTTCCGCAAACCGCTGGCGGCGACGGGGCGCGCTGATTACTTTGGAGCGCTGCCCAACTTGGCTGCCCGGATTATGGGCAGGGGCTTTATACACTCTTCCACTTCTCAGCTCACCCTGAGCCGTTTCTCTAACAAACCACACACCCTAGACACCCCCTGATACCTCCTATACCCCCTAATGCCCCCTAATTTCCCCTAAAACACCCCCTAAACAACCCCTACATGCACCCCATATCCCAGACAAAACGGCTTAGGTTGAGCTGAAAAGCGGACGAGTGTAAGCCCCGGATAATGGGCCAGGCACACGGCGGGCAGGCACTGATGGACATGTCGGACAACCCGTTCAACATTCCGTCCGCCGTGTTGCCTGACGTCCAGAACCGCGAGGGCTACATGTTCGTCAGCCTGGCGGGGGGGTACAATTATAATTATTAATACAGTGGGCCCTTTATGACCTGAGATTATACCTTTTGTAGGAGCATTCCACGCTAGCACCCCACCTAATTATCATGAAATGGGCCCTTCATTGTGAATGAGCTGACTGAACATCCTCCTCATTGTCCTCCTCTCGCGAAGCTGACTGCATGTCCTCCTCATTGTCCGTGCTTGTGTATGAGCACTCACCCTGGAGGGAAGTCATGCGGGCACGTTCGATCTCGGTATGAGTGCTTGTTCTGGATGACCCTCCTGCACGGCGGTGCCTGCCTCGAACCCGGACGCCTCGGAGACCAGCCTCGCGCTGCGCAGCGTGGGGTACTGCGAGCTCAAGGTAGGGTCTGTTTTAGGGGTGATTTGGGGGATGTTTGGGGGGTGTATGCGGGCTGTTTGGAGGGTGTTTGTGTTGTGTACGGGGTGTGTACAGGGGGTGTACGGGGTGTGTTCGGGGCGTGTTTGGGGGGTGTATGGGGGGTGTTTGGGGGGTGTTTGAGGGGTGTGTGGGGGTTGTGTGGGGTGTTTGGGGGGGGGTGGGTTTGTCGTGGTGAACAGGGGAGCGTTTGGGGGGTGTTTTGGAGGTATGTGGGTTGTATGCAGGGGGTTTACGGGTTTTGATGGAGTGTTTACAGCATTTCACTTGAGAGGCGAGGGTTCAGAACGCGAGTGGGTGACGTGGCAGGCCCTAAGTGAAGGGCATCCACTCCGGGAAGCTGCTGATGGAGATTGTGCTGATGCCGCCGCGCGCGGAGGTCACGGAGACGGGGCAGGGGCGCTCACTCGTCCACTTCTCACCTCCAGCCTGAACAGAGTGACATGATATGATCTGGTCATACTGTCCGGTTGACCGATAAGATGACAGGATGAAAGGCTTTTGGGGGTCATACTTAAGGATTCTAAGGCCATATTTAGGATTTAAAGGTCATCCTCAAACCGACAGGATGACAGGATTCATGTTCATCCTGGAGATCGATCCTCCATGTCTTGTCACTCTGAACCTGAGCTGTTTTGGGGCTTCGCTCGTCCACTTTACCCCTCAGCTTGAGCTGTTTTTGGGGCTTACACTCTTCCACTTCTCACCTCCAACCTGAGACGTTTCGTTTCTGCCACTCACGCCGCCCGGCGCATCATTTAAGTCGACAAACGAGGGTATGATTAACATATCCGTGGATATAACAAAGTGCTTATGTTGAGCCGAAAAGTGGACGAGTGTATGCCCCTGCGAGGGGGGGGACGGAGGCGATGAGGGGCGATGGGATGCCAGTCGCAGTCACCCTGCCCGCCGCGTACTTTGGGAGTTTCCCGCCTCCCAAGGTAGGGCGGCGCAGGTTCACCCTATCAAACCCACGTTGAAAGCGCCTGGATCTAAGCACCTGATACTAAAACATGATCAACTGGTTTCAAATCTTGGTTTCAATCCCAACTTGCGCCGCTTCACCAAGGGGTTGACCTCGCACGGTGATGGGGGCGAATCGGGCGCCAAAAGCACCAATGGTTGGAACACCGTGTAGGGTGGTGCAGGTTGACAGTGACAAAACCCGTGTTGAAAGCGTCCAGGTTTGAGCGCTTGAAGCGACAACATGATGAAGAGCTTCCAAACTTTGCGTTCAATTTCAACATTAACCCCTCAACCCTACACTCTGAACCCTAAATCCAAATCCTTGAATGCTAAACCCGACATCTTAATCCTTAGAAGCCCTACACCCAGGCAGAGCGATAGCTTTGCACCCACGCTATCCTGGCGCTCGCTCTCTCACGCTCCTGGCGCCCACGCTATCTTGGCAGGGGGGTCATTCAGAACAAGCACTCGACCGACATTGGCATTGACTAACTCCTGCTGCGTAAACTCTGCGTGTCCGTATGCGCATTGATCCTGAAGGAGAGTCATGCTCTGATATCGGTAGAGTGCTTGTTCTCCATAGACCCTTCTGCTCATTCATTTACCCAGAAGGTGAGTCATGCTCCCACATCGGTCGAGTGCTTGTTCTCATTGACCCTCCTGCACATTTGTCACCCGGAAGATGAGTCATGCTCCCACATCGGTCGAGTGCTTGTTCTCATTGACCCTCCTGCACATTCATTCACCCAGAAGGTGCGTCATGCTCCGATATCGATCGAGTGCTTGTTCTCCATAGACCCTTTTGCCCATACATTCACCCGGAAGGTGAGTCATGCTCCCACATCGATCCAGTGCTTGTTCTCAATGACCTTCCTGCCGAAGTGTTGGCACGTGATAAGTACATGGAGAGTCGACGTGTATCTTGAGTTAATAGACCCTACTTGTTCTCATTGACCCTCCTTCCTGGCGGCGCTGTTACCAAGCCGGCTGACCGCGACGAGCACCAGGTATGGCGGTGATGCAGGTTGACCCCGGATGTATACGGGTATAGGGTCAGGTGTATACGGATATAGGGTCAGGATTCACACGGACATAGGTTCATATCCTTACAGATGTAGGGTTATGCGTAGACGAATATAGGGTCAGGCGTATACAGATGTAGGGTCAGGTGTATACGAATATAGGGTCATATGCTTACAGACACATCATCATATGTATACGGATCTAGGGTCAATTGGCGCGGTCAAATGCGGTGGTGCAGGTTGACAGTTGACAGTATCAAAACCTGTGTTGAAAGTGCCTATAGTTCCTGCAATCAGCGCTTGACGCTTCTTAATGATGAACCGGTTTCAACGGTTGCTTTCAAATTGCAACGTTCGCCGCTACAACCAGTGCGACGAGCAGACTGATGACTAGTAACGCGGCGGCACTGTTGGTAGGGCGGTGCAGGTTGACCGTTCCCAGGTTGACCCTATGTGTATACGGATGAAGGGTCAGATGTATACGGATACAGTGTCAAGCCGTATACGGATGTAGGGTCAGATGTGTACGGATATGGTGTCAAGCCGTATACGGATATAGGTTTGGCCGGTGCACGCAGAATGACCCCGGGTTGACCACGCCGGGTGTCATCAGCGCTTGAAGCTGAAATGTGATGAGCCGCTTTCAAACGTTGCTTTCAAGTTCAACTTGCGCCCCTGCATATTGCCGAGCAGGAGGGTGGCGAATCCCAGTCCTCCAACGAACAGGCTGGGGCTCACACTCGTCCACTTCTCAGCTCAACCTGAGCCGTTATGTCACTGAAACCACCACAAACAGTGATGAAGTCAGGCCAGAAACTGGTCGGTCGTGCACAGCTGTGTTTGGGGCTTACAGGGGCTTACACTACACTCGTCCACTTTTCACCTCAACCTAAGCCGTCTTGGTCACTTGGAAAAGTGACGGCAACTACCGTGTACCCCCGAGTAGATGCTCACGTTGAGTTGTATCAGGTGGACGAATGTATTAAGCCCCCTTCCACTTGTCCACTTCTCAGCTCGACCTCAGCCGTTTTCGTCAATGAAACCACCCCAGGAACCCCACAAAACGTGCTCACGTCATGCCGAAAGTAAGCCCCTGGACAGTGTTGGCACGTGATAAATCGATGGTGAGTCGACATGTTTCTTGAGTTATTAGACCTTCGAGTGCTTACGATGAGCTGATAAATGGACCAATGTAAGACTCTGCGAACAGGCTGACGACGAGTAACAGTTCGAGGCAAGTGTTCACCGCGGGCGCGGGGTCCCATCACTGTAGGGCGGTGCGGATTCACAGTATCAAAACCCGTGTTGACCCCGAGTGTATACGGATATAGGGTCAGGTGTATACGGACATACGCTCAGATTCGCACATATGAAGGGTCGTATTTGTACGGATACAGGGTCAGGCGTGGCAGCGCAGGTTGACGGTGGTATCGGAACCCGTATTGAAATCGCCTACGGTGTGTGCAATGAGCGCTTGAAACTACAATATGATGAATCGCGTTCAAACTTTGCTTTCAAAATTTCACATGCGCCGCTACATCACGTGCAATCATTGGGAGATTCCTTCACCTCCTTCACGGGCAGGGGCTGACACTCGTCGACTTCTCACCACAACCTGAGCCGTTTTTGCCACTGATATCACCCAACGTACATCACATAAGTGATCACGTGTCAAGCTGCGAAATGGACCCCACCACTCGTCCAATTCTCTGCTGAACCTGAGTCGTCTTAATCACTGACAGACTGGGACTAGTGCCTGATCTGTGAGCCGTAAGTAATTACTCGGCTAGTCAGTACTCGGACGAGTTATTAACTCGTTACGCTTACTTACTCGTACTTACGCAACTTACTCAGCTAACAGACCAGGCATTAGACTGCCCCACGCATTTCATTAAAAACAAAAATGTCGATCCGAACGTGGACGAGTGTAAGACCCTGGTGACAGGCGGCCCGTGGCCGAGCACAGTGATGACACGCTGGGCCAGGCAGGGGAGGGGGGATGTTGAAAACGACCGACCGACCAACGCGACGTATAATTGAATTTAAATCCTCGTCTTTTGAGTAACTACGCAGTTCTGGTGAGGAAGTCAAATGGGGATGGCGCGCGGCGCGGTCTGGTCACAATCGTTGAGCTAAAAGACCGTCGCCCATACAATGTTCAAGTTACCGTGTACGGTAACTTGATCCACACTGTAATTTATGTGAGCGACCGTCTTTTGACTGAAGCAAATCCGAATTCCCGTTTGCCCCCGCCACCCGACCTGCGCAGAAACTGCCACCCACCCGGTGTATGTTTGAGAGTTCACCCTGGAAGTGAGTCCTGCTCCGAGTAAAGTGCCACGCACCTGAAGTATGTATGAGCATTCACCCAGGACGTGATTCGTGCTCCGAGCTCGGTCATGTGCTCGTTCTCAATGACCCTCCCGCCAGAGTGTGGGCACGTGATAAGTTTTTGGAGAGTCGACGTGTATCTTGAGTTAATACATCCTGCTCGTTCTCAATCACCCTCCCGCCAGAGTGCTGGCACGTGATAAGTTCTTGTAGAGCCGTCGTGTATCTTGAGTTAACAGACCCTGCTGGTTCTCAATGACCCTCATGCCAGGCTGTCGCAGAAGTTTTCGTCGGACCCCTTTGACGAGGCAGGGGGTTTGTCGAGAATCCATACGAGGATAACTCATAACCCGATTACAGGGAACAGCTGTTGAAAACGTTTTCATCGGGGAGGGGCAAAATAGCCCCCAAAGTTGACCGACCCCTGCCATCCAAAACAGCCCAAATGTGACGAATAAAACGGGCGTATATGGGCCGGATATATATGGTTTATGATACGGGTCATCAGCAGTACTTGTGCTGGACCGATGTTGAGTCGAAAGAACCAAGTTTGCGCGCATTTATGAGCATTCGCACTGACAGTGAGTCATGTGCCAATCTCGGATGGAGGGCTCGTTATCAATGACCCTTCGATCAGGAAACCCCCAACCTGCCTAACGAGACTCCTCTCTATCCCGTTAGGCAAGGGGGGTTATTGAGAACAACGTCTCGAACGCACAACGGATAGACGGGGCACAACTTTTCCTCAGCATGGATGCTCATACCACCAGATGTGCTGTCGTGTGAGCATGTGACCTCGGTCCGAGTTCAGTCTTTCGTCCTACCCTAGTGCCTAGTATGTAAAGCGTACTATATATAGTATCTCGTACTACCCATAGTAAGTAGGCGTTCGGTGTTTCACATCAAAAGTCATTTGACTTTTGGCCAAATCACCAAACTCCAGCTTACCAGAAGTTACCAGCTCACAGACTAGGCACCAGGGTAGTCATCGTAGCTCGAGTCGTTGTTCCCGATGACCCTCCCAGCAGATCGACGAGCTCTTCCTCTCCCAGGGCTGCCTCATTTCTGTGGATGACTTTGTGAGACGGGCACAAGCATAGATCAGGTAGTCTTAGGTTCATCATTATTGTCTCTCATGAGATGTTTGTTCTATGGTCCAGAGCTTTGTGCGGTTTAGTTTATGAAACTAGTCTACTTTGGAATACACACTTGTTTCCTTTCAAATCAACGCTGTTCTGTGATTTTGATGGTTTCGTTTGATAGCTGACCGGCCTAGTCTACTTTGGAATACACACACACCCAGCGTTGTGAGGCTGGGCTTTTGTTAACGATGGTGGGTGGTGAATTCTGCCGGATTCTGTTTCCGTGGACACTGCAAGCGCCTGACACATCTCACACAAAAGTGGCTGCCTTGACCCGAAAAGCGGTGTAAGCTCCCGGTGGGATGAACACAAACCCGGTACACCAAAACAGGTCAACTGGCGTGGTTGACGAGGCCTCATGGTGATCGAGATAGATGTTGTGAACCGGGTCGCCATTGTTGGGGTGACATTAAGGTGACTGCTGGAAGCGCTTTTCCGACGTAACCCGCGCCCTACGTAGCTCTAATCTGTAATTATAATGAAATTCATAAATTGAAACTGGGCACAAGGTGGAAGGCGGCGGTGGCGTGGTCCGCTGCCGCGGTGTCGCTTCATTCGCCGCCCGAATCGGTTTGACGTTGGATTCGTTGGTACAGTAACCGTATTGGGGCGCCGCCTGAAGGGGCCTGGGCACCACCTTATAATGTGTCACCACCACCTACATGGCTATCGATGGCGGCGGCCCCTTCTACCTCGCTGCCTATAAATTAAAGAAATAAACAGTAACACCTGAACCTGAATTTAAAAGCATTCACCCCTCCACCTAAAATAAGTAATACACGCGGAGGCTGGTCGCCTCACGTGGCGTCACTAGTAGCTGGAACCTAATCCCACTTTACTAAATGCACTCAGTTATGAACGTAAGTGCACGTAAATGAACGTAGCGTCTGAACGAGTGAAAAGCCGTTGGTGTGCCGCCCCCGCGCTCGGCCAACAGCGTGGTACCCTCTTCGCTCAACTTCCGCAAAACCTGGGGTGGTCGAGCGACAGCGCTGGCAGAGGGCACGATCGTTCTCATGACATGATAGGATCCCTACGATGTATCCCCGACCCAGGCCCAGACCCCGCCCCCGGCCCTGACCCTATCCCCCGCCCCGGCCACGACCCAGGCTCCGGCGCCATCCCCGGCCTCTGCGTCGGCGCCAACTTTGTCCCCGGCCCTGACCCTGTCCCCGGCTTCAGCTTCAGCCCCGGATGTCCATATCATTCGGCCACCTTTTCATACAGTTACCGGGGTATTTGTTCCGCGATTTTGCTGTACCTCATTTCCGGTTTTTGTAGGGGACTGTCCACCGGTACCAAATGAACCTTCGCTAGGTATTGTCAAACATGGGTTACTATGATGTTGATGACCTTGAAACGCCAGGCT
>Ga0307489_10002323_pt1 | contig 12724 bp, 17 predicted proteins | sample SB12metaG_FD_202247 | JGI IMG/M metagenome (GOLD analysis project Ga0307489, IMG submission 202247) | Sea-ice brine microbial communities from Beaufort Sea near Barrow, Alaska, United States - SB 1.2 | ecosystem: Environmental > Aquatic > Marine > Coastal | place: USA: Alaska | collected...
TCAGCCCGCACCGCCCTACCGAGGGCTCCGCCGCGGGCGCGGGCCCCGCGGGCCCCTGGCCCGGCGACGTAGGCCCAGCCGGCATGGCCGCCCCCGGCTGCACGTACTCGCGGATGGGCGGGCACCACCGGGCAGGGGCTCACACTCGTCCGCTTTTTGGATTGACGTGAGCACTTCTCGAGAGACACGTTGGGCGCTTTCAGTGAAATTCAGCGACAAGAACGGCTGAGGTTGAGCTGAGAAGTGGACGAGTGTAAGCCCCTGCCAGCGGGCGTTGCCGCTGGGGGCACCCCGCGGGAACCCCACGTGCAACGGCTGCAGCTTCACGCGCGTCAACCGGTCGTGCCCGTACACCTTGGGATAGGGGCTTACACTCGTCCACTTTTCGGCTCAACGTGAGCGCGTTGTGTGGCATAGGGGGTGCATCCAAGGATTTTCAAGGGGGTGTTGAGGGAGTGTCAGGGGGTGTTAGGTGGTATTTAGGGTGTATCGTGTGTCAGAGACGGCTCAGGTTGAGCTGAGAAGTGGACGAGTGTAAGCCCTTGCCTTGGGATCCTTCAAGGTGTCGGGCCCCTCCTGCGGCCGCGCCCACAGGCAGGGGCTTACACTCGTCCACTTCTCAGCTCAACCTAAGCCGTCTTGGTCACACCTCCCCGTGTCCCTCTGTCTAATAGACTGGGGGAAAATCATGCGCCCAACGTATCCCACAAAATGTGCTTATGTTGAGCAGAATAGTGGACGAGTGTAAGCCCCTGCCCACAGGTTCCAAAGCGGCTTGCGCATGGACTGCGTCAGCAGCGTCAGCCCCTCCGTGATGTAGCGGCGCAAGTTGAAATTCAAAGCAAAACTTGAAAGCAGTCCATCGTATTATAGTTGCAGCGCTTAATTTCAGGCGGCTTCAACATGGTTTTATAGGGTCAACCTGCACCGCCCTACTGTGAACGTTTCGTCGTCGCCGTTTATGATGGATGACAGCCAGTCCTCATCGGGCATGCTTCCGACGCCGCCGCATCAGGCCCCGTATTAAAGAAAAAAACTTTGTTGGAACAATGTCGATATTGAGTGGTGTTGTGTGAGGTGACATGACCATAGTGACATGGATGATACCGGGCCTTCTCTGTGGTAAAATAATCATGTTGGATGGCGCCGTGTGAGGTGAGCTGACCATATTCGCAATTTCCCAGGTCACTAGGTGTGGAGTGGTGGAGCAGGACTCACCTCACCGTTGGTGGTGTGCTTGACGTGGCTGCGGGGCGACACTGCAGGTATAAGGTTTAGGGTTTAGGGTTTAGGGCTGCAGGCCCCACCGTTGGTGGTGTGCTTGACGTGGCTGCGGGGCGACAGGTTTAGGGTTTGGGGTTTAGGGTTTAGGGAGCAGGCCCCACCGTTGGTGGTGTGCTTGACGTGGCTGCGGGGCGACACCGCAAGTATAGGGTTTAGGGTTTAGGGTGTGGGCTTAGGGTTTAGGGTTTAGCCTCACCGTTGGTGGTGTGCTTGACGTGGCTGCGGGGCGACACCGCGGAGTTGTGGTCCGTCAGCGCCGGCGCCGCACGCTGCTCCTTGCCCTCCGTCACCCACCTCACCTCAGGGTCTTACACGCATCCACTTTTCGGCTCAATTTAAACCCAGTCTCCGGCCCCCCGGGGGGCCTGAAGGACCTCATGTGATGGGTCGAGAGAGTGATTTACTTAGATTTGATTGGCTTGAGTTTTTGCTGATTTCGCGCCAATTCTGGTCGTAATCTTTTGTAGTCCCTGATTGTTCAATGGACATTGCATCATCTCTCTTCGTCCCTGATTGGTCGAGAGGCTAGATTCGGGGGATCAGGGGGAAGTCATAGCGGAGACTGGGTTTCAGCGCATTCTGTTGAATAGGGGTGCAATTGTTGTTTAGGGGGTGTTTAGTAGGAGGTGTCAGGGGGTATTAAGGAGCATCAGGGGCTGTTTAGGGTGTATTTTGTGTCAGAAACGGCTCAGGTTGAGCTGAAACGTGGACGAGTGAAAGCCCCTGCCTCAGGTCTCCCCTCTTCCGCTGCACGAATTTCTCTTGCAGCACCTCGTTGAGCAACGGTGGCAGCTCAACAGCGGACATCCGCACACTGCTGTTCCGCGCTTGCCTCTTCCCGGCCCCCGGCGCCGCCGACCCCGACATCATGGACGACGTCTTTTCATCATCGTCGCCGCCGCCCTTGCGCCGCCGCCGAGGAGGGCCCACCATAGAATCCTTACCACGTCACAGGATGCCATTTCACATGGGCTGCCGACTTCCATATTTGGCCTGGAATCCGTCCGAATCCGACTCTCTACCGAATACGTCCGAATCCGGAACCCATTTCTGTAGGCTCAAAATGCCCATACAGAATGTAAAATACCGCAAAGAAATCCCCTGCGGGGCTGCTCGGAATCCGCCCGAATCCGCCCGAATCCGACCCTCTACCGAATCCGTCCGAATCCCGAACCGCCATCCCAGCATTTCACTCAATAAACGGGGCTTCACAACGCATTGGATGAGATGGCCGGTAATATCTGGCAGGCCATACCTGGTCTGCTCCTCGTAGGTGATTCCCTTGTTTGCCGCGGCTTCGAAGGACTGGCCTACCATGCGCCCCGCCTCGTCCATGTGTCGCCCCAGGTGCCGCGTCATGCGCTGGTTGTGCAGCACCCGCTCCATGCTCTTCGCGCGCAGTTCCAGCTTGTAGAAGCGCGTGCGGTTGTCCGGGTTGTAGCGGCGCAAGCTGAATTTGAAAGCAACATTGTAAAGCAGTTTATCATATTTTAGTTTCAGGCGGTTAGTTCTAGGCGCTTTCAACACAGGTTTCATCGGTTCAATTTGCACCGCCCTACCGGGTGGCACGCGATGTTGGACAGGGCGCCCGCTACCATCTGCCCGCCCGTGAGCTCGCCCTCGCTGATAGCCACGTGGCGGCGGTGCACCACATTGTAGCGGCGCAAGTTGTCTTTGAAAGGAAGACTCGAAAGCAGTTTATCATATTTTAGTTTCAAGCGCTGAAACCATAGGCACTTTCAACACGGGTTTTGAGACCGTCAACCTACACCGCCCTACCATAGGCGACGCGTTGGCCTTGAGCAGAGTGTACAGACCCTTCTTGGCCAGCACGATCTGCGCGGCGGGCAGTGTGCTCAGGTTGAGCAGCGACGCCGCGCTGAACAGCTCCCCGCGGCAGGGCCTCACAGATCTTGCCCGCCACATCATCCCACGCACTATGCAGTTCTGGTTGGGGGGGCAGATGGGGATGGCACCTACTCGTAGCGCAGTGTGGTCACCATCGCTGAGTCAATAGACCTTCGCCCATATAACATCAACCTCTTAATCTCGGAGGTTGATCGACACTGTAATTTATATGAGAAACCGTCTATTAACTCAAGAGGATCCCAATTCCCATTTGCCTCCCCCACCAGAACTGCGTACATTGTGAACCCTCGTCATTTTGAGTATAATGGAATCCTATGACGTGGCGAGAGATATCTAGCAGACCCCTACCGCGCAGCGGCGCACCTCCGTCATCTCATCCAACTCCGAGGAGGCGGAGTCCTCCATGACGTAGCGGCGCAACTTGATTTTGAAACCAAAAAGATGTAAGCAGTTCATCGAATTTCAGTTTCAAGCGCTTGGTTCCGGGCGCTTTCAACAAGGATTTGATAGGGACAACCTGCACCGCCCTACCATGATGACCGGGATGCGGCCCCGCCCGGACTCCACGTCTGGCTCGGTCGCCACCTAGGGCCCGGCACATGTTGCTCGCCACGTCATGGGATGCCACTTACGCCACATCATAGCATGCCATTTAACTCAAGCTATGACAAAGTGCGTGAAACCACACTTAGCGAGACCCAGTGCTAAGTCGTCCCACTCGACCAATCGGACCGCTCCATTTGGACCACTCAGTACTAATGTTTGCTAAGTGTCTAAGTGGTTTCACGCAAGTGTCATACGAGGAATTGTGTGTCGATGACGTGGCGGGCAATGTCTGGCAGGCGCTACCGGGCAGAGCAGGCGCAGCAGCAGCGGTAGCGCGCCCTTGTGGAGGCAGCTGAGCTTGACGGAGGGCAGGTCGTGGAAGGACGTGACAAAGGCCATGCAACGCGCGCCGCGCTCCATCTCCTGCGGCAGCGCGGACGCCACCAGGTCGTAGCGGCGCAAGTTGAATTTGAAAGCAAAGTTTGAAGGCAGTTCAGCATATTACAGTTTCAAGCGCTTAGTTCCAGGCGCTTTTAACGTGGGTTTCATCGGTCCAACCTGTACTGCCCTACCAGGTGCAGCGCCGTCTTCTCCAGGCGCTGCGGCCCGCCCACCGCCTTGGTGTAGCGGCGCAAGTCGAATTTGAAAGCAGAAGTTGAAAGCAGTACATCACACTCCAGTTTCAAGCGCTTAGTTCCAGCCGGTTTCAATGTGGGTTTGATAGGGTCAACCTGCACCGCCCTACCTTGGCCACTTCGTCATAGACTAGGAGCGATTCCATGACGGCGGCGGCGAGGGTGGTGCACTCGATGGTGGCGGTGTCTCCACCCGCGCAGGCGCACTCCTCGAGATGTAGCGGCGCAAGTTGAAAATGAAAGCAAAATTTGAAAGCAGTCTATAATATTTAAGTTTCAAGCGCTTCGTTCCAGGCACTGTCAATGTTAGTTTGATAGGGTCAACCTGCACCGCCCTACCGAGAGCGTCGAAGAGGCCGCAGGCGATGAGCTCGCGGCGCGCCGTGGTGTAGCGGCGCAAGTTGAAATTGAAAGCAAAGTTTGAAAGCGGTCCAACATATTTCAGTTTCAAGCGAACAGATCTAGGCGCTTTCAACTTGGGTTTGATAGGTTCAACATGCACCGCCCTACCGTGGTGGAGCGCGCGCAGATGTTCCAAGCCGTGGACCAGGGGCTTACACTCGTTCCCAGTTCCGCTCAACTTGAGGTTACCTTGCCCCGTCCCGCTCAAATTAGGCTGACTGCGTCCCCCATACAACCCAAATTCACCCGTGGATGTGTCCCGAAGGTGCTCAAGTTGAGCGCTAACGTGAGTGATGTGTCCCGAAGGTCCTCAAGTTCAGCTCGAAAGTGAAGGAGTGAAATCCCCTACCATGGACATGGCGAGGCGGCGGGCGGAGGAGGTCACCACGCTGTAGCGGCGCAAGTTGAATTTGAAAGCAGAAGTTGAAAGCAGCACATCACAATCTAGTTTCAAGCGTTTAATTCCAGGCGGTTTCAACTTGTATTTGATAGGGTCAACCTGCACCGCCTTACCACGCTGGGGGGCAGCGACACGATGGAGACGATCAGCGCGACGAGGCGCGCGCGCATCGTCTCTTTCATGATGAAGGCCACGATCGCGGCTGTCTCCGCCACCTTCGCCGCCGCTTCCGCGGCTTCGGCCGCCTCGGAGCAGGGGCTTACACTCGTCCACTTTTCGGCTCAACGTAAGCACATTTTGTGGGAGACGTTGGGTGCATGATTTCCCCCCAGTCTATTAGACAGGGGTACACGGGGTGGTGTGACCAAAACGGCTTAGGTTGAGCTGAGAAGTGAACGAGTGTAAGCCTCTGCCTCGGAGGAGGACATCCCGGGAGGCGGCGAGGGCGAACGCCTGCCCGCGCCCTCGCCCTCGTTGTAGCGGCGCACGTTGAATTTCAAAGCCACACGTAAAAGCGGTTTATCACATTTTAGTTTTGAGCGTTGAAACCAGGCGCGCTTTCAACTCGGGATTTGATCCTGTCAACCTGCACCGCCCACCTCGTCCTCTCCCTCTCCCTCTCCCTCGCCCTCACCCTCGTGCTCATCCTCGTTGTAGCGGCGCAAGTTGACTTTGAAAGCAGGAGTTGAAAGCAGTATATCAAAATTTAGTTTCAATCGCTGAGTTCCTGGCGGTTCTAACCTGGATTTGATGGGGTCAACCTGCGCCGCCCTACCTCGTCGCCCTTGTCGCCCTCTACACCACCCGACATCCGTGCGGCAGCCTGTTCCGCAGCGACCGCCGCCGCCGCCGCCGCCGCTGCCGCCGCCTCCGCCTCCGCAACGAGGTTATCGCGCGGCGGGTTGTTACCGCCCAGCTTCTCGTCGATGTTCTCGGCCGTGTTGGGCGTGGTCGCCCGCGGCACCGTCCACACCGCGCCCCCCTTCACCTCGTACCAGGGGCTGACACTCGTCCACTCTTCAGCTCAACTCAAGCGCCTTCTGTGTGACAGGGGGTGCAGTCAGGGGTTGTCTCGGGGGTGTTTAGGGGGTGGTAGGGGGTATGAGGGGTGTTTAGGGTGTGCTTTTGTGTCGGAAACGGCTCAAGTTGAGCTGAGAAGTGGACGGGTGTAAGCCCCTACCTCGTACACGTCACCGTGCCCGAGCACCGCGTCGTGCTCGTTGTAGCTCATCAGCCACAGCGTCGCCGTTCACCAGGGTCATTCAGAACCAGCGCACTCCAACGGAGATCGGAGCATAATTTACCTGCAGGATAGATGCTCAATAAAAGCGCAGAGGAGGAGGAGGAGGAGGAGGAGGAGGAGGAGAGGAGGAGGATGAGGAGGAGGAGGAGGTGGAGGAGGAGGAGGAGGAGGAGGAGGAGAAGGAGGAGGAGGACACGCAACATCGGTCGAGTGCTTGTTCATAAACACCTCCCTGCCATGGCAAACTCGAGGCCCTTGACGCACGGCAGCTCCATGTCCGAGTGATGCGGGGCCTTGATGCGGCTGTCGTGTGCCTCCGCCGCCTCCGCCCAGGGGCTTACACTCGTCCACCTTTCAGCTCAACTTGAGCCGTTCCGGACACAAAATACACTCAAACACCCCTAAATACCTCTTAACAACCCTTAAACACCTCCTAAACACCCCCTAAACAACCCCTCAATGTACCCCCTGTCTAGCAGAATGCGCTTACGTTGAGCCGAAAAGTGGACGAATGTAAGTCCCTGCCACCGCCGCCGCCACCTCATCCTCGGACAGCTCCTCGCCTTCGTGTCGCTTGCCCAGCGCCGCCACCCCGGACCGCAGCGAGAAGGCCAGCTCGATGGTGTCTGCAACGGCCGTGGAGCAGGGGCTTACACTCGTTCACGTTACAGCTCAACTTGAGCAACTCCAGGACATATTCATGAGTTAAGTTGGGTTATACGGTGGACAGAGGAGTTCATGTCGAGCTGAAACGGGAACGAGTGTAAGCCCCTGCCGTGGGGCAGTGCTCCAACAGGCCCTCGCGGCCGGCGGGTGTGCGCACGATGCACCACAGCGCAGGGGCTTACACTCGTCCACTTTTCAGCTCAACCTGAGCCGTTTCTAACACAAAATACACCCTAAACCCGCCCCAATACCCCCTGACACCTCCTAATTACCCCCTGAAACCCCGTAAACGCACCCCCTTTCCCATAGAAAGCGCTTACGTTGAGCCGAAAAGTGGACGAGTGTAAGCCCCTGCCACAGTGCTGTCGACAGGAACATCAGCGAAGCCTGCGTCACGTGCGGTCCCTCCAGCTGGCGCACGAGGCAGAGCAGACGGCGGAGGTGATCGGGCTGGAAGCAGTGGCCGGTAGGCGAGGACAGGAACATCATGGTCGCCGCTCCCGCCTCGTGCAGCGGCTTGGCGTACCCCTGCGCCGTCGCGCCCTTCACCCAGGGACAGATGATCCAGGGTATAATTTATTATAATTTGGGGTAATCAAATTGGAGCCAGCGGTCGGATGTAATTGAATTAGGAGCTCAGATGAATCATGCTCGCCGACCCATGTGATGTCGATTCAATTCAACTTTTACCGTCAGAGGATTAACTCAATCAACTCCATCAACGTGGGTTCGGTTCAAACGTGTGGTGGATGACGATGACTCATATCATGCTCGCCAACCCATAATACATCGTTGTACGACACACTCTATCAATCCAATCAACTCAATCGACGAGGGTTCTCGGCTCGCTTCAAACGTGTCGTGGATGACGGATGACGGACGACGGACGACAACGACGTGGTGACCGGAATTCGAGGTTAGGGGGTCAAGGGTTAGTTGTTTGGGGTTTAGGGTTTAAGGGTTAGGGTTCTCGTCCCTGCCGCCTCTATCGCCTGCAACACACAATCTACGAACTCAACGTGCTCCGCCAGCTCCGCCCTGTACGGGCCATCCAGTAGGGCCTGCCAGACGTTTAGGGTTGAGGGTTTAGGGTTCAGGGTTCAGGGTTTAGGTTTTAGGGTTAGGGTCAAGGGTTAAGGGTTTAGGGTAGTAGGGCCTGGCAGACGTTGCTCACCACGTCATAGGGTGCCATTGCCATTTAACTCAAGAAATGAGGGTTCAAAGTGCGTGTCGATGACATGGCGAGCAACATCTGTCAGGCACTACCTTCCAGGGAGTCTTCCCCGCTGATTGGCAGAAACAGGGGGGCGGCGCGCGGCGCGTGGCAGTGCTCCACCACCCAGGGCCGGCTACATATTGGGTTCGCCGCGTCATGGGATGCCATTTAAACTCAGTGTAGGAGAGACTAATCCCTCTTATCTCCTCGAAATCGAGGGCCTATTTACTCGAGGATCACGACCCGGTCGGACTGTCGGCGAGTCGGTCGGTGGGATTCTCGAAATGGACAGTTCTGATTGGTCGAACGGGATTCGATACCATACTTTCGGTACCAGACCCGACACTGGGTTTAAGAAATGTGGGCTCAACGTTTGTGTCGGTGACGTTACGGGCAACATCTGGCGGTCCCCGCCAGTATCAGCCCGGCGACCACCAATGACATGCTGCGGACGCGGCCCTCGCACCAGGGTCATTGACAACATGCGCTCGAGCCGAGATCGGAGCATGCCTTCCGAACTTACCTTCAGGGTGAATGCTCATAGCTCTACAGAAGCGCAGAGAGGAGGTGGAGATTCAACGTTGGTCGAGTGTTTGTTCTCGTTAAGGGTTTAGGGTTTAGCGTTTAGGGTTCAGGGGATAGGGTTTATCACCCCTGCTCCGTCGCCTGGGAACGGGACGAGGCACGACATCATTGTCTCAATGACGGACCTAGCGGGATCCCAGACCAGCTTCTCGCGGGTGGGCGCCGTCCACAGCTTATCCCCGCGGGACCGGGCTTTCAATTCGTCGCGCGCGATGTTCTCGAGATCCTCCTCCGTGAAGCGGCGCAAGTTCAAATTGAAAGCAAAACTTGAAAGCAGTTAACCACATTCTAGTTTCAAGCGCTTAGATCTAGGCGCCTTCAACGTGGGTTTGATAGGGTCAACCTGCACCGCCCTACCTCGGTGAAGGGCGGGGGAGTGACGGGGCGGCGCCCGTGCTCCAGCAACCGGTCGCAGTGCGCTCGGTCCTCGCTCACCACCGTCTGGTGGGGCCACACAGATCACGCTCGCCGCGTTATAGGATGACAAACTCATAAAACACAAACGAAAATGTTTGACTCGTCTGCTAAATGTTGCCATGGAGCATATGACGAAGTGCTTCAAACCATTTAGCGACATAGCGACTGTGAGTGCTAAGTCGTCCAAATGGACAGTTCTGGTTGGTCGGACGGGACGACTCAGCACGCTCAGTCGCTAAGTCGCTTAAGCGGTTTGACGCACGTTATCATACCAAACATTAGGTTGTTAAAGAGAACGAAGAATGTCGTCCCCACCGCCAGGCAACCCGCGATGCTGTACACGGTGTTCCTGTCGATCAGGTTTTTGGCGTCGCCGGCGCGGCGGCAGATTGTGAGCATGGTGATTATGTCATCGTCCGACAATCGGTTGCCCCCGGCCAGTGGAGTCGGATGAATCATGACGTGGCGAGCGTTATCCAACAAGAGTGTCCATAGTTGATGACGTGGCGAGCAATATCCCATGCGAGTAACCGTGGTAAATGACGTGGCGAGCGTTATCCAATGCGAGTAACCGTGGTGAATGACGTGGCGAGCGTTATCCAATGCGAGTCATCGTGGTGAATGACGTGGCGAGCGTTATGCAATGCGAGTACCCGTGGTGAATGACGTGGTGAGCGTTATCCAATGCGAGTAACCGTGGTGAATGACGTGGCGAGCATTATCCAATGCGAGCAACCGTGTTGAATGACGTGGCGAGCGTTGTCAATGACAGGGACCACACCGTTGACCATGGCGCGCACCATGCCCCACATGGCCATTACCATGGTGTAGCGGCGCAAGTTGAAATTGAAAGCAAAGTTTGAAAGCGCTTCATCATATTTTAGCTTCAAGCGCTGAAATCTGGCGCATATAATCCGGGGTCAACGTGGGGTCAACCTGCACCGTCGTACCATGGTCTGTAGCGTCTTGGGAATGAGCTCGGCGCCCTCCGGCGGCTCCGCCTCCGCCACCTCCGGCACCGTCTCACCCGCCGCCGCCGCCGCATCCACCGCCGCCGCGCCCTCATCGTCCGAGGAGTCTTGGTAGATCTTCCCCTTCGCCTCGGCGTCCGCCTTCGCCGCGGCTTTTACTCCCCGCCTGGCGTCCTCAGCCTCTTTGGCCGCTTCGGCGGCGAGGGTTTCCGCGAGGCTAGGCGGCGCGGGGCCCACTATTTGCGTCAGCGCCCAATCGATGGTGACCTTGAATGTCCCTAGGATTTCTGTCACGTCCTTCGACTTGGCCAGTTCCGTGTCGTAGGATCTGCCAGACATTGCCCGCCAAGTCATGGATCCCGACCCGCATTTCGTACCCTCGATTATTGAGTCAAATAGCATCATATGACGTCGCGAGCAATATCTGCCAACCCATTGCCCGCCAAGACATCCAACGCATGTTGAACCCTCGTTGGTTGAGCAAGACATCCAACGCATGTTGAACCCTGGTGTGTTGAGCCACACGGCATCCTATGACGTGGCGGGGGGCATCTGCCGGGCCCTACCAGGGTTTTAGGGTTTGGGGTTGAGGGTTCAGGGTTCAGGGTTTAGGGTTTAGGGTTTAGGTGTGCCAGGCCCTACCGCGTTGCTGACTGGGTCCTTGGCATACATGGACATGATGACGGCCGAGGCCAGTTTGATGGCCACGTGGCAGGGGCTTACACTCGTCCACTATTCAGCTCAACGTAAGCGCTTTCTGTGGGATAGGGGGTGCATTTGTGGGTTGTTTAGGGGGTGTTAGGGGGTATGAGGGGATGTCAGGGTGTATTTTGTGTCAGAAACGGCTAAGGTTGAGCTGAAAGGTGAAGGAGTGTAAGCACCTGCCACGTGGTCGCTGTGCAGCAGGCTGCTCAGAGGCAACAGGCCGCCGGCCTTCATGTAGCGGCGCAAGTTGAATTTTACAGCAAAATTGAAGCAAAATTGAAAGCAGTCCATCACATTTTAGTTTCAAGAGCTTAGTTCCAGGCGCTTTCAACGTGGGTTTGATAGGGTCAGCCTGCACCGCCCTACCTTGAGTAGCGCCACGCGTGCGTCCGAGTCGCGCAGGAGCGCGGAGGCCAGCGTCTCCGCCATCATGCAGGGGCTCACACTCGTTCCGATTTCAGCTCAACTTGAGCTCTTCAGTCCACCGTGTACCCAGGTGAACTCATGAATGTGTCCTGGAGTTGCTCAAGTTGAGCTCTAACGTGAACGAGTGTAAGCCCCTGCCATCATGACGCGGCGCCGGCTGCGCGCGCGCCGCCGCCCGTCTTCGCTCTTCACGTACGCCTTCCTCGCCGACGTACAGGGTCAACAAGGGGTTCAGGGTTTAGGGTTTAGCGTTTAGGGTTTGGGGTCCACACAACGCTCGCCGCGTCATACGTCAAGTAACTCAATTCACGAACACGGTTGCTCCTCACAGTCTCCTCACTACAACGCTAGCTAGCCTCACAACAGTCACAGACGACCAAACGAGCCCACAAGTAACTCGAAAAAACCAGTCGAAGTGTGGGCACACTTGCGGCGCTGAAGCTTCGCTTGTCGCACGTACACGCGGAGCCCCTCCAGCTTACAATGTGGTGGATGACGTGCAGAGCATGATTTCCGCCGAGCTAGGGTTTAGGGTTTAGAGTTTAGAGTTTAGGGTTTAGAGTTTATGGTTCTTACCGCCGCGGCGTCCTCCGCAGACATCCCTGCGAGCTCCTGGTCGGTCGGCGGCCCCGCGTCCGGCGGGTCCAGCACTGGAGCCAGGCACGCGTTCACCATGTGCTTGAACGATGGGTCGCTCGCCACATACTGGTCGCGAGCCGCCTTGCAGAAGGGTCGTTGAGAAAAACCACGCGAGCCGAGATCGGAGCATGACTTACCAGGTACCTGCAGGGTGAAAGCTCATGCAGACGCGCTGAGGAGGAGAAGGAGATTCACCGTCGGTCGAGTGCTTGATCTCACCACCCCTACACACGCCGACCCTCTGTACCATAATAAATCTGGGGTTTGAGTGGCGAGACCCTGATTCCGGGTCTCGGTCGAGAGAGCCGACCGGCCGATTCTTCGACCTGCTTGAGTTGTTAAACCCTCAAATCGATCATTTTGAGGGTGTGGCGATTTTATCCCTCAGTTTCGTATGGTAGAGGGGTTCGGAGTGCGTAGCCCCCTGCCTTGTCGCAGACCAGCACACCGAGCGCGCCGATGGAGTGGGTGTAGAGCTTGTCGCGGGCGGCACACGTGAAGGCGGCGTCCGCCCCGCCGTGCTGTAGTGGCGCAACTTGAATTTGAAAGCAAAGTTGGAAGGCGATTCATCATATCATAGCTTCAAGCGCTTAGGTCCAGGCGCTTTCAACGTGGATTTGATAGGGTCAGCCTGCATCGCCCTACCGTGCTCCGCCGTGCCGGTGTCGCACGCGCGCTGCACCACCTGCTGGATGGCGCCCATGCTGTAGCGGCGCAAGT
>Ga0307489_10002324_pt1 | contig 12724 bp, 20 predicted proteins | sample SB12metaG_FD_202247 | JGI IMG/M metagenome (GOLD analysis project Ga0307489, IMG submission 202247) | Sea-ice brine microbial communities from Beaufort Sea near Barrow, Alaska, United States - SB 1.2 | ecosystem: Environmental > Aquatic > Marine > Coastal | place: USA: Alaska | collected...
AGGTGCAAAACTCGTGTCGAGGACGTGAGGGGAGAGTGCTGCTCCGCAGCTCCCGCGCCCTACCTTGCAGTCGAGTTTGCCGGCGGCGTGCAGGTTGTAGCGGCGCAACTTGAATTTGAAACCAGAATTTGAAAGCAGTATGTCACACTTTAGTTTCAAGCGCTTGGTTCCAGGCGGTTTCAGCTTGGGTTTGATAGGGTCAACCAGCACCGCCCTACCAGGTAGTGCAGCGACGTCTCGCCGAAGTAGTTTTGGTTGGTGGCGTCCACGTCTGACGAGCCGAGGATCAGGAGGCGCGAGTTGAAACTGAAAGCAAGACTTGAAAGCAATTCAGCGAACATCAGTTTCAAGCATTGAAGCATTGCCTGTCAAAACGGGGTTCAAATGGGTTCAACCCGGGTTCAACCCTGCCGAGGATCAGGACGGCTGACCCATCGTTGGCCCACATGATAGGGCCTGACGAATCATGCTCGCAACGTCATGATATTATATTTAACTCAAGAAACGAGGGTCTACAAGGCGGAGGGACGACATGGCAGGCATAATCTGGCAGGCCCTACCACATAAACTCAACCTCCTGGATGTAGCGGCGGCAAGTTGAAATTGAAAGCAAATTTGAAGCAAACTTCAAAGCAACTCATCATGTTTTGGTTGGTTTCAAGCGCTTAATTCCAGGCGCTTTCAACCTGGGTCTGGTAGGGTCAACCTGCACCGCCATACCTGGACCCGAAAGAATGTCCTGCGCGCAGTAGGTTGGAGCTCGACCGCGCCTTGGTCTATCGGCGCAAGGAAATTGAAAGCAAAACTTGAAAGCAGCTCACTACAGTACAGTTTCAAGCGCTGAAACCTCAGGCGCTTTCAACACGAGTTTTGATACTTTCAACCTGCACGCGTCACCATGTAAAGTGCCTGGGGGCTCGATGAACGTCAAAAAAAGAAAAAGAAAAAGAACTTTCAACCTGCACCGCCCTACCTTGGGCGTCAGGAGGCGGCGGGGCATAGACTCGGATACTACCGGGCTGGCCCTTGACCTCGGGGACGAAGGCGGCGAGCGAGGGTGACGCGCCAGGGTGTAGTGGCGCAAGTTGAATTTGAAAGCAGAAGTTGAAAGCAGTATATCACAATTCAGTTTCAAGCGCTTAGTTCCAGGCGGTTTCAAATTGGATTTCATAGGGTCAACCTGCACCGCCCTACCAGGGGAGAGTTTTGCGGCGGCCACCTGCGGGACGCGGAGCCGCAGCTCAGGGGCTTACACTCGTCCAGTTTTCCGCAAAACTTGAGCTTACTTTGCCCCTTTACGCACAACTTAGGCTTACTCTGTCCCCGAAACAACCCAAACTAACCCGTGGATGTGTCTCAAGGCGCTCAAGTTGAGCTATAACGTGAGCGATGTGTCCCGAAGGTCCTCAAGTTGAGCTTTGAAGTGAGCGAGTGTAAGCCCCTGCCGCAGGTGCTGGGCGGAGAAGTTGGCGGAGCGGATGAAATGCACCTCGTTGGTGACAACACGGCAGGCGATCGAGTCGTCCGCGCTGAACTGGAGGTACGGCCACTCCGCCTTTTGGAACGACTTCTGGAAGCACGCGTATACCTGGGCGCCGCTGCCCACGTCCAGGGGCTTACACTGGTTCCCATTTCCGCTCAACTTGAGCATACTTTGCCCCTTTCCGCTCAACTTAAGCTTGCTTTGTCCACCATGAAACCCAAATTAACCCGTGGATGTGTCCCGAAGGTGCTCAAGTTGAGCTCTGACGTGAGCGATGTGTCCCAAAGGTCCTCAAGTTGAGCTCTGTCGTGAGTGAGTGTAAGTCCCTGCCCACGTCCCACACCGTCAGGTTCTTCTCGCCCTCGCCGGCGCCTGACGCGTTCGCCTTTTGGTAGATGCTGAGGTACTTGCCGCCAGGCAGGGGCTTACACTCGTCCACTTTTCAGCTCAACTTGAGCGCTTTGCATCGGATAGGGGGTGCGCATAGGGGTTGTGTAGCCCGTGTTAAGGGGGTCTTAGGGGGTGTGTAGGGTGTGTAGGGTGTTTGCTTGAGTCAGACACGGCTCAAGTTGAGCTGAGAAGTGGACGAGTGAAAGCCCCTGCAGCCAGGTGAGAAATGCAGCGCGACTGCCCCCGGTGTGGGGATCTTGTGCATTACTTTGTTGGCGGCGGTGTCGTAGACGGTAACCCCAGCGCTGTGCACGCCCGCAAGGAAACGGCCGTCAGCCAGGGGCCTACGCTCGCTCACTTCAGAGCTCAACTTGAGGACCTTCGCGAACACATCGCTCACGTGAGAGCTCAACTGGAGCACGTTCTGGCCACATCCACGGGTTACTTGGCTTATCTGGGGGACAAAGTAGGCTCAAGGTGAGCAGAACGGGGCAAAGTAAGCTCAAATTGAGCGGAAATGGGAACGAGTGTAAGCCCCTGCCGTCGGCGCTGAAGAGCGTCTGCGAAGCTGGCACCTTGTTCAGGGGATGAGGTCCGAGCGCCGCCTCGACACTGTGGCTCTGCATCGTGCAGCCCTCGGGGCCTCGCTCGATGAGGCCCATGGAGAGGGGCGGGGAGCCCTGGGCAGCCATCTCCGGTGTTGTCCCCGCCATCTCTAGAAGCTCCCTCCTCTATGAGCGACGGCGGGGGGAATGTGGCGGCGGTCTTGATGTGATGCAGAAGTAGGCTCTCACGTCTCCTCTCGCGCGCTCTGTCGGCTCGGCGGCTGACGAAACCCTAAACCCAAACCCTAAACCCTAAACCCTTTACCCTAAAAAGCACGCCGCCCGCGCGCCCCGGCGGTCACTCTCCCAGCCCACGTTAACGCGGCGCGGCAGCCATGGATGCCAGCAAGCGACGACGCGGTGGCAGCGAGGGCGGTAGCGCGGCTGCGGAGGCGAGCGTGGCGGCGTGGGGCGGGGAGGGGCAGGCGGCGGGTGGAAGCGCTGCCGCGGTCTCGTTGGGTGGGGTTTGGGGTGGGGATGGGAAGGGAGGTCGAACCAGCGGTCGGCCGCCCGAGCATCCGTCGCCCGGGTACGGCGCGGGGTACGACGCCGGGTTCCAAGCCGGGCTCCTCGCCGCGTCACAGGGCGGTGTGCCGGCGCCGCCGGCGCCGCCGCCGGCCGAGGGCGCCGGCGCGAGTGAGGGCAGTGAGCCCCCGCGCCCGCCGTTTCTCGCGCTGCTCGAGGACTTCCCCGACCTCTTCCAGAAGGAGGTGCTCGAGCGCCTGGACCCCGTCGATCGCGCGCTGCTCGGCCGCACGGGGAGCGCAGTCCGCACCGCGGTGAAGAGCTCGGGTTTACCGCGCGTCGGCGGCAGCGCGGAGGAGCTGCGGGTCGGCATCGCGCCGTTCTGCCAGTCCCTCTCGACGTTCGTCTGGGCCGTGGCGAACGGCTGTAGGTGGCAATTTGCGGCCACGAGCCGAGCTCTCGCCGGGGGCGGGCACCTGGAGGTGCTGCGATGGGCGCGGGAGCACGGGTGTCCGTGGCACGTGCAGGTGTGTGCATCTGCCGCTGAGGGCGGGCACCTCGAGGTGGTGAGGTGGGCGCGGGAGCACGGTTGCCCGTGGGATTCGGTGACGTGTTCATTGGCCGCTGCGAACGGTCACCTGGAGGTGCTGAGATGGGCGCATGAGCATGGCTGCCAATGGACCTCGATAACGTGTACTGGCGCCGCTAAGGGCGGGCACCTTGCAGTCTTGGAGTGGGCGCGGGAGCACGACTGTCCGTGGAATGATGATACCACGTATTCAGCCGCTCAGGGTGGGCACCTGGAGGTGTTGCAGTGGGCGCGGGAGCACGGTTGCCCATGGAATGAAGATGTCTGCATGATCGCTGCTTCGTGTGGGCATCTGGAGGTGTTGCGATGGGCGCGGGAGCACGAATGCCCTTGGACCGAAGATGTCTGCTCAGGCGCCGCTGCGTGCGGGCACCTGGAGGTGTTGAAGTGGGCATGGGAGCATGGCTGCCCGCGCAACGAGTGGACATGTTCGACGGCCGCTCTGTACGGGCATCTTGCGGTGTTGCAATGGGCGCGGGAGCAGAACTGCACTTGGGAAGTGCTAACGTGTGCAAACGCCGCTGCAAACGGATACCTGGACGTTTTGCGGTGGGCACGTGAGCACTCTTGTCCGTGGGATGCGACGACGTGTATGGCGGCCGCTGAAAACGGGGAACTGGAGGTGCTGAGGTGGGCAATCGAGCATGGGTGTCCGGGCGGCGATCGATATGCGCACCATTTGACATGACTGACCAACACCCACATTGTCGGACATCGCTGAGCAACCCTAAACTCGGCTCGGCGCTCGCCGGTCGGCTCCAGGCTCGGCGTTGGTATCGGTAAATACCCAGATAAATGGATAAACAAAGAACCCGTCCACTTACGTGTCGGTTTCTGCATAAAAAACATGCCAAATGGGTGCCGTGCACCATGCCACGGACGTTTCCCCAATCAAAGGTCGAAAACTTTATATTGATATGTCTCACAACGAGACCTAGATAGGGTCGGCCCGCTTTTAGAGTTGGAGAGGATTGCTTATTGCTCATCAGACCATTTAAGCGCCTCAGGCTCGATGACCGTTAGTACAGAAACTAGTACTCGTATGTACGCCTCCTGCTTCCGCCGCGCGCACTTCAGACACCGCACCGTCGCGTCCGCCCGACCTGGGCCGGTCAAGTTGCAACCAGCTCAACACTTGTGTACAGCGTCTGGTTTCAGCGGTGGCAACTACAATACGAGGCAAGTGCTTTTAATTTCGTCGCGTGACACCCCGCCAAGGCTTGGGCCGGTCTCCACCCGCGCGAGGCAGCGGCATCCAACCGAGTCGAAAACGCACGAGACTTAGCGTTCGACGGCGGCGTTGGGAACGACGTGAACGATGATACTACGTCGTTGGTTCTTGGTTGCGGTGAAGCAAAGCACCCATCCCGCTCACGTTTGCGCCTCAACCTTAGCTCTGCGTGTAATACCCATACATGTCTCGACAACATGTGTGCGTCTCGGTACAGGTCAAACGAGTTCGGGATCATGGCTTTAAACTGTCATTATTAAATCAACAACTAAATCATCAACAACGTCCAAAATCAACGTGTGCACAATAGTCAAATTTCAGATTGTGTGCGTGAAAGCGGCGCTTGACAGCATCACTGCGGAACTAAATCTAGTGTTGCTTTCCGTTGGTTGAGCAGAACAAACTGAGCTGGCCCGTCATCACCAAGAGCTGGCCCGGTATCAACAATGTAGCAAATGTAGCAGGGTATATAATATTAGGGGAGTTAATCGTTAGTTTTGTCGCATAACGGGGGCCACGGCAAAAGCCTGGTGCCGCGTTGTGCATGCAAAAGCGTCCCTCTCTCTCTCTCTCTGTCTCTCTGTCTCTGTCTCTGTCTCTGTCTCTGTTTCTGTCTCCCTCTCTCTCAAACTAATCCCGCAACTCTCAGAAGACATTGTCCCAGTCGCAGGAGCCCTCCGGCGGCGTCTCGGGCGCGTCGCGCTCGTCGTATTTGTCGTAGTTGGAGGTGTCCCGCCCGTCGCGCACCCGCGGCACGATGGGCGCCGCATAGCAGGGTATACCCATCCACAATGAGCAGACTGTCAAGGTTTAGGATTTAGGGTCTAGGGTTTAGGGGGCTGGGTTTGGGGTTTAGGGTCCATGCCCGCAGCCGGCGCAGGGTAGCCAAGCCCGGTACACTGTGAGCAATGAGTCAAGTTGAGCTCAAAAGGGAACGAGTGGCCAGTCCAGGGAAGGGAATGCGGCGAGTGTGTGCGTGTACACTGGTAAAGTAAGAGCATAAGGTGCGAGGGAACGAGCAGGCGGGCCCTAGTGCCCGGTCTGTAAGCCGTACTTGTACAAGAAGGGTGGAGTCTGGTGATTTGGCCGGTACTACAAGTTAAGATCCCGTACTACGAACAGACCAGGCACTAGTCCTTGCCTTGACGGCTTTGCGCTCCAGCATGTTCCAGTCCATCTTGGAGAACCAGCGGTGCTGCTTCACGTCCCGGGAACCCGCGCGCCCGCACCCCAGCCGCTGGTTCACGTCGTGCTTCAGCAGTTTGGCGATCAGGTTGTAGCGGCGCAAGTTGAATTTGAAAGCAAAGTTTGAAAGCAGTACATCACACTTTAGTTTCAAGAGCTTACATCCAGGCGGTTTCAACTTGGGTTTGATAGGGTCAACATGCACCGCCTCACCAGGTCGCGCGCCGCCGGCGAGGACCCCTGCGGCGCCGCATACCGGAGCTCCAAAATATTCTGGTAAATCTGTTGGTCGGTGCTGTTCTCCTTGCTGAAGGGCGGCACCCCTGTGAGCATCTCGTACACCAGCACGCCCAGCGCCCACAGGTCCACCGCCCTGCCGTGCCCCTTGCGCATGATGATCTCCGGCGCGATGTAGTCGGGGGTTCCGCACACCAGGGGCGTGCACTCGTCCACGTTTAAGCTCAACGTTGGCGCTTTTTGAGACATAGGGGGTGCGTCTCTGGGCTTTTTTAGAGGTTGTTTGAGGGAATTCAGGGGATGTCAGGGGGTGTCAGGAGGTGTATAGGGTGTGTGTTTGCGTCATAAACGGCTCAGGTTGAGCTGATGAGTGGACGAGTGTAACCCCCTGCCGCATACTGTGTACGTCCGCTTGGTCACGTGCTTGGCAAACCCGTAGTCCACCACCTTCAGGTAACGTCTCAAGTTGAATTTGAAAGCAAAATTTGAAGGCTGTTCGTCATATTATAGTCACAAGCGCTTGGCTCCAGCCGGTTTCAACTTGGGTTTGATAGGGTCAAGCTGCACCGCCTCACCTTGAGGTAACCCTCGCGGTCAAGAAGCAGGTTCTCGGGCTTGAGGTCGCGGTACACGATGTCCTGGCTTCAGGGGCTTTCACTCGTTCCCAATTCAGCTCAACTTGAGCTCTTCTGTCCACCGTATAACCCGACTCAGCTCATGAACGTGTTCTGGAGTGGCTTAAGTTGAGCTCTGACGTGAACGAGTGTAAGCCCCTGCCTGGCTGTGCAGGTGGTCCAGCGCCAGCAGCACGCACCCCGCGTAGAACGCGCACCACGCATCCGGGAAACTGCCCGAGGGCAGGGGCTTACACTCGTTCACTTCAAAGCTCAACTTGAGGACCCTTGGGACACATCACTCACGTTGGAGCTCAACTTGAGCACCTTCGAGACACATCCACGGGTTAATCTGGGTTTTCAGGGGGATGAAGTGAGCTTAAGTTGAGCGCAAAGGGGCAAAGTAAGCTCAAATTGAGCGGAAATGGGAACGAGTGAAATCCCCTGCCCGAGGGTTCCAGGTCCAGGTACTTGAAGAGCTCGCCGCCATGCGTCGCCTCCACCCAGGGGCTGACACTCGTCCACTTTTCGGCTCAACCTGAGCCGTTGCTGACACAAAATACACCCACACACCCCCTGATGCCCCCAACACCCCAAACACACGCCCTAAACAACCCCTACATGCACCCCCTATCCCACAGAAGGCGCTTAAGTTGAGCCGAAAATGCGACGAGTCTAAGCCCCTGCCTCCAGCAGCAGATATACGCACAGGTCATCCTTGAAGGTCTTGATGAGGCGCGCACAGAAGGGGTGCGAGATCTTGCGCATCAGCAGACACTCGTTGCGCACGTGCTGCTCCTGCTTGTACCGCACGATTTTGGCCTTGCTCAAGCTCTTGAGCGCGTAGGTGTTACCCGTGGCCAGGGGCTGACACTCGATCCCAATTCAGCTCAACTTAGCTCTTCAGTCCACCGTATAACCCGACTTTGCTCACGAACATGTCCTGTAGTTGCTCAAGTTGAGCTCTAACGTGAACGAGTGTAAGCCCCTGCCCGTGGCGCGGTGCTCGCACAGCCGCACGCGCCCGAAGGTGCCCATGCCCACGGTGCTCAGCATCTTGAGCTCCTCCAGCTTGATGTCCTTGGACCGCTCCACTTCCGCCACGAACGCGTCGTGGCGGCGGATAATCTCCCGGAGTGGCCCCAGGTTGTAGCGGCGCAGGTTGAATTTGAAAGCAAATTTAGCAAATTTGAAAGCAACTCATCAAATGTCAGTTTCAGGCGCTTAGTTCCTGGCGCTTTCAGCTTGGGTTTGATAGGGTCAACCTGCACTGCCCTACCAGGTGCTTCTCGAAGGCGGCGCGGTCGATGGTGAAAGCGTACCCGTCCGTGGTGGCGATGCAGTGCGCGTTGCGCGGCTCGTTCTCCGTCGACCAGGGACTTACACTCGTCCATTATTTGGCTCAACTTAAGCGCTTTCTGTGGAACATGGGCGCATTTAGGGGTTGTTTAGGGGGTATTCAGGAGGTATTCAGGAGGTGTCGGGGGCTATCAGGGGGTGTTTGAGGTGTTTTTTTGTCAGAAATGGCTCAAGTTGAGCTGGAAAGTGGACGAGTGTAAGCCCCTACCGTGGACAGCAGCGCGCGCTCGCCGAAGAACTCGCCTTTATGCAGACGGATGATCTCGCGCTGCGGCCCGCCGTCGCCCAGGTCCTTCGCCACCAGCACCTCCCCCTCACACCAGGGTCCGCCAAAACAACCACTCCAACCAACATGGGACGTGCCCGCATGACTGAACTTCAGGGTGAATGCTCATGCATCATGCAGACGCGCGGATGAGGTGGAGGAGATCCGATGCCGGTCGAGTGTGGCGCAAAGTCCTGAGGTAACACACTCCCCGTGATCGCCCGTGATTGTGAGCAAACAGGCATGATGACACCAAGCCCCGGTGGCGAAAAGGTACACTGGTACGCTATGAGCAAACAGTCAGGATGACCGCATGACCCCCCTGCCTGGTGGATAATGAAGAAGGTGTCGGAGGTGGTCCCCGTGGGCTCGCCTTGGCGGATCAGCACCTCACCCTCCTTAAGCCGCCGCGGCACGATCGCGGCCACCATCCAGGGGCTTACATTCGTTCCCATTTCCGCTCAACTTGAGCTTACTTTGCCCCTTACCGCTGCACTTAAGCTTGCTTTGTCCCTCGGATGACCCAAACAACCCGTGAATGTGTCCCGATGGTGCACAACTTGAGCTACAACGTGAGCGATGTGTCCCAAAGGTCCTCAAGTTGAGCTCTGAAGTGAGCGAGTGTAAGTCCCTGCCACCAACGCGTCCACCTCGGCCTGCGAGAGCGGGTCCAGCAGCGTCACGTTCCGCAGCGCCCCCGCGATCAGGGGCTTACACTCATCCCCTTTTCAGCTCAACCTGAGCCGCTTCTGACACGAAATACACCCGAAACACCCCCTAATATCCCTGAACACTCCCCAAACACCCCGAAAACAATCCCTAAATGCACCCTCTTGTCCCACAGAAAGCGCTTACGTTGAGCTGAAAAAGTGGACGAGTGTAAGTCCCGGCCCGCAATGTCTTTGCGCTCGATCATGCCGGCCAGCAGGGGCTTACACTCGTTCCCATTTCAGCTCAACTTGAGCTCTTCTGTCCACCGTATAACCCAAAGTAACTCATGAATGTGCCCTGGTGTTGCTCAAGTTGAGCTCTGACGTGAACGAGTGTAAGCCCCTGCCGGCCAGCGTGTCGCACCCCGCCGCGTCCAGAACCACGGCCTCGCACGTGTCGGATGAGACGAAGACGTCGCCGGGCTCCGTGCCGACCACGTCGTTGATCACCAGGCTGGACGCCCCGAACCAGCCGGTGTGCAGGGGCTTACACTCGTTCACTTCTCGGCTCAACTTGAGCGCTTTCTATGGGATAGGGGTGCGCGTAGGCGTAGGGATTGTGTAGCCCGTGTTAAGGGGGTGTTAGGGGGTGTTTAGGGTGTGTAGGGTGTTTTGTGTGTCAGACACGGCTCAAGTTGAGCCGAAAAGTGAACGAGGGTAAGCCCCTGCCGGTGTGCAGCTTCACCAGCGGCATGGTGTACGCGTACGCCATGGTGTAGCGGCGCAAGTTGAATTCGAAACCAAAATTTGAAAGCAGGTCATCACATTTCGGTTTCAACAAGCTTAGTTCCAGGCGGTTTCAACGTGGGTTTTGACAGGGTCAAGCTGCACCGCCCCACCACGGGGAACACGCTGACCTCGCCGGTGAGCGGCGCCAGCAGGCAGGGGCTTACATTCGTCCACTTTTCAGCTCAACCTAAGCCGTTTTGGTCACACCTCCGCGTGTCCCCCTGTCTAATAGACCAGGGGAAAATCATGCACCCAACGTATCCAACAAAATGTGCTTACGTTGAGCCAAAGAGTGGACGAGTGTAAGCCCCTGCCAGCAGGCTGGCCGACACCACCCCGCCGTGGATCAGGGGCTTACACTCGTTCACGTTCCGGCTCAACTTTAGCGCATTCTGTAGGATACGGGTGCATTTAGGGTTTGTTTAGGGGGTGTTTAGGAGGCGTCAGGGGGTATAAAGGAGTATCAGGGGGTGATCAGGGTGTGCTTGGTGTGAGGAACGGCTCAGGTTGAGCTGAGAAGAGGACGAGTGTGAGCCCCTGCCGTGGATCAGCGTGTCGCCGCGCTTGAAGCAGTGGAACCGAAACTTCCTCGCGACAGGGGCTTACACTCGTTGCCATTGCAGCTCAACTTGAGCGCTTCCGTCCACCGTATGACCCTCTTACCTCATGAATGTGTCCTGGAGTTGCTCAAGTTGAGCTGTAACGTGGACGAGTGTAAGCCCCTGCCTCGCGATCTCCTCTAGCTCCGAGTCGTCCAACGCCACGGCGGGCGGCAGCGCCCGCAGCAGCCCCACAATCAGGGGCTTACACTCGTCTACTTTTCGGCTCAACGTAAGCGCTTTCTGTGGGCTAGGGGGTACATTTAGAGTTTGTTTAGGGGGTGTTTAGCAGGAGTTAGGGGGTATCGGGAGGTACTTAGGGTTTATTTTATGTTGGAAACGGCTCAGGTTGAGCTGAAAAGTGGACGAGTGTAGGCCCCTGCCCACAATGAGCTGCACGTCCACCTGTTCGCTAATGAAGTTGCTGATGCCTTCGAACACCGCGTTGGTGATCTGCAACAGCTGGCACGCCTCGGTGCAGGGGCTTACACTCGCTCACGTTAGAGCTTAATTTCAGCAACACCAGGACACAATCATGAGTTAAGCTGGTTCTGCGGTGGACGGAATAGCTCAAGTTGAGCTGAAATGGGAACGAGTTTAAGCCCCTGCCTCGGTGGCGATGATGTCATGCCGGATGGGGGTGTCGTACACGCATGCCCGGAGCCAGGGGCTTACACTCGTTCCCGTTTCAGCTCAGCTTGAGCACTTCTTTACACCGTATAACTCAACTTAACACATGGTAGTGTCCTGGAGTTGCTCAAGTTGAGCTCTAACGTGAACGAGTGTAAGCCCCTGCCCGGAGCCCCAGGCTCCCGCCCACGGAGATGACGCGTGGGGGCTGGTCGGTGACCAGCGGGTGCGCGCCCCCGCCGTCACCCCACCGCACCGCCGCGGAGCAGGGGCTTACACTCGCCCACTTCAGAGCTCAACTTGAGGACCTTCGGGACACATCGCTCACGTTAGAGCTCAACTTGAGCACCTTCGGGACACATCCGAGGGTTACGTTGGGTTATATGAGGCACACAGTCAGCTTAAGCTGAGCGGAAAGGGGCAAAGTAAGCTCAAGTTGAGCGGAAATGGGAACGAGTGTAAGCCCCTGCCACGGATCCGTCCATGACCAGGTAAAACCCGTCCAAACGCTCGCCGCACATCTTCACCGTAGCGCCGCCCGCAGGTAAGGCCAATCCGATGTAGCGTTTGGATTAGGGCTTACCATGAGTTGAGGGTTTATGTCAGGGGTCATTTGGCCCATACGATTTAGACCGACTTGCTGATCCGACTCGCCCGGGCCCCCCACTACCATCCAACCCAAAATGTTGATCAGATCTTGAGATTAAAACGGGCTGGCCTTAGGCCTGGCAGACATTGCCCGCCATGTCATCGACACAACTTATGAGCCCTCGTTACCAGCGTGGATTGCAGCATCCTATGACGTGCGGTCCCAACATGTGTCCGGCCGGCCTTACCAGCGGGGATGTCCACCACCTCGACATTGCCCGCCAAGTCCGTCAGCTGCTTCTCCATAAGGCAGGGGCTTACACTCGTCCAATTTTCGGCTCAACTTAAGTGCATTCTGTGGGATAGGGGTGCATTTAGGGGTTGTTGACGGGGTGTTTAGGAGGTGTCAGGGGTTATGAAGGAGCATCAGGGGGGATTCAGGGTGCGATTTATGTCAGAAACGGCTCAGATTGAGCTGAGAAGTGGACGAGTGTAAGCCCCTGCCGTGAGGCTGGACAGCAGCGGTGTCTCCGCCAGCGCCTGCAGCGTCTTGCTCTTACCGCCGTTGGCCACCGTGATGTAGCGGCGCAAGTTGAAGTTGAAAGCAAGGCTTCAAAGCGCTTCATCACATGTTGCTTTCAAGCACGGGATGGTGCATAGGGGGCCTCCCCCATATATCAGAGTGAGGAAATAATGGTCCATAGGGGGCCTCCCCCATTTACGAACCCAACGCGCTTTCAACTCGGCGGGTATCAGCTGGTTTCAACCTGCACCGCCCTACCGTGACACTGGTGAACATGGCGCGGTCGATGACCCACAGGCGCGACACCGCCGAGGCTTGCACCGTGGACGGGCGGGGGCAGTTGTACATGAGAGTCAACTCTCCGAAGGAACTCCCCGGCCCGTATTCCAGCACCTCGCAGGAGGGTCGTTTGAAACAAGCGCTCGAACCGGGTTCGGACGACGTGCCTGCATGACTTACCTTCAGGGAGAGGGATCATACATACGCGCGAAGGAGGAGGAGGAGGAGGAGGGGGAGGAGGAG
>Ga0307489_10002325_pt1 | contig 12723 bp, 22 predicted proteins | sample SB12metaG_FD_202247 | JGI IMG/M metagenome (GOLD analysis project Ga0307489, IMG submission 202247) | Sea-ice brine microbial communities from Beaufort Sea near Barrow, Alaska, United States - SB 1.2 | ecosystem: Environmental > Aquatic > Marine > Coastal | place: USA: Alaska | collected...
AGAAGGGGCATTGAGGTGTTTAGGGGATGTTTTGAGTATCATAAACGACTCAGGTTGAGCTGAGAAGTGGACGAGTGTAAGCCCCTGCCGCTGAGGCTGTTGTCCTCGTCGGGATTGGTGTTGGGTGCGCCGTGTTTGATGTGCCCGACGACCGGCTTGGAGAAAACGAATTCTCGCCCGTGGTGCGACGCAATTCGCTGCCCGCGCAGAAAATCATCCCCACCCCCGCCGCTTCCTCCACCACCGCCGCCGCCGCCGCCGCCGCCGCCACCACCGCCGCTGCTGCCTCCAGCCAGCGCGACCTGTCCCGCCTCCCGGGATGCCAACGCGGCCGCCGCGTTGGCCGCCGCGCGGCCGCCGCCTCCCTTGATGATGGTCTCCATCTTACGTTTGAGCTCCGTGGACTTCAGGTAAGTGCTCATCTGATGCTCCGAGAAATCCGGCATGAAGGGCCAGGTAGAAAAAGCTCGTCAAGGCACAGGGTGTCGTCTAACCCAAGCAACCAAGGCGTAAAATGGAGGAGGTGACGGAGGAAGAGGAGGAGGAGGAGGAGGAGGAGGAGGAGGAGGAGGAGGAGGAGGGGGAGGGAAGGGGAGGGGGTGGATGACGTTGAGAGCATAATCTGAGCATACGCAAACTCATCATCAGCATCATCAGCATTGGCATCATCTAAGCATGAGCATCATCATCATAAGCATCGTATGCCCTGCCTGCATCTTCCCCGACAAGCTCTGGAACTTAGAGCGGTTGTTGGTGTTGCGGCGCTCGCGCATCTTGAGCATGACCTCCATCTGCACGGAGGGCGGCAGCGAGGCCAGCACCTCCGGGTCCACGTCCTCCGCGTCTGGGACCATCATATCCTCCTCCTCGTAGGGCTATGACAATGTGCGTCAAACCACTTAGCGACTTGGCGACTCAGCGGGCTACATCGTTCCGTTCGACCAATCAGAACTGTCTATTCGGACCACGTAGCACTCAAAGTCGCCAAATCTCTAAGTGGTTTGAAGCACTTTGTCATAGCTAAATCAACAAGCTCTCGCCGCGTCATGGGATGACATTCAGATCAATAAACGAGGGATGAAGATGAAAACGGGGTGGATGGCGTGGTGAGCATTGTTTACTTCTCCCTACCTCCTCCTCCTCCTCCTCTTCGTCGTCCTCGTCGTCGTCCTCCTCGTCTCCTTCGGCCCACTCGGGGTCGTCGCCTAATTCGTTCTGGTTGACGTGGTGGTCGTCGCGGTCAACCTCCATCATCTGTCGCTGTGCGTGCCGTCCCGTTCCGCCGCCGCCGCCGCCGCTCTTTTCCTTCGCCGCGATGGCTGCGAGCGCGCGCTCCGCGGGAGTGCTGCCGTCGCCGACGGGGCCGCTTCCGCCGCCGCCGCCGCCGCGGCAGAGCCGGCGGCGTTGCGCGGCGGTGACCTCCTCCGCCTCCTCCTCCTCCTCCTCCGGCTCCCACTCCTCATCATCCCCTCCATCGCCATCGCCGTCGCCGGCGCCGACGGGCTTCTTGCCGTTCACCTTGTCCCGCCGTGCCGCGGCCGCCACCCCCGCCGCCGCCCCCGCTGCCTCCTCCTCCCCCGTGAGATCGATGGAACCTGTGCCGCCGCCGCCACCACCGCCGCCGCCGCCGCCGCCGCCGCCGCCGCCATCCTCGCCGTCGCTTTCGCCGCCCCTGTCGCCATCGTCGCCGCCGCTTGCGCCGCCACCACCCGCGCTCTTGCCTTTGTTTTTGGTCTTCAGCGCAGCGTTGAGCACGCTAGATTTCATCGCGTTGAGCAGCAGCTTCTCGGCGGTGCGCCGGACTTGAGCTGTTTGGTTATCACGGACGCGGCGGCGCGCGGCGGTGGTATTTCTCTTGATGGCCGGCGTCGCGCCGTCGAAGACGAAGATCGGCGAGATGCGGTGGTACAGCAGGCGGCAGATGCGCCGGAAGAACCGCAGGGCAGGGCCCCCCGCCCACGAGCAATATTCATGTCCCAACAAGGGCTGATGGAGGCCTGACGTTTGCTCATCTTAGCAGGTCCCCAGCTAGTGCATTGGGTAAGCACACCTGTGGCTTGCGCCTTCCACGGCCAACTAACTATGTATGCACCACACGCCGTGTGCGTGCGACCTGTGTATATGTGTGTTGTCGCTCCCGAGCGTGCCGAAGCGAGTGACGAGATGGTTTCCCGACCTAAAAAGTTCGGGGTGCGTGGTGCCCATTTTTTTTGGCGATGGGGGCTTCGCGTGGCCTCACCCAAGGAGGTGCGCGTTGGGCAGCATGTCGCCGCGGTCGTCGCGCATGGCCTTGATGAACTGCACGAGCCAGATGGAGGCATCCACCGCGACGCGGCGCCCGCCCAGCGTCTCCACGTTCACGCGCCTCCCCGTGGGCTCAAGCAAGCTCCACAGCCCCTTGACACCCATGCTCGCACACCCCCCAACCCGGGCGGAGGCGTCCTCTCACACCACTACGGGCGGCACGGGCAGTTGGCGCTATCTGCTAGCTGATGACGACAATGATGCTGGCGGTGGTGGCGGTGGGCATTCTCACACCGGCGCCGCGCCCGTGGGGTTGTGACCTGAGATGCAGAGATTTCTCTCGGACGTGGCACAACCACGTAGACGGCACCCTTCCAAATTCCAGTTTCCTCCTCTTTCCGGTGAGCTCTCGTGTCTCAACGTCTCAAGGTTCTCGCTTGCAAGTGTAACCCCGTTCCACTCTTGACGCGCTCGCTCGCTGGTTGCCCAGTAGTGCGTACGCGGCACACCTCGGGGCGCGTCTCGTGCGCCGTGAGCCGGAAGGGTCGGGTGCCGGGGTGGTGGCCATGGCGTCGAGGCGTCAGCAGCCCCGTCAACCCCGTCCCCTCATCATGGTCCTCGTAGGGGCGGTGCTGTTGGCCTTCACGGGGATGGAGTGCGCAGCCGCGGCGGCCGGAACGGATGGTCGAAACAGCCGTCACGTCGCAGCGCTCGGAGGAAGCGCGGCGGTAGCGCGCCGTGAGCTGCAACAAGGACATCCCGGCGGCGACACACATGCGGAGCGGCGGCAGCGGCTCAGGGACAGGCTAAAGTCCAAGGCCACCCAGCATCATCATGCCCCCGCCCCGCCCAAGCTGGTTCCTGCCAAGTCGGCAGAGAAGCCCACCTCCTTCCAAGAAGCCCCCTCCTCACAAGAAGCCGCCGCCGCCGCCGCCGCCGCCGCCGGCAGCGGCAGCAGCACGACGCCCAGCAAGGCGGCGCCCGCCAAGGCCAGGAGATCCGGCGGGGAGATGTTCACCGGCTCCAAACGAGGAGCTCGCATGATGTTCCCCCACATCGAGGGCGCCGTGACTGACGACAAGAAGGCATGGGAGACGGGGAAGAGGTCGCGGATGTCGCCGCCGCCGCCCCGTGAGGTGGATGATTATGTGGACGACAGGCGCAAGAAGGGCCGCGCGCAGGAGGCGGGCAGGGGCTTACACTCGTTCACGGCAGAGCTCAACTTGAGCAACTCCAGGACACATTCATGAGTTAATTTGGGTTATACGGTGGACAGAGGAGCTCAAGTTGAGCTGAAATGGGAACGAGTGTAAGCCCCTGGAGGCGGGCGAGGACGAGCGGGGAAAGGCGGACCTGCGCCTCATCAAACACGCTGGGTGGGGCCTGGGGGATATTGCTCGCCACGTCATAGGCTGCCATTTAACGCCACGTCATAGGGTGCCATTTAACACGTGACACCCTCGTTCAGAGTGCCTTGGATGTCATAGACTGCCTTTCAACGCCACGTCATAGGGTGCCATTTAAAACGTGAAACCGTCGTTCAGAGAAACTTGGATGTCATAGGCAGCCATTTATCGCCACGTCATAGGGTGCCATACAGAGTGCCTTGGATGACGTGGCGAGCAATATCCGTGAGGCCCTAAGACGGGGCCCGACCCGAGCACGCTCCTCGACCAGTCACGGCAGCAACCCGTGGACGGGTCCACGCGGCACGGCGGGGCGAGCCCGACGGCGGCGGAGCGGCAGTGCCTGCACGGGTACCCCAGCGCGTCCAAGGCAGGGGCTTACACTAGTTCTCATTTCCGCTCAACTTGAGCTGACTTTGCCCCTTTCCGCTTAGTTTTAGCTTACCTTGTCCCCCACATGACCCAAATTAATCGGTGGATGTGTCCCGAAGGTGCTCAAGTTGAGCTCTAACGTGAACGATGCGTTCCCGAAGGTCCTGAAGTTGAGCTCTGAAGTGGACGAGTGTAAGCCACTGGTCCAAGGTGGGCACGTGCGTGTGCAGCCACGGGTGGGGCGGCGCGCGCTGCGAGGTGGACCTGGTGCCGTCGTGCGACCGCGACGCCACCTTCGCGTGCCACAACGTGGTCCTCGGGGTCGTCCTGGTAAGGTCTGGCGCCACGTCATCCAACGCAGTTGAACCCTCGTTTCTTGACTTACATAGCATCCTATGACAGGCGGACATTGCTCGCCACGTCATCGAAGCGCATTTCCTGGCGGATGTTGTCCGCCGCGTCATCCAACGCAGCTGAACCCTCGTTTCTTGACTTAAGTACCATCCTATGACAGGCGGATAATGCTCGCCACGTCATCGCCGCGCATTTCGGAACCTCTTTTCTTGAACTAAATGGCATCCTATGACGCGGCGAGCAATATTTGGCAGGCCGTAGGTCCTGGCGCACCCGTCGTGCGCGTGCTATGCAGAGTGCCGCGCCGTGCTCACGCACCACTACGGAAGGGGCTTACACTCGTTCTCTTTTCCGCTCATCTGAGCTTACTTTGTCCATTTCCGCTCAACTTAAGCTTACTTTGTCCCCCATATAACTCAAGTTAACCCGTGGATGTGTCCCGAGGGTGCTGAAGTTGAGCTCTAACGTGAGCCATGTGTTCCGGAAAGTCCTCAAGTTGAGCTCTGAAGTGAGCGAGTGTAAGCCCCTGCACTACGGCGAGGACGACTACAAGTACCTCTGGCAGTCAGCGAGAAAAGTCAACAAGGGCGGATGCGTGAAGGACGGCGAGCTGGTTGACCCCGAGGTGGGGCCGCGGGCCGCGGAGGTGTTCAGGGGGTGTTTAGGGCGTGCTCAAAGGGTGTTCATGTGGTTTTCAGGGGGTGTATAGGGGGTCATAGGGGGTGTTTCAGGGCGTGCATAGGGAGCGTATAGGGGGTGTATTTGGTTTGTTTAGTAGGTTGGGCCGCGGCCGCTCGTCCGCTTACGATTACACGGTTATGATTATGATCATGAGCATACTCGCCACGCCACCCACCATGTTAGCGTTCACCCGACCCTCGTGCATTGACTTGAATGCCAGCCTGTGACACCCACGACGTAGCGTGAAGCCGGCGGTGATGCGTTGAATTAAATGCCGTGCTATGACGCGGCGAGCATTGAGGTTACTGCGGTGCTATGACGCGGCGAGTATAGGCCAATTTCGGTATATCCTTTCCCGCGCCGAGCGCTGACGCGTTGCCCGCAACTGTGTATGGGGATTCAACCTGGCGCCCGCTGTCCTGCGCGGAGCGCTGACGCTTTGCCCACAACTCTGTATGGGCATTTCACCCAGGCGATATATCGAAATCGGCCTGGCGCCCACCGCCCGGCCCTTGTTCAAGAACGGCGACAACAAGTACCAAAGCGCGGTGGACACGGTTCACGTGATCACGAGCGTCGACCAGTGCGTGAGCGAGTGCGGCAGGGGTTTACACTCGTCCACTCTTCAGCTCAACGTAAGCACTTTTTGTCCCATGTGGTGGGGTGCTTTGCTAGTCTCAGTGACAGAAACGGCTCAGGTTGAGCAAAGATATGGACGAGTGCAAGCCCCTGGAGTGCGGCGGGCGCGGCGTGTGCCGCATGCACGCGTGCGAGTGCGGCGCGGGGTGGGCCGGAATGTGGTAGGGCGGTGCAGTTGACCCTATCAAACCCACGTTGAAAGCGCCCGAACTAAGCGCTTGAAACTGTAATCTGACAAACCGCTGTTCAGGTTTGCGTTCAATTTCAATTTGCGCCGCTACAATGTGGTGCCACTTCACCGCCACAGAGGTAGGGCGCTGTAGGTTGACACCGGGTTGACCGACCGCGCTTGGTTTCGCACTTCAAGCTAAAATGGTATTTCCGCTTTCAAACTTTGCTTTCAACTTCAACTTGCGCCACTACACAGAGGTGGAGGCCGCGGGGCGCGGGACGCTGCTACCAGGTTTCGGCGACAACAACATGCTGTCGATCGAAGCCTTGGTAAGGCGGTGCAGGTTGACCCGTTCAAACCCACGTTGAGAGCGCCTGGAAACAATCGCTTGAAACTCATGTGTGATGACCCGCTTTGAAACTTTGCTTTCAAGTTCAACTTGCGCCTCTACACCTTGGAGCTACCCGCCACGGTGGCGCAGCCTATGATTGCTAAGTTTTACGGGCCCCAGGCAGGGACAAGGACAAGTAAACAACGCTCAATGCACGCCGCGTTATCGGCATCGCAACACCACATGTTGGACCCACACTCCTTGAAGATTGAATGAAATGAAACTCCATGATGTGACGTTGCGAGCTTGTGATGGGACGTGACACTGACCCCAGGTCAACGTCTACGGCGCGACGCACGAGTTTGTGGAAAACCTGCTTATGACAGATAATCGCGAACACCTACTAGCGCCCGTCAAGGCACCGGTGAAACTGGTGCCGTTCTTCCCGATGGACAATGTCGATAACATCGGGCGGCCGCTGCCGTGGCAGGGCGGTGCAGGCTGACCCTATCAAACCCAAGTTGACACCGCCTGGAACTAAGCGATTGAAACTAAGTATTGATATACTGCTTTCAACTTCTGCTTTGAAATTCAACTTGCGGCGCTACACTGTGGATGGAGCGGCTCATGCACCACATGCCGCAGCCCGACGTGCCGGACGCGTGGTACCTGTGGGCAGGGGCTTACACTCGTTCCCAATTCAGCTCAACTTGAGCTCTTCTATCCACCGTACAACCTGACTTAGCTCATGAACGTGTCCTGGAGTTGCTCAAGTTGAGCTCTAATGTGAACGAGTGTAAGCCCCTCGCTGCGGGTGACCAATCAGGACCGGGGGATGTGCGCGCACCCGGGGCTGCGCAACATGCTGCCGGACCGCTCGGTGGCAGGGGCTACACTCGTCCACTTTTCAGCTCAACCTGAGCCCATTCTGACACAAAATGCACCATCAACACCCTCCAATAGCCCCCAAGACCCCCCAAACACCCCCAAACACTCCCTACGTGCACCCCCTATCCCACACAACGCGCTTACGTTGAGCCGAAAAGTGGAGGAGTGTGAGCCCCTGCTCCGTGGTGCTGTCCTCCTTCGGCCTATACGCCATTGGTGACCTGGAGTGCTTCTACCCGGACCGCGATGTGGTCATCCCGGCCTTCAAGCGCAACCTGGGTAAGGTGGTTCAGGTTGAACCGATGAGACACGTGTTAGAATCGCCCGGATCACTGCTCTTGAAACTAAATTATAATGGACCCCTTTCAAGCTTTGCTTTCAAGTTCAACTTGCGCAGCTACACCTGGGCGAGGCGCGGGCGGAATACTACACGGAGGATCTCAAGAACCAGCCGGACAGCGCGCTGCTGTTCTTCGCGGGTAGCCTCAAGGCAGGGGCCTATACTTGTCCACCTTTCAGCTCACCAGAGCCGTTTCTGACACATAAACGCACTCTGAACACCCCAACCACCACTTGACGACCCCTGAACACCCCCTAGACAACCCCTACTCGCACCCCCTATCCCATTGAAAGCCCTTACGTTGAGCTGAAATGTGAAGGAGCGTAAGCCCCTGCCTGAAGGCGGTCAACCCGCGGTGCATGGGTGACTCGCTGCTGCGTTCGGACTGCGACTCGGCGTACAGCCAGGGGGTGCGGATGTATATTGTTAGTAAGTACAAGGTAGGGCGGTGCGGGACGGACCGATGAAACCCACGTTGAAAGCGCCCGGAACTAAGCGCTTAAAACTTTGATATGATGAACGGCCTTTAAACTTTGCTTTCAAATTCAACTTGCGCCGCTACAACAAGGAGGAGGAGGGGTTCAAGGTGAAGGGCGAGGTGGATATGATTAGTGAGGAGATGCAGCGCGCGAAGTTCTGTTTGGTGGCGGGCGGGTACGGGTTCGACATGCGGCTGTACGACGCCGTGAGCCGCGGGTGCGTGCCGCTCATGACGCAGCATGACACGTGGCAGCCGCTGCAGCACGTGCTGCGGTACGACCGCTTTGCGCTGCAGCTCAAGGTGGGGCGGTGCAGGTTGACCCTATCAAACCCACGTTGAAAGCGCCTGGAATTGAGTTCTGAAAACTTAAATATGAGAAATCGCTTTCAATTTCAACTTGCGCCGCTACATGAAGAAGCAGGACCTGATGCACCTGCGCGAGGCGCTGGAGGCGGTACCGCAGGCAGGGGCTTACACTCGTCCACTTTCAGCTCAACCTAAGCCGTTTCGGTCACGCCTCCCCGTGTCCCCCTGTCTAATAGACTGGGGGGAAATCATGCACCCAACGTATCGCACAACATGTGCTTACGTTGAGCCGAAAAGTGGACGAGTGTAAGCCCCTGGCCGCGGGCGGTCCACGCCCAGAAGGTTGCGAACCTGCGGCACGTGTTCAAGGCTTTCGCGTGGCTGCCCGGGGCGCTGGGTCTAAACGGCCGGGCGATGGCGTTTTACCACATCATGACCGCGGTGGCTATTGTGACGGGGCTGGACTTGCCGATGTACGTGCGGGAGATGATATGCAGCGAGCACGGGGAGGAGTTCGTGCTGGGTCTATTGACTCGCGAGGCGCAGGTGAAGGTAGGCCGGTGCAGGTTGACCCTTTCAAACCCACGTTGAAAGCGCCTGGCATTTAAGCTGTTAAAACTGAAATATGATAAACCGCTTTCAAATTTTGCTTTCGAATTCAACTTGCGCTGCTATATGAAGGTGCTGCCGTGCACCATCGAGGGCAGGGTGATCGAGGTCCCCCCGGAGAAAGCGGTTGGGTCGGTCGGCGAGGAGGAGACGGCGAGGCGGTCGGAGGACCTGGCGAGGAGCCGAGAGGAGAAGCAGGGGCGGAGGCCGGACCACGCGGTGAGCGCCGCGAAGCACTTCGGCTACGACAAATAGTTCTAGGAGGTAGGAGAGCCGAGCTACTAGACAGGGCTGCGCTGCATATTATAACGCCTATAGAGCTAGCTAGAGGGAACCGAATATCATATTCATGGAGTTGGCAGGTTGGAGATGAACCCCCCCTCGGTGGGCTGGCCCGCCCTAATGTAACACGTGCTGGGGAGTCCGATGTGATTTGACATCCACATTGAATCACGGCGCCGCTTCGTATTTTAGAAGTTGCAGGCGCACGCGCGAGAGCTCCGCGTCCTTCTTCTCCACCGTCTGCTCCATGAACGCCAGCAGCCCCTCGCAGCAGGGCCATTGAGGATGCGGACTGGATTCGGATGCGGACTGGATGTGGATTCGGATTCGGAAATGGACTCGGATCTGGACTCGGATTTGGAACTGGACTCGGATTTGGAACTGGACATGGAATGTGTCCAAAATGGTGACTCATCAGACAAATATCCGGCGCCGGTGCCTCACTCCCTGCAGTGAACGCTCACACAGACGCGCGGATGAGGAGGAGGAGAAATGATTCAACGGCGGTTCAGTGCATGTTCAGAAGACCCCCCTGCCTTGTGGGACTCCTCCAGCGCCCACACCACCTTCTCCATCTCCTCCTTGTGCCGCACCTTCAGCCAGGGGCTTACACTCGTCCACTTCTCAGCTCAATCTGAGCCGTTTCCGACACAAAACACACCCGAAACGCCCCCTGATACCCCTGGACACCCCCTAAACACCCCCTGAAGAACCCCTAAATGCAGCCCCTATCCCACACAAAGCGCTTACGTTGAGCCGAAAAGTGGACGAGTGTAAGCCCCTGCCTTCAGCGCCTCCATCTCCGCCGCGCGCTACGGCCTCACGCACATTGCTCTACATGTCGTCGGATGTAATTTACCTCAAGACACGAGGATGCAAACGTGTTGATTACGTGGCGAGCAATATCTGCCAGGCGATACCGCTACCGTGTTGACGTCCCCCGCCGGCGCCGCAGCCACCTGACGGCAGGGTCATGGACAACAAAGCACTCGCTCCGAGATCAGAGCATGACTACCTTCAGGTTGAATGCTCATACGGACATGCGGACTCGATACGTCGATTCAACGTCGGTCGCGGTCGAGTGCTTGTTCTCAACACCCCCCCCTGCCTCAGCGCGTAAAGCATCGTTTTGCGCGAGGAGCACGGACGCCTCCTTGGTCTTCTCATCGAGTCTATCTTGGAGGGACACCGCCACCCTCTGTCGCCATTGCGCCTGCGCCTCTAGCTCCGCCTCGAGCGATCGCAGGCTCCACTCGTTGTCGCGCGCCGCGGCGCGGTTATCGTCCCCGTGCGACGCCGCGGCTGCTTTCGAGGCAAGCGCCTCCACTTTCAGCGCCTCAGCCTCCTTCGTCGCGACGTCCAGCCGAGCCTGGAGGGACACCGCCACGCCCTGCCGCCACTGCGCTTGCGCCTCCACCTCGGTCTCCAGCGTCCGGAGCGTCCACTCGTGCGCGCGCGCTTTATCGAAGCTCTCGGAGGCGTCGGCGGCTTTAGCCGCGTCAGCCTCAGCTTTCGCATCGAACGCCTGTTGCTTGAGCACCTCAGCTTCATTCGTCTTGGCATCCAAACGGGCTTGGAGGGACACCGCCACGCCATTTCGCCACTGCGCCTGCGCCTCTAGCTCCGCCTCGAGCGATCGCAAGCTCCACTCGTTGTCGCGCGCCGCGGCGCGGTTGTCGTCCCCGTGCGACGCCGCGGCGGCACTCGCGGCGAGCGCCTCTTGCTTGAGCGCTTCAGCCTCCTTCGTCGCGACGTCCAGCCGAGCCTGAAGAGACACCGCCACGCCCTGCCGCCACTGCGCCTGCGCCTCCACCTCGGTCTCCAGCGTCCGTAGCGTCCACTCGTGCGCGCGCGCTTTATCGAAGCTCTCGGAGGCCACGGCGGATTTCGCCGCGTCAGCCTCGGCTTTGATAGCATCGGTCTCCCGCGTCTTATCTGCTAGTTGTTGTTGGAGCCCGCGAATCGCTTCCTCGTAGTCCCGAGCGACCGGCGCTACCCCCTCCCGCGCACCGTCGCCGCTCATTTTCAACATGCCGCAGGGGATATCGTAAGTCCACACGTATGGTGAGCTCGCCGTACACGAGTTGTTTTCGCGTCAGCCTTGTGGAGTCTTCGCGCGGCGGCGGCGGGCGCGGGTCGGCGCCAACGCCAGGGATATATTATCGTCTTATCGTATATCCCCCATCGGATCCGGGCAGAATGCAGCGTGCTGACGAGGCAGATTCTGGATTATCGCTGCCAACCAGGCCCTTCGTAATTCGTTGGACCCAACAATCCACAGCTTCGACGTCGCCTCGACACTGCACGACACCCAGGCCGCTCTCCTCCCTCCTGCTCCTTTCCAAGCCTCCTTCCCAACAACCTCACAGACGTCAGCCAAAATGTCGGCGTGCGTGCTTTCGGTGTTCGCCCCCGCCGGCGGTCTCGCGACCCTGAGGTCGGCGAAGTCCTCCCGGTCCGGGGCGCGCCGCTCCGTCCGCTCCCATCGCGCCACGGTCGCCATGGCCGAGAAGAAGGAGGAAAACAAGGAAGCGCCGCGCGGGTTTCCTGGGTGCGTCAGACGCCATCCTTTGACCGCCGCCTTCCAAGGCCAGCTACCACGCCGCGCTCGTCCTCCCTAGGGATATCGTCCATTCCATTTCAACAAACCATTCGGGAACCCTAATCCTTTCCTCCCTCCCTCCCTTCCCCCAGCGGCGGCGGTTCCTCCTCCTCACGTGGACCCGGGGCGGCCCCTCTGCGTATGGAGACCGGGGACCAACGCAAGTTCGGTTACGGTGGCGACGGTGGTGGTGAGTGCCCCTCCCGTGTGCCCCGTTCCCGCCTTTGCGTTTGGCATCAAACGATGTTCTCTTCTTTCCGGGTGGAGACGCAGTCATTCCTGACGCTGATGCGGCACTTCCCAACCAACTCCCACGTGCTGCAGGCGGGGGGGGGGTGGTCCGGGGATGACGGTGACGGCGATGACGGCTGGGAGCCCGGCGGTGATGGCGACTCGGTGCGTCCAATGCCGCCCCATTCCATCACCTGTCAACCCACAATCCAACAACCGACACGCCCAAAACAGTTTCCAAAACACGACACCTGGGGTCCCCTATCCGCTGTTAACCGCCGTGCCCCCTCCCTGCCACCCCCCGCCTCCCCCGCTCCACCCGCCGCATCGCACGGTCCGGTAGCCCAGCACGGCGGGGCTGGTGACCCTGGTGGCGGCGGGGGCGTGGGCAGGGGCTTACACTCGTCCACTTTGCGGCTCAACGTAAGCGCTTTCTGTGGGATAGGGGGTGCATTTAGGGGCTGTTTCGGGGGTGTTTGGATGTGTTCTGGGGTATTACAGGGTTTTCAGGGTGTGTTTTGTGTCAGAAACGGCTCAAGTTGAGCTGAGAAGTGGACAAGTGTAAGCCCCTGGGCGTGGGCGCTGTGGGAGTACAAGCGGCCGGGTGGCGTGCTGAACCCGCAGACGAAGGAGGAGAGGCGGGAATGGTGGGCAGGGATAATAAATAACGGGGTAGATCAGGCCCCTCCTAGAAGGGGAAAATAGGTCAGCTGGGCCTTTTCTCGACGATTCAAGGCCGCCGACGCCACTTCAGACACGCACGCACGCGCCCGCAAGCATGTCGC
>Ga0307489_10002326_pt1 | contig 12721 bp, 25 predicted proteins | sample SB12metaG_FD_202247 | JGI IMG/M metagenome (GOLD analysis project Ga0307489, IMG submission 202247) | Sea-ice brine microbial communities from Beaufort Sea near Barrow, Alaska, United States - SB 1.2 | ecosystem: Environmental > Aquatic > Marine > Coastal | place: USA: Alaska | collected...
CAGTGCCCAAAGTTCTCGGAATACTCCGGCATTCTGGAATTGCCTAAATTGCCGAAAAGACTGGCGGCCTAATCCGTGCCCCCCTACCTTAATGAGCACGGTGGCCTTCTCCGCCTTCAAGTGCTCCGCCTCCGCCCGCTCCTGCGCGCGGATCACCTCCTCCTCCTTCTCTTTAATCGCAGACATGGCTTTCGCCCCCTCACAGGAGGGTGGTTCACAACAACGACCTGGGTTCGAGTCGTCGTTCTCAATAGGCCGATTTCGGTATATCGCCTGGGTGAATGAAATGCCCATACAGAGCTGCGGACAACGCGTCAGCGCTCCACGCGGGAAAGAGGGCGCCAGGTTGAATGCCCACACAGAGTCGCTCCCAAAGCGTCAGCGCTCCACGCGGGAATTGAATTACCGAAATCGGCCTATACCCCCCCTACCATCCATGGGGGAGGATGCGGCGAGTGTGTATGGGTACACTGGTACCCTATGAGCAAACAGTGAGCTTGTCACGTACTCCCCCTGCCTCCTCGTCCAGCCGCGTCTGCACGCGCTCCTTGAGGGTGGCCAGCCGGTGGTTCTCCGTCTTCTCCTTGATGTAGCGGCGCAAGTTGAATTTGAAAGCAAATGTTCAAGGCGGTTCATCATGTTATAGGTTCAAGTGCTTAGTTCCAGGCGCTTTCAACATGGGTTTCATAGGGTCAACCTGCACCGCCCCACCTTGAGCAGCTCCTTGGCCACCTTGGCCTTGTACCAGGGGCTTACACTCGGCCACTTTTCGGCTCAACTTGAGGACCTTCGGGACACAGCGCTCACCTTAGAGCTCAACTTGAGCACCTGTGGGACACATTTACGGGTTGATTTGGGTTACATGGGGGACAAATTAGAGCTTGACTTGAGTGGAAAGGGGCAGAGTGAGCTCAAGTTGAGCAGAACTGGGAACGAGTGTAAGCCCCTGCCTTGTACCGCTCGAACTCCTCCTTCTGCTCCTTGTCGAGCGCGGCCTGCTGATCCACCCAGCTGTAGCGGCGCAAGTTGAGTTTGAAAGCAAAGATTTAAAGCGTTCTCTCATGTTCTTGATTCAAGCGATTACATCCGAGTGCTTTCAACTTGGGTCTGATTGGGTCAACCTGCACCGCCCTACCCAGCGCTGGTGCGCGGCGCGCACGACGGACGCCGCCTGGCCCCGCAGTTCCGTCTCCATCTCCTCCTTGTCCTTCGACAGTTGCAACTGCTGCGCCGCCCACGCCGCCTCCTTCTGCAGGCGGTCGATCTCCCACCGCCGCCCCAGCTGAAGCGGCGCAAGTTGGAACTGAAAGCAACACTTGACAGCAGTTCATCATATTCCAGTTTCAAGCGCTTGGTTCCAGGCGCTTTCAACGTGAGTTAGATAGGGTCAACCTGCACCGCCCTACCCAGCTCCGCCTTCTCCTCCGCGCCCACCTTGATGGCCTGCGCCGCCACCTCCTGGCAGGGGCTTACACTCGTCCACCTGTCAGCTCGACGTGAGCGCTTTTGGTGGGACAAGGGGTATTTAGGGGGCGTTGAGGGAGTGTTTAAACCCAGTCTCCGGTGTGACTACCTCCTGAACCCCCCGAAAGCAGCCTCTCGACCGATCAGGGGCGCGGGAGAATGATGGAATGTCCAGTGACCAATCAGGGACGGTACACATTTACGTTCAGAATTGGCGAGAAACGTGCAAACAATCCATCCAATCTAATCAAAGTAAATCACTCTCTCGACCAATCATATGAGGGCCTTCAGCGTTACACGTAACGCGGAGACTGTTTTTAATGCGGGGTCGGAGGGGGTGTTCAGGGGTTTAGGGGTTGTGTTGAGTGTCAGAAACGGCTCAGGTTGTGCTGAAAAGTTGACGAGTATAAGCCCCTGCCTCCTGCGTGCGCTTGGCTGCCTCCGCCACCACCTCCGACCAGGGGCCTACACTCGCTCACTTCTCAGCTCAACCTAAGCCGTATGGGTCACACCTCCCCGTGTCCCCCTGTCTGATAGACTGGGGGAACATCATGCACCCAACGTATCCAACAAAATGTGGACGAGTGTAAGCCCCTGCCTCCGACCGTTCCAGCTCCGCCGCCGCGCCCCGCTCCGCTGTCAGCCGGTCGTTGTGCTCCTTCGCCGCTCTGCACGGCCGCAGCTTGCAATTGAATCCAAATCTGACCGCAGTCCATCATACATTCAGCTCAAGCGCTGAAACCAGGCGCTTACAACGCGGGTTTCAATAGGCCGATCTTTTCGGTATGTCGCTTCCCGCGCCACGCGCCAAGCGCTGAGGCTTTGTCCGCAACGCTGTATGGGCATTCAACCTGGCGCCCGCTCTCCCGCGCGGAGCACTGATGCTTTGCCCGCAACTCTGTATTGGCAGTTCACGCAGGCGATATATCGAAATTGGCCTATTTGCAGCACCCCACCGTGATGGCCAGGAGCTGCTGCGCCTGGTCCTGCGCCTGCGCCAGCATTGCGTTGGCTTTCAAGAAATCAGCCTCGTTCTTTTTGGTCTCAGCGTGGAGCCGCAAGTTCTCTGCGCGCAGAACCTCAACCCAGGGGCTTACACTCGTTCACTTTTCAGGTCAATGTAAGCGCTTTCTGTGGGATAGGAGATGTGGTTAGAGGGTGTCTAGGGGATGTGTAAGGAGTGTTTTGGGGTGTTTTGGGGGTGTTGGGGGTGTTGGGGGGCGTCAAAGAGTGTTCGGGGGTGTTTTTGTGGCAGACACGGCTTAGGTTGAGTTGAAAAGTGGACAAGTGTAAGCCCCTGCTTCAACCTCGGTGGAGCGCGAGTTAGTGACTTGGTCCGCGGCGGTTTCGTGCTGCGCCGCCAGGGCCTTCACCGCCGCCAGCCAGGGGCTTACACTCGTTCACGTCAGAGCTCAACTTGAGCAACTCCAGGATACATCCATGAGTTAATTTGGGTCATATGGTGGACAGAGGAGCTCAAGTTGAGCTGAAATCACTTGTTCATGTTAAACCTCAAATTGAGCAGCTTCAAGACACATTGATGAGTTAATTTGGGTCATGCGGTGGACGGAAGAGCTCAAGTTGAGGTGAAATGGGAACGAGTGTAAGCCCCTGCCGCCAGCTCCTGCACCGCCATGGTGTAGCGGCGCAAGTTGAAATTGAAAGCAGCAGTTGAAAGCAGTATATCACACTTTAGTTTCAAGCGCTTAGTTCCAGGCGGTTTCAACTTGGGTTTGATAGGGTCAACCTGCACCGCCCTACCATGGATTTGTAGTGCGCAAATTCTTGCTTGTTTGCGTCCTGCACGCTCTTAATCTCCGCCTCCTTCAGCGCCGTCTCTGTCTCCTCACGCCAAGGCCCGTGTGTAATTGGTCCAGAGAGTGGTTTACGAAGATGTGAATGGTCCAGAGCTCAAGAGCGTGGGTTGCTGGATGTGATTGGCAGTAACAGTAGTACCATATGTGTGATTTGTCCAGAGAGTGGGTAACTGGATTGTGATTGGTCGAGAGAGTAAGTTGCTGGATGTGATTGGCTGTAACAGTCGTATCATGTGTGTGGTTGGGCCAGAGAGTGATTTACTGAGATGTGATTGGCTGTAACAGTCGTATCATATGTGTGATTGGTCCACAGAGTGGCTTACTAGGATGTGATCGGTCAAGAGAGTGGGTTACTGAGATGCGATTGGCTGTAACAGTCATATGATACCGCACCCTACCGCCGCCATGAGCTTCTCCTGTAGTAACGCGATTTTCTGCTCCAGGTTACCGGCGGCCATGGCGCTCTCGTACGCCAGTTCCTGCTCGCGCTGTTTCACCTTGCTGTAGCGGCGCAAGTTGAAACCGACAGCACACTTTGAAAGCACTTCATGAGATTCCAGTTTCAAGCGCTGAAACCATAGGCGCTGTCAACACGGGTTTTGATACTGTCAACCTGCTCTGGCCTACCTTGCTGGCCGTTTCCAACTGCGCGTTCTGCAGCTGTTTCTCCTGCGCCGCCAGCGTCTGGCCCATGATGTAGCGGCGCAAGTGGAATTTCAAAGCAACGGTCGAAAGCGGCTCATCACATTTCACTTTCAAGCGGTGAAACCATGCGTGCTTTCAACTCGGGCTTGATAGGGTCAAGCTGCACGGCCCTACCATGACCAGCTTGTCGTGCTCCATGTCCCGCGCCTTCTGCTGCCCCTCCTCCGCCAGCTGTGCCAGTTGGCTCATCTCGTTGCCTCTATCATATAGCTCCTCCTGGCTGGAGGACAGGCGCTGCGTCGCCTCAATCGCCAGGGACTGCTGCGCTAGAGCCGCTTGCCTCTGCTGCGCCATGCGCTCCTGGTTCGCAAAGCGCTCCTCCTCCAGGCGCTGCTGCGAGGCGAGGTCGGTCGCCTGCCGCATGCGCTCCGCCTCCCGCTGCTGCTTCTCCTGCCGGTAGGCCCAGGCTGAATATGCTTTTTCTTTTGCCCAAATTTCCTATGCTTGATTCCCCAAATTCAGCCTTTTATGCTCGGATTATGCCCAATTATGCCCAGTTATGCCGACTATTTGCCCAAAGACTGCCGAAAGTAATGTCGGCATATTCCGCCTGGGCCTACCTGCAGGTCTGCCGTGTGCTGCGCGAACCGCGTCTGGTCGCGCAGGCGGACGCGCTGCACCTCGTGCTGCATCGCCGCCTCGCGTTCGCCGTACTCCTTGTCCAGCTCCGCCTTCGCCGTTTTGATGTCGGTTGCCGTCAAGTCAGGCCCGGTATCACACCGGGGTGTCATTGGTATCGAATCGGTCCCGGGTCGTATCGGGCGGATTCGGGTGAATTGCTGGACCCCAGACTTGGAATCCGCCAACCCAGTATCAAATTGAGGTATGCTCAGCATCAAACGGAGGTGTGTTTGGAATGAAATGGCCAAAGTGAGTCGCGTGATGCTACGAAGGATGACCAGCGTGGCGCGAAGTGAATGATACCGGCCCGCACCATGTTTTCGAGCAGTCGCAGCTGCATCTCGCCCAGCTCCGTCTCCTTGGTATAGCGGCACAAGTGGAAATCGAAAGCAAAGTTTGAAAGCGGTTCGTCACATATCAGTTTCAAGCGCTTAGTTCCAGGCACTTTCAACGTGGGTTTCATAGGGTCACCCTGCACGGCCTCACCTTGGACTGCTCAAGCCGCTTGGACAGCGTGATTTTGCGGTCGTTCAACGCGCGCTCCTTTTCGCGCAGGCGTTTCTCGCGCGATGCCAAAGTTTTCATGAGCCCGGAGCGCGACTCCTCCACGGCGTCCGTCTCGTCTTGCGTCTTTTTCATCTCCTCGTTGTAGCGGCGCAGGTTGAATTTGAAAGCAGAGTTTGAAAGCGGTCCACCATAGTTCAGTTTCAAGCGTTGAAACCATGCGCGCTTTCAACTCGGGTGTGAGAGGGTCAACCTGCGCCGCCCTACCTCGTATTGCTTCATGAGCTCCCTCTCCTGCGCCTGACTGTAGCGGCGCAAGTTGAATTTGAAAGCAAAACTTAAAAGCCGTTTATCGTATTTAAGTTTCAAGTGTTTAGTTCCAGGCGCTTTCAAGGTGGGTTTGAGAGGGTCAACCTGCACTGCCCTACCTGACGCTGGCCCTGCAGCTGCGCGGTAGCCTGCTCGATGGCCTCCTCCTTGTTGTAGCAGCGCAAGTTGAATTTGAAACCAAGGTTTGAAAGCAGTTTGTCGAATTTCAGTTTCAAGCGCTGAATGGTGCATATGGGGGCTCGCCTATATATCAGAGTGAGGAAATCATGGTCCATAGGGGGGCTCCCCTATTTATCAGAGTAAGGAAATCATGGTCCACAGGGGGGCTCCCCCATTCACGAAACCGACGCGCTTTCAACTCGGGGTTCAGCTGGTTTCAACCTGCACCGCCCTACCTTGGCTAGAAGCCGCTCCTCCTCGTTCAGCGTCTTCAGGGCCGTTGCTTTGTTGCGCGCCACCTCCTCCTTCACTGTGTCGTGCGTAATCTGGATGGAGGATACAGTGAAGGGGCGATTGGTAAGTCAGTGATTGCCAAGAGTTTTTTTCTTTTATGACGTTCATCGAGCCCCGTGGCGCTTCACATGGTGAGCTTAACCAACCCTCTCCGCAATTTCAAGCGTGTTCATGTGTTCATGGAGCTGCAGAGTGTTCAAGCGAGTGGGGCAGGGACTGGTGAGTCTGTTCCGGGGGGAGAGGCGGCGGCGCGGGGGGCGGGCGCGGGGACGGTGCGGCCGGGGGCGGTCGCGGGGGCGGGGATGGCGCGGCCAGGGGCGGGGACGGCTGCGGGGGAGTGTCGGCTGACTGTGCACGTGCTTGTCCGGATGAACAGCGCGCACACTCAGACTACTCAGAGATGTGAGGCAGCGCTGAATCAGCCAGAGGCTGAGTGGTCGCGGGCGTGTCTGAACTCAGAACGAATGAGCATTCATTGCTCGAGTCAAAAAGCTTACCAGTGCTAAGGCTGGAAATAATTCAAGCCACTCCCCCCTCTCCCTAATCCCTCGCTGAGCGACGCCGCGCCGCAAGATACAAAAAATCCACACATGAAAGCTCCCTCCAATCCAAAGTCTACAATGCAAATGCCAGAGCGCACTTTTCATCACGCGATCCGTCTACGTCTGAAGCCGCCTTCGTCTATGTCACAAGCCGCCTCCGTCTATGACAGGAGCCGCCTCGCAGCGTGTGAGCTCGAATGATCGTGCAAAGTCTGCAACAATCACGGGGGGGAGGGGAGGGAGGAGGCGTGCTCTGTCAGTGGCGTGCTCTGGACAACGATTGGCCAAACTCGAACCGGGATTTGGCCAACACACTCTCTGGGCAACACGGGCGCAAGCAGCGAAACTCTCAGGTTTAGGGTTTAGCCTAAACCCTAAACTCAGCGCACACGGGCGCAAGAGTCGAGAGAGTGCTCTTGCGTCGGTGTTGCTTTCGAGAGATGTGGTCGCGAGTATCCCGGCCGAGCCTGTCGTTGACGTGAGCAGCGCCACTTACAGAGCATCCTCCCCCCACCACCTCACCCACCCCCTAACCCCTAAACCTCACACTCTCCAACCCTAAACCCTAAACCCAAACCCCTAAAAACTCCCTCTCACCACCCACCGCCCGACCCACACCCAGTCGCAAAATCCCGCAAAACCGTGCAAAACTACGCGAAATTGCTCTGAACCAAATACACGACGACTGAGGAAGACTGCAGACCGACCGATGCAACAGAGAGCTAAGCCCCAATGCAAACGAATGGGTCCTAGTGCCTAGTCTGTGGGCTCGTAACTTCTAGTAAGCTGGAGTTTGGTGATTTGGCCAAAAGTCAAATGACTTTTGGTGGGTATCACCAAACGCCTACTTACTGAGGGTAGTAAAAGATACTACATATAGTACGCTTTACAGACTAGGCACTGGGGGCTTGGCCATGCTCGCACCTTGATGTGCCTCTTGTCGTGCACCTCGTGCTCGTCGCCGCGCAGCCTGGGCTTTCCTTTGCGAGTGGAGTCCCGCTCTTGCGCCTGCGCCTCCATCTCCGACGCCTTCCTCTTCATCTCGTCCTCGGGGTACAGCCTGCCAGATGTTGCTCGCCACGTCAATAGATGGACGCTTCCATTGGGCTCCCTCTGGGGGTCTGCATGGGGGGTTTCCTGTAGGGTTTTGATCGTTAGACTTGAAACATAAGACGGAGAAATATATGCGGGATGCCATATATCGCAAGAGATGAGGGTCCAGAGGCGTGTCGATGACGTGGCGGGCATCATCTGCCAGGCCCAAGTTGAAGGTGACACGCTGGGTGCTGAACCGGCTGTGGACCTGCAACCACCACACGGGTGCCGCAATGCGTTGGATGATGTGGCAAGAGTGACACTATATGATCCGATGTCGATATGGGAGATCGATATGGGAGATCGCTATGGGAGATCGGACATCAATGAGATATCGAGATGGGATATGTGCTAATGATATGGGAGATGACAGTATCAATATGGTCGTCGCCCATATCGACATGGGATATCTTGTCACTCTGGATGTGGCGGGCGAGATCTGGCAGGCCCTACCTCAGGGCAGTCCTTGCCCGGATGGCAGTCGAGCTCCAGCTCCATCCCCTCGTGGGCGCCCCGCAGCGGCAGCGGCCGGCACTGCTCCGCGTCGCCCTCCGCGCACCCGCACTTCCAGTTGTAGTCCCCTCCGTGTTCGCGGAACTTGCAGAACTCCCAGTGGCCCTGCCCCCCCAACGCCGCGAACTAAGGGCTTACACTCGTCCACTTTCCGGCTCAACGTAAGCACTTTCTATGGGATAGGGGGTGCAATAAGGGGCTGTTACGGGGGCGTTTAGGGGGCGTTCAGAAGGTGTCAGGGGGTATAAGGGGGTATGTAGGGTATATTTTGTGTCGGAAACGGCTCAGGTTGAGCTGAAAAGTGAACGAGTACAAGCCCCTGCCGCGAACGTGCGCTCCTCCGTGTCGAAGCTGTGCACATCGTTGCCCTCCTTCCGAGCCCCCAGCCCGTGAAAGTAGTGATACGTGAGATTCTCGCCGCCCGCCGTGAACCGCTTATCGCCGTCGTGCCCCCCGCCCCCTACGCCTGCCGCGTTTATATCCAGCCCGCGCGAGAACTTCCCCAGGCCCTCCACGCCAAACCCATACACCGTCACCTTGGTGCAGGGACTTACATTCATCCACTTTACGGCTCAACGTAAGCGCTTTATGTGGGGTAGAAGGAGCATTTAGGGGTTGTCTAGGGGGTGTTTGGGAGATGTGAGGGGGTTTTAGGGGGTGCTTAGGGTATTTTTGTGTCAGAAATAGCTCAGGTTGAGCTGAAAAGTGGACGAGTGTAAGCCCCTGCCTTGGTGCACAGCTGTGTCATCATGTTGGCAGCCACCCAGCCGGAGCTGGGAACGTTCAAACCCTTGTACGGCCCGAAGCCAGCCTTGCACAGCCGCTCGCGGTACTCCTCGATGCAGCGGCGCAAGTTGAAATTGAGAGCAAATTTTGAAAGCGGTACATCTAATCTTAGTGTCAAGAGCATAGACCCAGGCGCTTTCAACGTGGGTTTGATAGGGTCAACCTGCACCGCCATACCTCGAGGACCGGCTGCGCCATGGAGCACGTCTTTGAGGAGATCCGCACGGCAAGGATGTCCGGCCGCGTGTCCGCCAGCTGCTGCGACAACAACCCGTACTCCTTCACCGACGCTCAGGGGCTTACACTTGCCCGCTGGTCAGCTCAACCTAAGCCTTTTTGGTCAATGCGCCGTTCTGTGTCCAGTTTGTGACGAGTCATGACTCACATAACTACTGAAGGTACACAACGTGTCACCAAAAGGTGCTTACGTTGAGCTGAGAAGTGGACGAGTGTAAGCCCCTGCCGACGCTCGCGTGATGAGCAGCGTCAGGTTGTCCTCCAACGGATGCTGTTCCATCGCCTTATTGCGGCTCTTGGTGGCGCCCGTGTGGTAGTTGCGCGTCCAGAGCCGGTTCAACACCCGGTGCGTCACCTTCACCCAAGGCCGTCACATAACCACTTTCAATTCAGCTCAACTGCCAGTACTTGGACCTTTAAAGCCAAGACCAATATGTTTTCGAACCGGGGTCTTGTCTTTGTATGTCATATGTAGTTATGCCAACGGGGTGGCTCAAGTGGCATCAGGAACAAACAGAGAATCTGTAAGGTAACTCTGTGGGGTAACGCAAGTGGTATCAGGCATATGACAAAGTGCGTCAAAGTGTTACGAGCAAAGCAAAACAAAGCATTGACCAATCGCAGGCTCGGAACAGTTTGATCCGAGCCTGTGGTTGGTCCATGCTGTGCTTTGCTTTGCTCATAACACTTTGATGTACTTTGTCATAACTGCGGTGGTGCAGTGGCCTGCCTTCAAGCCCACGCGCCTGGAGTAGCCCCGCAAGGGCGCCTGGTTGACCCGCACCACCGTGTCGTGGCTGTCGATGGAGCGCCCGAAGGTTGACAGTCTTAGTAGCCCCGAGTTGCCAACGATGGCGCAGCTGCCCCTTGCATGAGTGTCATTGAGAACCAACACTCGTCCAATATCGGTGCACGACTTACCTTCAACTTGAACGCCCATACGGACGCCCAGAGAGGTGGAGGAGATGGAGGCGTTTCCATGTCGGTCGAGCGGCTAGTTCTAATTGGCCCCCCTGCCAGCTCCCCTTGCGCAGCGGCGACCGCTTCACCTCCTTCGCCACCTGAGCCTTGGCGTTCGCGGTCACCGCCGCCTCCAGCGCGATGTACCCCGCATCGAACTCCTCCGTGCAGGGGCTTATACTCGTCCACTTTTCAGCTCAGCCTGAGCCGTGTTTGTCTCTGACAGACTGACCCCGACCAGCGTATCCCACAAAAGGTGCTTACGTTGAGCTGAGCTGGTAAACGAGTGAAAGCCCCTGCCTCCGTGCCCTCGACCGGGTTGGGGTTGGGCCGCCACAAGTAGTCCTTCACCGGAAGGGTGGGGAGCGGTATCCCCCGCGCGCTGGGCATCTCATCCCCCCCCGATCGCTTCGCGCACTCCACGAACCGCTTCGCGTCCAGCTTCTGCCGGATGCTCGGCCGGTCGAACCACGTTGTAGCGGCGCAAGTTGAAATTGAAAGCAAAACTTGAAAGCAGTTCATCACATTCGAGTTTCAAGCGCTAAGATACAGGCGCTTTCAATATGTGCTTCACTGAGTCAACCAGCACCACCCTACCACGTCATGACACCGTCGGGATTATCGCCGCCATTCATCCCCCCTATTCCCCCGCCACCCTCCTCTCCGCCGCCACCCCCCGAAGACGCTTCCTTCTCGCTCGCGTCCGCTTTGCGTAAAGCCTCGGCGCGCTTTTCCTTGATCGCGATCTCATCGACGCTCAGCTTGCCCCCCTTCATGGAGCGGCGCGAGTTGAATTCGAAAGCAGAATTTGAAAGCAGTATATCACACTGTAGTTTCAATCGCTGAGTTCCAGGCGGTTGCAACTTAGGTTTCATAGGGACAACCTGCACCGCCCTACCTTCATGGCGTCGGATATCCGGCCATCGGCCATCGCCAGCGCCGTCTCCTTGCTCAACCCCGCCTTCTGTCAGAGGCTTACACTCCTCCACTTTTCGGCTCATCGTACGCGCTTTCTCAGGGATAGGGGGTGCATTTGGGGGTTGTTTGGGTAGTGTTTGGGTGGTGTCAGGGTATATGAGGGAGGTTCTAGGGTGCATTCTGTGTCAGAAACGGCTCAGGTTGAGCTGAGAAGTGGACGAGTGTAAGCCCCTGCCTTCTGCAGGCGCCCGGCCAGCCAGCTTTTCCGGTCGTCGCGCGACTGCACCTTCTCGTGCCTTTCCACTTGCCAGGGCCGGGCAGATATTGCGTGCCACATCATGGGGTGCCATTGCCGTTCAACTCAGGCAACGAGGGCTCCAAAACACGTCTGGTGACGTGGCGAGCAGTATGTGCTGGACCTACACGGTCCGACCCCCTCTACCATGAGAACCTGATGGGTCAAATCGCGCCAAAACCTCGATTCTTCAAAATGGTCGATTTGAGGGGTTATTAACTCAGGCAAAGCGAAAGCCCGGCCGGTTGGTCGGTCGACAGACATCCCCGGGGATGTATCCTCCAAACCGCGTGTTTCTTATGGTAGAGGGGCTCGGCGCGAGTAGACCCCACCTGTTGCACGATTTTCTTCTCCTCCTCGGAGCGCTGCTTGGGGTCGCGAACCTCCACGCGCACCCACTCCTCCCCCACCCGCTCGAACTCCTTCCCGTCCTTCACCATCACGTGCTTATTCTGGTACTCCCCCGAATAGGGCCACATAAAGCAATGCTCGCCTCGTCATAAAATGGAGGATGGGGTTAGTTAATGCTCGCCAGGTAAGCGCTACAGGGCTCGATGACCGTTAGCATGTATTGCCTCGTCTTAACATCTGATTGAAGTCAAGAAACAAGGAGTATGACGGGGCAAGTTGTATCTACCTCTGACAATGTGGTTACTCTGGTTCGACTAGAGGACCTTTACCTCGGGAATTCCGAAGAGAGCTACCTGGCGCGGTGGCTCCTTATATCTCCCAGGCTTTGAAAAAAAAGAAAAAAAAAATCAGGCCCCGCCTCAGAAGCCGCCCAGGACACCTTCTCCTCGCCCGGGTCGTGCACAATCTCGTCCTCCTTCAGCGCCTTCGCCGCGTTGCGCGTCGCCTCCGCCTCGTCGCAGGGGCTTACACTCGTCCAATTTTCGGCTAAACGTAAGCGCATTCTGTGGGATAGGGGGTGCATTTATGAGTCGTTGAGGGGGTGTTCAGGAGGTGTCAGTGGGTATTTACAGGGTGTTTAGGGTGTCATTTGTGTAAGAAACGGCTCAGGTTGAGCTGAGAAGTGAACGAGTGTAAGCCTCTGCCTCATCGCCGCTCTCGCCATTCTCGCTGCTGATCTTGAACGCCTCTTGGAAGCGCTGCTCGATCGTGAGTTTGGCTTCCCCCTCCGACATCTCGTCGGTCCGAATCCCGCCCGCGTCGCGGATCCCGTCCTTCATCTAAGGCCTGGCATGTATTGCGCCACGTCATAGGATGTCATTTGCCTGAATGAACGAGCATAAGACAACGTGGCGGGAGGAGAGGAGGAGGGGGAGGAGGAGGAGGAGGAGGTGGGCTAGGAGGAGGAGGACTAGGAGGAGGAGGAGGAGGAGGAGGAGAGGAGGAGGAGGAGGAGGAGGAGAGAGGAGGAGGAGGAGGAGGAGGAGGAGGAGGAGGAGGAGGAGGAGGAGGAGAGGGAGGGGGAGTAGGAGGAGGGGCATTATCTGGCAGGCTCTACCTTGATGGCGTCG
>Ga0307489_10002327_pt1 | contig 12720 bp, 14 predicted proteins | sample SB12metaG_FD_202247 | JGI IMG/M metagenome (GOLD analysis project Ga0307489, IMG submission 202247) | Sea-ice brine microbial communities from Beaufort Sea near Barrow, Alaska, United States - SB 1.2 | ecosystem: Environmental > Aquatic > Marine > Coastal | place: USA: Alaska | collected...
GGCGGCGCCCGCGACCCAACTGAGGCGCGCAACTCCCTGACATGAGCTGGTTAAAAGCCCCGCAGGGGTCATTCCTGGGAATGCACCGCCGCCGTCGCGACGCTGTGGCGCCCCGTCACTTTCGGGCTCGACCATAGGCCAAGATGGCGGGGCGCCACAGCATCGCGGGGACGGCGATCCCCCAGAAACCACCCCCGCGGGAAGGTTGAAGCAACTTATTTAAGGGTGTCACGTGCCTTGGTTGGGTCGCGGGCGCCGCCGTTCGCGCATCGCGCGGCATATCGTGTGACGCCAGGGGAGTGTTCTACAGGTATTTGCCTGCGAAGCGCATGTACCGGTACCCAGCGAGTTGCACACATAATATCAGTGCTGCGCCCGTGAAATTTTAGCCGTGCGGGCACTTCAGGGAGCCAATACACGGGAACCGGCCGATTTGAACCCTCATTTCTCGAGTCAAACGGCATCCTATGACGTGGCGAGCAATACCTGCCAGGCCCAACCACGCGCACGGCGGAGACCTGAGGGCACTTGAGGTGGCGGTGGATGACGACGTCACCCGCCTTGCCGTGTCGCCCGGGGCCGTAGCCTGGGCCGTACTGATCACGCTGCATGCGGCTTCGGCACACGCGGCACGCGGTGCACGGCTCGGGCTCGGCGGAGGACGCTAGGGACCCGGCAGCTCGAGACAAGACCATATTGCCTGCCGGGTCGTTCACACGCATCTTGAACCCTCGTTTATTTGAGTTAAATGGCATCCTGTGACGTGGCGGACTACATCTGCCAAGCCCTCGATGGCGCTGACGCCTGAGGAGCGCCAGCGCAAGTTCGTCGCGGACTACGACCGGTTCGACACCACACTCACACACATTCAAACTCACACACTTACACGCTAGCAATATCTCCCATGCCCTACCCGAGTAGCCGCAGGGTCCGAAGCCGTTGAAGCCAAAGAGGCCCGAGCGCCCGTCGTCCTCAGGACTGCTGCTCTGCCCCAAGCAGCGCGGGTGTGCATGCAGAGGCGTGGTGTAGCACGCGTAGGTGACGCCCCCGGGGTAGCGTCTGGCAGAAACTGCTCAACAAGTCACAGGATGCTATTCAACTTGAGAAGGGGGGTTCCAATTCGTTGGATGACGTGCAGGGCGATCTTCACCATGTCCTACCCTGGGCAATGGCGGGAAGCGCACCGGGCCGCCCGAGCTGCGACTGCGCTCCACCAACAGCTCACCCCCGCAGAATCCTTTCAAGGGGTACTCGCTCTTGAAATCAGGAGTGGGCATCACGGCGTCGCAAGAAGCCGCGCCTACGCTGTCGCTGGCCGGAGCAGCGGCGGCGCCGGTAGCGGCGGCGGTGACGGCGGCAGCAGCGGTGACGGCGGCGGCCGCAGCGAGTTCGCGCTGGCGCCGCTGCTCGCGCCGCTTACGCTTGCGAACCTCGTCCTGATAACGCATCCGCCTTGAGGTGCGGTGCCATATGCGGGCCTCGTCGCACGCCTTGACGAAGGAGGCGTGGTAGCGCTTCACCCTCTGCCCTATGCGCTCGTCGCGCTTCTCGGTGAAGTCCGACAGCTTACAGTTGGGCAACCAGTGGTAGGTGCGGTCGCCAAAGAACACCACGAGAGAGTGGGAATCGGGGGTAGCATCCTTGCCATAGGGCCTGGCAGATACCGTCCGACTCGTCATCGACTCGTATCCGGAACCCTCGTTTCTTGAGTTGAACGGCTTCCTATGATTTGACTAGCAATATCTGGCAGGCCCTATCTTGACCTTCAGGGTGAGGGCGCCAGGCGGGAGAATGTCCTTGTGGCGCTCGCGGTGCAGCGCGATGCCGGGCCACAGCAACTCCTCGATGCCTTTGCCGAGCTTCCAGGGCGCCCAGACCGGTCGGCCGATCATCAGCGGGTCGTCCGCGTTGTCCACGTCCTCTGACCCCGAGTACACCTCCTCCTCCTGCCTCTCCTCAGCGTCAGCAGCGGCGGCGGCTGTGGCGGCGGCGGCGGTTGCGGCGGCGGTGGTAGCGGCGGCAGCGGCGGCGGCAGCGGCGGCGGCGGCGGCCTCAGCATGATTAGAGCCCTCACACGAGGGTCGTTGAGAACGAGCACTCTAACTGAGATCGGAGCATGACTTATCTTCAGGATGAGTGCTCATACAGCCGCTCAGGCTCGGTTGTCGATTCAACGTTGATCGAGTGCAGGTTCTCAATGACCCCCCTGCCTCAGCAGCAACGTCTGTCTTGAAATCCGCCGCAGCGCCCTGCGCTGTCACTGCGGTGTCCGCAGTTGCGGCAACAGGCTTGGTCTCGCCTACCCAGCCAGAGTCATCGACCAGGGCCTGGCAGATGTCATTGGCCACGTCATCCAACGCATACCGAACCCTCGTCTATTGCCAATCAAATGGCATTCTATGCTATGGCGAGCAATATCTACTAGGCCCTACCGTCTACGCCATCATTGGAGCCCCTGTCCTCATCCTCCTCAATATCGCAATTCTCAGCACCCGGCTTGCCTACCGCCGTCGCCGGCGTCGCCTCAGGAGTCAATGCCCCCATCCCCGCCCCCTCCCCTCCCCCCCCCGCAGTGCCCTCCCCTGCCCCCGCCATCCCCTCCCCCTGCCTCTGCCCCTCCCCCTCCGCAACCGTAGCAGCCGCCACCGCCGCCACCGCTGGGATGATGGATGGTTCCGCCGACGCCAAGTCCGCCAGATCCTCCAAGCGCAGCAGCTCATCGCAGTGCGGCTTGTCGCTGCCCCATCCCTCGCTGCCTGCGCTCGCCTCCCTATCGCAGGGCCCGGTACAAATGCACAAAACATATAGTGGGTGGCACGTAACTCAAGAAACGAGGGTTTAAAATGTGATGAAGCACATTTTAAGTAAATTCTGCCCTACCCCGTCCGGGTCCAGCGCCTCTAGCACGAACCCTGGGATGTCCGTGTGCTAGGGTCTAGCAGATATTGCTCTGGCCATATCATGGGATGCCAACTACCGCAAGGTTCATATGCGTATCGACGACGTGGCGGATAAAATCTGCCAGGCCCTACCGTGTGCGCAATCTGCAGCGCAGTGATGTAGGCAGTCGCGGCGTTGGAGGGAACCTTGGGGCCCTCGTGCTCGAGAAACTGCCCGAGGGGCGTGAAGGGGAGGAGCAGTGGAGTGTCGGAGCAGTCACGCAGGGCGTGGCGGCACTCCCAGGCTTCGATACCCATGTGCGGTCGGTCAACTGGATAAACGTTCCACGCCGCCTCAGGCCACGCACGCCCCTCCGAATCGTCCAGCCCTCCCAGCACCTCCTTCCGAAACGGAATGCCCAGCGTCTGGCGCTGGAACTTGGCCCCTTGTGGTAGGAGCAATGATATATTGCCCGTCACGTCATCGACACGCATTTGAAAGCTCGTTTCTTCAGTTAAACGCATCCTATGACAAAGTGCGTGAAACCACTTAGACACTTAGCAACAAGTAGTACTGAGTCGTCCAAATGGAGCGTTCTGATTGGTCAAGCGGGCATAAAGTCAGACTAAGTAGCACTAAGTCAGACAAGTGTCTAAGTGGTTTCACGCACATTGTCATATGACGTGACGAGCAGTATCTGCCATGCCCTACCGTAAGGATCCATAAGCCGCTCGCCGATCCACCGCACCTGGGGCACCGCCACGGCGGACACCACAAGGAATATCCGCACGATATCCGCCGCCTCCTCCGCGGTGATAATGTCTTGGTCGTCGTCCCCGGACTCGTCGCCCTCGCTCTCGCCCTGGCCCCCGGCTTCGCCCCCAGCTTCGCCCCCGGCTTCGCCCCCGGCTTCGCCCCCGGCTTCGCCCCCGGCTTCGCCCCCGGCTTCGCCCCCGGCTTCGCCCCCGGCTTCGCCCCCGGCTTCGCCCCCGGCTTCGCCCCCGGCTTCGCCCCCAGCTTCGCCCCCGGCTTCGCCCCCGGCTTCGCCCGCGGCTTCGCAACTGGCTTCGCAACTGGCTTCGCAACTGGCTTCGCCCGCGGCTTCGCCTGCGGCTTCGCCCGCGGCTTCGCCCGCGGCTTCGCCCGCGGCTTCGCCCGCGGCTTCGCCCGCGGCTTCACCCGCGGCTTCGCCCCCGGCTTCGCCCCCGGCTTCGACCCCGGCTTCGCCCCCGGCTTTGTCCCCGGCTTCGCCCCATGCTTCGCCCCATGCTTCGCCCCCGGCTTCGGCTCCAGCTTCGCCCCCGGCTTCCCCCCCGGCTTGGCCCCCGGCTGAACCCCCGGCTGAACCCTCGCCCCTGGCTTCGTCGACGGCGTCGCCCTGGCCCTCCGAAGAAAGCGGCGGCGCCGCGGCCGCAAACTTAGGCGTCGCGTTGTTGCAATTTGCGGTCGTGCAGTCCGGCGGTGATGGCGGCGGGTCAGACATGGCGGGTGCGGGCGGGTGCTCGTGGTTGCTGAGCGGGAGGTCGTGCGCTAAAAGGTCGTCGTCCTTAGCGTCCTTCATATGTCGGTCGAGATCTCCCGTATGGGTGATGGCGGCGCTGGTGGACACGGCAGCGGAGGCGGCGACGGGAAGCGATGCAGCGGCGGCGACGGCAACAGCGGCAACGGCGGCGTCGGCGGAGGGCGTGAGGAGGGCGGCAGCGGCGGCGGCGGCGAGGACAAAGTCAACGGTGGTCCTCGTCATGCTGTGAACCTGCCTCGCAACCTCCGTGACCAGTGCCGCGGCATCACCCCCACTTCCGCCGCCCTCGCCTTCGCCGTTGTCGGACTGCTGCGGGGTGTCACGCATGTCGCCCAGGCTCGCCTCGCGCCAAGGCATTATATGCCTCTCCCCTTTCAGGTCAACTAGAGCATCTTCGAAGCAGCAAGTGGGCTCAGAACCAGTGGTGTTAGTGTAAGAGCAGCTCAAGTCAAGTGTAAAAGGAAACCAGTGTGAGGCCCAGTGGGATGATGCCAGTGGTTCCAGTGTGGAAGCAGCTCAAGTTAAGTTCAAAGTGAAAAGGGAACGAGTGTGAGGCCCCGCCTCGGTCCAGCCGGCCGGGAAGCCCATGAGGCGCTCAGCGTCGCCCACTGCGAGCATCTCTGCAGTTCCGAGGTCTTCGCGGACCACGCACATGCGGCGCGCGTTGCGTGCGCTGAGCGTGTCGATCTCGTGCAGTATGGGCGGCCGGCACTCAGGGCCTCGCGCTCGTTCTCGATGCAGTGTCACTACCCATCTCCGAGGCGTTCATTGTAGACACTGACTGACATGACTCAGCAGGACTTGAGTGACATGACAAGCGGAATTTCAACATCAGGCATGCGTCAATGGTGCGGTCATTGTATGTTGGCTTGTCCGAGTCAGCAGCATCGACTCGACTTTCACCTGTAATGGTGAGTAGAAGACGTGAAAAGTGCCTGTGGTTTCAGGGACAAAACCACAACTGTGACGGCCTCAAGTTGAGATGAAACGGGAACGCCGCGTCAGGCCGTGCACCACAGCTACCACAGCTGTGACGGCTTCAACTTGAGCGGGAACAGGGACGCTGCATCAGGCCCTGCCGGCGCTTCTCCAATAAGTCCACGCACGCGGCCACCTTGGTAGGCTCCGCCTGCTGCGAGTCGGTGTTGAAGCAGCTGTAGCACTCATTGCCAGCTGTGTTGTCAGGGAAACAATGGGACGGGGCCGGGAGTGCGTTAGAATGCGAGGAAAAAATGGACGGGCGGGTGGTGTCGGCGAGGGTTGATGAAGTGTTGGGCAGCCGTCGGGTGCGATTAGCTAGGGCGCATCATGGTCCGATCCGCGTTCTCTAGCGGACTGTGGCGGTAATGGGGGGGGACACGATAACGAGGGTAAAACTCGTGAAAAAAACTTTGTGGATCAAGGGGGTGTTGCAGTGGCGCGGACCGTTGGCGCACTGGCCGCTGCAGCGGCCGTTCTGGCTGAGGAGGACGTCGCGCGGGTCGCCGTGGAGGCTGGCGACGATGTAGCAGCGGCGGCGGCGCTGCGGCAGTCCGAAACCTGATCCCAAGGCCCGCAAGCAAACAGCACAACACACCACCAATTCGACACTTTCAAAACACACCTTGGCGGCCTACGAGTACCTGATCCCAAACGTGCTCGAATAACACAGCTGCACACGCGCTGAAAGTAGCGAGACTCACGCAAAAGCGCCGGGTATACAGGGGCTTTCACGCGCGGGTGATGGGACAAAATGGGTGTAGAAGCAGGTTATGGCGTCGATGTTCAAGGAAAGGACGTGCGGGACACACCAGGGAGGTCGACGACGCGGTAGGCCCAGCGGTAGCCGAGGGCCTCGAGCTCCTTCACCAGATGTGCGATTGGAGGCGGCCTCGCACGACCGAGGGACGCCATGGCACAGCGCGCTGGACACAGTTATAATAAGGCGACGAACGCGGTTGTGGACGGGCTGGAAAAGTGGAAGTTGGGGAAACGGCGGCGCGACGGGGGCGGAATCGCGGTCATGTGCTTACCAGGAACAGCAGCGGTGACCCAGCAGAGGAGGGAGACGGGGAGCTCAAGCAACACCCATGGCGCCGGGCGGCACGTGAGCAGGCGGAAGATGTGCGCGTGTTCCTCGCACGCGGCGGCGCGGCTCGCTGGGCTCCACAGCTCCTCGCCCTGCCGCGCGCTGCGATCCGACGTGTCGTCGTCGTCGGCGTCGTCGCGCTCAGGCCACGACAACGCCGCGGCGACGACCTCGATTTCGGCGGGAAGCGCATCCAGCAGCGCGATGTTGCCATTCTATAGGGGCGCACGTGAAAATGAAAGCAAAGTTTGAAACCACTTTCTCGCGTATTTTAGTTTCAAGCGCGGTCAACACGGGCGGTTTCAACTTGCACCGCCTCACCTTGCAGGCGCGCTTGGGGAAAGTTGTGCCGGAGGACGCTGGCGCAGCGCTCGTCGCTCTCCACCTGCAAGACAATTTCATGCCCCGCCTGGTGCAGCCGTTCACAAGAGCCACCGCCAAAGCGCTTGCGCGGTTACACACAGTACCGTAACGGACCGCAGGGGTGGCGCGGTATCTCGTGGCGGTAGCGTCTTCGCGTTGAAGATCCCGCCGGCGGAGGCGGCGGCGATGCGTTTGCCGTTTTAGCGCCCCGTTCCAACCCTCACCCCGCGCCTCCCTCGTCACACATCACACAGCACCTCGGTCCTGGCCTTTCGCCTCTCTATTGCCCGAAGGAGTTTTTCACGGCGGCGGTGGTGAGGCGCGCGCGCTTTGGTGTTGTGGAGAGAACAGGCGAGAAGGGAACAACAGGCGCGTTAAGGTGGAGGTGGAGGATTCGGTACCCCACCCGAGGTCGAGCCCGCCGATGCCGCTGAACAGCGACGCGACCTTCATGGCACTTGTACTTTCCGCAGGGCCACCGTGAAACACGGATGCACCCTTGATTTTTCTGCTCAAAAGTGAACGAGGGGAGAGGAGGCGATTGGGCGGACACCGTGTCGCGCCGTGGTCTCCACAGTATGGATCGGGCACGCGGGGTGTGTGGCCGTCGGTCCGGAATGTTAAAAGCGCGCGTTGCGGCGTGCCGGGCGTCACTTGGCGCGGCGAGGCTTCGTTGGGTAGCTGGGTTGGGTGAAGTGGTGAAGGAATCTGTGAAACCCATTGACTCGGTATGACAAAACAACTGAAGCTATGAACTTTATTTCAATTTATCAATAGGTTTTTTTTCTGTTTTTTCTGTTTTTTCTGTTACGCACTGATTTGTGATTGGTCGAGATATCAAAATCGTCCTCTCGACCAATCACAAATCAGTACACATCAGAATAAACGGAAACAAAACATTGATAAATTGAAATAAAGTTCATAGCTTCAGTTGTTTTGTCATACTGCTCGTACTCGCAGACTTGACGACTGTGGGCTGGGCATGAGAATAGCTCTAAGGAACTTTGGTAGCTGAGAATCGGTAGCTGAGATTCTCAGCTACCGGCCCCGACCGACCCCCCATATCAATGACTCAAGGAAATAGACCTCCGTAGCTGAGAATGGGAGCCTATTCGCGCTCCATACAGATGACTCAAGGAATTAGACCTCCGTAGCTGAGAATGGGGGCCATTTGTCCAGCCGAGAGGAGGGTTCGCGATAAGTGTTTCGAGCGTGAGAACATTGCTGACGCTGACCCGCCGCCCCCGCAGCTGCTGCGGCTGCCTACCGCCGCGGTTGTCCCCACGGCGTCCGTCGCGTTCGCGGCGGCACGAGTATTGGACGCCAGGAGGCGTGCGGGGCGGCAAACCCCTCTGACGACAACGGCGTACTCGAAGCCACCCAAGTCGCGCGACTCGTAGATTCAGTAGATGCCCGTCACCGAGCAAAGCTGGCCGCCAGTGAGGGTCGCGTGCCCGCGTGTGTGCTCCGTAGGAAGCCACTGACCCGCGCACCGCCAGTACTCGCGCCGCCGCGAACGCGACGGACGCCGTGGAGATGACCGCGGCGGTAGGCAGCCGCTGCGGCCGCGGGGGCAGCGGGTCAGCGTCAGCAATGTTCTCACGCTCGAAACACTTATCGCGAACCCTCCTCTCGGCTGGACGAATGGCCCCAATTCTCAGCTACGGGGGTCTAATTCCTTGAGTCATCTGTATGGAGTGCGAACAGGCTCCCATTCTCAGCTACGGAGGTCTATTTCCTTGAGTCATTGATATGGGGGGTCGGTCGGGGCCGGTAGCTGAGAATCTCAGCTACCGATTCTCAGCTACCAAAGTTCCTTAGAGCTATTCTCATGCCGAGCCCACAGACTACTCGTACCATGCAGTTCTACGAGGGTAGCGAAAATGTTTTTCTGAGAGTTAGGGTTTTACTAACTCAGAGTTAGTAAAACACTAACTCTCATTTAGATGTCTCAGATTTCCTGCTGCGACGGACGAAAAAACAGAAAAAACGAGCTCGCGACAAAACGAGAGAAGGATGCCATCGCCGCGATGCCGCGACAGCTCCGTGCCTCTCTGCAGACTGCGCGTTTCCTAGGAGACAGTTCCGTTCCAATCGACGTTCCTGTCACTATTACTCACTGACGCACTATGCACAAACCGCGCACAATGGCGCTATGGCTGCGCCAACTCAGCACCAGGTGTGCTTGATTTTATTCGCCAAAAATACAGGTCGCATCACCAGAGCACGGTACCATCGCCGCAATGCCGCGACAGCGGTCCGCACTTCTCCTTTATATATTTGATACAGCGGTACCCCGCTGTCCGCTACCGCGGACTGCCCTGCCGGCGGCCACACTATTAAGATGTCTACTTCTTGCGGCAAGACAAAGCGGCTGTCGAAAAGAGCGGCTGTCGAGAAGAGCGGCCTACGCGTCCCGCAACTCACCCTCTCCGTATTCCCCATACCCGGCGAGCGCTGCGTGACTCGGCCGAAGCCGCGTCGGGTCTGCGCGGAACCAGAGCGAGCGATTCGTCCGGCTCCCGCTGATACCTGTTCCGCCTTGGTGGCCCTCGCGATCAGGGGTCACAATGTCGCGATGTAAAAGGCGTCCACCTCACTAACTCTCTTCGCATATTTTTTGGGGTGCACTAATCCCGGTTCGCGGATTGTCCCTTTTTCTTGAGTTAACTCGTCAATCCCGAAAAGGGCTCTGTAAAGCGCAAACGCGCGATCTGGATCTCGGTTGTCGACCGTTTGCCCTCTCGCGGAGCCGGGGCCGTCTGGCCGCCGCGCTGCTGCCGGCCGCGGCGCGGCGCTCTGGCCGCTCGACGCGACATGGCGACGCAGCATGACGACTGGACGCCCCCCGTGGATGGGGCGCCCGCCGTTGCCGGGGCTCCGTCCCGCACGCTGTCTTCAAGGGGGGCGTCGCCATCGTGCATCGTCCGCTCGACGGCTGGGGGGGCAACAGCGCACGAACGCTGGCGAGGGCGGCAAGGCGCGCGTGTTCGACTGCACGATCGGCGTGCAGAGCGTGCCCTCCATCATGCACGCGCATCCCACGTGCGCCAGCTCGCCACGAACGTCGCGCGCCCTGCTCGGGAACAGGCCAGCACCGTCACCTCTACCCCAGATGCCGATGGTGACAACAACACTGCGGTGACTGAAAGTATATTATCACAAACGGCTGAACGTTTTCAGCCCCATTTCCAAGACGCGCGATCCGGTCAACCTTCTAAAATAGAAGGTTCGTACCGGGATTAGTGCACCCCCAAAAATATGCGAAGCTCAATTAGATGTTTCGCAGATTCTGATGCGATCTCCACTGTGGTGACCCACTAACTCTCATTTAGACAAACACTAACTCTCATTAATCATTTTTGCGAGGGTAGGGGGGGAAATAGGGCATCTCGAATTCCCACGGAAACAGAACGCCGTTTTTGCGAGGTCCCCAAGTTTTGTAAAAAAACGTTGCCTGCAACAGGGATCTTTGGCGCGAGATCGACGCCCGGGGCCGTCGCCCGGCGGCTGGGAGGCGACGCCCGCGGCTCGAGTAATGGTTCGGAAGGCGCTTGCGGCGGCGACGGAGGCTCGTCAGCTCGCATCGTGCGCGGAAGGAACGAGTACCACCGCATCGCGCTGCGGGGCATTGCCAAACCAGGGGCGTTCTGGAGCTCGGGTTCGAAACGAGCAAACCGCACAGTCTCCGGCGCCCCCGAGCTGACGCTGGATACGCCGCGGGCGAGCGCTGGCGCTGCTGAATCAGCTCTCTCCGAGGAGCCTCGAGCACCGCCGGACTGCGACCCTCGCGCCGGCGCTGGTGGGAGAGGCAGGGTCAGCCTATAGGATTCAACCTCACTAGCGGTCAAATGCCCGCGCCGTTTATTCATTGATAGGAGTCTCGCTTTGAAAATACGATATTCGGATTCAGAAGGTTCGCGCGGTCACTGTGCGCGGCTGTCTGTCGCGCGCGTCGGCCGCATCTCGCGGCAATTTCACCGAACATCCTCAAGATCGCCAAAACACGCGACTGACAGCCGTTCACCGTGAGGTACGCCCTTCAAGAGCCCCCCCCGCGCGCTCGCCACGTCGTGTACGCGCGCGACGGCGCGGGCAATTCGCGTTCAAGATGCGCTTTCGCATCGCGAATCCTTGGATCAACCGATATCGGGTCAACTGCGATCAAGTGTTATTTTGGTCTCAAAAACAAAAAAGACCACCTTTCAAATCCATCATATAGCGCTGAGCGCTAATGTACTTTTTAGGCTGACCCTGACTCTTACGCGCCTCATCTCTCTCACGCGCGTCAGGACCATCGCGGAGCGCCTGTGCGGGGCATTGGCATCGGCGGCGAAAGTGGCAGCAGCAGCCACACGACACCAGGTTCAGAGGGGTCTCTTCCAGTGATCCACGTAACACGTAACATAACATGGTATGTTACGTGAGACTAGGGTCCGAAAATTTGGGCCGGTGTTATGGCGTAACATAACATGTTACGCGTAACATGTTATGTGGGTGTTATGCGGATCTGTTACGTGAAAGTGTTATGTTATGTTACGTATGTTACGTGGGATTTATGCAGTTACATGGGAGTATTGAGCAGTTCAAAGGCCAATCGGTTTGACCTCGACATCCGGTTAACCCGTCCCCTCGATTTTGGGCGATTTTGGACGATTCGGAACGGTTTTGGGTAATTTTGCCCATACGACACGGTGTAATTTGTGTTTAAGGTTTCTCGTGAGTTTAGGGTTTATGTCAGGGGTCATTTTGCCCATACGATTTGTACACCTGACGTAACATAACTGGCGTAACATAACATAACAGTCACGTAACAAACACATAACAGGTCCACGTAACTGCCACATAACATACGTAACATAGCACCATCTCGCGACCGAATGCGTTACGTGTTACGCGTAACACGATATGTTATGCGTGTTACGCCATTACACGTAACACTTTCGAAGTGTTGCGTGGATCACTGGTCTCTTCGTGGACGCTTCAATTGGGCTCCCTCTGGGGGTCTAAATGGGGGGTCTACTGTAGGATTTTGATCGTTAGACTTGAAATATAAGACGGACACATATATATATACGAGGCAGGGTCAGCCTAAACAGTGCATTAGCGCTCAGCGCGATATGATGGATTTGTAAGGTGGTCCTTTTGTTTTTGAAACCTAAATGACACTTGATCGCAGTTGACCCAAGATCGGTTGATCCAAGGATTCGCGACGCGAAAGCGCATCTTGAACGCGAATTGCTCGCGCCGTCGCGCGCGTACACGACGTGGCGAGCGCGCGGGGGGGGCTTTTGAAGGGCGTACCTCACGGTGAACGGCCGTCCGTCGCGTGTTTTGGCGAACTTGAGGATGTTCGGTGAAATTGCCGCGAGATCTGGCCGACGCGCGGAACGGACGGGCACGTACAGTGACCGCGCGGACCGTCTGAATCCGAATATCGTATTTTCAAAGCGAGACTCCTGTCAACGGCGCGGGCATTTGACCGTAAGTGAGGTTGAATCCTATAGGCTGACCCTGCCTCGTACCGAGTGGCTGCTCCTAAATGCCACCATTCAAGTTCCGAAAATCGGACCTGACCGAACAAGTTGCGTTCAGATGTATGGGCATTCGTGGTCAGGAGATCTGGACAGGGCCCCACAGACAGACCGAAACCCGGGAACAGCCGCACCCGTCCTCGCGGCATCTTCGCCGACGCCGACGCCATCGCGCGCCGTAAAGTTCGGTGACGCGGCGGCGAGTGATTGCGCAACGATGTTGCGGGCATATCATGTGCAGACGCGTTGCCCCAGAAGCGCCTTGCCAGGCCGCCTGGCGGCAGCGTATGTCAGCGACTCTGAACTTCCTCTGTCAGAAAACCCCCAGACTGACAGACAGAGAACACAATCTT
>Ga0307489_10002329_pt1 | contig 12716 bp, 15 predicted proteins | sample SB12metaG_FD_202247 | JGI IMG/M metagenome (GOLD analysis project Ga0307489, IMG submission 202247) | Sea-ice brine microbial communities from Beaufort Sea near Barrow, Alaska, United States - SB 1.2 | ecosystem: Environmental > Aquatic > Marine > Coastal | place: USA: Alaska | collected...
TAATTTGTGTCAGAAACGGCTCAGGTTGAGCTGAAATGTGGACGAGTGTAAGCCCCTGCTACGGGGAATTTGACGAGAGCGCGAGTGCGGGGCCATCTCCACCGCCCTCTCGGTAACGCGCTTAACGCACTCGTGGGAAGAGGGAGAGTGCCCGACGCCGACGCCGAAGCAAGCCTTATCGACATCGTCGTCACGGTAGGTCGGTGCAGGTTGACAGTTTCAAATCTCGAGTTGAACGCGCGCCTGGTTTCGGCGCTTGAGACTAAAATGTGATGAACCGCTTTCAAACGTCGCTTTCAATTTCATCTTGCGCCGCTACGTCACGGCGTACGACAACGATCCGCGCACAATGTTAACGCACCTGGCAGGGCCTCTCTGCCACACCCGTCCCGTATTGTTTCGTCAGACATACAGTTTCAGTGACACAAAACGGCTCACGTTGAGCTGAGAAGTGGACGAGTGTAAGTCCCTGACCTCAGGACGATGCTCCTGACGAGACACAGCAGTCGCTGCAGACACCGGACGGGTCCGGTGGGTTTACCGAGAGGGCGGTGGAGATGGCCCCGCACTCGCGCTCTCGTCAAATTCCCCGTAGCAGGGGCTTACACTCGTCCACATTTCGGTGTCTGAAAAATATTGCGTATTGTTTCGTCACGGGGTATGGCGTGAGATGACTTGCGTGGTTTGAGGGACATGACGGCTGGCCGCTGAGCTGAACTGGGGTTGTCGACCTCCCTAGCGCCTGGTCTGTGAGGTTACTGTGGGTAGTATCTCGTGCTGTATGTAGTATTTGGCCAATGGCCAAAAGTCAAATACGTATTTTGGTAATATACCAAAGAGATCACCTACTTGAACTTACTTACTCACACTAGCCTGGCACAAATGAAAATAAACTGAAATGGGAACTACGCAATATGATTCAGGCCCTGTCACCTGGAGTTGTTGCGCGCCGTCTGATTCGTGCAAGATTGGGCTTGACGAATTATGCCTGCCACGTCATCACACATATGTTAGAACCTCGTGTCTTGATATAACTCAGTGTCGGGTCTGGTATCGAAGATCTGGTAACGAATCCCACTCGACCAATCAGCACTGTCCATCTTCAGAATCTCGCCGACCGACTCGCCGACAGTCCGACCGGGTCGCGATTTCTGAGTAAATAGACCACCGATCTCGAGGAGATAAGCAGGACCGGTCCTGCTTACACTGAGTTTAACTGACATCCTTTGACGTGGTGAGCATTATCCGTCAGGCCCTAGTGCAAGGTCCACGTGTATCTCGCGACCGATGAATCAAGCAACGGACGGCATGAAGGTCGAACGTCGGATTTCACAGCAGACGATTGGCTCGCCGTGCCGACTGCGTTTCCCAAAACGGTGACGGCGGTTCCAAACACGGGTGCTGACGAAGCAACGGGATACTTCGCGCACATCGCAGACAGGGGCTTAGACTCGTCCACTTCTCAGCTCAACCTGAGCCGTTTCTCACCCTCAAAACATCCCTTCAAGCCCTAAACAACCCCTCTACCCTCGCCATCAATACCCCATAAACAGCCCCTAAACACCCCTTGTCCCGCAAGCAAAAAGCGCTCACGTTGAGCTGGAAGGTGATCGAGTGTAAGCCCCTGATCGCAGAACACTACCACGCGTTGGCGCCTTACACGGCGTTCGTTCACGACCACGTCGGCTCCTGGCATGGTCCGCCCCCCTGTCAGGTGTGTCACTAACGCCCTTTATTATGAGTTGGGACCTTTCTTGGTTGACTGTTAACTGACAAGTTGGATTTCATATGAGTATTCTGCAGTGACATAGCCCTTCTCCTTTCATTAAATGCCCCTTTTATGGGTTTTGCCCTTCCAGGCCCAGGGCCGTTCTTCCTATATGCCCATACTCACACTTCGCTTCTCTTGTTATGAGTTGGGGCCATTATCCAGAGGCAAAAACGTTTCATATCGTAAATGGGTTCATTCAAAAGATGTTCGTGTAAATCGACGAAGGTATTATATATAGGGGGGTTTATGGGGTTAGGGGGGTTTATACTTGTTATGGGTTTTGCTCTTCCAGGCCCAGGGCCGTTCTTCCTAAATGCCCATACCCACACTCCGCTTCTCTTGTTATGAGTTGGGGCCTTTATTCGGAAGAAGTTGTGTTTGACTTGTCTAACTGTTTGCTCATAGCTCTACAAAGACTCACTAGACGTATTCGTGCGTTCAGCGCGGTCGTCGCGCTCAACGGGGCCTGGGTCTATAACTCGTAAAAATGACACAGATTGAAAATACTTCTGACTGTCATCTAAATGTTTCTTAACTGATGTCAACATTTTTACGCCTTTCCAGGCGATTGCGTGCGCATTGTCACGAGCCACACGGGAGCCCGCGACTGATTTCATCGACCTCAGTCAATCGTCATACCATGACGCGCCAATGCCACGTTGCATCAGCGCAAAGAAGCCGGAACAATCTGGCGTACCCCGCAGCAGGGGCATACACTCGTTCCAATTTCCGCTCAACTTGAGCTGACTTTGCCCATTTCCGCTTACTTTCCCCCCAATATAACCCAAATTAGCGTGTGGATGTGCCCAGAAGATGCTTAAGTTGAGCTCTGACGTGAGCCGTGTGTCCTGAAGGTCCTCAAGTTGACCTCTGAAGTGAGCGAGTGTAAGCCCCTGCCCCGCGGTCTGCACAAGCTGGTGTACGGCAGGGGCTGACACTCGTCCACTTTTCGGCTCAACTTAAGCGCTTTCTGTGGGATTGGGGGTAGAGTTAGGGGTTGTCTAGGGTGTGTGTGGGGTGTCTCAGGGGGTATTAGCGCGTTTTTAGGGTGTATTTTTTGTCAGAAGCGGCTCAGGTTGAGCTGAAAAGTGGACGAGTGTAAGCCCCTGGTGTACGGCCCGCCGCCGAGTAAGTGGGATGAATGGACGGGCGGAGGCGAGCGTTTGCCGGAGAGGTTCACATTTGCGTGTTGCGCACAGTTCTTGGTAGGGGCTTACACTCTTCCACTTCTTAGCTCAACCTGAGCCGTTTTGGGGCTTACAATCGTCAACTAGAGGTATTCGTGCGTTCAGCGGGGCCGTCGCGCTCTGTCACTGACAAACCCAAAAACGGCTCAGGTTGAGCTGAGAAGTGGAAGAGTGTTTGCCCCTCGTGCTTGGCAACCCGCCGGACTCTGCACCGGCGATCGCGGGACGTGTGGAAACATCTGTACGAGGTGAGGCGGTGCAGGTTGACAGTATCAAAATCCGAGTTGAAAGCGCCTCGGCATCACCTTTTGAAGCTTCATCTCATGATGAGCCGCTTTCAAAGTTTGCTTTCAATTTCATCTTGCGCCGCTACAACGAGGCGACTGTGAGGGATGGACAGCAGGGGTGGGAGTTCCTTTGGGACACGCTCATCGACCAACAGGCAGGGGCTTACACTCGCTCACTTCAGAGCTCAACTTGAGGACCTTCGGGGCACCTCATTCACGTTAGAGCTTAACTTGAGCACCTTCGGGACATATCGGCGGGTTATTTTGGGTTAGACGGCGGACAAACCCAGCTTGAGTTGAGCGGAAAGGGGCAGAGTGAGCTCAAGTTGAGCGGGAATGGGAACAAGTGTAAGCCCCTGCCAACAGGCCGCTGAGAAAGCGGCGAGATGCTGATACTAGAGAATTTCGTGCGTTCAGCCGGACCGTCGCGCACAACGGGTCCTGGGTCTATAGCTCGTCAAAATGACCCAGTAGTCAGATCGTTCACTACTAGTCTGCACCGCCCGCCCTATCCACCAGGTGCCCGCCCCACGCGGCTCACAACACGTGTTGTGCAAAGCGCCGCACGGGTGTTCGGTAAGCATGTATACACCGACCGCAACCCCACCGACCAGAACTTGTAAGGGGATATCGGATTACAAAGGCAGTCTAAATCGAGCAGAGATACTCTGCGTGGAGCCACCGCTATCCTTGTGTGTTCGACGGGCTCTGCGCTGGGTTAGCAATGAGAATAGGGGGTCTTTCATTACTCAATAGTCAGTCTACATCGAAATTACTGCATGGAGTTACCTGACGGCTACTTTGTGTTGTGTACGAGCTATGCGCTGGATTAAATCGGCGCGGTGACAATAGAGGCCGCGTGTTGGAAGTGCTACCGTGTGCTGTCCGCGCTGGTTGAGTTCCAGCCCTGGATCGTTCCATCCCTGCGAGGGGGTGCCGTCCCCGCATTCATGTCCACCACCGCACTGCTGGCGCCGCCCACCCCGCCCGCCCACGGGGCGCCGCCCACCCACCCGCTGCGGTCGGACCCGATCGCTGTGTCCCACCGCTCCATCTGCTGCACCCGGTCCTCCTCCTCGGTGTAGGGACAACAACACACAGTGTACCGGGACATGTTGATGGAAGCACAACACATAGTGTATCCATACCGGTACAAAGACAAGAGCAGCGCAACACAGAGTTTGCCGGCACATAGCTAGTAGCAGCACGCCACCAATGCTGTATCCCGTGTGAGGCAACCACCAGACCATGTACTGGCGCTCCACCTTCGCCGCCTGTCGCGCGTCCAGGTAGCCCGCCACCACCCGCCCCGCGCCCACCATCACGGCCGTCAGCATGCCAAACCAGAACGAGGTGGTGATTATGCCGACGCCGCTGAGGCCGGACGACTGCGCCGCCGCCCTGTATACCGGCGCGGCACCCACACCGGTGCATCGGGCCTGGCAGACATGTAAAGTCCGTCTTTACTGCAAGTCTAGCATTCAAACACATCACAGTAACGGAAACAAACAGAGATGGAACCTTAATTTACACCCTCAAGGGAAGCTCAACTGAGCGGTCAGACATTGCTCGCCACGTCATCAAGCTGATTTGGAAACTTCGAGTACTAAGTTACATGGCATCCTGCGACGTGGCGAGCTAGATCTCTGCGAGGCCCTGCCGACGCGCGCCGTGCCGGCGGCGGCGGCGGGCGGTGCCAGGCCCGCAGCGGTGCCCGCGGTGCCGCCCCCCCTCGTGGCGGTACCGGCGGTGCCGGCGGTGGCGGGCCCGAACCCGAAGTCCGGCGTGGTGCCCGGCGGCGGCGGCGTCGGCGACGCCAGCGCCTTCTTCCGCTCCAACCCTTACGGCCAGACTGATGATAAAACAAATCATTATCACGTCCAATAAATAACGTCCATCGAGCCCCAAGGCACTCGCACGGTGAGCATTCAACCAATCCCATCCACCCGAAAAGGTCTGGCGTTCTGAATGTGTGATGGGTGACCTGGCGAGCACTGGTACACTATGTGGTGGATGACGCGGCGGGCACCGGTACACTATTTGGTGGATGATGTGGCGGGCACTGGTATAGTTTTTGGTGGATGATGTGGCGAGCATGATAAATCTGGCCCGACCACCCCCTTGAGTCGCAGGTACAGCTCCCTGGACTGGTACCCCCACCCCCCGGAGGCGGGTAGCCCGTACTTGTGCTGCCACTTCTTCACCGCGTTGGCCGTCACGGGCCCGTAGTACCACTTCATAGGGCCGTAGTACCCCGACAGATATTGCTCGCCACGTCATCCCAAGCATTTACACCCTCGTCTGATGATTTAATTGGCATCCTATGACGATGAAGTGGCAATCAATATCTGCAGGGCCCCGCTGCACTGCTTGCGCACAGAGTGTACCAGTGTAACCTTACACACTCGCCAGAACACCCCAAAGGTAACGTCATGTTGAGCTGGGACAATATGATGTAATCATGTCAGGCGAAAGATCCTGCCCCGTGATGCCATCCTTGTGCTCGTTGGACTTGTACCGGTACAGCCCGGTGGTAGTGAGGTACCGCTGCAGCTCCTTCACCTCCTCGCCGGCGGCTCCGTCCATCATGTAGTCCACGCCGCTCAACAGGGTGCCGACCGCATACTATTTGTTTGGTCGGGTGGCGACGATGTGCTAGCCTCACTGCCATTCGTTCCCCGACTACCTGCTCACAGTGCAGCTGTACACACTCGCCGCGACCCATTCCCAGGCCTGGCCACTCGTTCTCTGGCTGACTCTGTTAGTATGCCCGGCTCGTGTGTGTTTGGTTAGGCGGTGACGATGCACTAGCCTGCCTAGCTAGAGATTGTCATATTACCCAGCACGCTTAGCCCTGCCAAAGAAATGCACCTGGACACCCGCGGCACGCAAACGTTGTATGTCGTGCTCAAAGTCGGGCGGCGCGGCGCGCAGGCCCGGGCGCGGGGCCCCCGCCGTGGCCGCCGGCACCGCTGCCGCCGCGGCGGAGGAACCTCCCTTGGGCTACGGCCCAGCACACGTTGCTCGCCACGTCATCCACCGCCATATTATTCCTGGTTTCTGAAGATACAGCATTATACCTATCTGAGGTCCAGAAGTTTCATCTCGCCACGTCATCGACACGGGTTTGAAACCCTCGCTTCTTGAGTCACCTGTCTTCCTTTGTATACACACCACACCCGCACACTCACACCACACATGGCATCCTGTCTGGCAGCCCCTACCCTGTGCTCGCCATTTCATCCATCGCATTTTGAGCTCTGGTTTCACGTGGAAATGGCACTATGATTATTGGGCCTACCTGTAGCATATTCTTATCGCCACGTCATCGGCACGCATTCTGAACCCTCGTTTCTTTAGTCACATTTACACATGGCATCAGCCTGTGACTACGCGAGCGTCTGGCAGAGCCCCTACCCTGGACCTGGCACCGCCTGCGAACAAGCACACCGGGGCGGCACCGCCGGTGATGGAGGACGCGGCGCGCACCGGTACGCTATGCCTTGGTTGATTGATGCTTGGGGATGTGTGGAGCGCGGCGGTGGCGATGGAGTGAGACGCCATGGTTTCGTCCTCGTCGGTTAGTCGGTGTGTGTTTCTTTAGTGGCAAAGCTACGATGAGTAGACTTCGGTTGTTTCGCGAGCTCTCAAAGCAGCGCGAGGGGTGGCCCTGGGCACACGGACGTGGTGTGAGCTCCCGCGATATCCCGCAAGGACCCCTGTGTCTTACTGCGTGTGCGAGCGTGCGACGCCGTGGTGCGCGCACAAAGATGGTGCCGAGTGTTCACGTTGTTGTTCTTTGACGGCCAAATCCAACGACCATTTTTTTTCAGCGGACGCGCGACATGGAAAAACGCTGCTGGTTCTGCAAATTCCGCGTCCGACACAAGGGCGCGCACACTGCTCCCCAACGCTAGGACGTAAGCCCGCCCACCTCCAGACCGCGCCGTCACTTCCTCGCACGCGCCTGGCGCGGAGTGGCTGCTGACGAGGGCGCACTACTGTGCGCTCGCACATTGCGGCTGGCGAGGATAAAGGCATTTTCAGAGCGAAGCGGTGCCGTCACGTGGGTAAAAGGGATTGCCGGGCGCAATGAGGCCGCACTCCGGCACCCCTGCGCAGCCCCCGAAGCAGGCGGGGCCCGCACACCCCGCTCCGCCGCTCGCGCTCGTGGAGGCGGTGCAGATGCGCTACCCGGTGCGTAAGAGCGTAGTCACGCCAACCCACCACCGCTGAACCACATTTTAAACATTCCCACCTTTTTCGGGCACCTGGCCGACTGACCGACAGCAGTTCCATCAGCGGCGACGATCCACCCGTGACGCGCTGTAAGAGGGCTCGAACGCCCTGCGACGCGCACGCCTGACCTGCCCTAGGCGCTTGCGCTGTCGCTCCTCCTCTTCCCGCCGTCCCCATCTCCCCGTCGCCCACCCTGTTCAGCACCCTATCGCTCACCCCACTACACACCCTCTTCCTGCCCCTGCCTACCCTTCCCCGTCGCTCACCATCCTCCCGCCAACCCCGTCCCCACCCGTGTATCGCACAGCTGTGGGCGAAGTTGGGCCTGGACAGCGTGCACATGGCGCGGCAGCACCCGTTACCATGGTAGGGCGGTGCAGGTTGACAGTATCAAAACCCGCGTTGAAAGCGCCGCTGCAGTGCTGCGCTTGAATGTATAATATCTTCAACTGCTTTCAACGTTTGCTTTCAGTTTCAACTTGCGCCGCTACACCGTGGCTCCTGAAGACCATCGAGGACGTGTACGACTCGCGGTACGCGCACGACGTCGCGGAATTGGAATACATCGCAGGAGGGGACCCTGACGACGTGGAAGAGGTGATCGGGGCGCACCCGTTCCCGGAGTACGTGGTGAGCCACTGCGGGTACGGCCAAGTGAATAATGCTCGCCTCCTAATCCACCACATAGTGTACTACACATAGTGTGCTACACATAGTGTACTACACATAGTGTACTACACATAGTTTACTAGCGCGCACCGCATCTCTCACATCTGCCATAAAGTGTCTCGGTGCTTGCCACATCATGCATCCCAGCATGGATCCTCGTTTATTCAAGTCAAATGTCATCCTGTGATGTGTGAGTTTTTCTTCTCTCACCGGGCCCTGGCTCCCGGCGACAGTACGGTGTCAGGTCGCTGGCGGAGAAAGCGGCGTGGGAGGTGATGTGCAACGCGGAGGCGGCGCGCAGCGCGGGGCTCCACACCTCCGTTGTAGGGCCTGGCAGATATTGCCCGCCACGACGCGTACACGCATTTCGGACCCCCGTTTCATGCGACAAGTGGCATCCTATGACGTGGCGAGCAGTATCTACCAGGCCCTGCTCTGAGGAGCTGTTCTGCGCATTCTGCAACCGCGGGTACGACGACGAGGAGCTCATGTTCTTTCTCTACTGCCGGCAGACGCTGCTGGTACGGCCTGGCAGATATTACCTGCCACGTGATAGGATGCCGTTTAACTCCCTATTGCTCGCTACCTTGTCGACACGCACTATCGCTCCCTCTTCTGTTGAGTCAAATGGCTCCCTTTGACGTGGTGAGCAATGTCTATCAGACCTGAAACCCGGGTGGAGTGCAGCAAGGCGCTGCCAACCGTGGACAAGGCGGCAGCCGCGCGGGGGGCGGACCAGCGCTTCCAGAACGGGCAGACAGTGCCGCCGCTGCCGCCGGCGATCGCGCTGACTGAGCGGCGTGCGCGGGAGATCACGCGCGCCGTGTTCGGCAGCGGCGGGGGGATGCTGTTCCAGGTAGGGGCTTATACTCGTCCACTTCTCAGCTCATCCTGAGCTGTTTTTGTCAGTGAGACTTGGTAACCACCCAGCGTACACACAAACGTGCTCAAGTAGAGACGAGTGCAAGCCCCTGGTTCCAGGCGGTGATGCAACTGGTCGGTGATTTCTTCGTGCTGCCAGAGCCGGGAAAGGGGGGCGGCAACAAGGGGGCTCAGGCTCCGACCATGGAGGCTTACTTTTACCTCAAGTTGATGCTGTCAGCGTATCACGACACGCGGCCAGGGGGGGCGGACGGCAGCGGCGGGAGCGGGCAGGGCGGGAGCCCCGCGGGGGCGGCGGGGGCGGCCGATGCGTCGGGGGCATCGGGGGCGAGTGCCGAGAGATCAGTGTCAGGTGCCGAGGGAATGGGGGCGGGGGGACAGCCGCAGCAGCAGCAGCAGTATAGTGCAACGGTACAATATCAGCAGCATCAGCAGCATAGTGCACTATTACAGCAGCAACAACATCAGGGGCAGCAACAAGGGCAACAGCGCCAACCACCGCAGCAACAACAACAACAGTACCATCATCAGCAGTACCAACAGCAGCAGCAGCAGCAGCAGCAGCAACAGCAGCAACAGCGGGAGGACCCCGGCGGAGGCCCCTGGTCGTTGCGGCAGCAGCATAGTGCACCGGTACAACAGCAGCAGCAGCACCCGCTAGCCTCAAGCCGACATAACAGCATCAACAGCCACAGCAGCCTGCAGTGGCCTCCGGCCGAGATCATGAGCGAGGACGAGGAGGACGCCCTCCACTCGGTAGGGCTGTGCGGGTTGACCTTAAAAAACCCACGTTGACAGCGCCTGGAACTGAGTGTGTTGAAACTAAAATGTGATTGACCGCTTTTAAATTTTGCTTCCAAATTCAACTCGCGCTGCTACAACTCGGCCGGCCCCAGCTCGTACGACTCCGGGTCCGGGGGGGTTGGAGGGGGATTTGGGGGTGAAGGGGGAGGTGGAGGGGGGTTTGGCGGTGGAGGGGGATTTGGGGGTGAAGGGGGGGGTGGACCTGTGTTTGTGCCGCCGGTGGGGGGGGCGCGGGGGCTCGCGGCGGCGGCGGTGGAGGCGGCGGAGAGTGTGGCGGGTATGTCATTAGGCGGCATCGGCGGCGGCAACGGCAACGGCGGCGGAAATGACGGTGGCAACGGCGGCGGCAACGGCGACGAGAACGGCGGGGGAAACGGCGGAGGAAACGGCGGCAGAAACCGCGGCGACGGCAAGGGCGGCGGTGGCGGCGGCGGCGGCGGCGGGGTTACTAGTAACGGTGGCGGCAGCGGCGGGCGCAGGAGCCGGGGCGGGGACAGGGAGAGGGTCTGGAGCGGGGACAGGGGCGGGGGCCGGGACGGGGACGACGAAGACGAAGAGCTCCCGGGGCCGGACCAGTTCATGCGGTCGTCCGCCGCGCAACGGTCGCTCGCTGCGGCGGTCAGCGCGGCGGCCGTCGCTCCCCAAAGCGCCCCAATGGCAGGGCCCCAAAACACCCTCAACCCCACGGCAGCGCCGTTTCCAATGGCGCAGCCGCAGCAGTTGCGACAGCGGCGGGAGTCGATGCAAGACGCGCGGGTTCATCCCTCGCCGCCGCGATCGCATCAGCAGCAGGAGCAGCAGCAGCCGCCGCCGCCGCCGGCGGCGTTGCGGATTGACCCCGACGGCGCCGCGGTTCACTTTGTCCGCCGCGCCATCGCCGAGGTAGGGGCTTCAGCTCATCCTGCCTGTTTGCGTCAAGTGAATAGTTTATCCGTTGTGTACACACTCAACGCATCATCCTCTCAAGCTCGCCACGTCATAGGCTGCCATTAAACGTGTGGAAGGAGGGTTCAGAGCGCTTGTCGATGACGTGGTGGGCAACTTTACTTGTCCCTACACCGAGAGCTGCTCTAAGTATTGCGACGTGCTACTGCAAGTGGCGCAGGACCTGCCGCCAGCCGTGCTCCTGAACCTGAAAGCCAAGGCGGTGTCCAGCTTGGACGGGCACTCCCAGGAGCTCTTCTCTGGGGCACTCGCCGCGGCGTTCGATGAGGACGAGGCATGGCCTCAACCGAGCACTTTCTCCAGCTTTACTCTCAGCCGTGTCCCCCTCCTCCGCTTTCTCCGCTTCCTCCTCCTCTTCCTCCTCCTCCTCCTCCTCCTCCTCCTCCTCCTCCTCCTTCTCCTCCTCCTCCCTGATACAACATCAGTGATCTCATCATCCCGCGTGATTCCTCGAAGATTCGTGAGTTGAGCTGAAACCAACTTAGGTGAGGCCCTTCACGGAGGTGGAGGGGGTGGGGGCGGAGGTGGGCGGCAGCGAGCCAGAGGTGGTGGCTGCGGTGGCACGGTCCGTGGCGGCGCTGCAGCAGAGGGCGGGGCTGGGGGAGGCTGGCGAGAAGGCGGCGACAATGACGCCCGAGGCGCGTGAGGTGGCGCGGGTGGTGCTGGCGTCGCGGACCATCCGCAGCCACGTGGTGAGGCGGTGCAAGTTGACCCCAAGTTGACCTCGAGTTGACCCCAAGTTGACCCCGAGTCGACCCCGAGTCGTCCGCGCTTGGTCTCGGCGCTTGAAGCTCAAATATTATGGAACGCTTTCAAACTTTGCTTTCATGTTCAACTTGCGCCGCTACAAGGTGGAGCCGCTGCTGACGCGGCTGCTGTCGGAGCTCGACGAGGAGGAGGAGGCGGCGGCGGCAGGCCTCCAGGGGTCCCCCTCATGAAGGAGGAGGACTAGGAGGAGCAGGAGGCGGAGGAGAGGAGGAGGATGTGGTGGTGGAGGAGCAGGGAAAGGCGGATGAAAGGAGGAGCAGGAAGAGGATTCTGGGGAGTTGGAGCAGGAGGAGGACAAGAACGACTAGGAAGAGAAGGACGAGGAGGAGGAGCAGAAGGACCCGCTCACTCTGCACCCTTAACTTGCCCCGCGGGGGCAGTCGTGATTCCTCGCCCACCGCAACACCTCCAGTTTGAGCGCCTTGGGGCTCGACGAACATTACGAGGTTTCAAAAAGTAAACCAGGCTTAATCTGTCCATCTGCTAGCTCTAGCTCTACATCATCATCATTGTTATCCGATTGCCATCATCATTATTTTCGTTTTCTTAAATTTCCCAGATCACGTTGCTGGCGCACCGCAACACTCCTGGCCAACTCCTTCAGCCGCCCAGGGCACACCGCGTGGAGGTTGATGCAGACGAGAGCGCCCCCTCTCGCCCCGGTGTTGCAAAGTGTGCTTAGATCTTTAGGCGTCCTCGCGCTACGAGCTCGAATTCTCTTATTTTTCTCTTTACTTTTTTCTCTTTTACTTTATCACAACTTTTACTTTTCACAACTTGTACTTTATCACACGGGTATTTCGGAAGTACATCGCCCTTCTCTCGGTTTCAAATCAGCCCATCGTGCTCCAGCCCGCCCCTGCGCGGCGCCCGCGACAAGCCTTCCTTTCACTTCTTATTCTTATCCTTTGATCTTTATCCTTTCATTTCTTATTCTTGATGTTTGTTCTCCGTCATGCATAATTATACGCCCTCTGAGAAGGTTTTGTACGAAACGCCCGCTGAGAATTCCTTGCTCAGGTTTGAGGCCTTGAAGAAGTCCTTGTTGGAGCGGCACAAGTTGAAATTGACAGCAATGTTTGAAACCGTTTCGTCATATATTAGTTTCAAGCGCTGAAACCAGTCGCGGTTTCAACACGGGTTTTGATGCTATGAACCTGCAGC
>Ga0307489_10002330_pt1 | contig 12713 bp, 19 predicted proteins | sample SB12metaG_FD_202247 | JGI IMG/M metagenome (GOLD analysis project Ga0307489, IMG submission 202247) | Sea-ice brine microbial communities from Beaufort Sea near Barrow, Alaska, United States - SB 1.2 | ecosystem: Environmental > Aquatic > Marine > Coastal | place: USA: Alaska | collected...
AGCGTGGACGAGTGTAAGCCGCGGTAAAGCACGCAGCGCCGCGTGCGCGGCGTCGGCGTATTCGCGGCGCAGGGCGGGGAGCGCGGCGGCGGGGGCGGGAGCGAGCGCGGCGGCATCACGCGCGGCGGCGGCGGCATGCAGCCTGCATCCGGCGGCCACCTCCCGCGGGGGCACGCGCGGCGCGGCGAGCGACACGCGGTACACCTGCGACCAGGGGCTTACATTCGTCCACCTTTCAGCTTAACGTAAGCAAGTTTAGGCCTTTGGGGGATGTTTTGAGTGTCAGAAATGGCTCAGGTGAGAAGTGGAGAAGTGGGCGAGAAGTGGACGAGTGCAAGCCCCTGCCTGCGACAGCAGCGCCAGCTCTGCCTCGGCGTAGCGGCGCAAGTTGAATTTGAAAGCAAAGTTTCAAAGCAACTCATCAGATTTTAGTTTCAAGCGCTTAGTTCCAGGCGCTTTCAACTTGGGTTTGATAGGTTCAACCTGCACCGCCCTACCTCGGCGGCGGCGAGCACGTCGCCCGCCTTCTTCGCCTTCGCCTCAGCCTCCGCCACCCTCTTGGGCCCAGAGACCAGGGGCTTACACTCGTCCACTATGCAGCTCAACGTAAGCGCTTTCTGTGGGATAGGGGGTGCATTCATGGGTTGTTTTGGGGATTGTATGAGGTACTAGGGGGTGTCTAGGGTGTATTTTGTGTCAGATACGGCTCAGGTTGAGCTGAAAAGAGGACGGGTGTAAGCCCCTGCCAGAGACCTCGAGCTCCTCGCGCGCGCGCCGGGCCTGCTCCACCGCCGCCTCGCGCCTCTCCACCTCAATCCGCCGCTGTTTCCTGACGCCTTCCAGCTCGCCTTTCAGCTTCTTGGCTCGCTTTTGCAGCGCCTGCCGGGTGGCGTGTGCCACCTCCGCAGGGTGCTGCGGCTCCGCCGCCGCCGCCGCCCCGCCGCCGCCGCCAAACCCGCCCACGAGCCAGGACAACGCCTGAGGTAGGGCACTGCCTAGTAACCCGCCTCTGGACTCCGCCCCCGGCTCCACGACGTCACGTTTGTGTGCCTGGCGCCACTCATCCCACTTCCGCAGCGCATCCGCCGACTGCTCTTCCAGATTCGCCAGCTGCACGGGAGTGTAGGCCGCAGCATTCGCGAAGGCGCGCCTGCACTTCAGATCCGCATCGCACATCCGCGTTTCCATCTGCTGAACGTCGGCCGCCGCCTTGTCGGCGGTTGTGCTCGCCTCCTTCGCGCGGCTCACCTTCGCCGCCTCCACCTCATGCTCCTCCTCCGCACGCGTCTCCTTCTCCGCCGCCTTGCCCAGCTTCACCAGCCGCTTCAGCTCCTTCCTCCGCTCTTTGAACGCCACACTGTAGTGCCGCAAGCTGATATGGACCGCAACTTTTAAGTGGTTTTGCGAATATCAGTTGAAATGGACAGTTCTGATTGGTCGAACACTACTCCATGACATAGATTCGATACCAGACCCAACACTGCCTTTGAAGCAGTTTGACTGATTGCAGTTTCAAGCGCTGCAACAACTGCATTCAACGCGGGATTCAATAGGGTTCAACCTTCACCGCCCCGCCTGGCGGGTCTCTGCGAGATCATCAGATGCCTTTTGCAGGCCTGTGGCCTTTTTCGCGTCCTTTTGCCCGGGCGTGGCCTTTTGCCCGCGCGCGGCGCCGACGCGCTTCTCCGCCTCCTGCACCTCCTCGCGGTAGCGGCGCAAGTTGACATTGAAAGCAAATCTGAAAAGCAGCTTAACAAATTCACAGAAATTGAGTCAGTGCCTTTCAAAACAGGTTTTTACTGGCATCAACCTGCACTACCCTACCGGACCGCGGGGGATGTGGGCGGGGTCGGGCTCGTGGACTCGCTCCTGCAGCGAGGGTTGGCTGCTCGCACGTATTTTCACCGTCAGAACACTAGGTTAGTAAACACGGTGATGCCCATTATGGTCCACGGGGGCCAGGGCGAAAGCCTGGTGCCTCCTTGTACACGTGGAAGAGTTTCTTTCTCTCTGGGGGGTCAGGGCGAAAGCCTGGTGCCTCCTTGTACACGCGGAAGCGTCCTTCTTTCTCCCTTCATGCAACCCTCCATTCCCATCATGACCTCAGTATGCTCGCCTTCCGGCATCCTGCCGTATGGTATATGAAACCTCACCTGAACTAGCATACCACTCCATACACGCGGAAGCGTCCCTCTCTCCATTACGGCCCATGCAACCCATGTGTTTAGGTTTTAGTGTCTTGGGTTCATAGAATTTAGGGTTTATAATTTAGGTTTTAGGGTTTAGGATGATCGGCGTGCCAAGCCTACCAGGGGCAGCCCGCCGGCGTAGAGCTCGGACAGGCGGGCGCGCACGGGGGCGGAGTGCACGCCGTCGAAGAAGGCGTCGCCGATGTGGACCAGGGAGCGCGCGGCGGGGGGCGCGGGGCGGCCGGCGGGGCGGGCGGGGAGGAGGCGGCGACGAGCGGCGCGTTGGATAGCACTGGCGGCGGCGTCGCGAGCAGCGAGGTTGGCGTCGACGGCGGCGTCGCTGCCCGCCCGCACCTTGACGCCAGCGCGGCACGGGCGGAACGTACCCGCCGGCAGTGGCAGTGGACCCGACCAACCTCGGTCGGCGTCGCCGCCCGCGTCCGCCGCCGTTTGCTCGAACCGCGGCGCCCCCGGCATCTCCGCCACGACGACGGCAGCGAGCACCGCTGCCGCCGCCGCCGGCTGCTCGGCTACTACCGCCGCCGCTAGCACCCGCCGGGCGTCGTCCACGTGCAGCGCCCCACGCAGCTGCTGGTGCTCCGCCAGGGCCGCTGCTAGCGAGGCGCCGCCGTCGCCCGCCCCCGCCGCCGCCACCAGCGCCCACACCCCGCCTTCGCACGCCACCCGATCACCCGCCGCCACCTCCCCGCGCGGCGCCCGCAGCGGCGCCGACAACGCCAGCTTCGCCGTGGCGCGGTCGAGGCCCGGTGGGTCTGCGGGCGGCGGCTCCGGCGGCAGCCCGATGGTCCGCGCCGGGTGCGGCTTCCGCCACACGGGCTCCTCCGGCGGGCGCAGCAACGGCTCCCGCTCGAGCCTCTCCGCCTCCTCCCCTTGTTTCAGCTCCGCCATCAGGCTCGCCTCTTGCTCCGCCGCAGCCGCCGCCGCTACCTTGGCTGCCGCCGCTGCCGCTTCCTCGGCTGCCGCCGCCGCTGCTTCGGCTGCCGCCGCCACCTCGGCTGCCGCCACCGTCGCCGCTGACTCGGCTGCCGCCGCCGCCTCGGCTGCCGCCACCGTCGCCGCTGCCTCGGCTGCCGCCGCCGCCTCGGCTGCCTCCGCCGTTGCCGCTGCTTGGGCTGCCGCCGCCGCCGCCTCCGCCGCCTCCGCTGCCTCGGCTGCAACCGCCTCGGCCGCCGCCATCGCCGCAGCAGCCGCCGCCGCCGCCGCCTTCTCGTCCCCCCTGGCTGCCGCGGGAGTCTTCGCCACCGCGCCGTCTCCTCCAGCGGGCTCCGCCGCCGCCCTGGCCTGAGTTTGTCGGGCACGCCGGAGAATGGCGGCGGCTTCATCCACAGGTGGTGGTGGCGGTGGCACACTCGGTAGCGGCTCGTTCTTCTGCCCCTTTACTGTCGACACCGCCGCCGCGACAGTGCCGGCCTCCGCGCCGACGGGGTTGAGCGGATCCCACCCGCGCCCGTGCGTGAAGTAGCAGTCCTTGCGGCGGCACCCCATGCCGAACTTGCACACTTGCACGGGCCTTTTCTTATCGTCCCGCGTCACAGCCACAGCCGGCGGCGCCGCCCCCCGTGCACTCGACGGCGGCGGTCCCGGAGGCAGCGGCGGCGCCATACCAGGAGCTAGCGGGGGTGCCGCACTCGACGGCGGTAGCGCACCCGCACTCTGACATGGGTAATTCTTCGACTGGTCGACGACCTCGCCCTCCACAGCAGCGACATCCTTCTGGCCGTTCCCCCGCTCCGCGGCTTGCAACGCGCGCCGGGCGCCAACCGGAACATACACCTCAGCTGAGCTTCGGCGTTTGGGGACCGCCACTACTGCCGAGCCCGACGAGCCCGCGGTGGATGATGCGGCAGCTGCGGCGTCCGAGGGCTGGATTTGCTCGCTGGAGGTCGGCAGCCCGCCCCGCTGGCGACCCCGAGGGGCGCCACGGATGGGTTGCTCCTGGGCGGCAGGTCTCGACGCGGCGGCCGCGTCGAACATCATTAGGAACGGCCACTCCGTCTCGGTCTCCAGACTCGCGGCGCCCGCCAGCCCCTCCGCTCCCTCGTCGTTCGCAGCGTGGTACGGTGGTACTGCGTCTGCGACGGCGGATGGCAGCGTCAGCGTCGGCGTCGTCGTTGGCAGCGGCGGCGAAGACGAAGACGCCGCATCGGCGGAGGTCGACGTTCCGACCAGGCGATGTTCCATCGGCAGGCTCGCACGCGGCGGCGGCACCGGTGACGTCAGTGGCCGCAGTGCCGGTGATGCCCGTGGCGCCGGTGCAGCCAGTGGTGCCGGTGCTGTCCGCGGTGCTGGTGACGTCTGTGGTGCCGTTAAAGGTCGCAGGCCCGGTGATGCCCGTGGTTCCGGTGGTGCCAGTGGTGCGGGTGAAGTCCGTGGTGTCTCCGCGCCGCTTCCGATCTGACCTGAAGGGCGGAAGAGCCGCGACAGTGCCGGCGCCGGCGGCGGATCCGGATCCGGATCCGACGGCTCCACGGCGTCCGGTAGCGTGGCGGTGGCGGCGGCGGCGAACGCAAGGGGCGGCGGCGGCGACGACCATCCCCTCGCCGCCGCCGCCGCCGCCGCCGCCGCCGCCGCCGCCGCCGCCTCTTCCTCGCGGTCCAGCACGGCGATGAGCGCGGCGCCGCCCTCTTCGTACACGGCTTGCAGCTCCCCTTTGGCGCGCCGGCAGGCCTCGACGAACGCGTCATCCGCGGCAGCCGCCTCCTCGCCGCCGGGTGACCGAATCTTCTCCACCAGCGCAAGGCCATCCTCGGCGCTTCGCCGGGCCCGCGGGTGGAGTCCATCCATCAATCAGCGCACCGACAATCTATGATGAGATAAGACACAACGGGAGACCGCGACACGCGTGCACGTCGCGGTGAGATCGTGCAAGACACGGCGCGATGCGTGTACGGAGCGGCGTCCTAGATGACCCAGGGGACTGAGGGACTTCCGCGGTGCGTGAGAACGGGAAAAGGCTCATGTGATTGGAACAGAAGGCGGGACTGATCCGCCCCAAGGCTTGTCGCACGCGTGGTGGGGGGGGCGGGGCTCCCGACCTCCTCGGGTCTGGCAGCCGCCAGATGAAGACGCGCGCCTTCCAGGTTGCATCTCAGCTGCGTGAACGTCAGCAGCAGGTTGGCGTCCTCGCCGGACGGCCCCGGAGCTGCGAGCGAGGCCACGAGCTTCTCGACCGCGGCGACATCGGTTGCAGTGGGCACAAATATCAGACGATTCGCTGCCCCGGCTGCGGCGGCGGGCGCGGCGGAGGTTAAGGCGGCGGGTACAGCGCCAGAACCCGAAGCAGAGGCAGGGCCGCCAGCTGCGGCGGCGGCGGCGACAGCGCTGTCCGCGGCGACCGGACCGGCGGTAGCAGCGGACACAGCGGCGGCGGCGGGAGGGTCCGTCCCGTCGGACTCTATCTCAGCCGACGAGAGCAGCCCTCCGACGCGCCGCACCGCCGCCGGGTCTGCAGACGGCCGCAGACGCGGGTCGGCCGGCGCCACGACGTGGCTGACGTCGGTTGGAGGCGTGGTGGTCGTTAAGAACCCCGTGGCAACCCCGCTTGGCGCGTCCGCGGTGCCGAGGAGAAGCACGGCGGCGGGGGCGGCGGCGGCGGGGGCGGCGACGGCGGCGGTGGCGGTGGCTTGCCCGAACGCCTGTAGCGAGGGACCTACGTACGTCATATGTGGCGGGTAATGTCGTCGCGAGTACCGGTACACCGTGCGGTGGATGACGCGGCGAGCGCAGGCACGCCATGCGGTGGATGACGTGGCGAGGGGCCAGGATTTTATGTGGTGGATGACGTGGCGAGGGGCCAGTATTTATGTGGTGGATGACGTGGCGAGGGGCCAGTACACAACGTGGTTGGCGACGTGCCCTGCCTGAAGCCGCGCCCAGAGCTTGCGCTTGGGGCCGAACTTGGTCACCTGGAGCACATCGTGGATGTCGTTCTCTGCGAAGGTGGACAGCGCCTCCCCGTCGATGTCCTCCTCCCTCGCAGCCTCTTGTGCGGTGGCCAGCTGTGTCGCCTGAGATGGGTCGCTGAGTAGGGGCAACCGCAACTACATTCTGGACAACAGGTAGGGACCCATTTACCCATCGGACATCGGTTGTCGGTACCTGAGGGATGCGACTAGCGGTTCGGAAGCCCTGCGCGGTGGCGGGGCATCTGTGTTGCCGTCGCCATCGCGCGACTCGCTCCCCCATCTACCCGTCGTGGTCGAATGGTGGACTCTCCGCGTCCGATACCGCAGTGTGTTCTCTAGCTAGTTGATCGGGCCCCCGAGGCCAGCTGTGTGAGACGTGAAGGCGCGTGAAGGACCACGTACGGGGTGACAGAGACGTTGGGTGCACTTCAAACATGTTGCCAGACCTACCGCTGAGTACGGAGGCCAGGAAGTCACAAACCTCGTCGACGGTGCGGGGTGGCAGGGGGCGCTTGGTCCCGCCCTCAGTCTCCATGCTAGCAAGATACGACGTGCCCGCCAATCTAAATTTGCAGAACTCGTGTGGAGTGCTGGAGGGCGACCAAGCCCCGTCGTACGCCGCCCACGCGCGGCTCGGCTCCACTTACACTCTCGGATAGTCCGCGCTGCGTGTGCCGGTACACTGCGAATGTCCGCCGGGGCGTCCGTGAAAGGTGGTGTCGTGTGCCTGCTTTTGCCGTTGCCGCAGATGGGAGAGATTCTTGGACGATGGGATTCGGTCTCGTCGAGTGGGCACCTCTGGTCGGCCGGCTGTCCGCTACGCTGCGGGGTGCACACATTGTGTACGGGGTCCAGCATGTGAAGACACAAGCGGCGCCTCTGAACCCTGCCGGGCACGAGGCGGTGGCGAAGTGGCCGGCTCAGTTTGACGACGCCACGTGGTGATATACTGATAGCGGGGATGGATGAATCAAAGTTGACAACGCTGAGGGTCGACGCGAAAGGGGACACAGGTAAAACTAGAGAGTAAAATTGACGGCGCTCTGTAGGGGACAACCGGTGTAAGACATGAGGAAGCTGGTCAATAAAACGTGGGTCGTATGATATCGGTACCCGACTGAGACATAGACACCGCGGCGTTGGCGCACGAATAACGACTGCCCAAAAACAATGCAACGAATAATAATGAACCCGCCCCTCTGGGTCCAAGCCAGGTTACTTACGCCATCTATTCAGCGTCATGTCCGCGGCGCCCCGCGTCCCGCCTGCCCCACATCTAACGCCAGCGCCCCCCTCCCCCTTCCCATGCTATGTTTCCGGACCTACCCGCACCCCTCCTCCACTTCCGCCTGAGGATGGGGTCTACACTTTCCTCCCCGCCGCCACGTCCTCCCCGCCGCCCATGCCCTCCCTGCCCCCGCCGCTCCCCCCGTCCTCCGCGCCACCCTCGTTCCCCTGCCCCCCCGGGGCCCCCATCTCCAGCACAAGAGGCTCGGCCCCGCAGCACGCCAGCCCGGACCCGCACTGAAGTCCGCCCTCCTCGTCCTTGATCCACCACGTCACCACCGTGCTGATGATCACGAATACCGTACACCAGGGCCGGAGCACTCGTTTCCCGCCTCAGCTCAACTGTCACCAGTTTCGTCCGTGAAACTACTGGCACTGGCATTTATGGCTCAAAGGTACTGCCAGCGCCAGCTGCCATCGCCCGTGAAAGCTGAAAAGTGAAGGAGCGTGCCGTTGAATGACGTGGCGAATGTGGTGTATGACGTTGCAGGCAAGTGGTGACAAAGCATGCATGTGGTGGATGACGTGGCAGGCAAGCGAATGAGTGTTGCGGTCCGTGCCGTGGAGGCGAGGAAGCAGGCGGCGAGGCCGTCGTTCTCGTCGCCGACGTAGGAGTACAGCGCGCCGGAGATGAGGGGCTTACGTTCGTCCACTTTTCGGCTCAACCTGAGCACGTTTATAGACATGTGCGGCTGGTGCACTCACAGAAACGGCTCAGGTTGAGCTGATAAGTTGACGAGTGCAAGCCCATACCGGAGATGATGGTGCCTGTCAGGCGACCGAACGCGTTGGCCATGGTGTAGCGCCGCAAGTCGACGTTGAAAGCAGAGTTTGAAACCACTTCATCACATGTTAGTATCAAGCGCTGAAGCCAGGGGCTCTCAATTGCGTAGCACCCGGTGAGATCACAGAGCATCACACACTGGCGTTGAGTCAGTGACCCAAGGCGAGGCACGTCTTACTCCGTGCTTGCAAACACAGGTTTCAAGCTGCACCGCCCCACCATGTAGTAGAAGCCCACGTTGATGGCCACCTTGTTGCCCTCCGCGTACTTTACCACCATGCAGGGTCTTACACTCGTCCACTTTTCGGCTCAACGTAAGCGGTTCCTGTGGAATAGTGGGTGCGTCCAGGGGTTGTTCAGAGGTTATTTTGATTTGGGGGTGCTGAGAGTATTATGGGGTGTTTAGGGTGTGTTTTTGTGTCAGAAACGGCTCAGGTTGAGCTGAAAAGTGGACGACTGTAAGCCCCTGCCACCAGGTAGGAGTGGATCGAGCTGTTGATGGCGAAGACAACGGCGAAGCTGAACACGCCGATCATCAGCGTGATCACCTTGGTGTAACGGCGCAACTTGAATTTGAAAGCAAATTTTGAAGCGTTTCATCACATTTCAGTTTCAAGCGCTTAGTTCCTGGCAGCTTCAACATGTGTTTGATAGGGTCAACATGCACCCCCCTACTTTGCCCGGCGCAGAGCCGGGGTCGTCGTATAAGGGGCTGGCGACGCAGGCGCCCATGATGCAGCAGCGCAAGTTGAAATTGAAAGCAAAACTTGAAACCAGTTTATTGTATTACAGTTTCAAGCACTTAATTCCAGGCGGTTTCAACTTGGGTTTCACAGGGTCAACCTGCACTGCCCTACCATGAACACCGGGCACGCCACCAGCAGGCCGTTCCACAGCATGCAGGTCAGCTTGTTGGGCGGACTCTGCCCTAGCGGGATCAGGACGAGCTGCGGCGAAAAGCTCTGCACCTGCCCGTACAGGATGATGTATCCGGCCAACAGGGCGCCCACGCCGGCCCGCGGCCAGTCCAGCCCGACCGCGGAGCGGATGTAGAACGGCAGAGGCACCGAGCGGGAGGATCATTCAGAACAATGCCTCCAACGGCGATTGGAGCATGCCTTGCCTTCAGCGTGATCGCTCATATAGACGCAGGGGCACAGGGCACGCTTCATGGTGGAGTACTCCGACCGACGTATGAGCAGTTACCCATGTCCCTGTTTCGCTTTATCGTGAATTCAACGTCGGTCGAGGCGTTGTTCTCAATACCCCCCTGCCTCGAACCACAGGTCGCGGCTGCCAAAGAGGAACAGGCGCGCCAGCGACAGGTAGTTGATGTTGTCGCTCTGGCGGAACACGGCCGCCAGGGTGATGTTCTCGGACGCCACGCTGTAGCGCCGCAAGCTCAATCAAGGAACACACAGCTTAAAACTAGTGTCATCTCATTTGAGTTTCAAGCGCTGACACCAGGCGCTTTCAACACGGTTGTCAAGCCGTTCCAACACCGGATTCTAGCCCTTCGAATACGGGTTGCAAGTCCTTTCAGGCTGCAGCGCCCCACCACGCGGCCCAGCTTGGTGGTGAGGCCGAAGATGGCGAAGGGCAGCGCCACCACGATGAAGAGTATCATGACCATGAGCGCCATCTCGTAGCTCCACTCCAGGAGCGCGGCGCCCAGGAAGTACCCCACGCCCTTCAGCGAGTTCTTGTACCCCAGTGTACGGCCGCCCACACGTTGCGAGTGTCAGTCATCCAACGCACTGAGCACCCTCGTTTCTTGTTTCAAACGGTATACTCTGACGTGGCGAGCAACATATACCCGGCGCACCCCTTACCCCGTGAGGCCCGACACGAGTTTGAAGAGGCTCTCCTGCTTCTCCTCCGGCGTCACCAGCTTGGTCACCGTCTTGCCGCCCAGCTTGGTCAGGTCCTTGGCGATCCCCGACAGCGCCTGCGCCGCCGTGACGTAGCGGCGCAAATTGAAATTGAAAGCAAAACTTGAAAGCGGTTTCATGTGTCCGCTTCAAGCGCTTAGTTCCAGGCGCTTTCAACATGGGTTTGATAGGGAGAATATGAGCCGCCGTACCGTGACGTAGATGATGGCTTGTCCCTTGCTCCAGTCGTCCTTCCACCCGTACAGCATCCCCAGCCCTGCCACCAGGGGCCTACACTCGTCCACTTCTCAGCCCAACCTGAGCCGTTTTGGTCAGACCTCCCCGTGTCCCCCTGTCTAGTAAAATCATGCACCCAACGTACCCCACAAGATGTGCTTACGTTGAGCCGGAAAGTGGAAGAGTGTAAGCCCCTGCCTGCCACCTGGAGCAGCAGCCCCGTGATGAGCGTGGCGCGGATTCCCCACTTGGCGCCCGCCACACCGGCCGCCAGGTTGTAGCGGCGCAAGTTGAATTTGAATGCAGAGGTTGAAAGCAGTAAATAATGCTTCAGTTTCAAGCACTTTATAGTTCCAAGCGCTTTCAAAGTGTGTTGCATAAGGTCAACCTGCACCGCCCTACCAGGTTGGTGACCGCGCCCATCAGCTCATACATGGTGAACATTATGGCCACCTCCATGGCCGTGAATCCTTTGTTGTACGCGTGCAACAGCACCAGCATGCGCACGGCGCCGTCCGTCACGGTGAACAGCAGGTAGGTGATGGAGATGATGATGAACGGCCATAGCGCCTTCATGTCGCCCTTGGTGATGTCGCTCGCCGCCGTCGCCTTGCTCGCAGGCTTGGCGTCAGCACCACCCGTCCCTGCCGCCGCCGCCGCCGCCGCCGCATCCTCCTCCGACGGCGCCCCGTCTCCCTTGGAAGAATGCATAACTGCCAGCTCCGACATCGTGATTTATCTTCTGTCAACGGTTGAAAATGCTGTGCCTTTGTCGGTGAGCGCCGCTGCTCTTCTGTGGGAGGCCAGCCGTGCGGCGCGCCGGCGCGGGTGCACGGGCCAGAGGATGGCGGATGTTCTTGGAAGTATCGTGCTCGGGCGTCGGGTGTTATGTCCAGTGCCCAATCCTCGGACTCAATCAGAGGTGCCTACCGTTGCCCAGCCCCGCTGCAACATGTGTACCGGTACACGCTGTGAGCCCAGTTCGACGCGGAGCGCACCGAAAAGATTCCCTTTCGAATGATCGGAAATTCGGAATCATCCGAGAGCGAGATTGAAAGGTGGAAAGTACAGTAGATTCCCTTTCGAATGACGATCGGAATGATCCGAGATTGAAATGGAAAGTAGATTCCCTTTCGAATGTTCTTTTTCACTTTTTACATTTTAGTTTTGGCACAAATAAAGCAATAAACGAGCCCCACTTCGCCAGACGTCCACACACAGCCTTCACACGCCCACCCGCCGAAAGCACGCGATGGTCAAGGTCGGAATCAACGGTGGGGCGTACCCGCACGCACGTCCTCGCGCGCGCGCTTCGCACCGGCGCGGGCAGCTTCGCATGTGGGCAGAATATCACAACGTGATTCTTATGTGAATGTTCGTTGTCCGACACGCCATTTGAGCTCCCGCCACAGACCCCGGAACCCCCGCACCACCCACCCACCCACACCTCTCCACGCGCACCCATCGGCGCCAACGACGTGCGGGGACCCTGCGGCACGGGTTCGGGCGCATCGGGCGCCTGACGCTGCGGCTGGCGTGGGAGCACCCCGAGTTCGAGTTCGTGCACATCAACGAGATCGGCGCCGGCGAGTCCTCCGCGTACCTCCACAAGTACGACTCCGTGCACGGCCAGTGGCAGGGGCCTACACTCGTTCACTTTTCAGCTCAACTTAAGCGCTACCCGTGGGACAGAGGGTGCGTTTAGGGATGGTCTGGGGGTCGTTTTAGGGTGTAAGGGAGTATTATGGGGTGAGTAGGGTGTGTTTTTGTGTCAGAATGGCTGAAGTTGAGCTGAGAAGTGGACGAGTGTAAGCCCCTGGCCAGTGGCCCGTCGCCTGCGCCTTCGAGGACGGCAACCTGGTCATGGGCGGCAGGGCCGCAGCCCGAAGCCGCCTGACGCCAAACACTCGTTCACGTTCCGGTTCGACGCGAGCACTTTGCGAGGAACGCATTGGGTGGTTTGGTGGTTTCAGTGGATGTTAGTGAACAGGTGCCGTGAGTTGAGGTGAGAAGTGGTGGAGTGGAGGCGCCTGCTGGCCACTCTTTCCCTGACCTTGATGCCTCTGTTCGCGGCCAGTGGGGGCCTGAAAGGTGGCGGGGCGGCCAGTGGGGGTGTGACAGGTGGCGGGTGTGTTTGTCCCTAGCCTTACGAGTACCCGTACACCGTTCCCGTCTCACCTCAACTTAAGGAGGAGGTCAATGTGTAAGGGTACGAGAACACTACGAGGAGACTGAGGTGAGTGTGTACCGGTACACTGTTAGAAGGAGAGGGGGTCAATGTGTACAGGTACACGCGACGGTATCGTCGAAGGATGTGGTGAATGCGTCCCGGTGCTGAGGAAAAATGTCCTCGAAGTGAAGCAGGCACGGCATGGTGGTGTGCAGGCCCTGGGGGATGGCAAGACCATCGGGTACTCCA
>Ga0307489_10002331_pt1 | contig 12712 bp, 21 predicted proteins | sample SB12metaG_FD_202247 | JGI IMG/M metagenome (GOLD analysis project Ga0307489, IMG submission 202247) | Sea-ice brine microbial communities from Beaufort Sea near Barrow, Alaska, United States - SB 1.2 | ecosystem: Environmental > Aquatic > Marine > Coastal | place: USA: Alaska | collected...
GGACGAGAGGCGCGCGCGTCGGCGCCGTCGCGCCGCCGCCGCAGGCTTGCGCGCCGCCGCCGCACGCCACGCGCTCCTAGTCTGCGTTCAGGCATTAGGCCAATGAACCTTTGATGCTTAGATCAGACCAACATGTTGATTCCCCATGCGGGTCAGGCGCGGGCAATCTCGCCCTGAGGATTCAAGGCGCAAGGCGGCAGGTTTAGGGTTTAGGGTACACAAGTGTACGCGCAGCACACGTCGTTCGTCTTAACGAATAGACTCATGGAATAGGGAGTCAAGACTTTCGAACCGATTTCTGACATGCCGGCATGACTTACCCAGGGTGAATGCTCATACAGACATGAGGCGGCGGCAGCGGCACATCGCCTCAGGCACTCACATGCTCGGCACCCCCCGCCGCTGCCCCATGCACAAGTCCGCGGAGCTCCGATACGTCTATGGAGCTGATGTAATCCGCCACCGCTGGCATCCGGAGCCTCGGCTTCGCGTCATAGACAAGGCGTGTATTACTGTTCAAACACACGGAGCTAGCGTGAGCTACACCCCTGCCGAACATGGTCGTCGCCGCTGTGTGCAGCACCCTCCCACCAGATGTGTGCAACTAGATAGCCTAAGCCTTGTTGATCCTTAGGCTGATTTTGGTATATTGCCTAGGTGAAATGCCCATACACACTTGCGGGCAAAGCGTAAGCGCTCCGCGCAGGAAAGCGGGCGCCAGGTTGACTGCCCATACAGAGTTGCGGGCAAAGCGTCAGCGCTCGGCGCGGGAAGCGATATACCGAAATCGGCCTATTGCACACATGGCGGCGAGGCTGACCGACGCCGGAATCGGCACGCCTCCATGACCTCACGCCTCCAGTAAGGGCAGCCTCCAGCGTGTTGCAGTACGTGGGGTGGGTGGAGAGTGTGAAGGCACTCAAGCGTGACCGCGAAGACTTCCCGGCGCCGCTTCAAATCGAGATCAAGGGGGGTAAGCGGCTCGGTGAAGTTGTTGGAGCTACGGATTATTATTTATAATTTGGGGTGTGCACGTTAGAGCTAAAACTGAAAATCAGAAGCATCATGGCTTTTATTCACCGCGTCTCCCGCACCCGCGCCTTGCGGCGCCCCAGGATACATCCCGTTCTATGCTGCTGCGACGCAATCGAAATAATCTCATGCCTCCATCATGCCCTTGTCGCCGCGGTCCTTCACCCAGCTGGTGCCCCCCACGCTGCTGATGCACGGCGCCTTGCCCAGGTACGGGAACGCCTCCTCGAACAGCACACCCAGGCTGTAGCGGCGCAAGGTGAAATTAAAAGCAAAGTTTGAAAGCAGTTTATCATGATTTAGTTTCAAGCATTTGACCCAGGCGCTTTCAGTGTGGGTTTGATAGGGTCAACCTGCACCGCCCTACCAGGCAGAAGTCCGCCACATCGGCGCGCGCGATGGAGCCCGCCTCGCCATCGATGACGTTGATAACGCCGGTGGGCGCGCCCATGCCCAGCCCGCCGGGGCGCACCAGGCAGAACTCCAGGTCGCTGCCGGGCCCGCCCGATTTCAGGAACAGATCCTCCTGGTTGTTCTTGTCCGCGAAGGTTTTGCGCGTGCAAGGGTCCGGTGAAACCCGCTCGCCGCGTCATCCACCACACTGTAAACCCTCGTGTAGTGAGTGAATCGGCATGTTACGAGTCGCGTCGACCACCACAGTTTCAACCCTCGTCATTTGATTGACACGGCGTGCCGCGACGCTATGCGCCACACTGTAATACCTCTTGTTTGGAGCCAGAAGGCATCCCACCACATCATAAACCCACGCGTGTTGTGAGCTATGCGGCATCCCATAACTGACACGTCCTCGAGCTATTCAGACATGTGCCCAGCGCCTGGTGCCCACACCTCATAACAGTGGCCATGAGGACCTTGAACATGAAGGGCGCCTGGTCCTTGGAGTCGCCCGCGCCGATCGAGGTCACCACTGCCACCCGCGGGTAGGGCCCAGGCAGTCCGCTCAACCGGCTTGATTAAGCCGACTTCCCGAACCTGGATCGCGTATGGGCATTTCACCCACGAAATCCCCCTTCCCATAACCTATCCAACAAATCCAAATTTCTCCCCAGCGCGGCGCGCGATCAAATCTTGTGGGTGAAATGCCCATACGCGAAAATGATATCCAAGTTCTGGGCTGGTTTGGAAAGCGGCGTAATAAAGCCGGTTGCGCGGACTGCCAGGGTGGTGCAAGCACCACGCAGGTTTGCCTCATTCCACTCTGCACTCGTACAGGCGCGATGTTAGTCAGGTGAAACGACAGCGTGTGGAAATACCCGGGGGGAGGGCCGGGGGGGGGGTAGGCCAAATTAGACTCTGATTTTCGGCCAGACCCCAGGCAAGCCAGGGGGTGTAGCGGCTAATTTGGACGACGCTTTTCGACCCCAGGGTCCAGGTCGGGTGAAAATGGCACGAAGGGTGGCACTTGTCGGTAGTCTGACCCGGTGGGCTGGCACCCGGTTTGAGGTGATATCACGTAACCCAACCCGCCCTCGGGTCTATTTGGGCAGATTCTACCTGTTCTGGGGGTCCTGACCTGGGGGTCCCAGCACAGACCTCAGTGACACACCTCATTTTGGCCAAATCGTGGTTACTGGATACAAATTTCGAGAGAAACAACATACCCCATCCAATTTGGGTGGCTTCAATCGCGTGGAATCGTTGTTTTGGTTCATACGACGTACAGTAATCTGCTTTGGGCGCCTTTGTGTACGGGGTGTGAACAGTGTACATTTTGGGGAAACTTGCCCAGAGAATAGCCATTTGGGCTACGAAAGCGACCCGACCCGAGGGATCCACGTGCACCTGTCCCCCCCGTTCCCTGGGGGGGTCCTGTCGAGGGTTTGGCTGACCATGCCTCGAGGAGAAGGGAGGGATCCAGCCCTGTATTCCCCCCCCTCTGAAACGATACGACCACCATAATTTGATTGACACATGACACCGGGCCTGAGCTGAGCCTACCCGCTTGAGGCCAACCGCCTTCATGGCGGTGATGACATTGGTGGTGCCGTCGGTCAGCATGGTGACGCCCACGTCCTTGGTCTTGCCGCCCAGCGCGATCACAACGCCGGTGGTGGCGGCCGTCATGCAGGGGCTTACTCTCGTCCACTTTTTGGCTCACCGTAAGAGCTTACACTCGTCCACTTTTCGGCCCAACTTAAACGCTTTCTATGGGATAGGGGGTTGCATTTATGGGGTTGCGTAGGGTGTGTTTAGGAGGTATCACGGGGTACGAAGGGGTGCTTAGGGTGTATTTTGGGTCAGGAATGGCTCAGGTCGAGCTGAAAAGTGGAGGAGTGTAAGCCCGTGCCGTGATGCACTTGGCCACGTCCGCGGCGGAGGTGACGTTGCCCTGCACCACTGTCAGGTTCGGGTTGGTGATCGGCTGGCCCGCACCCGCCTCGCCGCCGGTGCCCGGGGGCATCACCAGCTTGCTCGGGTCGCGCGCCAGCACCGTCTCCCAGGGCCTGGACACTATGAGCAAACAGTCAGGTGGCGCCGCATCCACGGGTTACTGGTACACTATGAGCAAACAGTCAGATGGCACCGCATCCACCGGTGCACCAGTACACTATGAGCAAATAGTCAGGAGCCCCTCGCCGCATCCACGAGTGCACCTGTACGCCATGAGCAAACAGTCAGCTACCCCCCACTCCTCCCGGTGGCTCACTGGCCGGTAACTCGATAAACGCAGAGGTCTGGGCTGGGTGAGAATGAGAGAGTGTTGTGAGTGCATTCTGCATTCTGGCGGTCTGTAACCTTGGAAGCGCCCTGCCGTGACCTTGGCACCCGCGGCCAGGGCCTGGACGACGCACTCAGAGCCGGTTCCGCCGGTGCCGCCGAACACCACGATGTTGCTCCCAGATGCGGGCGTGGCCATCGCCACGACGGCACCAGCAGGCAGGGGCTTACACTCGCTCACTTCAGAGCTCAACTTGAGGACCTTCGGGAACGCATCGCTCACGTTAGAGCTTAACTTGAGCACCTTCGGGGCACATCCATGGGCTAATTCGGGTTAGTGGGGGACAAAGTAAGCTTAAGGTAAGCGGAAAGGGGCAAAGTCAGCTCAAGTTGAGCGGAGACGGGAACGAGTGTAAGCCCCTGCCAGCAGGGGAGTGTCTTCCCCGGCGAGAGGGCAGGGCGCGTGCGCGCCGCAGCTGGGCGGAGGAGGAGGAGGAGAGGCCGCGCGCGGCGAGGGCGGCGGTGGATGCGGAGGCGACGGCGGCCATGGTGAGTGAGGGCGGCGGGGGAAGCTGGGCGTGTGTAGGGCGCGGGAGGGAGTGGCGCGAGACAGCGCGGACGGCACAGTGGACACGTCAGATCTTCGCGATCGCGTCGTCATCGAGAAGTGACAGGTGGCAATTTTGCCCTAACCATCTTGTACGAGTACCCTAAACCCTAAAAACCCTAAAAACCCTTGCGCACCCATCAATCAGCACCCTCCCCCCCCCCCACCCCCCCCCTCCCCCCCCCCCTTCGCAGCACCATCTACCTGCTTTCCGCGTCCGCCGTCTTTTTGTCAGCGAGCGGGCGCGGGCGAGCGGACGTTAGCGCTGGGGCGCCGTGGCTGACGTGAGTGATACGGCGGTGGTGGCGATGCGGGGGGAGGGAAACGTGTTTGCTTGTATTTGCTATCCGTAGACTAGTTAGAGCTCTAATTAAAAGTAGACAACTTGAAAGAGCCAGTCACCAAGCGGTGGAAGCCTGGGCCGGCGCAAGCTCCACCTCTGCCCCCGCCTCCTTCGCCCCCACCGCCCGCCCGCCGCCGCCTGGTACACTCTCCGCCGCCGCACCCCACCCCGCCGGTCTCGCCCCGCCGCCGCGGCCGAGCAGCCCCCCCAGCGCTGCCTCCAACGCCGCACGGGAGGTGGCCGAGCACCCCGCGCACTCCGCCGTTACACCGCGGTCCACCCGCAGCCGCTCGAGCTCCAGCGCCTCCGCCACCTCCCAGGGGCTTACACTCGTCCATCATTCGGCTCAACGTAAGCACATTTTGTGGGATGCGTTCGGTGCATGATTTCCCCCCAGTCTATTAGACAGGGGGACAAGGATAGGTGTGACCAACACAGCTTAGGTTGAGCTGAAAAGTGGACGAGTGTATGCCCCTGCCACCTCCCCGTCCCCCGCCGCTCCCTCCACGTCCTGCTTGTTGGCCAGCACCAGCAACCGCCGCCCCCGCAGCGCGTCCGAGAAGGCACCAGCATCGGCACCGTCCCCCCCGCCGCCGCCGCCGCTTGTGCTGCCTCCGCCTCCTCCTCCTCCACCGCCGCTGCGCCCGCCGCCGCAGAGCGCCCAGAGCCAGGGGCTTACACTCGTTCCGATTTCAGCTCAACTTGAGCTCTTCTGTCCACCGCGTAACCCAACTTAACTGTGATGAGTGTGTCCTGGAGTTGCTCAAGTTGAGCTCTAACGTGAACGAGTGTAAGCCCCTGCCCAGAGCTCTTCGCGCGCCACGGGCATGCGCAGCTCGTCGGCGGCGTCGACGACGAAGACCACGGCGGTGGCGGCGGTGCGATCCAGGGCGTCAGTCCACTGGCCGCGGTCCGGGCGGTCGCCGGGGACGTCCACCGCCGTGAACAGGACCCCCGCGGCGCGCATGCGCACGGCGCACACCTCCGTCCAGGGGCTTACACTCGTCCACTTCTCAGCTCAACTTGAGCCGTGTCTGACACCAGAAAACACCCTAAACACCCCCTAACACCCCGTTAACATGGGCTACACAATCCCTACGCGCACCCCCTATCCCATACAAAGCGCTCAAGTTGAGCTGAAAAGTGGACGAGTGTAAGCCTCTGCCTCCGTGGTGGGCGGCGGCGCGCACAGCACGCCCTCCTCCACCCACAGCGTGAACGCCGACCCCGCGCCGCTCATCCCCCCGCCGCCCGCGGTACCTCCCGGCCCCGGCGGCGACGGCGGAAGCCCGGCTGTCACCTGTGAGAGTGGAGGGGGAGAGTTAGCGCGCCGACCCAACGGGTAAATACATCTCCAAAAACTGAAAAGATTTTTTTGGGTGCCCAAATTGTTTTTGGACCTGGCCCAAGTTCTGATGCCGGAGGACGCACGGCGCGAGAAGAAGCGAGCGCGCGGGTGGGGACGGAGGGAAATGCGCGAGGGTCACCGCGGGTGGCGCACCGCGTCGTGCTGCCGCAGCGTGTGCAGCAGCGCGCTCTTGCCCGCGCCGTTCAGGCCGAGGAACAGGGGCTTACACTCGTTCCCATTTCCGCTCAACTTGAGCTTACTTTGTCCCTTTCCGCTCAACTTACTTAAGCTTGCATTGTCCCCGCAAATGATCTAAATTAAGCCGTGGCTGTGTCCCGAAGGTGCTTATAAAGTTGAGCTCTAAACTGAGCGATGTGTCCCGAAGGACCTCAAGTTGACAAGTTGAGCTCTGAAGCGAGCGAGTGTAAGCCCATGCCGAGGAAGGCCAGCACAGGGCCGCCCCCCACGCCCGCGCCCGCGCCGCCTGCCGCGCGCCCCGACCCGCCGGCGCCCCAGCCCTCCAACCTCCCCACGCCCCCGTCGCCAGGCTTTCCGCAGCAGCCCCCCATGCTCCCCTCTCACGAGCAGCGCGTCACGCGCGGCCGCGCCACTCCCTCTGCCGGTCTGCGTCACGTTCGCGACAACGACATTTTCATAAAACCGATTTTTTAAACTTTCTCGGCGCAGATCCGGTGGCGGGATCGTCGTCGTGCCACCGCGCCGATTTTAGGTTTCGATATCCTCAATCGCTTTCACGCGCCAATCACCTCATCCGGCGACGGCGACTACGGCTGCACATTCTTAGAAGCGTCACGGAGACCTTTCCACCGTGGCAGAGAGACCGGCCCCCACCGCCGCACTCAACCCCCCGCACCCCGCTCGTCGCGCCGCCCGGCCGGTTCCTGGCGAGGCCCCCGAGATCTCCGAGCCCCCTGCGGGACTCCAGCTCCCAGAGGAGGCCACCCACCCCTACCCCCTGCGCCCCGTCCCGCCCCGGCGCCCGGTCCCGCCGCCGCGATGCCGAAGCGCAGCACCGCGACGTACTCGTCCGAGGACGCTCCCGAAAACGACGAGACCGCGATCCAAGTCTACTACTGCAAGTACTGCGGCGAGCACGTGCTGATCACGGACGCGGTGCTGGGGACGCTGCCGAAGCGGCGCACCGACGGTGCGCGGGTGCTCGACACGGAGAAGTACGTGGTGCGGCTGAAGGCGGACGCCGAGGTGAAGGCAGGGGCTTGCACTCGTTCATGTTAGAGCTCAACTTGGCAACTCCAGGACGCATTGATGAGTTAAGTTGGGTTACACGTTGGACAGAAGAGCTTAAGTTGAGCTGAAATCGGACAGATTGTAAGCCCCTGGGTGAAGGCCAAGCTCATCAAGCGCGAGGGCGGTAAGCTGGAGAAGCAGTACCGCTACATCTGCGGCGAGCTGCCGGCAGGGGCTTACACTCGCCCACTGTTCAGCTCAACTTGAGCGCTTTGTATGGGATTGGGGGGGCGCGTAGGGGTTGTGTAGCCCGTGTTAAGGGGGTGTCTAGGGTGTGCAGGGTGTTTTGGTGTGTCATGCACAGCTCAAGTTGAGCTGAAAAGTGGAAGAGTGTAAGCCCCTGGCTGCCGGTGTGCTACCGCAGCGAGCAAGAGGGGCGCTACCTATACCTCATCGACGGCGCGCTCAGCGCCTTCAACTTCGGCGCGGCGAGCGGCGAGGGGACCGACGCCCCGATACCGCCCTGCATCCAGCAGACGGCGACGGGCACCGTGCAGGTGGCGATCGAGCTGGACGACAAGGTGCAGAAGCGGTCCATCCTGCGCATCACAGCAGGGGCTTACACTCGTCCACTTTTCGGCTCAACGTAAGCGCTTTCTGTGGGATAGGGGATGCATTTATGGGTTGCTTAGGTGGTGTTTACGAGGTACTGGGGGGTGTTTTGAGGTTCTTAGAGTGTTATTTGTGTCAGAAACGGCTGAAGTTGAGCTGAAAAGTGGAAGACTGTAAGCCCATGCATCACGGCAGACGAGGTGGGCGTGGCGGTGCAGAACAAGGCGCACCACTGCCAGGAGGAGCTAGTGGAGTTCATGGGCAAGATACTGCACCTGCGGCTGCCGCAGATGTCGCTGCTGCGGGGCTGGAGCACGCGCTCCAAGCTGCTCATGGTGCAGGGCGCCACCGCGCAGGAGGTGTACGAGCGGCTCAAGGCAGGGGCTTACACTCGTCCCCGTTTCAGCTCAACTTGAGCGCTTTGAATGGGATAGGGGATGCGCGTAGGGGTTGTGTAGCCCCTATTAAGGGGGTATTAGGTGGTGTTTAAGGGTTTTTAGGGTGTTTTCTTGTGTCAGACACGGCTTAAGTTGAGCTGAGAAGTGGACTGTAAGCCCCTGGCTGAAGGCCAACATGGAAGATCACAAGAAGCGCATCCAACGCCTGGTCACCGTGCACGCCAACGAGAACCGGCACGTGAACAAGGTGGAGGTGGAGAAGCTGGAGCGCATCGACCCCCAGCTGGCCGCGCAGGAGATCTTCGCCAACGACGCCGACGACCCGTACGACCGCTTCCGCAACAAGGTAGGGCAGTGCAGGGTGACCCCATCAGACCCAAGTTGAAACCGCCTGGAACTAAGCGCTTGAAACTGAAATAATGTTAGACTGCTATCAATCTTGCTTAAATTTTGCTTTCGAAATAAGCTTGCGCCGCTAAAACAAGGGCGGCGCCGCGCAGCACACCAACCCGTACGCGGACGAGGAGAACGGCAGGGGCTTACACTCGTCCACTTTTCAGCTCAACTTGAGCCGTCAACCTGAGCCAAAATACACCCTCAACACCCCCTGATCACCTCTTAATTAAGCCCTGAGTGCACCCCCTATCCCATACAACAGCGCTCAAGTTGAGCTGAAAAGTGAACGAGTGTAAGCCCCTGCAGAACGGTCCCACCAACGTGTATATGGGCAAGGACAAGAGCGCGGGCATGAACTGGAACGACTCCGGCCCCCACAAGCTGGACGCCACCACCGGCCACTTCTGAGCCGCGTTTACCGTCTACTTCAATCGATAGCACACCCTTTCCTTCTGTAGCATTCGTGTTTTACTAGTACACGCCCTCGTTTTTGTACAAATTACAATCGTTACGTTACTACGCGAGCTCGCCGCACGCGAGCGCACCTCACCGTTGACGCGCAGCGATCTCTTTCGCCACGTCGCACCCGTACGCGCAGAAAACCCTAAACCCCTAAACCCTAAACCGCAGCGATATCTTACGCCACGTCGCACCCGTACGCGCAGCGGCCGCCCACGAACGTGGAGACCACCCGCGGGCGGCTGACGCCCTCGGCCGCGCGCCCCACGTCTTCGGGCGACGCGTCCAGCACGACGAAGTCGGCGAACGCACCGCGCCACAGCAGGCCCACGGCACCATTGAGCCGCGCCACGTGCGCAGCACCCGTGCTATACGCCGTCAGCGCCTCGGTGCAGCGGCGCAAGTTGAGATTGAAAACAGATTTTGAAGGCGGCTCATCATATTACAGTTTCAAGCGCATAGTTCCAGGCGCTTTCAATGTGGGTTTGCTAGGGTCAACTTGCACCGCCCAACCTCGGTGGCGCTTAGCCTCTGCGCGGGGTCCCAGCCGGCGGCGCGGGTGACGGCTGCCTTCATCCACGGGCTTACAATTGTCCACTGTTCTGCTCAACGTAAGCACATTTTGTGGGATACGTTGGGCGCATGATTTCCCCCCAGTCTATTAGACAGGGGGGCACGGGAAGGTATGACCAAAATGGCTTAGGTTGAGCTGAGAAGTGACCGAGTGTGAGCCCCTGCCTCCATCGCCGCCAGAGGGTCAGCGTCCACGATAGGCCAGTCGCTGCCGCCGGACACGGCCACCCCTCCCTCGGGTAACGGTCTGGGAGACATTGCTCACTGCGTCATATTACGCCGTTTCATTGAAGAAACGAGGGTTGGAAATGCAGTGTGCGACGCGGCGGGGCCTGGCAGATACTGATTGCTCGCCAGGTCATAGGATGCCGTGTCACTCAAGAAAATGTACTCAGTGACGTGGCGGGCAATGGGCCTGGCAGATATCGCTCGCCACGTCATAGGATGCCCTTTCACTCAAGCCACGAGAAATCAAAATGCGTGTCGATGACGAGGTGGGCTATATTAAGTCCGAGCAAGGGCCGGTAAAGATACCCCAGAATTTACCAGTCAACAGGGGTAAAATCTGATTTTTGGGGGGGTATCAGGGGGTATTAGGGCGGTCGTCTTGTGAAATAAAACCCTAAAGACCTAATCCCTAAACCCTAAACTACTTTTACTGTCTGTTGACTGGTAAATTCAGAGGCCGGTTTACCGGCCCTTGGTCGGACCTATATATTTGCCCGGCCCTACGTCGAGCAGCGCCCGGAAGGCGTACGACCGCGCCGCGCGCTCCGCCCCCAGCTTCCGCACCACCAGGTTTTTGTCCAAAATCATTTGCGCGGGCTGCACCGATGCCACCGCCCCCGCGCGCGCCATGCGCCGCGGCACCGCCTCCACCCAGGGGCTTACACTCGTCCACTTCTCAGCTCAACGTAAGCGCTTTCTGTGGGATAGGGGGTCAATTGAGGGTCTGTTTAATTGGTATTCAGTGGCTATCAGGAGCTGTTGAGGGGTGTCTAGGGTGTATTTTTTGTCAGAAACAGCTCAGGTTGAGCTGAAAAGTGGACGAGTGTAAGCCCCTGCCTCCACCGGCGCTACAACATGTTGGACGTGTTCGATGCGGAAGCAGCGGTGGTGACCCGCGCCGTTGGCCGCAGCCGCCGCCTCCGCCCAGGGGCTGACACTCGTCCACTTTACGGCTCAACGGAAGCACCTTTTGTGGGGTACGCTGCGTATTACCAGCGCTCCAGTAAAGTAATTCTGCTCAGGTTGAGCTGAGAAGTGGGCGAGTGTAAGCCCCTGCCTCCGCCGCGTCCACGGCGACGTCAACCGCCTTGTCGCCGATGGCGTGCACGGCTACCTGCAACCAGGGGCTCACACTCGTTCACGTGAGAGCTTAACTTGAGCGACTCCAGGACACATTCATGCGTTAAGTTGGGTTATATGGTGGACGGAAGAGCTCAAGTTGAGCTGAACTGGGAACGAGTGTAAGCCCCTGCCTGCAGCCCCGCGGCGTCCGCACGCACCACACGCTCCTGAAACTCCGTGAGGTTGCACACGGCGATGCCCGTGTTGGCGGCGTCGTCCGCGTAGGCCTCGTGCATCAACGCCGTGCCCGCGCCCAGGCTGCCGTCTAGAAACGCCATGCTGTAGCGGCGCAAGTTGAACTTGAAAGCGAAACTTGAAAGCAGTTCATCATATTTCAGTTTCCAGCGCTTGGTTCCAGGCGCTTTCAACGTGGGTTTGATAGGTTTAACCTGCACCGCCCTACCTTGCAGCCCGCCAGCCGGATGCGCCCGCTGTCGCCATACTCCCTCCCTCCAACCTCGCCGCCCCCGCCGCCCCCCCCGCCGCCCCCGCCACCGCCGCCGCCGCCGCCGCTTCCACCGCGGTCTCTGAAGAACCCGTTGTTCCGCGATGTAGCGGCGCAAGTTGAATTTGAAAGCAACATTTGAAAGCAGATCATCACATTTTAGTTTCAAGCGCTGTGATCAAGGCGCTTTCAACGTGGGTTTCATTGGGTCAACCTGCACCGCCTTACCGCGAGGGGTGGTCGCGCACCCGCTCCCAGTCGGCCAGCGGCAGGTAGGCGCTGACCCGCAGCGGAAGCTTCCCGAACGCGTCCAATTGCTCCAGAATGGCGAGGTCCTTCCACCAGGGGCTTACACTCGTTCACTTTTCAGCTCAATTTGAGCCGTGGCTTAGCACGGGCGTACACAACCCCTACGCACACCCCTTATCCCATGAACATCGCTCGAGTTAAGCTGAATAGTGAACGAGAGTATGCCCCTGCCTTCCACACGCGCTCGGCGCCGCCCGCCGTGGCGCTGCCAGCCAGCTGGGCGATGTCGCCGAAGTCCCCCACGGAGGTGATACCCAGCGACAGGGGCTTACACTCGTTCCCATGTTCGCTCAACTGGAGCTTATCTTGCCCCTTTCCGCTCAACTTGCGCTTACTTTGTTCCCCATACAACCCAAAGCAACCCGTGGACGTGTCCCGAAGGTGCTCAAGTTGAGCTTTAACGTGAGCGATGTGTCCCGAAGGTCCTCAAGTTGAGCTGAGAAGTGAGCGAGTGTAAGCCCCTGCCCAGGGACAGCAGGTGCGCGAAGGCGCGCTTGAACGCCTGCACGCGCTGCTGCTCCGACTTGGGGGGCAGCGCCGCGCTCATCAGCGCCATCGCGTTGTCGCGCAGCACACCGTTGGGTTCGCCCACAACGCAAGGGCTTACACTCGTTCACTTCTCAGCTCAACTTGAGCGCTTCCTATGGGATAGGGGCTGCGCGCAGGGGTTGTGTAGCCCGTCTTCAGGGGGTGTTAGGGGGGGGTTAGGGTGTGTAGGGTGTGTTTATGTGTCAGACACGGCTGAAGTTGAGCTGTAAAGTGAACGAGTGTAAGCCCCTGCCACACCGCGGCCACCGCCTTCGCCGCCGCCACCGCCGCCGCCGCCGCCGCTTCGGCGTCGCTCAATGACCCCCCCGGGCGGGTCGGGGGTGAGCGCCGTGACACCCGCCGCCCGCAGCGCCGCGGGGCTGGCCACCCCCGTGTGCGCGTCGGCCCGCAGCAGCCACACCAA
>Ga0307489_10002332_pt1 | contig 12710 bp, 19 predicted proteins | sample SB12metaG_FD_202247 | JGI IMG/M metagenome (GOLD analysis project Ga0307489, IMG submission 202247) | Sea-ice brine microbial communities from Beaufort Sea near Barrow, Alaska, United States - SB 1.2 | ecosystem: Environmental > Aquatic > Marine > Coastal | place: USA: Alaska | collected...
GCGTGACGGTCGAGTGCGGAGCGTTCCCGGCTGCTCCCGAGGGCACCGCCGTTATTCCAGGCTTCCTGTGCCTGGAGGATACCGCCATCAGAGACCTGGGCACTGCTGACCTACAGAGTTCCGATGTACTAACATACGAGTACCGTACTAGTCGGACTGATATTTCTGAGGCTGTCACAGTTTCCAGCGTCACTGTCCGGCCATACTGCTCCCCTGAGCGTCTTGTCTGCAGTGCTGTTCGTCAGATAAGGGGGGCCTCCTTCGAAGGAACCGTGATTACAACGTGCAACAACAACTGCGCCTGCCCCGCGGGGAACGAGAGGAACCCCGCGGGCACGCGCTACACCTTGCTCTTCGCGCGTAGCTTCTCGGGTGAAAACTTCTCGGGTCAACCCGTGTTTGTGTGCGCACCGAAGGGTCCTGATTCGTGTGTCCCGCTTCTTGAGGGGAACCCCACCTCGGCGGAATTCAACCAGTGCTTTCGGGATGCTAGAGCTTAGGCCGCCACCTTTGGTCCTCTATGAGTGTGTGTATGTGTGGGTATGTGAAGGTGTAAATAATGCCAATTGGAGATTGAAACTCCTTGAGGCCTCCTTGAGAGAGCGAGTGAAGCTATATAAGCTCGCTGGAATTTGTGTCAATACTGCAGCTAGAACTTACATTTTTGTAAATAAGCATCTTTCATTTGCAACCAACCACTCAGCCAAGCCTGGACGTTTTCGCACGGGTTTGGTTTGATGCTCCTCACAATGTGAGTGCCTTGTAGATTGATAAACGTGAGTGATTTGCCTATCACACGGCCGGTTTCAACATGGTTGGCTCACAGCGACAAATACCCATAGGGCGCTACGAGTAACCGTATTTGCATCCCGGCGCATCGTGCGAGACGCGACGTGTGGGTCCAAGCCAAGGATAATATTACGGCGTCTTGCGCCGACCGCCGAGCGCGCGCGGCAGGTTTGCGGTCATAACCGCCGCCAGCCACAGGTGCCCCCTCACCTATGCGAGCACGGCGCAGTCCACTGAGTCTATTCCCGCCAGCACCTTCACCGCGAAGAGGTCGGGCATCTCCCCCAGCATGTCGTGCAGAGGCGACACCCCCCGGCCCTGCTCAGGCATGGGGGCACTCTAGCCGCCGCGGCCCCCAACGCGGCCCCTATAATGGGCACCTGACCCCCCAATATTGGGCACATGACCCCCATATAATGGGTACATGACCCCCCCCTAGTGGGTACCTGAACCCCGTTTAACAGGCTCTTGAAATACCTATGATGGGCACCTGACCCCCTATAATGGGCACCTGAATCCACTATAATGAAGCCGGATCCGTCCAAGGATATCCCCGCTGTGGGGGTGCGTCGCGGGGCGGAGGAGGAGGCGGCACGGTCGGTCAGATCCGGGGTCTTGCTCGGCAATCGCGTGAATACAGGCTGTCGAAGGGAGAGTGTGTCTGTGTGTGAGGTTGTGTGTGTATTCAAAAGTAGATTCAGCTCAGCCCGACGGATCAACCAAATCACCTAGCTAGACTACGTGTACAGCTACAGAACAGAATGTTTATAATCGCAACATTCAGATACAAGGCATGGGCGACATATGGCTTAGCTACCATCCCTCTGGCGTTGGCAGACTGGCAAACTATACCGTGTAGCGATCCTTGGCTCGGCGCTCCAGCCTGATTGCATCGTCGTGGACCATGTTGTAGAGGCTCAAGTTGGAGTTGAAAGCAATTTTTGAAGGCAGTTCACCATATTTCAGCTTCAAGCGCTGACCCCAAGCACGGCCATGCCGGGGTCAAGCTGTGGTCAAGACGGGGACAACCTGGGGTCAAGCTGGGGTCAAGAAGGGGTCAAGCTGGGGTCAAGCTGGGGTCAAGCTGGGGTCAAGCTTGGGTCAAGCTGGGGTCAAGCTGAGGTCAAGCTGGGGTCAATCTGGGGTCAAGCCGGGGTCCAACCTGCACCACACTACCATGTAACCGATCTTTTCGTTTTCAGGCATCTCCACAACGTTTTTGAAGTGGCGGCCGATGGAGATCTGATCGGCCTCGTGGTAGCGGCGCAAGTTGAAATTGCAAGTAAAAGTTGAAAGCAGTTTTAGTTTCAAGCGCATAGTTGAAAGCAGTTGAAAGCATGTTTTAGTTTCAAGCGCATAGTCATATTTCAGGTTGTTTTCAGGGGCATACACTCGTCCACTTCTCAGCTCAACTTGAGCCGTTTCTGAAACAAAACTTGCCCATAACACCCCCTATCACCCCATAACACCCCCTAAGCAACCCCTAAACGCACCCCCTATTCCACAGAAAGCGCTAACGTTGAGCCGAAAAGTGAACTAGTGTAGGCCCCTGGTGGTTTCAACAAGGGTGTCATCATGTGGTTTCAACACGGGTTTGATAGGCCGATTTCGGTATATCGCCTGGGTGAAATGCCCATACAGAGTTGCGGGCAAAGCGTCAGCGCTCCGCGCAGGAAAGCGGGCGCCAGGTTGAATGCCCATACAGAGTTGCGGCCAAAGCGTCAGCGCTCGGCGCGGGAAGCGATATACCCAAATCGGCCGATTGGGTGAAGCTGCACCGCCGTACCTCGTTGGAAGCGGTCTTGGTCCACAGGGCGATGCGGTGCTGCTTCTGCCGCACACTCACCACGGTGCAGGGTTCAAGTTGAAAGGTGAATGCAACACTTGAATGCAGTTCCATCATATTCTAGTTTCAAGAGCATAATATCGAAAGTGCACGCATGACTTACCTTCAGGGGAATTAATATATGTGTCCGTCTTATATTTCAAGTCTAACGATGAAAACTGATGGTCAAACCGACACGCGGAGTAGATGGAGGAGGAGGAGGTTCAACGTGGATCGGGTGCTCGATCTCAATAACCGCAGAGGAGGATGCGGAGGAGGAGGTGGAGGAGGAGGAGGAGGAGGAGGAGGAGGAGGCCCAACGCCGGTCGGGTGCCTGTTCTCAATAATTCCAGGCGCTTTCAACACGGGTTGTCATACTGTCAAGCTGCACCGCCCTACCACGGCTCCGCAGATCTCACTGGGCTCGCAGAACTGCTCACCGGTCATCGCCATGAGAAGGTTCAGCCAGCAATCAGGGGCTTACACTCTTTCACTTTTCAGCTCAACTTGAGCGCTTTCTGTGGGATAGGGGGTGCGTTTAGGGGTTGTTTAGGGGGTGATTAGCAGGTGTCCGGTTGAGTGAGGGGGTGTTTAGGGTGTATCTTGTATCAAAAACGGCTCAGGTTGAGCTGAAATGCGGACGAGAGTAAGCCCCTGCCAGCAGTCGTCGAGCGCGCTGGGTTCCTTGCTCTTGGGAAAGAAAAACGTCCATTTGCCGCCCTTCGCACAGGGGCTCACACTCGTCCACTCCCAGCTCAACGTAAGCGCTTTTTGTGGGACACGTTGCGTACCTTCAGTACATATGGGGGTCATAATTGGACGCATGCTGGACACACAACGCAACGGCTCACTGGCCAGAACGGCTAAGGTCAAGCTGAACAGTGGGCGAGTGTAAGCCTCTGCCTTAGCACACTTCACGTCCTCCCACTTGGGCTCGATGCCCTCCTTGAAGAGGTGGATCTCGGTGCCCATTGCCAGCCGGCTCGGGGCGAGGACGTTGTTGTACAGGCACCAGAAGTCCTCAATGGTGTTGAACGTGTACACGCTGCGCAGCGTCTGCCCCCACGTCGCCTGTCCCTGTCCCTGGCCCTTAGGGTTGTCGTACCACAACGTCCATGTGTGTTCGAGCGGGTGCTTCTGGGTAAAGTCGGGGGCCGATGCCGTTTCGACGGCGGCGGGGGCGGTGGCGGTGGCGACGTCAGCCATTGAGTCCGTTTACTGTCTGCGCAGTATATGTGAGGCTCGTAGCTACCGTTGCTCGATCTCCTCGCCGCCGCCGTCGCCGCCATTTTTTCAGATTGCGAAGTCTCGTCCTTTCTGCCCAGATCCGATGGGGGGTTCGAACGTGAATGGCACCGGATCTGCGCTCCACCCTTAACTCTACCCTAGCATTACAGTGCGCCCTCTCGGGCACACCACACCCACGCGGTACTTTCCTCACTCCACCGCACTCCGGCTGCACGATTGGCGGAGCATACTCCACTGGGATCCAGACCCATTGACCGCGACGACCCAGGCTGGCCGACGACTAAGAGGTCTGGTTCGGTTTGTGGTTTTTCGATTTGACGATTTGTGGAGCGAAAACCACTTCGGAATTGGAGGGAGGAGAGTCGGCGTTCGAAACACTCAAGGGAATGGCGGAGGGTGCGGACGCGGCGGGTGCAGCCCCCGAGGAGGACACGACCGCGGGGGCGGCGGGGGGGGAGGCGGCGGGGGCGGGGGGGGATGCGGGGGGGAAGAAACGGATGCGCGACACGGAATTGGTCGTGCCCATTTGCTTCGGCACCTGCGCGTATTGGCTGGGCAAGAAAGCGGACGAGTACCACTCGCACAAATGGACGGTAGGGTCTCACATACGACTGGTTTCCAGCTGGCACTTCACGGCTTGATGTGAGTGAGTGAGTGCCTGATGGTAGTGCCTTGCCTTTGAGGCAGCAAATGGGACGAACGGCTTAAAGTTAGCTAAAAATAAACTGTTCAAAGTTTTAGCTGGGAAACAGATTGCTCAAAGTAAGCTGGGAGAAGTACTAGGTGAGCGGCCCTGGTGGAAGGTGTACCTGCGTGGACCGGACCATGAGGTAGGGCCTGGCGGGTACAGCCCGCCACGTCAAATACACCCGAACCCTGGTTCCTTGAGGTGAATTACGTCCTGTGACGTGGTGAGAAATACACGCCATGCCCAAAGCATTTTGAACCGTCTTCTCTTGAGTCACAAGGCATCCTAAGACGTGGCGAGCAATATCCACCAGGCCCAACGCAATGTGAACCTTCCTCAATTCAGTCTCAAGGTTTCCTTCGACGTGGCAAGTAATTTCCGCCAGGCCCAACGAATTTTGAACCATGGTCTCTTGAGTCAGCTAATATCCCATGACTTGAGACGGGGCTAGCAACATCTGCCAGGCCCAACGCATCGTGAACCCTCGTCTCGTCAGTGCTGAGTCAAGTGGCATGCTATGACCTTGCGAGCAATATCTGGCAGGCCCTGGCACTCGGACTTGTCGCACATCATTGAGAAAGTGGTGTTCAACCTGCACCCCTCCTTCAAACAGCCCCTGGTAGGGTGGTGCACGTTGAAACCAGGGGCTTCCACTAGGCCACTACTCATCTCAACCTGCGCCGTATGTCACCAGAACTCCATGTAGCAGCCCAACGTATCGCTCATAGTACTCACGTCATGCCCAAAAGTGGATATGTGTAAGTCCATGGTTGGACACGTGATGAAAGCGCCTGATTGCAGTGCTTGAAAGTCAATCACGATGGAATTGCTCTCAAGTTTTGCTTTCAATTTGAACTTGCGCCCCTATACCCTGCGCGTGCTGACCCAGCAGCCCTTCGAGGTGACTGAGACGGGCTGGGGGTAGGGCCGACGGCCGACAGCGCGAGGAACACGTCATTGGATGCCCGTTGAACGCAAGCAACGAGGGTTCATGATGCGTTGGGATAGGGCCTCTGGCGGACAGCACGAGTAACACGTCACAGGATGCCGTCTGACTCAGCAAACCATGGTTAAAAAATTGCGTTGGGTTAGGTGGCGCCCCCCCAAGGGCCTGGGGATATAGCTCACCACATCATAGGATGGCATGCGATTCAGCAAACCAGGGTTCGAAATGCGTGTCGATGACGTGGCGGGTAACATTTGCTCGTCCCTAAGTGGTGGGAGTTCGAGGTGGGCATCACAGTGCACTTCAGCGAGGACGCGGGCGAGAAGCCGCTCGAGCTGTTCGCGTCCTTGAAACTGTACCCGGAGGTCAGGCCGCCCTCACCGCTTGCTCAGTGTTTACCCCCTTGCGGCGTCTTCCACAATATTAAGTACGGTCACTTGACCTAACTCGATGCCACTCAATATGGTCGTTGCACAACAGAGGCTGCGGTGTCATCCACGGCAGTATGGTCACTTCACCTAACATGACATCACTCAATATCATCGCTCACCAGAGAGAAGGCCCGGTATCACCCACGTCAATATGGCCATTTCACCTTACACGTCGTCACTCAATGTGGTTGTTTAACCAAAGATTTATATTGGATACCGGGCCAGACCCGGAGGCGGACCAGGGCCCGCAGCAGACCAAGAAGCCGGTGGTGAAGGAGAAGTACGAGGAGATAGTGTTCCACGAGCCGGAGGAGTGCTTCCGGAAGCGCGTGACGGCGCACAAGTCCAAGGCGGCGCCGGCGGGCGAGATGACGGCCGTGCTGGGTAGGCCCTGGCAGTTATTGCTCGCCACCTCATCGACACGCATTTGACCCCTCGTTGCGTGAGCTAAACGGCATCCTATGACGTGGCAGCAATATCTGCCACGCCAATTACCCGCCACGTCAGCTACAGGGTGAACGCATTCTGAACGCTTGTCATTCAGGACCCGAACCTTCGCTTCTTGAGTTCATCGGTAACCTGTGACGTGGCGAGCAATATCTGGCAGGCCTTAGTGATGGGCAAGCGCGACGACCGCGAGGAGCTGCTGCGGATCGCAACGGCGCGCCGGGTAGTGGCGGAGCGAATCGCTGTCCTCAAGCAGCAGCTTGACGCACTCACATAGGTTCATTGAAGGCGAGCGCTGGTACACTATATCGCGAGTGGCGCGCCGGCCAACCGGCGCGCGTTGTCGTGCTGAACCAGAAGCTCGCACGCTCACCTGATATACGTTTTCTCGCATCGGCACCGATATTGATTAGACCTCGGGAACATACGTCGAGGTAAAGAGTGTTCCCGCCCGGCCGTGGCGCCGGATGTGTATGTTGCGCCGGGTGTGTATGTTTGGATCTAAAACTTGGTTGAATATACAAGACCGTAGCTCTCGCTCGTTTTACTTTCGACGCAACGAACTGAGTTCGTGCATCTCTGCGTGCATCATCGTTACGGACTAGGGTGATCGTAGGCGAGCTGCCTCAGTCATGTGTGTATCGATCGATTCCGTTTGATAGTGCCATTGGAAAGATCTAGGCTCTTCAATGGCGCCAGCTTAATCACGGTGCTGTGTCTTCAGCCACCTCAGAACCTCCTGTTGCCCGCCGATGTTCGCCCATCTACGAGCCCCATCCCTGTCCCACGGGCAGTCGTGCTCCCGCATCCACTGCAACAGCTCCAGGTGCCCGCCCCGAGCGGCGGCGCGACACGACGTCGAGCCCCAGTGGCAGCCGAGCTCCCGCAACCACTTCAACACCTCCAGGTGTCCACACTCAGCGGCGTAGAAACACATGAGCATCTCCTCCCACGGGCAACCGTGCTCCCGCGCCCAGTTCAGAAGCTCCAGGTGCCCGCCCTGGGCGGCGTAGCGGCAGGTCCGCTCACCCCACGGGCACCCGTGCTTCCGCGCCCACCTCAGAAGCTCCAGGTGCCCGCCCTGAGCGGCGAGTGCGCATGTCGACTCGTCCCACCTGCACCCTCTCGCCCTGGCCCAGGCCAGTCGTTCAGCAGACGTGCAAAAGTGTTTCAACTCGAGCCGCACAACTCCGCCCGCACGAGGCACCACCGAGGACTCCTCCACGTACCCGAGTGCCCCTAGGTAGAAATCCATAGTCCCGGGGAGCTCCGGGTGAGTGAGAAACGACCGCACCGCCTCAGCGAGCCGGGCGCGGTCCGCGCGGTTCAACCGCCGCAACCCCACCCTCGTCCCCGCGCACTGCAGATCGGATGCCACCACCGCCGCCCGGCAGCCGTGCGACACCTGCGCGAAGAAGCCGCGGTCCGCGGGGTCCAGCCGCTTGAGCACCTCCTTCTCGAAGAGGTCGGGGAGCATACCGAGCAGGTCCAGCAGTGGCGACGCCTGGTCCTCGTCGGTCGTCGACACGGGGCTCGCGCACGAGGCACCGTCGACACTTGGCGGCAGCGACAGCCGCAGCGATTGGAGCGGCGGCGGTGACGGCAACGGCGGTAGCGGGTAAAGGAATAAGGGGTTGGCGCGCCGCCAAAGAAAGCTACGGCCCCGCAGCCGCTTCAGCCCTGCCAACCCAAGCTTGACTTTCATCACGCGCGACCGGCGGCCGGCACGCACCACGCGCGACCAGCCGCACCAGGCGGGCGGGGGGGTGGGCGATACCTCGCGCCGGCTCTTCATATGATCAAGTTGTTTCTTGCTCTCGAAGCGGGGTGTGCGTGGACGCGAAAGGCGGCGCGCGCAGTTGGTTATGTGCGCATGGCGGCCGAGGTGAAAAATCCCAGCTTGGCGCCGGGCGCTATCAATGAGTTGTCGAATGCTCTGACCAAAATAATATGCTTATTCCTCCTCTCCAACTGCCCATGTTCGTGCGGCGAGGCAACGTGCTGTGGCACAAATTGTAATGACTCGATGGTAATGCTGCTCGTTTATGCCGTGCGGATCACGTCACCAGCGCGAGCCGCGCCGCGCGCGGTGCATCGAGACGGAGGTGAAGCTGAGGCCAGGGGTGGCGGGGGCGGTGGGTGTGGCGGCGCGTGCGGCGGGGGATGCGCGGGTGAAGCGCACTCGATGCAGATGTGCAGGCAGTCATACCCCGCGCGGCGGTGGTGGCCGGGGTCCCGGGGACCTCGATGCGCTCGCATAGGTACAACATCTTTTCTAAAAAGCTATTCCGTAGTGCTATTCTGGCGACCTGCCCACTGAGGGCCTGCCACCTGGCGACCTGCCAACTGAGGGCCTGCCACCTGGCGACCGGCCCACTGATGGCCTTCCACCTGGCGACCCGCCCACTGAGGGCCTGCCACTTGTCAACCCACGAAGCCGAAGTATTCCGGGTCTGTCTTGATGAGCGCGGTGCGGTGACCGTTCATCTTCTCATCTGCCTCATTGTAGCGCCGCGAGTTGAAATTGAAAGGAAAGTTTGACAACGGTTCATCACGTCTTAGTTTCAAGCGCTTAGTTCCAGGCGCTTTCAACTAGTTCCAGGCGCTTTCAACGTGGGTTTGCTATTGCCGTGTCTGCACTGCGTACTACCCTTAGTATCTCGTACTACGGGTAGTAAGTTAGAGTTTCGTGAATTTGACCCATTGTCAATTGACTTCTGGCCTCATACCAAACTCCAACTTACTTCAAGTTACTTATCCACAGACAAGGGACTAGGGTCAACCTGCACCGCCCTACCTCGTCGTCCGACGGGTCCTCGTCCCCGACCCGCGCCTCCGCCAGCGCCTCCGCGATCTGCGCGTAGAGACTGAAGGACAGTGCTCGCAACGTCATTAATAAATGCGTTTTGAAATGTCGCTTCTTGAGCTTAATGGCATCATATGACGTGGCGAGCGCTCACTTCAACAAACGCATTTTGAGCCCTGGTTCCTCGGGTCAAATGGCATCATATGACCTGGCGAGCACTATTCATCTGCCCCTGCCTGCGCGGGCGTGGGCAGCGCCCGCGGCGCTAGCGCCTTGACGGCATCCTCCAGCGTGGCGAACTGCGGCAGAGGTCTGATGCCCAACAGCTCGGGCCGCCGCGCCTGCTTGTTGGTCACCACCAGCGCAGTCTACCAACAGGGGCTTATACTCGTCAATTTTTCAGCTTGACGCAAGCACTTTTGAGGAATACGTCTAGGATGGGGGATTCGGACTCCAGGAATCCACTCGAATCCACCCGAATCCGACCATTCACCGAATCGCACTGCAACCGCAAATCCAGTGCAGTGTAGGGTCAAAATGCCCGCACAGACTGTAAACTACCGCAAGACATTCCCTGCAAGACTGCCATACGTGAACGTTGCAGTGACGATAACGGTTCAGGTTGGGATGAGAAGTGGACGGGTGGAAGCTCCTGCCTCCGCCGCCAAAAGCAAATTGAGGATGGCGTCGCGGAGCTGCCGAGGGCGGTCCTCAAGCACGAAGTGGCCGGATGATGTGATCTCCGTCACGGCGATCCGCCGCCCTGCCCCCGCTGCCCTTGCCCCCTCCCCGGCCCCCGCTCCCGCTCCCGCCCCCGCCGCCCCTGCTGCCCCCGCCCCCGCCCCCGCCGCTGCCGCCGCCGCCACGGCCCTCGCGTCTTCCGCTGTCACCTGGTGGCTGAGCGCCCCATACACCACCTCCAGGTGACACGTCATGCTCTGCACGTGGCCCCATAACTCCTCAGTGGCGTACACGTAGCACCACTGAGGGTCCATCTTCAGCCGGACGCCCCTGGGATCATCGCCTTTGGCGGCCGTGTCCTGCAGCCATCCACCAGGGGCGTACACCCATCTACTTCTCAATTCAAGCTGAGCCGTTTCTGTCCACTATAACCACCCAAAACCATCGCATGTATTCCACAAACGGTGATTACGTTGTGCCGAGAAGTGGACGAATGTGAATGAAGTCCCTGCCACCAGCCGGCGAACTTGGCTACCTGCTTCATCCCCCGCAGCCGGTGCCCCCAGCACCCGTGCGCACACAGGAATTCCACCGCCTGCTTGCGCTCGCCTGACGCTAAAGCCTGGTGGATGTCGCCCGCCATGTCATCCACTGAGCAGCATGCGACAATCAGCCAATGACAAACCCCTCACCAACCACCCTAACTCTTAACCCCGATCACGAACCCCGATCACGAACCCCGATCACAAACCCCGATCACAAACCCCTCCCGCCACATCAGTGACTGTCAATCAATCACATGACGTGGCGAGCAATATCCACCGGTCCCGACCAAACAGCACCGCCTGGCCCGGGTGCATGCGCCAGCTGTCGACAGGCTGGCATGGCGTGCAGTCCACCAGGCAGGGGCTAAAATTCGTCCACTTTTCAGCCCAACGTAAGCACTTTTGTAGGATACGTTGGGGACCTTCAGTACATAGATGGGTCATAACTCGTCACAATTGGACACAAAACGGCGCACTTACCAAAACGGTTCAGGTTGAGCTGCGAAGTGGGCGAGTGTAAGCCCCTGCCACCAGGCAAACGGCGCCCACGAGGTTGGGGTTGCGAGCCGCCAGCGCGGCGGCTACTGTGCCGCCCACCAGGGCCTCGCAGGTATTTGTGCCTTCAGAGGGGCGCGTCGCTTCAATGGGGCTTTGGTCTGTGACTCGTCATCATGAACGGTTCCGCTGCTTGTACAACATAGGGTCATTCAGACGAGTCATATACCCACGCGCCGTTGAACGCTCGCGCCGCTCTGAAGGCACGATCACCTCTACTAGGCCCTGCCGCCCAGGCCGAAGCCGACGAGCGCCACGGGGCGGAAGTACAGGTCCAGCTCGATGATCAGGCTCTCCAGGTGTAGCGGCGCAGGTTGAATTTGAAAGCTCAAGTTGAAAGCAGTCTATCATGCTTCAGTTTCGACCGCTGAGTTACAGGCGCTATCAACGTAGGTTTCATAGGGTCGTCTTGCGCCATAATTGAAAGCAAAATTTGAAAGCAAAATTTGAAAGCAGTTTATCATGTTTCAGTTTCAAGCGCTTGGTTCCAGGCGCTTGAAACACGGGTTTTGATACTGTCGACCTGCACCGCCTCACCGAGGTCGTCGGCCAGCGCGGCGGGGGTGTACTGCCCGTCGGCGCTCCACGCGCTGTCGCCGTGCCCGCGCAGGTCTGGGGCGAACACGCCGTGCCCCAGGGCCTCAGAGGTATTTGTGCCTTCAGAGGGGCGCGTGCCTTCGACGGGGCTTGGGTGTATAACTCGTCAAAATGACCCTCAGTTGTGCAATCAGAGGACCCGGTCATTTTGACGAGACACAGACCCAGGCCTCTTGAAGGCACGCGGTCTTCTGTAGGCACAAACACCTCTACACTGTTTAAGATGAGAGGCTGAGGCCGGGGAGTTAGTGCAAGGCCCTGCCGTAGCCGCGCGCCGCCAGCGCCTTGGCGAGAGCGCAGTAGTGCCCTCCCGACTCCGCAATGTCGTGCAGCAGGATTACATTCACTCGCTCGGTGTTGCCCCACTGCCAGGGGCTCACACTCGTTCACTTTTCAGCTCAACGTTAGCGCTAGGCGGCGTTCTGGATGTTCAAGGGGTGTTTACAGGGAGTTTCCGGGGTGTTGAACAGGTGTTCAGGGGGTAGAGAGGGTGCTCTAAGGTGTGTTGCGTCAGGAACGACTAAAGTCGAGCTGAGAATTGGACGAGTGCAAGCACCTGCCCACTGGTAGTACCGCACGCGCAGCCCGGTGCTGAGCTCGAGGAATCTCGCGCTGCCGCGGTCGGGGCGGTGCTCGTCACGGAAGGCGTCCGCCGCCTCGCACGCCGCGGTCCACTCGCGCTCGCCGATCGCGGGTATGCTTCCAGGGACGCCGGCGAGGGACCGCCCGATGGCGGCGCTAGCGGCGCGCGCGGCAGCACCGTCGGCTGGCATGGCCATGGGGACGGGGGAGTTGGTGTCGACGTCGTAGATTCCGAAGCGATCTGCCCAGCGCGGCTTGCCCGCGGGGCGGTCGCACGCGCGCGGCGGGGTCCACTGCGCCGCCGCCGGCAGCCCGTCCAGCAGCGCCTCCAGCTCATCCGCGTCCATCGCGTCCCCGCGCTCAACCCTCTGACACGGCGTTGGTTTTGCGCGCACCGTGAATGGTGAGGTGACCTCGAGGGGACGGGTGACGGGTGCCGTTTTGCCAGGGGTAATAAATAACGGGGTAGATCAGGACCCTCCTAGAAGGGGAAAATAGGGTTGCTTCGCCTTTTCTCGACACAATCGACGCTTCCAGCGCCACTTCTACGCACACGCACGCGCCCACAAA
>Ga0307489_10002333_pt1 | contig 12710 bp, 18 predicted proteins | sample SB12metaG_FD_202247 | JGI IMG/M metagenome (GOLD analysis project Ga0307489, IMG submission 202247) | Sea-ice brine microbial communities from Beaufort Sea near Barrow, Alaska, United States - SB 1.2 | ecosystem: Environmental > Aquatic > Marine > Coastal | place: USA: Alaska | collected...
GACTGATGGATAGTGTTCTCCACGTCATAGGATGCCGTTTTAACTCAACAAACTAGGGTCCAATATGCATTTGATGATAGGGACGGATGGATAGTTCTCACCAATTCATAGCATGCCGTTTTAACTCAAGGAGCGAGGGATACAATTCATTTGATGACATGGCGAGCACTATCCATCAGTCCCTAGTCTGCGGAAGTGCGCGAACAAGCTGTTCGTGGGATTCGCTCATACGACCCGGGTAGGGCGGTGCAGGTTTGACCCCATGAATCCCAAGTTGAAAGCGCCTGGAACAATGCGTTCGAAACTGAAATGTGATAAACTGCTTTCAAGTCTTGCTCTCAAATTCAACTTGCGCCGCTGAACCTTGGGGGGAGGCGGCGATGGAGGCGGCGGGGAAGGCGGGCGAGACGAGGGCTGGGGGGGCGAAGGGGCCGGGGTTGGGAGCGAGACGGGGGGATGGAGCGTGTCCGAGGCAGGGGCTTACACTCGTCAACTTTTCAGCTCAACCTGAGCCGTATCTGACACGAAATACACCCTTTAAACCCCCAACACCCCCCGACACCTCCTTAACTCCCGCCAAATAACCCCTAAACAAATCGTCAATGCACCCCCTATCCCACAGAAAGCGCTTACGTTGAGCTGGAAAGTTATCAAGTGTAAGCCCCTGGTCTGAGGGGAAGGCCCTGAACAAGCTAATTTCGCAAGAGGCGACCCCCGCCGGTTTGCTTGATCTGGTGGGTGCTGAGCTCGCCAGCTTCGATACCATCCACGTGCCCACCGCGTTTGTCCGTCTCGGCAAGCTGTGTCACGCCAAGTCGTTTCCGTCAGATATCACGCGAGAGGAAGAGTTCCGCGGGCTCCTGTCTCGGGCGTGCGACATGTGCGGTGACAGCAGCGGCGTAAAGGTACCGGTGCACTATGATCAAACAGCCCGGGGGAGATGGGGAGACGGCGGGGGAGGATACTGGATGCGACGTGGCGACGCGCTGCTGCAGGCGCGAGCAGTGGCGAATATCACGCATGCGCTGGCAACAATGGGCTCGGCTGGGAAGCTGGCGAGTGACGCTTCGGAAGTGCAGCGCACGCTTGTAGGGCGGTGCATTGACCCCAGGTTGACCCCAGGGTGACCGCGCTTGGTGTCAGCTTGGAACTACCATATGATGAACCGCTTTCAAACGTTGCTTTCGAATTTTCAATTAACACCACTACATGCTGGTGGCACTGGAGAACCGACTGCCGCACGTGGCGCCCGACATGAAATCGCAGGCGGTCGCCAACACTGTGTGGGGGTTCGCGACGCTCAACTGGGAGCTCGGGGGTGCGACGTGGCAGGGGGTGTTGATGATGAGCACTCGACCGACGTTGAATCTCCTCCTCCTCTGTCTCCTCCTCGTCTTTCTCCTCCTCCTCCTCCTCCTGCTCCACCTCCTCCTCCTCCTCCTCCTCCTCCTAGTCCCCCTCTTCCTCGTCCACCGTCTCCTCCGCCTCCCCGTCCTCTGCTCGTCTGTATGAGCAAACACCCTTAACGCAAGTCATACTCCGATGTCGGTCGAGTGCTTGTTCTGAATGACCCTGCTGCGTGGGATGCGCTGGAGGCGGCGGTGGTGCGTGTAGGGCCGGGTATGAACGCGCAGGAGGTGGCCACCACGGCGTGGGGGTACGCGACGCTGGGGTGGGAGCTGGAGCCCGAGGCACGGGGGGTGTTGAGAACAAGCACTCGTTGAATCTCGACTTTCTCCTCCGCGCATATATAAGAGCATTCTAGGTAACCGTGCTCGGATCTCTTTCCAGTGCTCGTTCTCAAACTCAGTGTAGGGGTGGCCGGTCACCCTTATCTCCTCGAAATCGACGGTCTACTTACTCAAAACTCAAAGATCGCGACCCGGTCGGATTTTCGGCGAGACGGTCGGCGTGAACTTCGCTTTGGACTGATCTGATTGGTCGAACGTCCTTCGATACCATAAATTCGATACCAAACCCGACACTGAGTGTCATGACCCTCCTGCCAGGCGTGGAAGGCGCTGGACGCCGCGGCGGCGCGAGTGGCGCAGGACATGCTTCCCCAGGCACTAGCCATTACCGCGTGGGGCTTTGCGACACTGGGTCGGGAGCCGGGGTGGCGGACCTGGGCGGCGCTGGAGGCCGCGGCGGTGCGCTTGGCGCCGGACATGAACGTCCAAGACGTGGCTAACACGCAGGGCCTAGACAAAATTGCTCGCCGCGTCATAGAAGGACATTACACTGAAGCAACGAGGGTTTAACATGCGTGCCGATGACGTGGCGGGCATTGGACCTGGCAGACATAGCTCGCCACGTCATATGATGACGTTTGACTCACGAACCGAGGGTCGAAAATGCGTTACGATGACGTAGCGAGCATTGAGCCTGGTGCATACGGCTCGCCACGTCATAGGATGACGTTTATCTCAATGCACGAGGGTCCACTTCGCGTTGGATGACCTGGCGAGCAATATTTGCCAGGCCCTGCCAACAGGTGGTGGTCGTACGTGACATTGGAGCGCGAGCCTCGGGCCGAGGCGCGGGCGGCGCTGGAGGCGGCGGTGGTGCGCCTGGGCCCGGACATGAACGCGCAGGACGTGGCCAACACCGTGTGGGCGTTTTCGATGCTCAAGGGGGAGGCGGGCAGCGCGGTTTGCGCGGCGCTGGAGGTAGGGGCATATACTCGTCCACTTCTCAGGTCAATCTGAGCCGTTCTTGTCACTGAAATCCACTGAAACTACCCCATCTATCCCTTAACATGTGCTCACGTGAAGCCGAAAAGCGGACGAGTGTGAGCCCCTTGCTGGAGGCGGCAGAGGTCCGCCTGGCGCCACTCATGAGCGCCCAGGAGGTGTCCAACACTATGCTAGGGTACGCGACGCGGCGGCGCTCGCCGGGGGAGCGGGCTCGCTCGGCTTTGGAGGTAGAGCCTGGCAAATAAAGCTCGCCATGTCGTTCAACGCATTTTGTACCTTGATTTCTTGAGCTCTGTGGCAGCCTATACCGCGGCGAGCGATGTCTGCCGGGCCCTTGCTGGAGGCTGCGGCGACGCGGGTGGGTCCGGCCATGGATTCTGCGGCCGTGGCCAACACTATGTGGGCGTACGCGACGCTGGGGCGCGCACCCGAGGGCGGGGCGCGGGTGACGCTGGAGGCGGCGACGGCGCGCGTGGGGCCGCTGTTGGAGCCGCAGCATGTTGCCAACCTGGCGGGGGGGGTGTTGAGAACCTGCGCTCGACGGGGACTGGAGCATGACTTACCTCCAGAATGAATTCTCAACGAGACGCGCTCATGGTGAATTCTCATACAGACGTGCGATCTCGGTTCGTGGTGGCCGACTGACCCCCAGACCATCGTGTGAGTAATTACCCACGCTCCCACGAACGTCCTGATTTCGTTTCGTCGTTAATTCAACGTCGGTCGAGATTTTGTTATCGATGACCCTGCTGCGCGGTGTACGCATACGCCAAGCTGGGGGTTGAGCCGGGGGCGGCGGCGTGGGCGGCGCTGGATGCGGCGGCAGCACGCGTGTCCCCGGAAATGAACGCGCAGAACGTCGCCAACACATTGTGGCAGGGAGGTCATTGAGAGCAAGCACTCCTCCGTGCCACTCCTCCCTCCATTTCTGCCATGGTGAATCGAGGAACAGAAGCCACTGTCTGTATGAGCAATCACCTGGAAGGTGAGTCATGCTCTGATGTCGGTCGAGTGCTTGTTCTCAACGACCCTCTGTTGAGGAGCTTCGTGTCACTGGCCGCAACTCGCGGCACGGCGCTGCCGGCGTGCTACCCCGCGCTGTGGCGCGCGGCACGCGGGCTGGACCCGCACTCCTTCCTCGACGTCAACTGGTGCAACATGTTTCACGCCTACCTCATCCACACCGAGCTGGTCAGTGCGGAGGATAAGACGCGGGATAAGGCGGGCTTTTGTTTTAGGAGAACCACTCGACCGACGTTAAATCGCCTCCTCCTCCTCCTCGTCGTCCGCCATGTGTATGTATGCACATTCACACTGCAATACAGTCATGCTCCGATCTTGCTTCGAGTGCTTCTTCCCGATGACCCTCCTGTAAGGTGATATTCCCGGCGTGGGTCAAAGAGGAGGCTCGTGACGAGTGGATGCGTAACGTCCTGGATGACGTCACGGTGTCCAGGCAGAGCCTCACACGGCGCTTCTGGCGTACCCTTGCCAACTCAATCTGAATGTTTGATCAGAGTGTAGACGTACTCGCCGCAACCTCCTCCCTGACCTCGCACCGCGTCCTCCTTTCATGTCCCTTCGTCTGATTACGTCTCCGTTCGTATTCCTGGTTTCACCTGGCGCCTCCTCAAGCCGCAAAGCTGTGGTTTTGTCCCTGTTTCCCGGTTGCATGAAGAGGTCAACTCGATCCTCGACGAACTCGCTGTCCAATACGAGGCAGGGGCCTCCACTCGTCCACTTCTCAGCTCACCCTGAGCCGTATTTGTCACTGTAATCTCCCAATGTATTCCAGAAGAAGTGCTCAGCGTAAGCCGAAACGTGGTCGAGTGTAAGCCCCTGTGACAAGGTGGAGGTCCTCACGGACGACGAGTACTTTTCGCTCGACGTGTACTTGCCCGGCTTCGACGTGGCGCTGGAGGTGGACGGTCCGTCGCACTTCGCCGCAGCGCCGTCACCCGTCGGCCGCGAGGCGTCCTCCTCCTCCTCCTCCTCCTCCTCCCCCTCCTCCCCCTCCTCCCCCTCCTCCTCCTCCTCCCCCTCCCCCTCCTCCTACTCCTCCTCCTCCTCCTCCTCCTCCTCCACCTCCTCCTCCGGGGTCGTGCCAGGCGGTGCCATTGAAGGGGGAGCGTCAGGCAGCGGCGCCGCGGGTGACGTGTCGGGCAGCAGGGGCGAAGCGGGCGGGGGTGAGGGGGGCGCGCCAGGCGCCAGCGACCCCGTGGCTCGAACGACACGTACCATGAGCACGGAGCTGCGCGACCTGTTCCTCGCAAAGCGGCACCGCGCGGTGGTCAGCGTGCCGTGGTTCGAGCTCGACGGCAGGGGCTTCTACTCGTTCCCAGTTCGCTCAACTTTGGCTGTTTTGTCCCCTATGTAACCCAACTTCACTCAACTTCAGCTGTTTTGTCCCCTATGTAACCCATCTCAATCCATGGATGTATCACGAAGGTGCTCAAGTTGAGCTCTGACTTGAACGAGTGTACGCCCCTGTTGGACGGCTCGCGCGTGGCGAAGAAAGCCTACATCGCGGAGAAACTGCGCGCGGTGGGCGTGCCAGCCACAGCGTTGCAGCTCTAATGCCTAGTAGTCTGTATCGTAGTATGACAAAGTGCGCCAACCCACTTAGACACTTAGTGTGACTTAGTGCTACTTAGTCTGACTTAGTGCCCGTTCGACCAATCAGAACGCTCCATTTGGACGACTTAGTACTACTTGTTGCTAAGTGTCTAAGTGGTTTCACGCGCTTTGTCATACTTTGTATTATTTGTAGTATCTGGTTTGTTTGGTAAATTGGCCAGTTCACATTTTGCGCAACCGTTTCTAATCACACGTGTTGAGCAATGCATGACATTTCGAATTACGGGCCGGCCTCTCCGTCACTGAAGTTCCCACGTGGCGTCGCGGGTGCCAACATTTGCAGGGCAAGGCCGCTCCGGGATTGCAACGGAATGCAACGCTGATTGGCCTAACGCGCCAGTTATAAGACAAGGAATCGAGCTAAGGGGTCGCGCACGCAGTGCATGCGCCGCGCGGCGCTCCGAATATGCCGTGCATTGGCCGAACACCCCCCCCCCAATTCAGTCGAATTCGGCCATCGGGCCAAGGCTCACTCACCCATCACCCATACTATGACAAAGTGCGCCAAATCACTTACTTAGACACTTAATAGTGAGACTAAGTCCTCCAAATGGAGCGTTCTGATTGGTCGAGCGGGACGACTTAGTGCTTCTTGTTGCTGTGTCTAGGCGGTGGTTTGGCGCACCTGTTCATACCTAGCGGCACGCGGCACGGCACAGTGCCGTCAAGTTTATCCCAGAACCGTTACACGCATTTCCCAAACACGTGGTGTGGTTGGGCGATGTGAACCGTTACGTTTCCCAAACACTGAAACACGTGGGTGGTTGGGCGATGTGGATCGACGCGATGTGGCGCGACGGTCTATTAAATCAAGCAATGTCCAAATCCCCGTTTGAGGGTTTGACCCCCCGCCGATGTCACCCTACGAGTAGCTCTAGTCCAGCCGCCGAAGATCTTGAACGCCACGACATATAATGACGTTTAATTTTCAGAAACGAGGATTGAAATGCGTTGCGATGATGTGGCAGGCAAGCTCCGGGCTGGCGTTTTTTGCCACGTCATGATAAATTCATCCAGCTCTGGAAACAGGGTTTACAATGCGCGTCAATGATGCTGCGTTGTACATAATTCGTTTATTTAATATTTGGGTTTTTAAACTGTGCTTTGAAGTGTACTGTGCCACACGTCGTCTTGTGCCCGCCCGCATTCCAGTCGTGTTTCTGACACACATCGCCACAGTACCGAGCGGTCTTGCACTGTGGACAGACTTTAAAGTCCTTCAGATGGCCCACAACCTCGCACCCTTCGTTGTGGCAATACATAGCCCCCTCCAACGCGACGCTACGGAATCGGATGAGCTGCGTATCGACCGGAAACCCCCCCCTCCGCAACCAGTGTACCACGCCGATCAAGACATCCGGAGGGACGTCGTGCCCCTCCATGACCTCAGCCGACGTGGCGACCCTGGTGGCTTCCTCCACATGCCCAACCTCGCGGGCGTAGGGATTATCCGCGTACATACCAGTCGCGAGTTGCATGCACGCGTGGTCGTGGCCATTGTCGGCGGCCGTGCGCACCCACCTCATCGCCTGTCGCTTGCTACGCGTAACGCCGCGCAGGAGGGTCATTGAGAACTAGCACTCGACCGAGATCGGAGCAAGACTTACCTGTGCATGATACAGTAGCTTATACAGACGCGCGGACTCGTCTCGTCGATTCAATGTCGGTCGAGTGCTTGTTCTCCATGAAGCCCCTGCCGCGGCCGAGCTGATGCATGTGACCGAGGTTGGTGGCCGCCATCCCAATGCCGGCGTCTGCCGCACGCCTGTACCAGTCCGCTGCCGCCGGGCAGTCTGGCGCCATCCCGCCCTCTCCCGTGTCGAGATAGCATCCGAGTGAGAACATCGCTTCAGGCAACCCGGCTTTGGCGCCCTTGGTATGCCACTCCACGGCCCGCACGTGATCGTTCCTCTGGTGGCAAATGCCCCCCAACGCGTACATAGCGTACGCGTGCCCTTGCCCCGCCGCCTTCTCCAGAAGCGCTGCACCCTCCTCCGCCCAGGGTAGACACCCGCAATATATTAATGATCAATCGGGCATAAAGTGAAAGCATCGACGCGACCGGAAATGTTGCGGTGTACGTGCCAACCCTACATCCGCCAGTGGCGATCTGCCGCCATAGCCCAGAGGCGTGGTCCCTTTACCCCCAACCGCCGCGAGGCCGTCCGCTTCAGTTATTAACCCATAGCCCAGGCTGTACTGAGCTTCCCTGCCACCCTCGCAGGAGGGTCACTGCGAACAAGCACGAGAGCCGGTATCGGAACATTACTTACCTTCACGGATACATGCAGACTGACTGACAGACGCGCGGAGGAGGAGGAGGAGAGTTTAGACGTCGTTTGTGCTTGATCTCAATAATCCCCCGGAAACGCGACAGGTCGGTACCCCATATTTCAAGGCTGGCGGCCTTCAGTTATATGAACACGCGGAACAGGCGCCCCTAACCCCCACATTCGTATGTATGTCGGCGTCATCGTCGGGGTCTGAGGGGCGCACCCCTGCCTCGTCAGCCATCTGCTCCACGGCCTCGACTCCATGGGCTTGAAGCATCGCCGCGGGGTTTTCATGTTGCGTCGTCCAGTCGCCGCCGGGAGCGTTTGCGCGAGCGGCGGCAGCTCCCGCGGATCCCGCGGCTCCCGCCTTGGCCGGTGCGCGCTTGGCGGCAGCGCGTTCTGCCTTGCGTCGCTCTTGGCGCGACGGCGCCATCGGAGGAGCGAGCGAAGGGCGGCCTTCCGACCTCCAGAGCTCGCGAGCTTGGAGCGATGCTGACTGAGCGCGAGCGATGAGGAGGAGGCTAAGGACGCGCTTGGTAACTGGCCGGCCTGACCACCCACTCTTCGCGTCAGGTAACGGCAACTGGCGGTACGAAACGCAGTGGTCAGAGGTACACGCACGCGTTGGGGCTTTTGTCGATGAGGGCGCTGTCGTTGGCCACGCGGGGCGCGCGCGCGAGTGCAGTGGGCACAGTGCAGTGTGGTAACGGGGAAACTTTGTGAGTTATGCGTTGGTTATCCTGGGAACGGCACCCACGCACCCTTGAACTACCCCGTGTTGACTCGCACCCCGCCGCGTAAGAGTTCTCACACGACGCACCCCGCCGCGCCCTCGGCGCCCCGACACTCCACGCCCCTCGCGCGCCCGCCCTCCACCCAACACAGCCAGAACACCCTCGGCAGCCTCCACCGTATCACTGATTCACGGGCGGTGTTCAATCTAAGACTGTGTTGTGCCCACTTTGAGCATGTCCGCGGCCGCGCATGCGCTGGCCGCTATCAACGCGCTTGGAAAGGCGAGTTTCGAGGCGTCTGGTTCGGGCGAACTCTTCAAAAGATACGCAGCACAGACGGCCGAGACACTGGAGAAGCAGTTGACTTCGTTTCGACGGACCTACGAGCTCACCAAGGGTAAACAGAATTGCACGAAGTTGGTTGCCAGCATAAGTTTGATCGAGCAGTTGCTTCCACTCACGAGGCAGCTGGAACAGGCGCAGATTGAGTCGCGGAGGCAGCAGGAAGAAGCTCGCATGTATCACGCAGCGGCGCCATCAGGAGCCAACGGAGCGGGCGTATTCTTGCATGATCACTTGCCGCTCGTTCCCGAGGCGCCCCACACGGAGGTTCGCGGCGGGAGCGCTCTCGGTGTGCTCACGCAATGCCGGCAGCAGCAGGGTGCCCAGGGGGCGGCAGCAGCAGGGGCAGGGGGGGCAGCAAAGAGAGTGCTCAAGCAACGCCGGCAGCAGCAGGGTGCCCAGGGGGCGGCAGCAGTAGGGGCAGGGGTGGCGGCGGGGGTGGGGCATGGGCGGCCAGCAGGGGCAGGGCCGGGGGCGGCAGCAACAGCCGCACCAGTAGCCGCACAAGCAGCCGTACCAGCAGTTCGCGGGAGGCGGGACGGGAGGACCCAGGTGCAACGGGAGGACGCAGTGATTGACCTATCACACAATGGACCTACTGCCACCCGACACCGCCATTCTACTGCCGCCGCCGCCGTCCCCTCCGCCGCCGCCGTCCCCGCCGCCGCCGCCCCTGCCGCCCCACCCTCTCCCTCCGCCGCCGCCGCTGCCGCCGCGCCTACCCCAGGCCCCGCCGCCGCTCCCGCCGCCGCCGCCAACATGGACGACATCGGCGCGTGGTTGCGAGGGTTCGAAAGCTTGGAGGAGGCGTGTGACGACCTCGGCATGCGCTATTACGACGGCCGGGGGCTTCAGCAGAACTACCCGGCAGGGTGGTGCACGTTCACCCCAGGTTGCCTCCGTGTTGACCGCGCTTCATTTCAGCGCTTGAAGCTAAATCGTGATGAAGAGCATTCAAACTCTGGTTTCAATTTCAACTTGCGCCTGTACAGCCCGGCGGCGGCGGCGCTGTTCCGCAAGGCGGCCGAGCGAGGCAGGGCCAGGCATATATTGCTAGTCACGTCAAAGTATGCAGTTCAACTCAAGATGTAAGGGTTGAACATGCGTTTGGTTGACGGGCTGCTCGGGGCGAGGGCGAAAGCCTGGTGCCTTCTTATACACGCGGAAGCGTCTCTCTTTCTCTCTGACGTGGCGGGCAACATCTGCCAGGCCCTGTAGCGAGGACATGCGGCAAGCCAGTGCCACCTTGGTGCTCTCTACGACGACGGCGCAGGCGTGGAGCGAAACGAGCTGCTGGCAGCAGATTGGGCGCGGCGGGCGGCTGAGCAAGAGCACGCGCCCGCTCAGTGCCACATGGGGGCGCTCTGCGAGCGAGGCCATGGTAGGGCGGTGATGGTTGAGCCTATCACACCCACGATGAAAGCGCCTGGATCTGAGCGCTTCAAACTATAATCTGATGAAGCGCTTTCAAACTTTGCGTTCAATTTCAGCTTGCGCCACTACACCATGGCGTGCTGCAGAGCCAGGAGCAGGCGGAGGCGTGGTACCGCCGGGCGGCTGCCCAAGGGTAGGGGCTTACGCTCGTTCCCATTTCAGCTCAACTTGAGCTCTTGCGTCCACCGTATGACCCAATAAAGTAACTCATGGATGTGTCCTGGAGTCGCTCAAGTTGAGCTCCAACGTGACCGAGTGTTAGCCCCTGCCCAGGGGCACGCGAGCGGTCGAGCGCGGCTGAACGACATCATCGCGAGGCGTGAAGCGGCGGCATTGGCGGCGGCAGTGTCGGCGGCGGCCGCGGCGGCGGCAGCTAAAGAGGTGGAGGTTGCGGCCGCCGCCACTACCGCCGCCGCCGCAGCGGCAGCAGTAGCCGCCGCCGCCACCGAGGCGCGGGCACGCGAGGAGATGCGCGAGGAGATAGTAAATAGGGTGCGCGAGGAGATGCGCGAGGAGACGCGCGCGGCTGTGGCGGCGATGCGTGGCGAGATGACACACCAGCGGGAGGAGGCAACGCGTGAGGCGGAGGCGGCGGTTGCGGCGATGCGCGGCGAGATGACAGGTCAGCGGGAGGCGGAGGCGGCGGTGGCGGAGGCGGTGACGCGTGAGGCGGAGGCGGCGGTGGCGGCGATGCGCGGCGAGATGACGGCAATGCGGGAGGATGTGTCGCGGCTGCGGCGGCGGGTGGCCGGTGACGGGGAGGGCAGCGGCGGTGTAGATACGAGTGGGGGTGGTGGTGAAGGTGATGGTTGTGGTGGTGGTGGCAGTATTGGTGGTGCTGGTGGAGGTGGTGGCGGCGGCGGCGGTGGTCGTGGGGGCGGTGGCAGGGAAGTCAACGGCGGTGGCGGCGCTGACGCCGGCGCCAGCGCCGGTGCCGGGTCCGGACCCGCCGCCGCCGCCGCCGACCGCGTCATTAGGGTTCGCCACGAGATCTTACCGCACCAACCTCAGCCAGGTTCGGTCCCGCCTGCGGTCAAGCTTGAGCCGGGCTTGACCCCCCCCGCGGTCAAGCAGGAGCCGGGCACCGCGGTCAACAAGCGCCAGCGGACCGCCTAGGATCCACTCACACACACACATACACACACACACACACATACACACATGTTTAGGGTTTAGGGACGCTCGTCGCGCCCTCACTCACACACCCTTACACGCTCAAGCACATCGCGCGCCCTGTCTTCTATGCGTTGTAATAGCTATGCGCAGCCATACGTTTCGGTTTTGATTCGATGTAATATGATGATGGAATATCCTGATTTAATAGATGTAGTTTTCAAGTCTCAAAGCGTGTGCAACATACAGAAGAGTTACGCAGTTCTGGTGTGGGGGTCAAATGAATATCTGGATTTTCTTGAGTTAATAGACGGTCTCTCATATAAATTACAGTGTAGATCAGTCTGCTGTACACGGCAGACTGAAAAATGTATGGGCGAGGGTCTATTAATCAACGATCGTGACCGTACCGCGCTGCGCGCCATCTCCATTTGCCCCCCTCACCAGAACTGCGTAGAGCGTGCCTCCCATTTACCTGAGGACTGCTGTGGATCCTGCACGGGCATGCTTAGCGCCCGGTAATGCTGCCCCGCGTGTCAGAAGGCGCACTGGAAGGCGCACAATACCAGACTGCGGCGGTCGCCAGATCTGCGAGTGCCACCGGTGCAGGAGGATAGTGCTACGCACATCAGCAAGGGGGAGCAAACGGGGATAGGGGGAGCAAACGGAGATTTGACTTTTCTTGAGTTAATAGACAATCGCTCGTGTGAATCACTGTGGATCAGTCTCCCGTACACGTTAGACTGATCCGTGTATGGGCGAGGGTCTTTTAGCTCAAAGATCGTGACCAGACCGCGCTGCGGGCCATCCCCGTTTGCCCCCCTCACCAGAAATGCGTTATGTGTAGCACGTTAGTCACATTGCAGTAATATGAATCGTGGTCACTAGCAGTTTGACGCTACTCGTACTGCCCCGAGCCCTAATACGAAACACGAAACACGAAACACGAAACACGAAACACGAAAAACATAAGGACACCCCACTTCATTATTTAATTTCTCTCACACACTCCCTCCCCCGCTCATTATTGCCTGAACCTCTTGCCACTCTCTGAATGATACGGTCCAGGTAATTCTAGGGGAATGCGGATGGGATCCTCAGCTTGAGCTGCTCGCACCCCCGCAGTGTCATCCTGCGTCCCCCCGATATCATGTTGGGAGCCTCCCTTTCCGCGGCGGCTTCGAGATGCTTCCGTGACGACGGTGACAACGCGGCCGCCGCCGCCGGAAGAACTCCGAGCGCATCGAACGAGTTGGCCACAGCCTGCGGGTTCATCTCATTCGCAGTCCTCCCCACCGCCTCCGCCAGACCCGCCCACCCCGACGGCAACATCGCAGCTGCCGCCGCCTCAACCTTGCTATCTATCTATGAAACGCTTGACTCAGTAATTAGAGTATACGCGCTTCGGTCATCATCTTGAAGTGTTCACGTTTCTTCGATTTGGTTTCCAGGTCTTTTATTGTCTGGATCTCGAGCGACTG
>Ga0307489_10002334_pt1 | contig 12708 bp, 20 predicted proteins | sample SB12metaG_FD_202247 | JGI IMG/M metagenome (GOLD analysis project Ga0307489, IMG submission 202247) | Sea-ice brine microbial communities from Beaufort Sea near Barrow, Alaska, United States - SB 1.2 | ecosystem: Environmental > Aquatic > Marine > Coastal | place: USA: Alaska | collected...
GGGTAGCGGGGGAGGCGGGGGGCGCGGGGGGGGCGGAGGGAGCGGCGGCGGGGGGGGCGGGGGAGGCGGGGGGATAGGGGGGAGGAGCAAGGGGCATGGTGCTAATGTCGGGTCATTCACGGAGCCGTCTGGGAACTTCACAGCGTGTCGCGAAGCCGCGTGGAAGCTCATCGGCGTGGGGGAAGAGTGCGAGCACGACCGCTGCGGCGTGGCCGGCTCTTTCCTGCCACCACTCCGCGGCACGTTCCTCGCAACGGTGGGGCGGTGCAGGCTACCAGTATCAAAAGCCGAGTTGAACGCGCGTCTGCTTTCAGCGCTTGAAACTAAAATGTGATGAACTGCTTTCTAACGTTGCTTTCAATTTGAACTTGCGCTGCTACACGACGGAGAATTTCTTCTACACAGCGCAGTTTTTGAAGCTGCCGGAGCGCGCCACCATCGCGCAGGTGGTAGGGCGGTGCAGGTTGACCCTATCAATCCCAAGTTGAAACCGCCCGGAACTAAGCACTTGGAACTAAAGTGTGATGCACTGCTTTCAACTTCAGCTTTCAAATTCAAGTTATGCCGCTACAAGGTGGCCGCGGCGGGCGCTGAGGTGTGCGCCTCCGACTGGGTGCGGCTGGTAGCGGAGCGGCGGCTACCCGAGGAGGACCTGCTCAAGTACTGCTTCAGCGCGGCCTTCATGGTGGCGGTGCTGCACGACTCCATGGCAGGAGCTTACACTCGTCCACTTTTCGGATCAACGTAAGCGCTTTCTATGGGAAAGGGGGTGCATGTAGGGGTTGTTTAGGGGGTGTTTCGGGGGTTGCAGGGGATATTCGGAGGTATTTAGGGTATACATTGTGTCAGAAACGGCTCAGATTCAGCTGAAAAGTGGACGAGTGTAAGCCCCTGCTCCACGGGCATGCACATGGACACGGAGCTCCACTTCAGCAACTCGGTGGCGGGCACGGCGGTGGACTGGGCGTTGGGGGCGGCCATCGCCTTCGCGGTAGAGCCTGCCAGATATTGCCCGCCACGTCGTCGACACGCATTGTGGACCCTCGGTTCTTCCGTGGAATAGCCTGATGTGACGTGGCAAGCAACATCTGCCAGGTCCCTAGTTTCTTGCGGTGAATAGCCTGATATGACTTGGCGAGCAATATCTGCCACGTCCCTTGTTTCTTGCGTTGAATAGCATGATGTGACGTGGCAAGCAATATCTGCCAGGTCCCTAATTTCTTGCGTTGAATAGCCTGATGTGACGTGGCGCGCAATATCTGCCGGGCCCTAGTTCGCGGCACACTCTGCGGATGAGGAGGGGCGGGGCGCGGATGGCAAGTGGGGCCCGCCGGAAGCCGAGCAGCCGAACTTAATTTGGTGTGTGGCCGTGGGTTTGGCCGCACTGGGGTTGGCGTTGTCGGTTGTGGCGGCAGGGGCTTACACTCGTCCACTTTTCAGCTCAACCTAATCCGTTTTGGTCACCTACTCGTGTCCCCCTATCTAATAGACTGCGGGAAAACCATGCATCAAACCTAACATGTAAAATGTGCTTACGTTGAGCCGAAAAGTGAACGGGTGTAAGCCCCTGGGTGGCGGTGCCATCGGAGTCCACGGCGCGACGGGGGAGCACGTCGGCGTTTGGCCTGAAGGTGCGGCATACCTTGGGAATGTCCAGTAAAAAGGGGGTGGGGGGGTACGTCGACATGGAGAAGGGGCACTGAAGACCCAAGATGTGTGAATTATAATCTATACGTTATGATTCCTATCCTTAAGGTTCCTTATTTATGACAAAATGCGTGAAACCACTGAGACACTTGTCTGACTTAGTGCTACTTATTCTGACTTAGTGCCCGCTCGACCAATCAGAACGCTCCATTTGAACGACTTAGTACTGCTTGTTGCTAAGTGCCTAAGTGGTTTCACGCACTTTGTCATATTAGGTTCCTTCGATTGATTGTGTAGAGCTATTATCCATTTATTTAGTCTGGGTTTAATTAATTAACTGCTAGTCGACATCGTGTATTGTCGACCTCTGCCCGCTCGCGCCGCCCGTCCGCCCCCGCCACCCCCTCCTTCTGTTCCTCATCCAGATCCGCTAGCAAGGCGGTATATTATCTAGCAGGGCACTTCCTGTTATGAATCCTCCGCGGCCGGCCCCTCTGCCCCACCCGCCGCCGCCGCCGCCGCTTCGAGTAAGGCAGCGCGGCGCTTGGCGTTACGCCTCACGACGAGGCGCGAGGTGGTGTCCCGCTCCGCGCCCGTCAAGAGGCTTGCACTTGTTCACTTTCCAGCTCAACTTAGGCGCTTTCTGTGGGATAGGGGGTGCGTTGGGGGGTTGTTTAGGGGGTGTTTAGGAAATGTCCGGGACTACTACGAGTAGGGGATATTGAGGCTATATTTTGTGTCAGAAACGGCTCAGGGTGAGCTGAGAAGTGGACGAGTGTAAGACCCTGCCCGTCATGCCGTCCCAGTTGGTGATGCGGCTCAAGCTGCCGTCCGCGTTCAGAACAATCGGGCCCAGGTGGTCCAGAGTTACCTTGCCCCCGTCCACGGTCAGCGCACGGGCCGCGCTCCCATCCCCAGGCGCCGCCAGCTCCAATCCTCCACATCCGCCACCCTCCTCCAGTCCGCCTGCCCCCTCTGCATGTGTGCTGGTGGCAACATGTGCGGCGTCTGCACGTGTGGCGGCGACATGGGCAGTGTCTGCACGTGTGGCGGCGGCATGTATGGTGTCTACACGTGTGGCGGCGGCATGTATGGTGTCTACACGTGTGACGGCGGCATGTGTGGTGTCTGCACGTGTGGCGGCGACGCAGGCCTCCTCCTGCCCGAACATATCCTCCTCCGCATCCCCCTCCGCGGGTTCTGCGCTCGTTGCGGCGGCAGACGCGGGTTTACGTGTTACGCGTGGATGCTTTAATTTGTCCTCGGCTGCATCCATCCCCGCATGTGCGAGCACGATGCAGTGACTGGCCAGCAGCATGCGCGACCCCAGGCTGACGGGCACCACGGCGCAGAGGCGCAAGTTGAACTTGAAACCAAAGTTTGAAAGCGGTCCATCATGTTTTAGATTCAAGCGCTTGGTTCCAGGCGCTTTCAACACAGGTTTCATAGGGTCAACCTGCACCGCCCAACCACGGCGGGGCCGAAAGAGGGCGACAGTAGCAGCTCCCGCACGGCGGGCTGGATGCCCACGTCGTTGCCTACGATGAGCGTCAGCGGTGGTGGGCTGGCGGCCCCAGTACAGGCTCCAGCCCCAGCCCCGGCCCCCGCCCCGGCCCCGTCCCCTTTCCCTGCCCCAGCCCCAGCCCCGGCCCCGGCCCCGTTGGCGGTACACTGCTCCAGGACGGAGGCGAGCGGCGCGCCGTCAATGTCGATGAGCATGACAAGCGGTGAATGCTCGCCAACGCCGCTGCCGCCGCTGCCGCCGCCGCTGCCGCCGCCACTGCCGCTGCTGCTGGGGGCACTGGCACAGGAGCTAGCACTGGCACCCTCACTGCAGGGGCCTACACTCGTTCACTTCTCAGCTCAACTTGAGCGCTTTTTATGGGATAGGGGGTGCGCATAGGGGTGCAGTAGCCCGTGTTAAGGGGGTCTGAGGGGTTGAATAGGTGTGTAGGGTATTTATTTGTGTCAGACACGGCTCAAGTTGAGCTGGAAAGTGAACGAGTGTAAGCCACTGCCTCACTGGCGGTGGCACTGCCGCTGGGAGGAAGCGGGAGGATCGCGCAGAGACAGGTGGGGAGATCGACGAAGTCTGCGACGGAGACGCCGGGCACCGGGCCGCGGCTCCCGGGCTGCCGCAGGACAGGGGCTTACACTCGTTCACATTAGAGCTTAACTTGAGCAACTCCAGGACACGTTCATGAGTTAAGTTGGGTTATACGGTGGAGGGAAGAGCTCAAGTTGAGCTGAAATCGGAACGAGTGTAAGCCCCTGCCGCAGGAGCCACGCCTCGTCGCGCAGCGCGCTGTTGCGCTCGGACTTTGGCTCCTTGCCCAGCTCGTGATTGTGTGATTGTGTGATCGGGTGATTTTGTGTTATGACTTTTCGCCGCTGGACTAGCTCGCTGAGCTCGTGCAGCGACGCATGCTGCATGGCCTGCTGCTAAGGCCTGGCAAACATTGCTGGCCACGTCATCCAACTCATTCTGAGCCTTGATAAGGGGGGGGAACATTATTAAAAGGTTGTATAGGGGTCTAATGCTTAGAGCTAATCGGCAAATTTTGTGCCTTCGTTTTTAGAGTTGTGTGATATCCTGTGACGTGGCGAGCAGTATGTGTCGGGCCCTGCTTGTTGCAGGGTGCGCGCGATGGTTGCCTCCGCGGGCGCCAACCCAGACACACGCGCGCCGTCCACCTGTACGAGCCGGCACCCAGGGGCTTACACTCGCTCACTTCTCAGCTCAGCCTAAGCCGACACAGTCACACCCCCACGTGTCCCCTTGTCTAATAGACCGGGGAAAATCCATGCACCCAACATATCCGACAAATTTTGCTTACGTTAAGCCGAAAAGTGGACGAGTGTAAGCCCCTGCCGGCAACCCGCCGCTTCTGCTGGGACCCCCTCGTCTTCCGCCCTGCGGCCCTGCCCACGCAGCAGCACTAGCGACAAGAGGGTGTCCCGGCGGAAATCGTCCGAGATGTAGCGGCGCAAGTTGGAATTCAAATCAAAACTTGAAAGCAGATACATCATATTTCAGTTTCAAGCGCTTAGTTCCAGGCGCTTTCCACCTGGATTTCATCGGCTCAACCCGCACCGCCTCACCGAGAGGTAGAACGCGGCGGTGACGCAGCGGCACCACACGTCCACGCGCCCCTGCAGCAGGTTGGTGACCGTGAACAGCCCCACGGCGAGGGTCGTAACGGACGGTGCTGGCCACTCTTAGGATGCCGTTGTAAGCCCAGGATACATGTTTATGGGACAAGCATCCTCTATTCTCACGCGTATTCAAGAAGCGTGGGTTCAAGATGGTGTTGGATGACGTGCGGGCAATATTTGCTGACGCGGCGAGCACAAATGTACTATTGAACTACCTTCGTATGTGGTGGGTGACGTAGCGAGCACTAGGGCCGACCACTGGGTCCGTTATACTCTGGCGTGTTTTTGAAGAGGATGTCGTCGAGCATGATAGAGTAATGTCCCTACCCGCGGCGTCCTCGCGCGACACGCCGTGGCATAGCACCACCACATGGCGGCGATGCCCCAGCCCCCTCAACGATGCCCCGTCAGCGCTCGCCTCGCCGCCGGTCTCGGGAATTACACTCTCGGTCGCCTTCCCAATCGTGGCATGGTTAGTTTCGTCGGCGCTGGCCGCGGCCGCAGCTGTGGGCGTGGTCCGCCGCCGCCGCTGCGGGGCGCGCGGCGTGAGAGCTGCTTCACCACCACCTCCATCTCCTCCTCTCACTCCTCCTCCTCCTCTTCCTCCTCCTCCTCCTCCTCCTCCTCGTGAATGGTATGAGGCGCGCCGACTTGTTGGTGTTCCCGAGCTCGTCGTCTTCGCGCCGGGAGTCCACCCGTTCAACCGACACCCCGCCCCCGCCCCCGCCGCCGCCCAACCGCGTGCGCAAGCCGACATGGCTTGCCGCCGTTGCTGCCGGCGCGGCGCTCGTTGGGCGATGGGCGCGCGCGCGCCGGGAGGAGGCTCCTCAAAAAAGGGGTGCCGATAACTTGAAAAACACGCAGATGCTTCAATGCTGATTGGTCAATTTGGCCAGCAAGGATTTTTGGATGACGTGTTTTCTGCCACGTGCCTCTCTTGACAGGCCTCACTGCAGAGCGCGCGCCCCAGCCCCTGCACAGTCAACCTCACCCGTGCACCAGCCCATCACTCGCCATGCTCGCGTGCTGCACCGCCGCCTCCGTTGCCGCCACGGGCGGCCTTCACACCGCCCGCAGCAACCGCAACCTGCCCCAAACAAAATCCACAGGCACTCCTCCGTCGTCGGTCGCCCACCGGACGCGGACGCTCCGCTGCGCCGCCGCCGCCGACGCCCCCGGCAGCGGCACCGACGCCGGCCCCGGAAGACGCGACGTGCTGTTCTCTACCGGTGCGATGGCTGCCGCCGCCGCGGTCGTCGCCCCCCTCGCGCGACCCACGCCAGCTGTAGGGCCTGGCAGATATTGCTGCTTGTGCTCGTATCGCTCCCCACTCACACGACGGCATCTAACTCCGAGTTTGAGACGAGGGTTCCGAACGGCGTCCTGTGACGCGACGAGCGTCATCTGCCAGGCCCTAGCCAGCGGAGGCAGCCTACGGCGAATCGAGCGGAGCCTCGAGCGACGAATCGAAGAAGGCGAGCACGTTCTCCACCTTCTATGGTGGGGCGGTGCAGGTTGACAGTATCAAAACCCATATTGAATCCGCCTGTGGTTTCAGCGCCACAGGCGCTTGAAGCTAAAACTGCTGAACTGCTTTTAACTGTTGCTGTCGTGTTCAACTTGCGCCGCTTCGCTACGGCGCGGCGTCGCCCCCCGCCACCTACGGCTCCATCGGCGGCACTGTCAAGGACAAGGCCAAGTACTCCTACGATGTCCCCAGCGGTTGGGCCGAGGAGGTGGGGAGGTCACACCCAGCCCTCCCACCCAATCAGACCGCCAGCTGGACTCACACCCATCCCTCCAAACCAATCAGACCGCCAGCTGGACACACACCCATTCCTCCCACCCAATCAGACCGCCAGCTGGACACACACCCATCGCTCCCAACCAGTAAGACCGCCAGCCGGACACACACCCATCCCTCCCACCCAATCAGACCGCCAGCTGGACACACACCCATCCCTCCCAACCAGTAAGACCGCCACCACACAATTTACAGCACCTGCAATGTTCTGCCAAACTCAAGTCACACGTGCTATAGTATGGCTCCCTGATCGAGCACTGTAACTTACTGTACGAGTAGCGTCTATGCCGTTTCATCGGCAGTATAATAGTACAGCCTGTACTACTGTGGACGAGCATGATAAGATCTAAGGCTCCAGTCTACACCCCACTCTGCATCTCTCGACACGCGGTAGACCACAGCTGAGCGTCTCCTGGAAATCTCTGGTCGCCGCGAGCGTTCGTCTTCTCATTACCTCTTTAGCTTCCAGTAACTCCTAGGTGCATGCGCTGTCTGGTCCCTGGGACGAGGCTACGAACAAGGTTGAGAAAGGGTCGGGCGGGATGGACTCGCGGTGGGTGCAGGCAGGGGCTGACACTCGTTCGCTTTCAGCTCAACGTAAGCGCTTTTGTATGGGATAGGGGGTGCGTTTGGGGGTTGGTACACGGTATTTACGAGGTGTCAGGTGTGTCTTGGGGTGTTTTGGGTGTGCTTTTGTGTCAGAAACGGCTCAGGTTGAGCTGAAAAGTGGACCAGTGTCAGCCCCTGGGTGCAGGCGGGCTCGCGCGGCGCGGTGAGGTGCTACTGCCTGACTCTGAACCGCGCGGGGCAGGATGGGGCCGCCTTTGAGCTCACGGACAAGGCAGGACTCTCACTGTTTGCTCATACTGTACCTCTATGCGGGACCCCGCACCCCATGGCTTTAATTCAGTGTCGGATCTGGTATCGAATACATGGTGTCGAATCCCGTTCGACCAATCATCATTGTCCATTTCTAAAATTCCACCGATCGACTCACCGACGGTCCGGCAGGTTCGCAATCCTTGAGTAAATAGACCCTCGAATTCGAGGAGATCAGAGACACATGTCTTTTCAACACTGAGTTTAACAAAGTAACCGGTGCACTATGGTACCAGACTGACGAGTAGATCTGACGAGCGATTCGTCAGACTGGTACTCCTACCATAGTGTACCGGTTACCTTACCAAACCACGGGGTATATGACACATAAAGTGAAGCTATGACTGATATCAGTTGATGTTTACTGGTTTGTGATTGGTCGAGAGGTCAAAGTCATCCTCTCGGACAATCACAAATCAGAAATTATCATTAGCAATCGATTGATGTCAGTTGACATCAGTCATAGCTTCACTTGATGTGTCATAGGATCCTGTAGATTTTTCCTGTTAGCCCGCTTCTTGAGTCAAGCACCGCCCCTTGACGTGGAGAGCAAATTCATAGATAGACTCTACGACTAGGCACTGAGCGCCATCGCCGGCAACGACTCCAAGCTGCAGGAGGTGATCACAAACCAGTCGACCATCTCGCGCAAGCGGCAGGGGCTTACACTCGTTCACTTCAGAGCTCAACTTGAGGACCATCGGGAACGCATCGCTCACATTAGAGCTCAACTTGAGCACCTTAGGGATACATTCACGGGTTAATTTGAAATGCATGGGGGACAAAGTGAGCTTAAGTTAAGCGGAAAGAAAGGGGCAAAGTCAACTCAAGTTGAGCGGAAATGGGAACGAGTGTAAGCCCCTGGCAAGCGGTCATCGGAGGACGGGCAGGACTACGTGTACTACGACCTCAGCGGCGGGCAGAGGCAAGGCCTCATGTTGACCACCATGCGGTCGGGCCGAGTGCACCGAATGACTTCCGGAATGAATGGGCCCACATCACTCTACATGTCTCCGTACATAGGGTATAAACACGCTATCAAATTGCCCGAATAGGGTGAGAACACCGTTTGTATCAACACAACGAGCGGCATCACGTTCGGTCAAGTGACCAAACCAGGCCACCATATCGAGTGTGATCGTGTGAGGTTGACTGACTTTATTGTGTTTTCGTTTTACGTCCATCGAGCCCCAACGCGCACTGACTATAATGGTGTGAGTGGTACATTACCGGGCCTTGGCCGGCGGTACGGGATCAAGATCACAATCGACAACACGGGGAGGTTGTTTGCGTTCCTGGTGACTGCGCCGGAGCGCACCTTCGCGCAGGAGAAGCAAACGTTCGACGCGATGCTGGGGAGCTTCAAGACCTACAAGTCCGAGTCGCAGTTCGTGTGACGGCGAGGGCGACGCTCTTAGTTTTGTAGTTTTGTTAAAACAGGGAAACCGGAAAAGCAATGGGAATTACAAATTTGGACAGGATCCTGAGAAGGTATAAGACCTGGCGAAATTGGCGCATCGCTCGCGGCACACACGAACCTTGTCTTTTCCGTTTTCGTTTCGGCCAAGTTGCGCAGCCGGTGGGCCACGCGCCCTGCCGGGGTGCTTGTGCGGCAAAGGTTGTCGAAAAAATGAGACCATCCGCTACCTGATCTGAGAGAGAGAGAAACGCTTTCGCGTGTATAGAGAGGCACCAGGCTTTCGCCCTGGCCCCTGTGCTACCTGATCTGATGTAATGCTTGAAAAGCGCGCACATAAAAAATATGATTACATGAGATGTTATTTTCGGGAGGAATCAGCTCCCAATCATGCGGCTATGATATCTACACCTGGGCTGAATTGAGTTATTCTTTGCGAGAGAGATTCTGTGCTTGTCTTCTCTATCTCTCGCAAACGGTCTCACTCTGCCTCTCACTCTGCCTCTCCCTCCCCACTATCTCTCTCCCTTCCTCCCTATCCCTTTCCCTCTCCTCACCATCTCTCCCACCCCCCCTCTCTCTCTCCACACACACGCACCACCACCCACCACCCCGGACCCGGGACCCGCCGCACTCACTGGATCGCCTTGATGCGTGCCAGGATGTCGTTGGCCTGCGCCGTGGCGTTGCCGATGTAGTTGGCCGGTGTCATCTCCATGAGGCGCGCCTTGGAATCATCCGGGATGTCCAGCGAGCTGACGAACTCCTGCATCCCGGCCTTGTCCACGCGGCGCCCGCGCGTCAGCTGCTTCATTTAGCGGCGCAGGTTGAAATTGAAAGCAAAACCTGAAACCAATTCATCACATTTCAGTCTCAAGCGCTGACAGCAGGCGCCATCACAAGAGTAGCACGTGGTAAGATTACAGAGTATCGCACATGGTTGGTGAGTTACAAACCCAAGGAAAAGAACACCTTAGTCCGTGCTTGAATACACAAGTTTCAACCTGCACCGGCCTACCTTGAGCTTCTCGTAGGGGCGCTCCACGCCGTGCCGCCGCATGACCGTCTGGATGGGCTCCGCCAGCACCTCCCAGTTTTTGTCGAGGTCGGCGGCCATGGCGCCCGCGTTGGTCTCCAGCTTGGTCAGCCCGCTCATTACGGCCTGCCGGATACTGCGAGGAACACGTCACAGGATGCCACGCCATACTACACAGTTCTGGCGGGGGGCAGATGGGGATGGGGATGGCGCGTAGCGCAAAAGGTCACGATCGTTGAGTTAATAGACCCTCGCCCATACGTGTACGGGAGGCTGATCTACACTGTGATGTATATGAGCGACCGTCTAAGAACTCATCCAAATCCTAATCCCCACTTGCCCCGGCACCAGAACTGCGTAGTAACGCCACGCCATAGGATACTCCAGAAACGAGGCTTGAACATGCGGTGGATGACGTGGCGGGCGGTGATCCGGCAGGCCCCCTACCGCGCAGGGTGGAGGTGTACGCGATGAGCGAGTACCCGAAGCCGGTGCCCAGGTTACGCAGCACGGTAGAGTCGGTGAGGTCGCGCTGCCACCGGCTGATGGGCAGCTTGGCGCTCAGGTGGTCGAACATGGCGTTGGCCATGCCAATGTTGCCCTCGGAGTTCTCAAAGTCGATGGGGTTGACCTTGTGCCAGGGGCTTACACTCGCCCACCTGTCAGCTCAAAGTAAGCGCTTTTGGTGGGAACAGGGGTATTTAGGGGGTATTTAAGGAGTGTTTAAGGCGGGGATGCAGGGGGTGTTTAGGCGTTGAGGGGATGTGTTGAGTGTCAGCAACGGCTCAGGTTGAGCTGAGAAGTGGACGAGTGTAATCCCTACCTTGTGCGGCATGGTGGAGGAGCCGATCTCGCCGGCGATGAGGCGCTGCTTGAAGTATCCGATGGAGATGTAGGACCAGATGTCGCGGTCGAAGTCCATGACGATGGTGTTGAAGCGGGTGAAGCACGAGAAGAGCTCCGCCATGTAGTCGTGCGGCTCGATCTGCGTCACGTACGGCTGCCACTGCAGGCCCAGCGAGGTCACAAACTCCACTAAGCAGGGTCACAACCCGCACACACGCAAGCATTCAGTGAGAAACACCAACGATGTGTGATAACATCAACGACGTGTATATCAATCCAACAAATCAGGCGTCACACGTAGTGAGTTGACTGCACATCAGGTGCCCATGACAGGGGGGTCAGGAGCCCATGATAAGGGGTTCAGGTGCCCATGATAAGGGGGGTCAGGTGCCCATCACAGGGGGGTCAAGTGCCTAGTATAGGGGAGTCAGGAGGCCGTTATAGGGGGGTCAGGTGCCCATCCGCCCCACCTCGGCCACCTGCTGCCAGTCCACGTCCGGGTAGCACGCCAGGTGCGCGTTGTAGTTGCCCACGGCGCCCGCCATCTTGCCGTACAGCGGGATCTTAGCCATCTGCGACCGCTGCTGAGGGGCTTACACTCGTTCCGATTTCAGCTCAACTTGAGCTCTTCTGTCCACCGTGTGACCCACCTTAACTCATGAATGTGTCCTGGAATTGCTCAAGTTGAGCTCTAAAGTGAAGGAGTGTAAGCCCCCGCCGCTGCCGCGCCAGGCGGTACGCCACGTTGGCGAACTCCTTGCCCAGGTGTAGCGGCGCAAGTTGAAATTGAAACCGAAGTTTGAAAGCGGTTCGTCGCATTTGAGATTCAAGCGCTTAGTTCCAGGCGCTATCAATATGGGTTGGATAGGATCAACCTGCAGCGCCCTACCCAGGGTGGTGGGGGAGGCGGGCTGCCCGTGCGTGCGGGACATCATGGGGGTGGCGGCCTCCGTCGTGGCGATGCCGGCGATCAGGGGCTTACGCTCGTCCACCTTCCGGCTTAACGTAAACGCTTTGTTTGGCATAGGAAGTGCAAATTGGGGTTGTTTGGAGGATATTTAGTGGGTTTAAAGGGGTACTAGGGAGTGTCTAGGGTGTATTTTGTGTCAGAAACGGCTCAGATTGAGCTGAAAGGGGGACGAGTGTAGGCCCCTGCCAGCGATGGCGTCGACGATCTCGCCCATGGCGGGGGTCACTGCTTCCACTCCGTTGCGCAGGGGCTTACACTCGTCCACTTTTCAGCTCAACGTGAGCACTTTTTGTCCCATGTGGTGGGGAGCTTTGCTGGTTTCAATGACAAAAGCGGCTCAGGTTAAGCAAAGATGTGGACGAGTGTAAGCCCCTGCCGCTGCGCAGCATCAGCGCATGGCTCAGGTTGTTGATGTCCTCGGAGGTGCAAGCGAAGTGCACGAATTCCATCACCGAGGCGAGCTCGGGGTGTTTCTCCAGGCGGGTCTTCATGGCGTACTCCACCGCCTTGACGTCGTGGTTGGTGGTCTTCTCAATGGCCTTGACCTCGGCGGCGTCGGCCGGGCAGCAGGGGCTTACACTCGCTCACTTTTCAGCTCAACTTCAGCGTGTATGACACACACAAAACACCCTACACACCCTAAACGCCCCATTAACACGGGGCGCACAATCCCTACGCGCACCCCCTATCCCATAAGAAGTGCTCAAGTTGAGCTGAGAAGTGAACGAGTGTAAGCCCCTGCCGGGCAGAAGTTGGCGAGGTAGTCCTCCAGGAACTGGTTGGCGTCGGCGGACAGCGACGGCACCTCCGTCCAGGGGCTTACACTCGTCCACTTTTGAGCTCAACTTGAGCCATTTCCAACACAGAATACACCCTAGACACCCCCTCATACACCATAATATGCACAACACACCCCCCACAAACCCCCTAAATGCACCCCCTATCCCACACAA
>Ga0307489_10002335_pt1 | contig 12706 bp, 2 predicted proteins | sample SB12metaG_FD_202247 | JGI IMG/M metagenome (GOLD analysis project Ga0307489, IMG submission 202247) | Sea-ice brine microbial communities from Beaufort Sea near Barrow, Alaska, United States - SB 1.2 | ecosystem: Environmental > Aquatic > Marine > Coastal | place: USA: Alaska | collected 2017-05-06
CGCGCGCGGCGTGGGCGGCGCCCGCGCGTGCGCGGCCGCGCTCGAGGCCGCGGGCTGGCTGCGCGCGGGCGGGCCGCGGGCCCGACTGATGATGGTGGAGGTGATAGTAGCGCTCCCTTGTAAATGCTTGAGTTTATAATTACCCGGGTCATGTAATAACACCAATTTAATTAATCGGTGGGCCATAATTATTAAACATATAAATGGATTTCGCGTGAGCAATAACCGCATCCACCGCGACGTGCAACGTCACGCCGGTGCCGTGCGCGGCGCTGGCATCGGCGGCGCACACGGCCTCGGCGAAAGCGTTCGCGAGCGGGTCAGGGACGCGCGGGTGGGCGAACGCCGCCTCCCACGCCGCATTCGCCGCGACGCGCAGCGTCACGCCGGTGCCGTGCGCGGCGCTGTCATCGGCGGCGCGCACGGCCTCGGCGAAAGCGTTCGCTAGCGGGTCGGGGGCGCGCGGATGGGGGAACGCCGCCTCCCACGCCGCATCCACCGCGATGCGCAACGTCACGCCGGTGCCGTGCGCGGCGCTGGCATCGGCTGCGCGCACGGCCTCAGCGAAAGCGTTCGCGAGCGGGTAGGGGACGCACGGGTGGGTGAATGCCGCCTCCCGCGCTGCACTCGCCGCGACGCGCAGCGTCACGCCGGTGCCGTGCGCGGCGCTGGCATCGGCGGCGCGCACGGCCTCGGAAAAAGCGTTCGCGAGCGGGTCGGGGACGCGCGGGTGGGTGAACACCGCCTCCCACACCGCACCCGCCGCGACGCGCAGCGTCACGCCGGTGCCGTGCGCGGCGCTGGTATCGGCGGCGCGCACGGCCTCGGCGAAGGCGTTCGCGAGCGGGTCGGGGACGCGCGGGTGGGCGAACGCTGCCTTCCACGCCGCACCCGCCGCGACGCGCAGCGTCACCTGGGTGCCGTGCGCGGCGCTGGCATCGGCAGCGAGCACGGCGTCAGCGAAAGTTGTCGCGAGCCTGCGCCCAGCCGAGTGGCGTCAGCCAGCGCGCCGCGTCGCCCTCGCCGTGGGTATCGTACTGTCCGTGTCAAGCGAACATGATGTATCGCGTCACGCAATGGCCCGCTGCTTGCCAAAAGTCCAAGCAGGCACCGACGCCTCCGCGCCGACATCGAATGGTCCAAGAAACTTGCGTTTGGTGCTGCAGCCACCGCCCTTCCCAAATTGGGTCGCCGTACCGTGGACGGCTATAGCTGATATGGCCTGCCATACGGAGATCAGTGCCTTGCCAATGCCGCGAAGGCAGCTGTCAGTGCCGCGCCGAGCGCAAATTGCAAAAAAAACAACGCGCGCGCGCAAGCGCGTTTCAAGTGGTGCAGATTACGAAATTTCAAAAGCAATCATGTATTCTGTAATGACGCTTTCTTTCGGCCTGTGTCAGGATACAATTATCTAGCGCATTGGGACATCTAAACATTATTATACTGTAAGCCCGAAATCGCAATCACAGGGGAGTTGAGTTACGATAATGCAATTACAAAAAAATCGATTTTTGACCGCACTAGCTGCCGGTGTCTGATGCTGGGCTCACTATTTTAAGGGGGTAGTATGGAAGGGCCGCCGGTGGTGAACACACTTTGCGTGAATGTGCTTGGGTAACGGTATTGCATGTCACGATCCTACAAATTATTTCAAATTAAATTTATTTTACGCGATTAGCCGCGCGTGCGCGATAGCGCGCGCGCGCGTTGCAACGAGGGCATTAAAAACAAGCGCGGTAAATACGAAGGTCGCTTCAAAAAGTGGATGGCGCGAAGCCCCAAGCGGGCCCAATAGTATTATTATAGTGGCATAGGGGAATCTGTTGGTCACGGGTTCGATTCCGGAAAGGCCCGTAAGTGGGGATTCGTATTCTGGAGGCGACGTCGACCACCACGTTGGTCGTCCCAGCAAGTGCGCCAAGCAAGGACCCGGACGCGAATAAGTGCGTTCCCGGTGTTCCGGAGATGAAGACAAGTCCGTTTATGCCGCGTGTCGAAGCCCAGGCGTGGGATCCGGCAGCGAACGACTCGGGCGCCGTTCTCCCCATCTCCAACCCCGAAGCAGAAACGGAAGAAAAAAAGCAAGTGCTCGTCGCCGTACAAGACGAGCCACACAACCTAGACGTTCGGGAGATATATGCGCTCGACTAGGCCGAAAGTTCTTCTGTTCACACTTAATTGTGGACAGTACGAGTCTGAGGTCGACTAATGCCGTGCGCTTTCTTCAGCCGGTGGATCTGAGGGGAAATCGTCGCATCACAGTTATGCGATCCCATCCGACCAGAGGTTCGGTTTTTGGTTGTTTTATTGGGCTCTGACTTTTTGTCGCTCGAAAGGCTACAATGACAGATGAGGCATGAACGATTCAATAGGCCTTCTGAGAATTATGTATTTACTTACTTACATATTCTGGTCACTCGTTTGTTTTATAAAAGTGTATTAGCCCGTAGCTCGATAATTGGTAGTCGGTAGCTCTTGTGCTGCCTGCCGGGTATAAGAGATGGGGCGGATTCATATTTAGTTTGTGTTGTTGGGAAATCGCAGATAAAGCAATATAATTTGTTATTTTTTTACAAATATGAAAGATTTTTATAGGTTGGGAGAACAAGTTTCAGTATGCTCACCCTGTATTATCCCCCCATATCGGGATGGTGCTGGGAGAGACAGTTTCTGTGCATTCGCCCTGTGTTCCCCAGAGACGAGCGAGTGATCGACGGATCCTTTTTCCCAAAAGAATAGATTACAACTCCGTACACCGCATGCTGGTGATCTTGGAATGGCAGTTTAGCACCGTAGATCTTCCGCCCCGACGACCGCACCGACGCCGGTGCCGACGACCGCTTCGTCGCCCGCTACGACGCCCGCGCCGACGCCCAAAAGCGCCAGGAGGCGCGCAGCGGTCGGTACGCGGATACGCGAGCAATCGTGGTGACGACGACATGAACATATACCACGGTCCTACTTTTTTTAGGCGTTGCAGGTCCCACCTTTTTAACAAAAACTGTCACAGACAAACTTGAAGCTGAGTTCCTCGCTTCTTGATGTCATGAGAGTTGGGGGCAAAATCTTTAAGGACCATGCGATCCGAAAATAAATGAAGATTGTTGTTATAGAATATCATTTACAAACGATTCGTCATTCCTTGTGCTTCATGTGTCAATTTTTTAATGTTCATATCTTATTTGTGTATTGCATGGGTAGCGGTAATGGTTGTTTTTGTTTGGTTTGGCGAGTCACTTAATTCTGCCGCGGATAGACCTACTTAGGCGTTCCTGGTCCCTCCTTGTTAACAAAAAGTGTCACAGAAAATGGGATTTCAAGTTAGTGATCCAACATAGTTGCGAGTTTGTTGAACTGAGTCAGTTGAGCGTTGTGCCTTCCTAAACCCACCCCATGCCCACCCGTGCATACAAACCCTTCCTGGGACGGTTTTGTCATTAAAATGACAACGCTTACTGCCGCATACTCCATCCGGCTTTTCGATGTTGTTTGGCCAGCTACCTTCGGGCCTAGGACCCACTCTTGGACCTCCAAATGGCCCCAAAATGGCCCCCAATAGTACTGCCGCCCGCAGAAGGCTCATATCATTGAAACAGCCAAGTTCGTGCCAATATGGTTATCATGACGTCACTAAAGTTCGGGGGACAAAAATATTTATCTAGGTCGGTGCCGTAACATTTGTTACACAAAGTTGTTCCAGAATAACGGGGTAGTTGTCTGGAATACGCAAGTTCACTAGGCGCACTTGCTAATATAGCGGGGTATTTTTGTTCGAACATGCTAGTGACTAGGCGGACTTAGTTATATACTGGGGTCTTTGTTTCAACTCGCGAGTTCACTAGATGCACTTGAAGATATACCGAGAGGTTTTGTCTCAAACGCGCGAGTTGACTAGGCGGAATTAGTTATTTACCGGGGCATTTTCCGGATCACGCGAGTTTGCTATGCGGACTTGGTATTATACCGGGGTATATATCTCGAACACGCGGGTTAACTAGACGCACTTGGTAATAAACCAGGATGTTTGTCTGGAAGGCGCAAGATGACTAGGCACACTTGATAATATATCGGGGTATATTTATTCGAACACGCTAGTTGACTAGGTGTACGTGGTAATATAACGGGGTACTTGTTTCGAAAACGCGAGTTGACTAAACGGACTTGTTAATATACCGTGGCAACTGTCTCGAACACGCGAGTTGACTAGGCGCATTTGGTGATATACCGGGGTATTTGTCTCGAACACGCGATTTGACTAGGCGGACTTGTTGATATACCGTGGCAATTGTCTTGAGCAAGCGAGTTGACTTGTCGCACTTGATAATATATCGAGGTATTTGTCTAGAATACGCGCATTGACTAGGCGCTCTTTGTAGTACATGGGTTATTCATTTCGAACATGAGATTTGATTAGAAGCATTTGATAACAGACCGCGGTATATTATTCAAACACGTGAGTAGACTATGCGGACTTCGTTTTATAATGGGGTATTTGTCTCGAACTCGCGGGTTGACTAGACGTACTTGGAGATATACCGAGGTATTTGTCTCATACGTGCAAGTTGACTAGGCGGACTTGTTAGTATACTGTGGCAATTGTCTGAAACACACGAGTTAACTAGGCGGACTTGGTAATATACCGTGGTATTCCTCTTGAACACGCGAGTTGACTAGGCGCACTTGGTCATAAACCGGGGTATTTGTCTCGACCACGCAAGTTGACTAGGCGTGTGTCTCGAACACGCGAGTTAACTAAGCGCATTTGGTAAAATACCGGGGTATTTGTCTCGAAAACGGAAGTTCACTAGGCGCACTTGGTAATAGCCCGGGGTATTTCCTTCGAACAAGAAAGTTGACTAGGCGCACTTGGTAATATACCGGGGTATTTTCTGGAACACGCGAGTTGATTAGGCGGACTTGGTAATATACCGAGGTATTTCTCTCGAACAAGCTAGTTGACTAGGCGCACTTGGTCATAAACCGAGGTATGTGTCTCGAACACGCAAGTTGACTAGGCGCACTTGATTATATGCGGAGGTATGTGTCTCGAACACGCGAGTTGACTAAGCGCAGTTGGTAATATACCGTGGCAATTGTCTCGAACACGCGAGTTGACTAGGCGCACTTGATAATCTAATGGGGTATTTTTATCGAAGATGCGAGTTGACAAGGCGGACTTGTAAATATACCGTGGCAATTGGCTTAAACACACGAGTTGACTAGGCACACTTGGTAATATGTCAGGGTATTTGTCTAAAAATACACGCGTTGATTAGGCGCTCCTGGTATTGCATGCGTTATTAATGTTGAACATGAGAGTTGACTAGACGCACTTGGTAATAGACCACAGTATACGTCTCAAACACGTGAGTAGACTATAGATGCGGAATTTGTATTGTACTGGGGTCTTTGTCTCTAACTCGCGAGCTGACTAGACGCACTTGGAGATATACCGAGGTACTTGTCTCATATGTGCAAGTGGCCTAGGTGGACTTGGTAATATACAGGGGTATTTTTTCTGGAACACGAGTTGACTAGGCATACTTGGTAATATACCGGGGTATTTCTCTTGAAAACGCGAGTTGACTAGGCGCACTTGGTCACAAAGCGGGGCATTTGTCTCAATCGCGCAAGTTGCCTAAGTGCACTTAATAATATACCGAGGAGTGTGTCTCGAACATGCGAGTTGACTAAGCGCACTTGGTAATTTACCGGGGTATTTGTATCGGAAACGCAAGTTGACTAGGCGCACTTGGTAATAGACCGGGGTATTTCTTTCGAACACGCGAGTTGACAAGGTGGACTTGGTAACATACCGGGGTATTTGTATCGAACACGCGAGTTGACTAGGTGGACTTGGTAATATACCGGGGTATTTTCTTGAACACGCGAGTTGACTAGGCGGACTTGGTAATAAACCGGGGTATTTGTCTCGAACACGCAAGTTGACTAGGCACACTTGATGATATATCGGTGTATTGTTTGTTCGAACATGCTAGTTGACTAGGTGTACGTGGTAATATGAGGAACTATTTGTTTCGAAAACGCAAGTTGACTAAGCGGACTTGTTAATATACAGTGACAATTCTCTCGAGCATACGAGTTGGCTAGGCGCACTTGGTCATGAAGCGGGGTGTTTATCTCGATCAAGCAAGTTGACTAGGTCACTTGATACTATACCGAGGTGTGTGTGTCTCGAACACGCGAGTTGACTAAGCACACTGCGTAATATACCAGGCTATTTGTCTCGGAAACGTGGCTATACGCAATTGGTAACAGACTGGGGTATTCTTTTTAACACGCAAGTTTGCTAGGCATACTTGGCAATAAACCGGGGTATTTATTGAACACGCGAGTTAGCTAGACGGACTTGATAATATTCCGTGGCGATTGTCTCGAACACGCGACTTGACTAGGCGCACTTGGTGTTATATCGGGGTATTTGTCTCGAACACGCTATTTGACCAGGTGCACATGTTAATATACAGTGGCAATTGTCTTGAATACGCGAGTTGACTAGGCGCATTTGGCAACATACAGGGGTATTTGTTTATTTGTATCGAACACGCGAGTTGACTAGGCGGACTTGGTAATATACCGAGGTCTTTGGCTCGAACTCTCGAGTTGACTAGACGCACTTGGAGATATACCAAGAGGTATTTGTCTCAAACGCGCGGGTTGATTAGGCGCAATTGGCTGTATACCGGGGTATTTTCTGGATCACGCGAGTTGACTTTGAAGACTTGGTAATATACTGGGGCATTTCTCTCGAACAAGCGAATTGACTAGGTGCACTTGGCCATAAACCGAGGTATTTGTCTCGAACACGCAAGTTGACTAGGCGCACTTTATAATATACCGAGTTATGTGTCTCGAACACGCGAGTTGACTGGGCAGATTGGGTTTTATACCGTGATGATTGTCTCAAACGCGCGAGTTGACTAGGCGGAATTGATAATTTGCCGGGGCATTTCCGGATCACGCGAGTTGACTATGCGGCCTTGGTAATATACGAGGTATGTATATCGAACACGCGAGTTAACTAGGCGCACTTGGTAATAAACCGGGGTGTTTGTCTTGATCACGCAAGTTGACTAGGCGCACTTTATTATATATCGGGGTATAGTTTCTCGAACACGCAAGTTGATTAGGTGGACGTGGTAATATACCGGGGTATTTGTTTCGAACACGCAAATTGACTAAGCGGACTTTTCAATATACAGTGGCAATTCATTCGAACACGCGAGTTGACTAGGCGCACTTGTTAATATACCGGTTTTTTGTCTCGAACACACGAAATTACTAGGCAAACTTGTTTGTATACCGTGACTATTGGCTTGAACACGCGAGTTGACTAGGCGAACTTGGTAATATACCGGGGTCTTTTATGGAACACGCGAGTTGACTAGGCGGATTTGATAATATACAATCTGGAGTACTTCTCTCGAACACGCGAGATGGCTAGGCGCACTTGGTCATAAACCGGGGTATTTGTCTCAAACACGCAAGTTGACTAGGCGCACTTGATGATATACCGAGGTATGTGTCTTGAACACGCGAGTTGCCTAGGCGGACTTGGTAACATACCGGGGTATCAAACACGCAAGTTTACTAGGCACCCTTGATCATAAACCGGGGTAATTGTCTCGACCACGCAAGTTGACTAGGCGCACTTTATAATTTACCGAGGTGTGTGTCTCGAACACGCGAGCTGACTAAGCGCACTTGGTAATATACCAGGGTAATTGTCTCGAAAACGCAAGTTGACTAGGCGCACTTGTTAATATACCGGGGTATTCGTCTCGACCACGCGATTTGACTGGGCGGGATTTGTATATACCGTCGCATTTGTCTTGAACACGCGAGTTGACTAGACGCACTTAGTAATATACCGCGGTATATGTCTCAACACGTGAGTAGATTATAATGATTTTGTTTTATATCGGGGTCTTTGTCTCGAACTTGCCAGTTGAGTAGACGCACTTGGAGATATACCGAAGTATTCGTCTCATATGTGCAAGTTGACTAGGCGGACTTGGTATTGTATCGGGGTATTTTCTGAGACACGCGAGTTGACTAGGCGGACTTAATAATATACCGGGGTATTTCTCTTAAATACGCGAGATGACTGGGCGCACTTGGTAATACCGGGGTATGTCTCTCGAACAAGCGACTTGACTAGGTACACTTGGTTATAAACCGGAGTATTTGCCTCGATCACGCAAGTTGACTAGGCGCACTTGGTAATAGACCAGGGTATTTGTCTCGACCATGCAAGTTGACTAGGTGCACTTGATAATATACCGGGGTGTGTGTCTAGAACACGCGAGTTGACTAAGCGCACATGGTAATATACCAGGGTAATTGTTTCGAAAACGTAAGTTGACCAGGCGCACTTGATAATAGACCAGGGTATTTCTCTCAAACACGCGAGTTAACTAGGTGGACTAAATTTATCGGGGTATTTCTCTCGAACAAGCGAGTTGACTAGGTATACTTGGTCATAAACCGGGGTATTTGTCTCGAACACGAAAGTTGACCAGGCGCACTTGGTAATAGACCGGGGTATTTTCTTAAAACGAAAGTTGACTAGGCGTACTTGATAATAGACCGGCGAGCTGACTACTAGCCGGAGTATTTTATAGAAAACGCGAGCTGACTAGGCGGACTCGGTAATCTACCGGAGTGTTTCTCTCGAACATGCGAGTTAACTAGGTGCACTTGGTCATAAACCGGGGTAGTTGCCTTGAACACGCGAGTTGACTAGGCGTACTTGATTATATACCAAGGTGTGTGTCTCGAACACGCGAGTGGATTAGGCGAACTTGGTAATAGACTGGGGTATTTTCTTGAAAACGAAGGTTTACTAGACGCACTTAGTAATAGACCAGGGTATTTTCTGAATCACGCGAGTTGACTAGGCGCACTTGGTGATATACCGGGGTATTTTCTGGGACACGCGAGTTGACTAGGTGGACATGGTAGCATACTGGAGTATTTCTCTCGAACACGCGAGTTGACTAGGCGCACTTGGTCATAAACCGGGGGTTTTGTCTTGAATACGCGAGTTGACTAGGCGCACTTGATAGTATATCAAGGTGTGTGTCTCGAACACGTGAGTTGATTAAGCGGACTTGGTAATAGACTAGGGTATTTTCTTGAAAACGATGGTTGACTAGAAGCGCTTGGTAATAGATCGGGGTATTTTCTGGATCACGCGAGTTGACTAGGCGGACTTGGTAATATACCGGGGTATTTTTTCTGGAACACGCGAGTTGACTAGGCAGACATGCTAGTATACTGGAGTATTTGTCTCGAACATACGAGTTGTCTAGGCGGACTTGGTAATATATCGGGGTATTTTCTGGAACACGCGAGGTGACTAGGCGGACTTAGTAACCTACCGGAGTATTTCTCTCGAACATGCGAGTTAGCTAGGCGTATTTGGTCATAAACCGGGGTATTCATCTTGAACACGCGAGTTGACTAGGCGCACTGAATAGTATATCAAGGTGTGTGTCTCGAACATGCGAGTTGATTGAGCAGACTTGGTTGTAGACTGGGATATTTTCTTGAAAACGAAGGTTAACTAGACACACTTGGTAATAGATCGGGGTAGTTTCTGGATAACGCGAGTTGACTATGCGGACTTGGTAATATGCCGGGGTATTTTTCTGGAACACGCGAGTTGACTAGGCGGACTTGGTAGTATACTGGAGTATTTCTCTCGAACACGCGAGTTGACTAGGCGCACTTGGTCAAACCCGGGGTATTTGTCTCGAACACACAAGTTCACTAGGCGCACTTGATAATATACCGAGGTGCGTGTCTCGAACACGCGAGTTGACTAGGCGTCGTGGTAATATACCAGGGTATATTTTCTCGAACACGCGAGATGACTAAGCGCACTTGGTAATATACATGGGTAATTGTCTCGAACACGCAAGTTAACTAGGCGCACTTGGTAATATACCGGGGTATTTCTTTCGAACACGCGAGTTGACTAAACGGACTTTGTAATATACCGGGTCAATTGTCTCAAACACGCAAGTTGACTAGGCGCACGTGATAAAAGACCGGTTTTTTCTTTCAAACACGCGAGTTGACTAGGCGGACTTGGTAATAAACCGGGGTATTTGTCTCGCCACGTGAGTTGACTAGGCATTTTCTGGATCACGCAGGTTGACTAGGCGGACTTAGTAATATACCGGAATATGTGTCTCGAACACGCGAATTAACTAGGCATACTTGGTAATAAACAGGGGTATTTTTCTCTAAAACGCAAGTTGACTAGGTGCACTTGATAACATATTGGGGTTTGATTTCTCGAACACGCTAGTCGACTAGGTGGACGTGGTAGTATAACGGAGTATTTGTGCCGAACACGCGAGTTGACTAAGCGCACTTAGTAATATACCGGCGTTTTTTGTCGAACACACGATTTGACTAAGCGCAAATTGTAATAAACCGGGGTAGTTATCTCGACCACGCAAGTCGAATAGGCGCACTTGATTAAATACCGAGGTGTGTGTGTCGAACACGCGAGGTGACTAAGCACACTTGGTAATATACCAGGGCATTTGTCTCGAAAACGCAAGTTGACTACCTAGGTAGGCGAACTTGATAATAGACTGGGGTATTTTTCTCGAACACGCGATTTGACTAGGCGGACTTGTTGATATACCGGGGTATTTGTCTCGAACACGCGATTTGACTATGCGGATATTTTATATACCGTGGCACTTGTCTTGAACACGCGAGTTGACTAGACACGCTAGGTAATTTACCACGGTATATGTCTCAACACGTGAGTAGATTACGAGGACTTGGTACTATATCGGGGTCTTTGTCTCGAAGTCGCAAGTTGACTAGACGCACCTGGAGATATACTGAAGTATTCATCTCATACGTGCAAGTTGACTAGGTGGACTCTTAGTTGCGCCCACGTACCGTGGGCACGGTACGTGGGTACCATGGGTTGCCCTTCGGTGCCGTGGGTCAGCCACGGTGCGTTGCTTACGGGTCATTGAAATTCGAATAGTCGGGTCACCCGAATTCAAATAGTTGGGGCATCAGAGTTGTACTACTGCAGACTATACTTGCAAGTGGCGGTGGAACTGCAGTTGACTTGATAGCGAGTAATTGTATGATCGCAAGTTACCCAAAATAACCCGAATTACCCTACTTTAATTATTTTGCTAGAACCGTGGGTAACCGTGGCCATTTACCACGGTATCTTGGCTCGTCCGTCGGAACCGTGGTACCGTGATCCGTGGGCGCAACCAAGGGTGGACTTGGTACTATATCGGGATATTTCTCTCGAACAAGCGAATTGACTAGGCGCTCTTGATCATAAAGCTTGGTATTTGTTTTGACCACGCAAGTCGAGTAGACGCACTTGAAAGTATACCGAGGTGTGTGTGTCGAACACGCGAGTTGACTAGGCGCACTTGGTAAAATACCAGGGTATTTGTCTCGAAAACGCAAGTTGACTAGGCGCACTTGATAATAGACCGTATTTGTCTCGAACACGCGATTTAACTAGGCGGACTTGTTGATATACCAGGGTATTTTCTCGAACACGCGGTTTGACTAGGCGGACTTTTTTATATACCGTGGCAATTGTCTTGAGCATGCGAGTTGACTAGACGCACTTGGTAATAGACCGTGGTATATGTCCCAACACGTGAGTAGACTATGAGGCGTTGGTTTTATATCGGGGGTTTAGTCTCTAACTTGCGAGTTGACTAAAGGCACTTGAAGATATACTGAAGTATTTGTTTCATACGTACGAGTTGACTAGGCGGACTTGGTACTATACCGGGGTATTTTATGGAACACGCAAGTTGATTAGGCGGACTTGGTACTATATCGGGGTATTTTCTGGAACACGCGAGTTCACAAGGTGGACTTAATAATATACCGGGGTATTTATCTCAAACACGCGAGTTGACTGGGCGCACTTGGTAACACCGGGGTATTCCTCTCGAACAAGCGAATTGACTAGACGCACTTGGTCGTAAACCGGGGTATTTGTCTCGATCACGCAAGTTCACTAGGCGCACTTAATAATATACCGGGGTATTTGTCTCGATCACGCGATTTGACTGGTCAGACTTGGTAGTATACCGGGGTATGTTTCTCGAACACGCGATTTGACTAGGTGGATTTTTTTATATGCCATAGCAATTGTCTTGAACACGCGAGTTGACTAGACGTACTTGGTAATAAACCGCGGTATATGTCCCAACACATGAGTAGACTAGGAGGAATTGCTTTTATACCATGGTCTTTGTCTCGAACTCGAGAGTTGATTAGGCGGACTTGGTAATATACAGGGGTATTTCTCTCGAACACGCGAGCTGACTAGGCGCACTTGGTCGTAAACCGAGGTATTTTCTCAACTACGCAAGTCGACCAGGCACACTTGGTAATATACCGAGGTGTGTGTCTCGAACACGCGAGTTGATTAAGCGCAATTGGTAATAGACCGGGGTATTTGTCTCGAAAACGCAACTTGACTAGGCGCACTGGATAAAAGACCAGGGTATTTCTTTCGAACACGCGATTTCACTAGGCGGACTTGGTAATATACGGGGTATTTTCTGGAACACGCGAGTTGACTAGGAAGAAGGTGTTCCAACTGTTGACAAAATCCTGGCGTTTTCGTTTTAGAGGGGTTTTCGGCCATCGCTGGGTTTTTTAG